>Ga0209276_101672_pt1 | contig 13119 bp, 14 predicted proteins | sample DewCreD2012metaG_3_FD_185473 | JGI IMG/M metagenome (GOLD analysis project Ga0209276, IMG submission 185473) | Hot spring sediment bacterial and archeal communities from British Columbia, Canada, to study Microbial Dark Matter (Phase II) - Dewar... ...
GAGGAGGTGGCCTTCCAGATCGACCAGGAGGTCCGCCGCATCGTGGACGAGTGCTACGAGAAGGCCAAGCGCATCCTCACCGAGAACCGCGACAAGCTCGAGCGCGTCGCCACCGCCCTCCTGGAGAAGGAGAGCCTGGAGAGTGGTGAATTGACCTTCCTCCTGGAGGCGCCCGCAGAGGGTGTTCCAGGGGACGCTGGACGCTTGGCAGCCTAAGTCACCCCGCCAAAATCCCGAAACGGAGCCTCCACTCCCTGGTCCTCCTCGCCGCGTCGCAGGTGGGAGGACGAGGGAAGAGGGGGACCTGGGTGTGGTCCCCGGAAGGCGGAGTCCGCCAGGGAAACCGAACTGCAACTCAAGAGAGGCGTTACGGCTGTAGGGCTCAACGGCGGGTAACTATCCCCTCCGGGTGCCCCCTGCGTCAGGGGGCTCCGGAGAGCGAGCGAACCGCTTTCCGGGAAGCTGACACACGATCCCTCGCACCTCCAGGCCCAGGAGCACCCCAGCTACGAGGTGGGATCCCAAACCACACTCCTCGACGATCTCGTCGATGTGCTTGGGCTCATAAGTCAGACAGGAAAGCACCCTCGCCTCTTTCGGGTCGACCTGAACGGGCTCTCCCCTCCCCGGCCTGGAGAGGGGAAGGTGCAGCTCCTCCAGGATGTCCTCCACGCATTCCACAGGCTTCGCCCCCTGCTTGAGGAGTTGGTGCGGGGCGCGCCTCTTCTCCCCAAGGATGCTCCCTGGGACTGCCAGGACTTCTCTCCCTTGTTCCAGCGCGCAATCCGCCGTGATGAGGGCACCGCTCCGCTCCCCGCCCTCGACGACCACGACCCCCAGGCTCAGCCCGCTGATGATCCGGTTCCGCATGGGGAAGTGGTAGGCCAGGGGAGGTGTACCGCAGGGGAGCTCGGAGATCACCGCCCCTCCCCTGGCGACCTCTGCAATGAGCTCCCGGTGCTCCGGCGGGTAGGCCACGTCCACGCCGCACCCCAGGACACCGATGGTCCGCCCGCCTCCCCTGAGAGCCCCCCTGTGCGCCGCTCCGTCTATCCCCCGGGCGAGGCCGCTCACCACGGTGACGCCGCACCGTGCAAGCTCACAGGCGAGGGCTTCTGCGACCATCTTTCCGTAGGTGCTGGCTTTGCGGGCACCGACAATCGCGACGGCCACGTCATCTTCCGGGGCCAGCCTCCCGCGCACATAGAGGACCGGCGGAGGATCCGGGATCTTGCGCAACAGGTCCGGGTACTCGGGATCGGCCCAGGTCGTCACCCGGATCCCGAGATTTTCCATCTCCGGAACGGCAGGGAACCCTTGGCTCCTGCGCGCGACGACCCTCTGCGCTACTACCGGAGAGAGGCCGCCACGGATGAGAGAGTCAGGGGAGGCCTCCCAGACGGCTCGCACCGAACCCAGATGCTCAACAAGCTGCCAGAGCTTCCGTGGGGTCAACCCGGAAACCTGGCTCAGGCCGAACCAGATCTTCCGCTCCTCCCCCGCACTTCCAAAGACCACGTCGCTTCCCCCTCCTCCCCACCGTCCTGCCTTCCAACTCCCTGGAATGGGGGGCTAGTACCCTCGCGCGGAGGGGCGATCAAGCCCGCGGTACTGGATGGCCTCGGCGATGTGATGGGTCTGGAGCTCCTCCACTCCCTCGAGGTCGGCAATGGTCCGGGCGAGCTTGAGGATCCGGTCAAATGCCCTCGCACTGAGGTGCAGACGGTCGATCACCCCCTGGAGAAAGCGCCTGGTTTCCTCCTGAAGGGGGCAGGTCCGGCGCACCAGACGTGGGGGCATGCTGGCGTTTGTGAGAACCCCGTACTCATGCAGCCGGGCCTGCTGCCGCGCCCGGGCGTGGATCACCCGCTCCCGGATGGTCCGGGAATCGTCGCCGGTTGGGCTCCCTGCCAGCGCCACGGCTTCTGGCCTGGGAACCTCGATGTGGAGATCAAACCTATCCAGAAGCGGCCCCGAGATCCGCCGACGGTACCGATGGATCTGCATGGGGGTGCAGATACACTCCTTGACAGCATCTCCATAGAAGCCACAGGGACAAGGGTTCATCGCCGCCACGAGCATGAACCGCGCAGGAAAGGTGAGGGTCGTCTGCACCCGCGCAATGGTCACCACCCCGTCCTCAAGGGGTTGGCGCAGGACCTCGAGGACATCCCGGTGGAACTCCGCCAGCTCGTCCAGGAAGAGGACTCCGTGATGGGCCAGGCTGATCTCTCCCGGGCGAGGCACCTGCCCTCCTCCCGCCATGGCCACCGCGCTCGTGGTGTGGTGGGGGGAGCGGAAGGGACGGGTGAACAGGAGGGAGGAACCGGGAGGGAGCAATCCGGCGACGCTGTAGATCTTGGTCACCTCGATGGCCTCCTCCAGGGTCAGGGGAGGAAGGATCGTGGGCAGGCGCCGCGCCAGCATCGTCTTCCCAGAACCTGGAGGGCCGATGAGGAGGATGTTGTGGCCACCGGCCGCAGCGACCTCCATCGCCCTCCGCGCGTACTCCTGCCCTCTGACCTCGCTGAAGTCCACGTCATACATGGGTTCCCCATTGTCCCCCATGTCGGCGTCGCAGACGACGGGCGTGATGGAGGCGGATCCCTCCAGGAACTGAGCGGCCTGGAGGAGAGACCTCACCGGGTATACCGCAAGCCCTTCGGCCAGGGTCGCCTCCCTGACGTTCGCCTCCGGGACGAGCAGTCCACGCACACCCTCGCTCTTGGCCGTGAGGGCGATGGCCAGGACCCCAGCAGCAGGCCGTACCGTTCCGTCCAGGGAGAGCTCCCCGACAGCCATCAAGCCGTTGAGACGGTCGCTGCCAATTTGTTTTGTGGCCGCGAGGATGCCCAGGGCGATGGGCAGGTCGAAGCTGGGCCCCTCCTTCCGTATGTCCGCCGGGGCAAGGTTCACGGTGATGCGCCGCGCAGGCACCTCGTAGTTGCTGTTCTTGATCGCTGCCCGAACCCGCTCCTTGGCCTCGTTCACCGCCGCATCCGGGAGCCCCACGATGGCGAACCCGGGAAGGCCCATGCTCACGTCCACCTCAACTTCTACGGGGTATGCGTCCATGCCCAGGACCGCGGCGCTCCTTACTGTCGCTAGCATGCCTCCCCTCCTACGTTTGCGGGAAGAATCGCTTGATAGAATTATTTTACACGTGAAAACGAGAACCTTCAAGATTACCTCATGAGGAGACCCTCCCGCATGGCGTAGCTACCTGGCGCTCCTCCACCTCGGGGGAGCGGGTCAATATACACCGCCTCGGCCAACCCAGCGCTCCAGGGTCAGCCTATGGGCTGAGAGCCTCGGGGCCAAAGGCTGACTTGACGCGCCGTCGCTTGGCGGTTACAATGGGATGGGCGGCCATTCGCAATCCCCTCCTCCTGGTTGTGTTCAGCACACTCCAGAATTGGACGGGTATGCGGGGTCGCCCTTCTTCACGGGCTCAGGCCTCCCGGCCTACCCCTGTTCCCTGGTACCCCATCTTGGCATCAGTACAGCTGACTCCTGGAGGTGCGTTGGAGCGATGAACCAAAACCGATGCCCTCGGTGGTGGGAAAGGAAACCGGCGGTGACCGTCGGGAGGAAGCTGCAGATGTTGCAGGACGCTAGACAGGTACGTCAGAGAGAGGATACACGAAGAGGGTTTCACCGTACGAGATAGAAGAGCAGGGGAGGACTCCCCCAGGGGAGCCTCTCCCGATCATTCCAAGAGGTGGGGTATGCGGGGGAACTTACGGAAAGCTGGACTCTTCATTGGGTTGACGTTCCTCGCGAACTATCTCCTGCTCGCCCTTTACTTGGCGTTCGGCGGAAGATGGGTCATGCCAGGTTCAACGATCGTAGCGACGGCTTACATGTTCATCCCAATGGTCATCGCGATTGTCGTACAGAGGCTCTTTTACAAGCAACCGCTAAGAGAACCCTTTAGGATCTCCTTCCGGGTAAACCGCTGGTTTTTAGTGGCATGGCTCCTTCCTCCCGTTGTGGCTTTTGCCACCTTGGGAGTCAGTTTGCTCCTCCCGGGAGTTGCATACTCTCCTGAGATGGTAGGGCTATTTGAGCGTCTCCGGCCGATCCTCTCGCCCGAGCAACTCGACCAGTTGAAACGACAAGTTGCTGCGTTTCCGATCCATCCCCTTTGGGTGAGCCTTCTTGGGGGGCTCTTGGCGGGAGCCACGATCAACGCAGTGGCAGGTTTCGGGGAAGAATTAGGCTGGAGAGGGCTTCTTCTAAGGGAACTCAGCTCCATGGGTTTCTGGAGGTCCTCGGCGGTGATCGGCCTTGTTTGGGGGATATGGCACGCTCCAATCATCCTGCAGGGGCACAACTATCCGCAGCACCCGCTGGCTGGAGTGTTCATGATGGTCGTCTTCACCTTGATGCTCGCACCTGTCTTTACCTACATTACTGTGAGAGCAGATTCGGTCATCGCGGCAGCGGTCATGCATGGTACGCTCAATGGGACAGCAGGGATCCCGCTCCTTGTAATCAAAGGTGGCAGCGATCTCACCGTAGGAGTGACAGGGCTGGCTGGTTTCATCGTCTTGGCCCTCGTGGACCTCGGAATCTTTGTGTACGATCGATTCGTGTCAGGACGTCCCCTCGATACCCTGCTCACCTGTTAATCTCCATCCAGAGCCGATCGGATCAGAACGACGATACCGTAGTCCTCTAAACCTCCGCGCCTAGAGCTCCCGCAGCTTCCGCGCACGAGCGGATAAACCTTCTGGAGACGGCCCTCCCCTGCCGGAGGTGCTTCCTGAGAACTACCGACGGTCAGGCCACCTCACACTTGACATCAGTCCTGAGTTATGCTAATATGATCAAGAAATCTTAGTCGCACAATGAATCTATGGCACCAAAGAGATCTATGAGATACCCGCGAACCGGTATCTACCGGATCAGCGAGCCGGCGCAGATGAAAGCGCTCTCACATCCTGTCAGGGTGCGGATTCTGCGTGTTTTGATGACAAAGGCGGCTACCGTTGAACAGTTGGCCGATGAACTGGGAGAGGCTTCCGGCCGGATTCACTATCATGTTAAGATGCTCGAGCGTCATGGATTGATTAAGCTTGTGAACACCAAGCAAAAACTCGGTGTTGTTGAGAAGTATTACCGTGCTGTGGCCAGTGTGTTTGAGGTGGCGGGAGTCCAGGCTGACCATTCCACTGCGCTTGCTACTTTCTTGGGTCTATGGAGAGAGGCCGAGCGGAAGATTGCACAATTTCTGACGGTCACGGACCTGCGTCCACAGCTGCGACCCACCGACATGTTCCTATTCAGACAACTCTACCTTGATCCCCAGAATGCTTCGCGCCTCGTCGCCGAGCTCCAGCGGGTCATCGCCGCGTACTCAGAGCAGCGCTCCGACGCAAAGCCGAACTATCATCTTGTTGTCGCTTTCCATCCCTTACTCCCCATCTCCAGGGGTCACGCGATCCGCCTTAGGGGAAAGGGGCGGAGGGGAGAAAAACCCTAGGAAAGCAGGGCTACAGAAGAATCTCATCGGCACGCTTAACCGGGATGACCGCCTGCACTTCAACAAGCTCTCAGATGAGGCGTGTACGGAGTTGCTTTGCGCTGGAACTGACGGCCAACCAATTCAATGACGCGAACCGTACTGCGGCGAGGGATCCATGAAGGCACCTGTGCAATTGGAGGAGGTTTCCAAGGAATTCGGTCGCGGGACTTCTCGGGTGGTGGCGGTGGATAGCGTCTCCTTCAATGTCGAGTCCGGTGAAATCCTCGCCCTCTTGGGCCCAAATGGTGCTGGCAAGACCACAACAGTGAAGATGATCTGCGGTCTCATCGTGCCGAGCAGGGGGAGGATTTTCATTCGCGGCCTCGACATCGCGAGGAGGTACCGCGAAGCCCTGAGTCATGTGGGAGCAGTCTTGGAGGGCAGTCGGAATATCTACTGGCGGTTGACGGTCGCAGAGAACCTTGAGTATTTTGCGCATATTCGGGGGAAGTCCGGACCAGGCTTGAGGAGGAGAATCGCACACCTTCTGGAGGTAGTCCAACTCAGCAATAGGCGGAATGCCATAGCCCAGACCCTCTCGCGGGGCATGCAACAGCGGCTGGCCATCGCCTGCGCCCTTGTAGGCGATCCGGAAATTCTGCTCCTCGACGAGCCCACACTAGGATTGGACTTTGAGAGCAGCGAGATGATCAAGAAAGAGATTCGGCGTCTGGCTCGCGAGGAGGGCAAAGCGATCCTGCTGACGACCCATCAAATGGAGCTTGCCCAAACTCTGGCAGACCGTGTAGGCGTGATCACCCGTGGCCGTTTAGCCATTCTGGACCGTTTGGAAAGATTACGACAGCTATTTACTTTCGGGCAGTACGAGGTCAGCATCCAAGGGATTCTATCGGAGCAGGCTCGAATCCGCCTGCAAGAATGGAAGGTTCATGTCCACGAGAATGAAGGGCAGACCAACCTGACCTTTAGCGTCAATGATCCGAGCCATCTGTACCAAGTGATTGAAATCCTTCACCCACATCCGATCATTGGCATCAGGCGCCAGGAACCAGATCTGGCTGAGATTTATCTTAAGATCCTACACGGGGAGATTGTCCATGGGACCGCTGACAGCACTCAAAGCTGAAATTAAGCTGGCTTTGATCAAGATGCGGCGCTACCCTCTCCAGACCCTGTCCAGCTTGATCGTCCTTTACATCCTTTTCACCGGTCTGTTCTACGGATCCCGTGCCATCTCCACAGAGAATCTTTCGACTCCTCCGGAGGGGCTTGCTGGAAAGGCCATCGTGGGGTTCTTCCTGTGGTATCTGGCCCTGTTCGCCATTGACAGCATGAGCCAAGCCGTTGGGGAGGAAGCACAGACCGGGACGTTAGAGCAGTTCTACCTAGCGCGCTGGGATTTCGCGGTGATGCTTTTCTTTCGATTCCTGGCGAGCCTGGCATCGAGCGTGATCATGGCTATTCCCCTCTTTCTCCTTCTGAAACTTTCTACGGGCGCGACCATGCGGTTGGATCCAATCCGGGCTTTGCTCATCGTCGGGATTACAACCATCGGACTTTGCGGATTCGGCTACGTACTTGCGGGCCTCACACTGCTCTTCAAACGTCTGGGGAATGCGATCAACATTGTTCAGTTTGGGCTTCTCTTCCTTGCCTTGACTCCCATCGAGCGTCTTTCGCCTCCATTACAGTTTGCCGCCTTAACATTGCCGCTCGTCCAGGGGGTCAAGCTTCTGCGCGTTACGCTCGAACAGAGAAGTTCTCTCTCTATCCCTTTATCACAGATGCTTTTGCTCATCGCCAATGCCCTCGCTTATTTGGTGATCGGCCTTTTATGGTTTCGGTGGGCCGAGAAGGTAGCGAGGGAGCGTGGTCTCATGAGCCACTACTGAGTTTTCGGTAAAAATTCCTTTTTGACGACCCGTTCGAGGTGTGGGCCAAGTCGCATGGTGACTCAACGTCCTTCTTGCCCAATGGTCTCATGCAGCCGACCGGCTGAAGACAGCCAATCGGGTGAGGTTGTTTCCACAGGGATCGTCAGCCCACCTTCACTCTCCCGCAGGAGTTTGGATGTGCATGGCGAATGACATGCATAGGAGTTTCTTCCCTGACGGCTCGGATGAATGTGCCGGTATATACACCAGTCCGATTCGCCATGGGAACGGAAACTCCTGCCATTTCGCAGGTCTCTGGCTCTGTGTCTGACCGAGAACATTGTGATCTTGCAGCTCCTCAGACTCGGCCCACTACAAGCCGTGGGTGAGGTGAAACGCCGCCTGCAGTGCGAAGTGATGAAAGGAAGAACTCCATCACCTACGCCTCCCATTGGCATGTCTCCCAGGGGTGAGCTTATGGTCCCTGCGTAAGTCCTGTAAACATAAGGCAAAGACAAAGTATGGAAACCGTTCGAGCCGCACGCGCAGTACTATGGACGCCGATCCGCCGCCGCGGATTTTTCCTGCTTTGGACCGGCCAATCTGTCTCCTTCTTCGGGGACGAGCTCTATGCCCTGGCCCTCTACTGGATGGCCCTCGAGATGGGCTCGAAGGCCTTTTTGGGGTTAGTATCTGCTTTGAACTTCCTCCCCAGGCTGATCTTCAGCGTTTGGGCGGGCGTCATTGTGGACCGGACGGACCCTAAGAGGATCATGATCAGCGCCGATCTGCTCAACTTTGCCATCGTCCTTCTCCCCGTGGTTCTCATCGGGGCAGCTCAGCTATGGGCCTTGGTTGCTGCGGCCTTCTTCGTCCCCTTGCTATTTACGTTCTTCCAGCCAGCCAGAGGTACCATTCTCCCGTATCTGGTGGCGAAGGAGGAACTGGTCCCTGCCAACTCGCTCCTGGAGAGTTCGAGGCAGTTGGCCTGGGTGGTGGGTCCTACAATCGCAGGTATCCTCGCAGCAACTATCAGCACGAGACATTTGTTTACCCTCGATGCTCTGACATTCCTATTTTCTGCACTTACAATCTATCTGATCCCATGGCCCGCCGCTGATTTCCGGCCGCAACCGCCCAAACCACAGACGCACCTTGTCGATGTCTTGGAGGGTTTCCGATATGCCCTCCGGACCCCTCCAATTCGATGGTTGCTCACCCTTCGGGCCATAGACAATCTGGTGGGAATGGGACCCATTGTCGTAGGGCTTCCGATTTTGGTCAAGGAATATTTCGCGGGTGGAGCTGCACAGTACGGCTATCTCATGAGCAGCTATGGAGCAGGCATGCTTCTCGGCAGCCTCGCGATCGGAATGTGGGGTTCTAGGATCCCCAAAGGGAAGGCGATCCTGGCCGGTTACGCCTTGTTCGGTGTTGCCCAAGCGGCCATTGGTCTGGCCCCTACATTGATGATCGTCTTGATTCTGGCCTTCATCGGGGGCCTGTTTGTTCCCATGATCATCATCCCGATCCCCACAGCTTTCCAAGAGATCGTACCGAAAGAGTTGCTCGGCCGCGCTTTCGGTGTATTGTACGCGGCCACCTATGGGTTCATGTCTTTGTCGGTTGCAGCCACGGAATTCTGGCCAGTTTCATCGGCGTGCCCGTGCTGCTCGTTTTCTCCGGAATCGTCTTCCTGTCGTGTGCCCTAATCGGAGCAGCCTCTCCCACAATGCGTTCGCTGAGGTGACATCCATGGCGGCCTCATCATCGAACGCACCGGTAGAAATCCGGCAAGCCACGCCAGAGGATGCGCTCGGGATCGCGCGCGTTCGGGTGATCACCTGGAGGACCCAGTATGCGGGGGTCGTCCCTGCGGAGTACCTGGCCCAGCTCACACTGGAGGGAGATGCTGCGCGCTGGCGGCAAGGGTTAACGCACCCGGCGCCCGGACGCTTCGTCCTGGTCGCGGAAATCCAGGGGGAGATCGTGGGTTTTGCGGCTGCAGGTCCGGAACGCGAGGGCGATGAGGAGTATCAGGGAGAGATCTATGCGCTCTATGTGCTTCCTGAGTATCAGCGGCAGGGCATCGGCAAGAGGCTGGTTGGCATGTGCGCGCAGAAGCTTGCTGAAAACGCAATTGATACGCTGCTGATCTGGGTTCTTGAGGCGAACCCGGCCAAGCAGTTCTATGAACGGCTGGGGGGTCGGCCCGTTCGAGCATGCGAGATTGAGATCGGAGGCCTCTCGCTCCCGGCAGTAGGCTACGGATTTCGGGATGCGGGTGCCCTGATCCGGCGATGCCTGGAAGGGAGGTCTGATGGTGTGTGACTTGACGGATGCACTCTTTCAGGGTGGACGCTGGTGGGCCCAATTCCTGGCACCAGACCATGGACCCGCGTTGCAGACCCTCTTCGAGCGATGTGCGGACTATTTCGAACTCGAATTTGGACTGCCACCAGGTCCCACAAGTGATCGTTGTTCAAAACCTAACGAAGCGTTACGGCTCTGTCGCCGCCCTGGAGGGTGTCCAGCTTCGAGGTAGGCGCTGGAGAAGTTTTCGGGATCCTCGGCCCCAACGGGGCTGGGAAGAGTACGACCCTTGAGATCCTCGCAGGACTACGGAGGGCTGATGAGGGCACCGTAGAAGTTCTCGGGCATCGTCTTCCTCAGGAGCGAGAGGCCATCAGGGGCCGCGTTGGCATCCAACTGCATGTCTCGGCACTGTATCCTCGGCTGAAGGTTCGAGAGGTTCTGTTCATGCTCTTGTTCGGCTTCCTTTTCGACACCCGGATAGACTCTCTCCGTGGCCATGCGCGGTACATCGACTTCCTTATGCCTGGCATTGTCGCCATGGGCCTGATGCAGATAGGTGTCTTTAGCGCGATTGACGTGGTCTTTCTTCGCGAGGGCGGAGCTCTCCGTCAGCTCCTGTTGACCGCGGCGCCACCGTGGACGATCCTTGCGGCGGGAGTAGGAGTCAGACTGCTCACAGGTTTCGTGTAGCTCGGGCTGATCGCCGCCACGGCTGTGGTTGCCTTCTCGTATCGGCCGCCAGCAGGGAGCGTGGTCGCGGTACCCATTGTGATCGCAGGTGGAGCCAACGTTCGCCGCGGTAGGGTTCCTTGTTCGCAGTCTCGTGGACAGCGTGGAAGCTTGCAGAGGTGTCGTGCAAGTCCTGAACTTGGTCATGATGTTCCTCGGGGAGTCTTCTGGCCGGTAAGACAGCTTCCAGGTGGGTTGGCCTGGGTGGCGCATCTCCTTCCGATTACGTACGCTGCGGACCTCCTCCGAGGCGCGCTTGCGGGCCTGCCGTTGGAGTACCCTGTTGTGGTAAGTGTCGGTGTGCTCCTGGTGTGGGGGTATTGGCTCGGGCCTCCTGGGGAGTCTGCGCTTCCGCTTCGGGTCGAACTAACAGGGTGCAAAAAATGAGGCGCGAGATATCTTGCAGATCTTTGCGCGATGCGGACAATGTCGCTTTCGCCGTGCCCGATCCGTCGGGACGGAAGACACCCTCATTCTCAAGGGCCATTGTGATGTAGCCGCCCGAGACGAGTGCAACCGGCAGGACAGCCACAAGCTGAATCGCCCTGGCCATCCTAACGGTACTGCCATCTCCTGCCAGCGAAGTCTTCGTCCGCATCGCTGCATTACTCTGTCTTGCGATGTGCGTTCGGTGAGAGCCTGGCCCACGATTGTCAGGTTTTTCGCGCGCGTCGCGGGGTCAGTAATCCGTCAAGCAGATGCAGCATTCCTCATCGCGCCGTCACCGACCTGCCACCGGGACTGGTTGACGGACAGCAGCGAAGATTTCCATGAGGGGCTTCCCGTCCATGGCCGGCAGCGGCAAGCCAAGCGCTACCAGAATCGTGGGGGCTGTATCGTAAATGACAACCGGCAGCTGAATCTGATAGTTCTTCTTCACGCCGGGTCCGACAGCCATCCACGGAATCGTCATGTCCTCCGGGTTGCGCGTCCCGTGATCCCGCCCTTTGCCGCCATGGTCCGCGGTGATGATGATCAGCGTCTGTTCTCCGATGCCAGCCTCGCGTAGTGCCCGGATCAGGATGAGCAGAGCTGCGGGGACCCGTTGCAGAGTCTGCAGGTAAGGCCCGGACATCCAGCCAGAGTCGTGGCCGACGGAGTCAGGGTCGGCAAAGTGCACGAAGATGAGCTGGGGCTTTGCCGACACAATGTAGGCCGCTGCGGCCCTGGCCACATCCTCCATGGTCTTCCCAGTTCGCGGCCATCCCGGTCTGTCCAGGTAAAATGGGACCGACTCGAACTTGTCTATGATGGCGGGGTCGGCGTACAATCCGAACTTTTCTTTGCCGGTAAACATGGCGGTCCGCAGGCCCGCCTGCTTGGCCACGGTGAAGATGGTAGGCACTTTGACGTAGCCCATCGATGGCTGCCACTCATTGAAGAGCACGCCGTGTTTCTCCGGAGCGAGCCCGGTCAGCATCGACGTGTGCGCCGGGATGGTCTTCGGGGGAAAGATCGTCTGCGCGTTCCACGTGTAGGCGGCTTCTGACAGCAAGAAGCTCAGACTAGCCTGCCGCAGTCCATCCGGCCGGGCGCCGTCGATGCTCACCAGGAGGACGTGCTGGACACGCCCTGCCGGGGCGGCCATGCCGGGGAGGACGATCAGGAGTGCCAGAATGACAGCAAGGGAGATGCGTTTCTGCACGGTCCTTCACCTCCGTCCTTCATCTCTCATCGCATGGGAAAGTAATCTGATCGACGATGCTCACGCGGCCGTCGAGCTCTTTCACCTCCCAGGTGACAATGAGGTCAAGCGTAGATACAACCGATTTGCCTACATTTTCGTCTATCATCCCCTTAAAATGGACTACTATGGCAAAAGTTTGTGCTATCAACTGTACAAAGCCAGCCCCAGCGCAGCGCGTAATAGGTCAGGATCTTCTGTGGGGTGAGGGTGGGGTCCATGCACAGGAGATACTTCGGGCAGTGATCCGCAGGTGAACGACGCGACTGGTGGTTCAGGAGCCACGCTCTTCCGTGACCCTCAACTTCGTCTCCCCGACCACCTTCCGAACCGGGCGGTTTGAGCAGCCATACCCCCTGCTCCCCCTGGTGTTCGGGTCGCTCACTGCCGCTTGGAACACATACTCCCACCACCCCTCTTCACAACCTCGAGGACGCCATCGAGAAGAGCGTCGTCCTCAGTAACTGGAGGGGGAAACCCGCAGGGTGGAACTCGGGTCCCGCCGCGCCACCGGCTTCATGGGGAGGTTCATCTATTCCAAACGAGACGTGGTTCGAGCCAGGCTTTCAAGGTTGAGCACCGGATAGTACCGCCGTTCCTGCGGCCACCAGCTATACACCGTCGTGGGCAGGAAGTGCTCCAGCCCCATCCCCAATGTAAACGCAAGTGCAATTGGAACACTGAGGAAGAGATGGACTCGCTCACGGCTACAAGCAGAGATCTGCCGGTAGATCAGAGTCAGAATCTCGCGTGCGCAGAGGATCCAGTCCTCCTTAGATTCCAAGGTCCGTTTGGTGTACTGATGCCAAGATGGGGTACCAGGGAACAGGGGTAGGCCGGGAGGCCTGAGCCCGTGAAGAAGGGCGACCCCGCATACCCGTCCAATTCTGGAGTGTGCTGAACACAACCAGGAGGAGGGGATTGCGAATGGCCGCCCATCCCATTGTAACCGCCAAGCGACGGCGCGTCATCGAAGCGCTGGCGGAAGGCAGGCCGAAGACGGAGATCGCGGAGGACGAACAGAT
>Ga0209276_101676_pt1 | contig 13079 bp, 8 predicted proteins | sample DewCreD2012metaG_3_FD_185473 | JGI IMG/M metagenome (GOLD analysis project Ga0209276, IMG submission 185473) | Hot spring sediment bacterial and archeal communities from British Columbia, Canada, to study Microbial Dark Matter (Phase II) - Dewar... ...
GTTGCTCAGTTGAATGCCAGGAAGCCCGCTCTTTTCGGCCTCCGATTCGAGACTTTCTTTTTTCGAAGCAAAGGTTGCTTGCGGCCACTGAAGTAGAGCAGCGAGCATTTGCCCGGTTTGATTCGCATCGTCATCGATCGCTTGCTTGCCCATCAGCACCAGGTCCGGTTTTTCCTGTTCCACGAGTTTTGCCAAGATTCTCGCCACCCCGAGCGGGTCGAGTTCCTGTTCCGCGACAACGAGGATGGCACGGTCGGCCCCCATCGCCAGGCCCGTTCGAAGCTGCTCTTGAGCAACTTTGGCGCCGATGCTGACGAGCACGACTTCAGCGCCGCCGCCTTTCTCTTTGATTCGCAAGGCTTCCTCGATGGCAATCTCGTCGAATGGGTTGACCACGAACTTGAGGTTGTCGGTCACGATGCCCGTGCCGTCTGGTTTCACCCGAATCGTTGCGTTGGGGTCGGGTACCCGCTTCACGGTAACGAGAATCTTCACGGAAGGCCTCCTTTTTCTGTCCCGATTTGGAAAACCCCCACTCGCTACCAAAGGCCATAGGTCCGTTCAAGGAACAGCGCGGGATTAGGTGACGGCGATTTTCCCGACCGCCTGACGTGTCTCGCTGGGTCACGCCCACGCGCGGCTCGCACCCTGGGGGATTGCCTCCGCGTCGTGCACCTCCGTACCCTCGGTGTATCTCGTTCGTGGCTCGCCGCAGCGCACCAGGCCACGAGCGGACAATCCTTCAGCGGAAGCCTGCCAACGCCTCACGCCACAGAGAACGGGCAGCCTCTCGGTTACTTGGGAGGCTCGAAGCCCAAGCGCCCCGAGAGCTCCCGACCGGCGCCCACAAGAGCGGGAAGGATGACCTCGTGCAAACGCTTGTCGCTTACGCGGTGGATCGGTGCTGCGACTGCCAGCGCGGCGACGAAAGCGCCCGTGTAGTCACGAACGGGCGCCGCAGCACTGAAGACGTCGGTTACATGTTCCCCGCGTTCCAGCGCGTACCCTTGCTGCACGATGCGATCGAGCTCGGCGAGGAGCTGTTCCTTCGTCGCCAGTGAATTCTCCGTGCACGGACTCAGACGATCGGGCAATCCCTCCCGCAAGGTCGCCTCGCCAAAAGCCAACGCCAGTTTGCCAATTGCCGTACAATGCAACGGTGCGGGTTCGCCAATTCGTGCGACGACTTGCACGGCTTGACCGCCTTCGATCGCTTCCAGCACGACCGCAGCTCCCGCGCGCGCTACCCCGAGGAGCGTGGTTTCCCCAGTTCGTTGCGCCAGCTCCCGCAACACAGGCCGAGCGGGTTTCAACAACCCGAGCTGGCTTAGGTACCTCTGCCCGAGGGAGAGGCAACGCACCCCGAGCCGGTAGTTCTCAGTGCGCTTGTTTTGCTCGATGTAGCCCCGAGCCTCGAGCGTGGCCAAGATGCGGAACACGTTGTTTTTGTGCAGCTTTAGGCGTTGGCTCAACTCCGTGATCCCCAGCTCTTCGTGATTCTCTGAAAACTGTTCGAGCACATCCAGCGCATGCGAAACCGATTGGATCACGTAGTTGGTCTTGTCCCTCCGCACCGTGGTTCTCCTTCCCGATAGGCCAGGGTCGGTCTACTAGTCGAGCACCTGTGCGCTTGCAAACGGGGTTTTGCTGCGGCCCAGGTGGCGGGTTCACCGTGGGATCGGTGCGCGTCGGGTTTCCGGACCCTGGGCCCGGCTGCGGCCGGGGCCCTCCCTGGGGGTGAATCTGTCTTGGGCGGCCGACACTCCTAAGGGGGAGAAGCGTAAGTAGCGTTGCGGAAAAACAGGCTGCGCAGCATCCCACAACGTTCCATGAGTTCGGATTTTCCGAAATCGAACAGACCGGGCGGCGGCAACAGTTGGCAAGGGAAGCTCCGGTTGCAAACGACCCCCGCTGGCCATATATCGGCTGCCTTGTCGAGGAGGGAGCAAATGGAGATAGCCGGCACGATGGTAAAAATTCCGGTCAACGGTGAGTCGATGCCTGCCTACTTGGTGGAGCCACGAGGGGCCGGACCGTATCCGGCAGTGATTGTCGTGATGGAAGCCTTCGGGCTGAACCAGCACATCAAAAATGTGGCTGAACGCCTGGCCCGTGAGGGCTACGTGACCTTGGCGCCTGATTTGTACCACCGGGTGTCACCGAATACGGTAGTTGGCTACGACAACTTGCCCGAAGCAATTCGCTTGCTCACGAGTTTGCGCGATGAGGACATCGTGCGCGACATGAATGCAGCCGTCGCGTTCCTGCAGAACATGCCGAACGTCAAGCGCGACCGTATCGGTGTTACCGGTTTTTGCATGGGTGGCCGGGTTGCTTTCCTCACCGCGTGCCGGAACAACGCCATCCGTGCGGCAGTGCCGTTTTACGGGGGCGGAATCGGCAGTGTCATGCAGCCAAGTGACAAGACCCCGAAGGCGCCCCTGGATTACGCCGATCAGTTACAAGCACCGATGCTGCTGTTTTTTGGCGAAGTCGACCCTTTCATTCCCATGGACGAAGTGCGCCGAATCGAATCGCGGTTGCGAGAGCTGGGGAAACAGGCCGAGGTGGTTGTTTACCCTGGCGCACCACATGGGTTTTTCTGCGACGAGCGAGATTCGTACCGTCCGGACGCCGCTGCTGACGCTTGGAAACGGACGCTCGAATTTTTCGCGCGTCATTTGAAGAGCTGAGTTGCGTCCCTAAGGCCGGTACGCACGGCGTTCTAGAAGGGAACTCGATGAGAATCATCCTCGTCGGACAAGCTGCGTTCGCTGCTGAAGTACTCGACAAATTGATTCAAGAAGGACACGAAGTGGTGGCCGTTTACTGCCCGCCCGACCCGGCCCCGGACAAACCGGAGCCGGTGAAAGAACGTGCAGCCAAACGCGGGATTCCGGTCTTCCAAGTGCGCACGCTCAAGGACCCCGCGGTGCGGCAGAAGTGGCAAGAGCTTCAAGCCGACCTCGCTGTGCTGGCCTATGTGACCCAAATCGTTCCTCCCGAGCTTTTTCGGCTGCCGCGTCTCGGCAGCATTTGCTTCCATCCTTCGCTGCTTCCGAAGTATCGCGGTGGTAGTGCGATCCCGTGGCAGATTATCAAAGGTGAGACGCGCACAGGCGTGACCGTGTTCTGGGTAGACGAAGGGATCGATACTGGTCCTATCTTGCTCCAAAAAGAAGCGAGCATCGACCCCGACGACACCGCAGCGACGCTGTACTTCAACAAACTCTTCCCTCTCGGGGTCGATGCGGTCGTGGAGGCGGTTCGCGCGATCGCCGCGGGCACCGCCCCACGGATTCCGCAGGACGAGTCCCAAGCGACGTACGACCCCTTGTGCCGAGACGAACACGCGGTTGTGGATTGGTCGCAGCCTGTCGATCGCGTGTACAACCTCATCCGCGGCTGCGATCCTCAACCAGGCGCTTATAACGTCGTCGAAGGAGAGAAACTTCGGTACTTCGATGCCCGCAAGCTTGCCATTCCGCAGTCCGCGGAACCGGGGACCGTGCTCGAAGTTGGACGTGATGGCCTCGTTGTTGCCGCGAACGGGGGGGCCATCGCCTTGCGCAGGCTCCGGTACGGTTCAGGAGCCAAGCGCCCGGCGCACGAGGTTGCCGCGGAAATCGGCTTACGGGTAGGTCAGCGTTTGTCTCCATAGTCCGGGACTGGTGCTCCCCAAAAAAGTGCGGGCGCGGAGGGTATTTCCCTCCGCGCCCGCTGGCCAGCTCACGGGAGCGTCTTTGGTCCTGCAACGCGGCTAATTGACGGTCGGCATGCGCCCATCGTGTCGCGAGCAAATAGGCTGATGCAGGATGCGTCCCTTCGCGGCGTTGAAACGCACGGTGCACTTGTTGTTGCACCCTGTGGTGTCGAACGCCTCCCTGCTGGTTCCGAGCCGCTCGCAGCGCAAGAAACATTTTACTTGTTTCCACCCGGCGTTCAGGAGTTGCAAGTCGCACGCCGAGTTGTTCGGCTCAGTACTCGGGGACACACCCGTACAAACTGGAGATCGCTGTAAGACGATCAGCCGGCGGTCGCGACGGTTGTCGCATTTTTTCTCGCAGGCATCCACTCGGTCGGAAGCCCGGCTTTGGCAACGAACGATGCACCGGGCGTGGTGGACTTGAGCCGAAAACTTTGCTGCTTGGCAGCCGAGGGGGTCGACGGCCGAGGCCGTGCCGACAGTGAAAATCGTTGTGGCGACGGCGATGGCTACGCTGAACAGCGCGTCGATTGGGCGGTGGTGGGTGGTATGTCGGGTCATGTTCTCCTCCTTGATCTTGGTTCTGGTGCAGTGGGGCTCTCGTCGCGCGTGACCTGGCCAGTGAGCACTTGCTCGGTTCGAGCCATTTGTTGTGACCGAGTGCATCATCAAGGACCGTGCCAACTTCGGAACGCGGCTCTGTCGACGAAGCACGCTCTGTCGGTGGCTCGGATCGAGTACACCCCTTTGTTCGTGGAACTGCAGTGTCTCGATTTCGAGCCGCTGGCGCTTGCCTTGGAACAGCAGGAGGCGTAGCCTGGGCCACAAATGAACCCAACGGGCAGCGACGAGCTTGCCCGCGTCCGCCGTGAGCGTGACCTGTACCTGCGGTTGCTCGAACTCGGGCGCGAGACGGCGATCGAACCTTTTCTCCAGGAAGCCTTGCTGCTGCTGGTCGAAATGACAGGCGCACGCCAGGGCTACATGGAATTGACGGACCCGAATCACGACCCAGTCCACTCCGAAGGCGCAGTGTGGTTCCGTGCCCACGGGTTTTCGTCGGTAGAGGTGGAGCAGGTTCGCTCATTCGTTTCTCGTGGCATCATCGCTTCGGTTCTGGCTTCGGGAGAAGCCATACGCACCCCAGCGGCATTCACAGACCCTCGCTTTAACCAACGCGCGAGCGTATCCTCGGCGCAGATTGGCGCAGTGTGCTGTGCGCCGATCGGCAAGGACCCGCCGTGTGGTGTGGTGTACCTGCAAGGCGGGGAGCACATGCCTGGGTTGTCGGACGAGTGCTGCCATACGGTGGAAACCATAGCCCGCCTCCTTGCGCCTCTCGCCGAGCGCGTGTTGTTGGCGCGGCGCCAGGCTGGCGGTGAGGATCCGACGGTAGCCGCTCGCTCAGGACTGAAACTCTCGGGAGTCATTGGCCACTCGCGGGCGTTAGCGAGGGTGCTCGAACAAGCCCACATGGTGGCCGCTCTGGATCTGACCCTGTTGCTCACCGGAGAGTCGGGCACGGGGAAAAGCCAGTTTGCCCGCATCGTGCACGAGAATAGCCCACGGGCAGATCGGCCGTTCGTCGAACTCAATTGTGCGGCCCTTCCCGAAACCCTGGTGGAAAGCGAACTGTTCGGCGCCCTGCAGGGCGCGCACTCCACTGCGACGCGGCCGCTCGTCGGGAAAGTAGCTGCCGCTGAAGGTGGGACGTTGCTGCTGGACGAAGTTGGCGACGTACCGCTTGCTGCTCAGGGCAAACTCCTGCACTTGTTGCAAACACGCGAGTATTTTCCGTTGGGCAGTGCGAAGCCGCATCATGCTGACGTACGGATCCTAGCGGCGACGAATTGCGACTTGTCGCGCGCCGTTGCCGAGCGACGCTTCCGGGAAGATTTGTTTTATCGACTGGAAGTGATGCCCATTCGGCTTCCCTCGTTGGCGGAGCGGAAAGAGGACATTGCCGAGCTAGCGCGGCACTTTGCCGGGGAAGCCTGTACGCGGCACAAATTGGGCACCATTGGTCTGGCCCCCGCAAGTGTGCGTGCCCTCGAAGCTGCCCCGTGGCCGGGAAATATCCGGCAGCTTGCTCACGTCGTCGAGGCCGGGGTGGTGCGCGCAGCCACGGAACGCTGCGCGGAGGTGGAACCTCGTCATTTGTTCCCGGAGACCGCGTTTGATGCGCCGGACGAACTGACCGGCGCGATACCGGCGGGGTTGTTCAGCACGGAGGCATCGTTTCACGAGGCGACCCGGAGATTCCAAACAGAGTTGCTGCGCCGGACGTTGGACGGGACCGGAGGAAATGTAACCGAAGCGGCTCGTCGGCTGAAAATGGCGCGGTCGCATGTGCACCGGCTGATTCGTGCTTTCGGGTTGGGAACGGGGCGCGACGAGTGATGGGGGTTGCGGCACCCATGGAGTCGAGCCCGGACGATGCCGGGAGGTTCGAGGTCCGAGGGGTCATTGGCCGCGGAGCCCACAGCGTTGTGCTACGCGCATACGATCGCGAAACCGAAACCGAAGTGGCATTGAAGCGCCTCGAAGGTTGGAGCCCGGAGGCGATCTACCGCTTGAAGCGGGAGTTCCGGATCTTGCGCTCCTTGCGGCACCCGGGCTTGGTGGAGATGTACGAGCTTTTTTCCGGAGGCGGTACAGCGTACTTCTCGATGGAGCTGATCGATGGGAGTCCCTTGGTCCCCGAACTTGCCGACGCGCTCCCGGGTGCGGATAGCCCACAGCGCGAGCCACTCCCGCCCAACGCTTGTGCCGTCTTGCTCGAGCGCGCCCGAGAATTGGCGAGCGCGCTGAACCTCGTTCACGCGGCGGGAATCGTGCATCGAGACGTCAAGCCCAGTAATGTTCTGGAGCGCAGGAGTGGCGGCGTGGTGTTGCTGGACTTTGGTTTGGCGGCCTATCGTCAGCCCGAAGGCATCGATCGGATGATCGAACGGGGCCCGGCGGGAACCTGGGTGTACATGGCTCCAGAGGCCATCCTGGGCAGGCCGCCGACGCCGGCGTGTGATTGGTACAGCCTTGCTGTTCTGTTGTTCGAGGCAATTGCTGACCGGCCGTTGTTTCACGGCTCAGCTGCGGAGGTGTGGCTGGCGAAGCAAACCCCGCCCGCAGAAATCGGGTCGTGGCTGTCGGACCGTGTGCCGGACCGCGTTGGCGCGTTGCTGATTTCTTCCCTCGACCCAGACCCTGCACGCCGCCCCGACGGCGCCGTGTGGACCGAGGTGCTCGAGGAAACATGCGCGACGGAAGCCGCAACCGCCTCCAGTGGGTGCGTCGTGTTGGCTCAAGAGGAACGGCGCAAGACCTTTGTCGGACGCGAGCGCGAGCTTGCCCAGTTAGAGTCGTTGTACAGGCAAGTTGTACGGGGTCGTACAGTGGCGGTCCATATCGAGGGGGCGGGCGGTATGGGCAAAACGGAACTGGTGCGCGAGTTTTTGCGGCGCTTGTTGGCTGCCGACGAAGGGCCCCTCGTGCTGCGCGCTCGCTGCCACCCGCAAGAGTTGCTGCCGTTCAACGCTGTGGATGGAATCGTGGACGAACTTGCTCTTTGGCTGGTGTCCGACGTCCAGGCACGGGGGCTTTCGCTGTCCTCTGCTGAGGGAAACGCCTTGGTGCGGATGTTCCCCATACTCGGAACGTTCGTGACAGCAGATCCGGCGGAAGCGTCGCTTGGCGCTCAGCCAAGAGAAACCCGCCGAATCGCCTTCGAGGCCCTGCGCGGGTTGCTGGTACAGCTCAGTGAAACGCGCCCTTTGGTGCTGTGGATCGACGATATGCAGTGGGCCGACGCGGACAGTGTAAGTTTGCTCGAAGCCGTGCTGCGTCCGCCCGAAGCCCCGCGTGCATTGTTGATCCTATGCCACCGGCCGGAGCCTGAGGGCGCAGCATCGGCCCTGCTCCTAGGATCCCCGTGGCGGCCGTGGGCGGAAGTGGTTCACGTCCTTTCCTTGGGCCCACTGGACGAAAGCGCAGCCACACGGCTCCTGGAAGATTTGGGCAGTGGTGGTGGATCACCCTTGCTGGAGGCGCAGGCAGTCCTTGACGAAGCAGGCGGCTCGCCACTGTTGCTCGTGCAACTGGCTTCTCACTTGCGGCGCGGCGAAGAGGGCAAGCGGGCGTCCGGGTTGCTTTTGCGGGACGTCGTTGGCGCTTGGATGGAACGCCTACCGAGTCCGGCGCGCCGCATTCTCGAGCTTGCCGCAGTAGCCGCGCGTCCACTCGAGCGCAGTTTGTTACTGCGGATGGCCGGTTTGGGTGAGCGCGGAAGGCCGTTGGTGGCGCTCCTGGAGTCCGCGCTTTTGCTGCAAACGAGCCGCGCTGGGGAGCGTGTGTTGATCGAGCCGTACCATCAGCGGATCGGGGAAGCTCTCTACGACCGCATGCCAGCCGCGGACGCTCAGCGCGTGCACGCTTTGCTTGCTTCCTCGCTCGCGGGCGAGGGCAACGTGGAAGAAGAGCGGGTTTACTTCCATTGGCGAGCGGCTGGGCGCAGACAAGAGGCGAGCATTTGGGCAACGCGGGCGGGGGACCGTGCTTTTCTGCAACTGGCCTTTGACCAAGCAGCAGATTTGTACGGGGAGGCGCTTGCGCTGTGGAGCGACCTTCCGGCTCGCACGGCAAAACAAATCGGAAGAAAGCGTGCGGAGGCGCTGGTAAACGCCGGCCGGGGAGCGGAGGCTGCAGTTGTGTTCTTGACGCTCGCGCAAGAGGAAGAGGACCGGAACGCGTTGCACGAGCTGCAACGACGTGCCGCAGAAGAATTGTTGATGAGTGGCCGCGTTGCCGAGGGCACCACCGTGTTGCAGAACGTCCTCGAACGGGTAGGGGCGCACTACCCGCGAACTCCAGGCCAGGCGTTGCGGCGCTCAGCGCTCGCCATCCTGCCGTTGTGGGTGGCTGAGCGCCGTGCACGGGCCCGCTCTGGCGTGACACAAACCCGGCGCTCCGGAGCGGAGGCACACTGCGACGCGTGCCATGCTGCGGCGAAGGGCTTATCGCTCGTGGATCCGTCGCGCGGTTTGTACTTCTCGATTGCAGCGCTGTGGTGGGCACTGCGCAGCGGCGACGTTCGCCGCGTGGCGCGGTCGCTGTCCTTTGTTGGAAGCAACTTGTTGCCCCTCGGCGGAATGTTTTCCCGCTGGGCGACAAACATGATCGACCGTGCCGCTGCGATTGCACGCACGACGGGCGACCCGTACCTCCAGGCAGTCACCGGCATCGGTCTGGCACAGGTACGCATGATCGAATGCCGCTGGGAAGACATGGCCTCATTGTGCGAGCAGGCACTCGGCGTGTTGCGCGCCGAATGCCGCGGAACTACGTGGGAGATCAGCATTGCCACGATGGCGAAGTTCCGTGCGCTGGAAGAGTGCGGCGCGTTTCCGGAGCTGCACCGCCAAGCAGCTTCTTGGATTCACGAGGCCAATCGAACCGGAAATCGTTACGCGGAGGTGACCGCCTTACTGTACGAGGGCATGTGTGCATTGGTTCGCGGGGAACCCAACGAAGCCCGTGCGTTGGCTGTCGAGAGCCGGCGATTGTGGGTGCACCCAGGGTTTCACGTTCAGCATTTCTATGCCGCTCGCCTGGCAGCGCTTTGCGACATGTACGAGGGCCGTCCGCTTGCCGCGGTGTCGCAGTGCGCTCCGATTTGGCCCGCGCTGGAACGGGGCGGCTTTGCACGGCATGCGATTTTCCGGCTGGACGCCTTGATGTTGCAGGGCCGCCTAGCGTTAGCATGCCTGGAACATCAGCCCGAGGACCAGAAGCGATACCGGCGGGAGCTCGAGCACGTCGTCCGCCGACTTGAGAAGGAACACCGTACCGACGCCAGCGCGTGGGCGCTGGTGTTTCGCGCGGCTTTGGCAATCGCGACGGACGAGCGTTCGCACGGCGCCGAGCTGCTGGCGAGAGCGGAGCAAAAGTTCGAGTCTGCCCGCATGGCTCTGGGTGCCGCGGTCGCGGCGTATCGTGCCTCTGATCTATGTCCGACGCCCGTCGGCGAAGCAGCGCGGCAGCGGGCCCAAGAGTTTTTCTCCCGCGCCGGTGTGGCGTCGGCCGAGGCGTGGGTGGGCATGTTAGCTCCAGGCTTCCCGCGTTTACCGCGCGTGACAGGGCCGAAGGGTCAACTCGACTCGACGTTTGTTGGTCAGGGTTCGCCGGGGAATTAAGGAAGACCCGTTGCCGACGCGTCTCTCCCGCGGGTGATCCGGCGCTCCGGAGGAGGCTCCCTGTCGGAAAAGGCAGGCCCGCCGAGCGGATTTGCCGGACAAATTGGCTCTTCTTGGGAACGGGTCTGCGACACCAAGAAAAACTGCGAACACCGCGCGAGTGAGTGGCTCTAGAATTTGCTCCATGATAACGCCCAGCCCATGAACGGTCGCAAGTTGAGCAAAACGGTTGGCTACCTGCTGGCTCTGGGCCTGCTGGGAAGCTGTCGCGGACAACATGAAGGTCCCGGGACCATCGAGGGCAAACGCGTACCGGAGCCGGTGTTGGTAGAACGTGCGGCGAAAGAAAGGGAAGCCGCCGCTGCCTTGGCCCCGTCGGAGGCGCCGACAAAGCAAATCCTGTTCGGCGATTTTCACGTGCACACGACGTTTTCCGCCGATGCCTTTGTGATGAGCTTGCCGATGTTACAAGGCGAGGGAGCGCACCCGCCGGCCGACGCTTGCGACTTTGCCCGTTATTGCTCCGGCTTGGATTTCTGGAGCATTAACGACCACGCCGAGGCACTGACCCCACGCCATTGGCAGGAAACGAAAGAAACGATTCGGCAGTGCAATGCTCTGGCGGGCGACCCGAAAAATCCCGACGTGGTAGCGTTCCTTGGTTGGGAATGGTCGCAAGTAGGACGGACCGCAGAGGAACACTATGGCCACCGCAACGTCATCTTCAAGGATCTCGAGGAGGACCGGGTGCCTACGAGGCCGATCAGCGCGTTAAACGACCAGCTCATTGGCGCCTTGCGCACACCGCCCCCGCTCCGACAGCGGATTCTTTTCCCACTGCTCGATTGGCCCAACCGGCAGCGATATTACGACTTTGCTCAGTTTCAGCGAGAGAACCGCGAGTTGACCCTTTGCCCGCGGGGAGTGAACACGCGGCAGTTGCCGCCAGATTGTCACGAAAACGCCCTGACTCCCGCCGAGCTGTTCGAGAAGTTGGCGCAGTGGGGCTTCGACGTATTGGTGATTCCTCATGGAACTACTTGGGGGTTTTACACGCCCCCGGATGCGTCGTGGGACAAACAGCTTTCTGGACGCATGCACGACCCCAGCCGCCAGTTTTTGTTCGAGATTTATTCGGGACACGGAAATTCCGAAGAGTATCGCGATTGGCGGCCCGTGCGGTTCGATGACCAAGGCCAGCCGATCTGCCCGGAACCGACCAAGGATTACTTGCCTTGTTGCTGGCAAGCTGGCGAGATCGTTCGGAAGCGCTGCGGGAACATCTCGCCGCAAGAATGCGAGCAGCGCGTGCGTGCAGCGCGCGTGAACTACTTGCGTGCTGGGATCGCTGGGCACATGACCGTTCCAGGTGCTGAAGCCGCAGAGTGGCTCGACTGCGGTCAGTGCCGTAATTGCTTCAATCCAGCGTTCAATTACCGGCCGGCAAACTCGGCCCAGTACATTTTGGCACTCTCGAACTTCGAGAACGGCAGTCCGCGCCGATTTCGGTTCGGATTTATCGCATCCAGTGACAATCACAAAGCGCGTCCGGGAACCGGATACAAAGAGTTCGGGCGTCGGATGATGACCGAGGCCACGGGCGCGCGCGATGCCAAGTGGCGACAGCGCGTGTTGCAACCGCAAAAGCCGCAGCCAGAGTCAAGACCGTTCGATCCTGCGACCTCACGCCTGCAGCCCTTCCAAATCATGGAAGTCGAGCGGCAAGCTTCGTTCTTCATGACCGGCGGGCTGGTCGCTGTTCATGCGGAAGGGCGCGACCGGGAGTCCATTTGGCGCGCTTTGAAGCGGCGCGAAGTTTACGGCACGAGCGGCGACCGAATCTTGCTGTGGTTCGATCTTCTCCGCAACGACGGCAGTAAATTGCCGATGGGAACGGAAACGGTGCAATCGGAGGTTCCCCGTTTCCGTGTTCGCGCAATCGGAGCCCGCAAACAACTGCCGGGCTGCCCAGAGTATGCCACCCGAGCGTTGAGCCCTGAGCGTCTCGCACGCCTGTGTCGTGGAGAGTGCTACAACCCGAGTGACGAGCGGCATCGGATCACCGAAATCCACGTGATCCGGATCCGTCCCCAGGAATACGCCGGAGAGGCCATCGCAACGTTGATCGAGGATCCGTGGCGGCGCTTCGAATGTCCGAATACCTCTACCGGCTGCGAGGTGGAGTTCGAGGACCCGGATTATCCTTCCGCACAGCGGGAATTTGTGTATTACGTGCGTGCGCTGCAGGAGCCAACGCTGGCGGTGAACGCCGGGGGGCTGCGGTGCCGCTACGACGAACAGGGGAATTGTATCGAGGCTCGGCCCTGCTACGGCGACTACCGCACTCCGTACGAAGACGACTGCCTATGGCCGAACCAGGAACGCGCGTGGTCCAGTCCAATTTACCTGCGGCCGCCGAGCTGACCGAGTCTTCGCGCCCACCATTACAACGGATCCGCTGGCTGTTTGCGTGTGGCGCTGCCGCGGGCATCTTGTGCGCCGGACTTGGAATTGTCCGGTCCGGCCAGCAAAGTGCGGTGCTGCCGCCAGGAGCCGTGGCACGTGTAGGCGAGGCGGTGATTTGGCGCGCGGAGTGGGAGCGTGCAATCGCTGCACTGTCAATGGATCGAAAAACACCCTTGGAGCCCGCGGATCGTACGTTTGCGCTGAATCGCTTGATCGACGAGGAACTCCTCTTGCAGCGCGCCCTCGAAATGGACCTGCCGCGCACCGATGTGCGCGCCCGCCGCGCGTTGGTGAGCGCGGTGATCGACTCGGTGGTAACAAGCCAAGATGCAGTAGAACCGAGCGACACGGAGCTTCGCCGCTTTTACGCCGCCAATCGAGAATGGTTCGAGGGTCCGGAGCTTTTCCGCGTGCGGCAAATTTGGTTCCGGGCAGAAACGCCTGAGGAGTCTGCCGCAGCCGAAGCACGTGCGCGATCGGCCCGCGCGCGGATTGCTTCGGGTGAGGCCTTCGAAGAGGTTCGCCGGGCCTTCGGTGACCAGGAGTCTCCACCCGTGCCAGATACGTTGTTGCCTGCGAGCAAGCTCGGGGAGTTGCTGGGTCCCACGGCGTTCCGGACAGTCCTTCAACTGGCCCCCGGAGCAGTGAGCGAGCCCGTACGCTCCGCAACGGGATGGCATATCTTGCTGCTTGCTGAGCGCCGGCGTGGGGATCCCCCG
>Ga0209276_101688_pt1 | contig 12900 bp, 14 predicted proteins | sample DewCreD2012metaG_3_FD_185473 | JGI IMG/M metagenome (GOLD analysis project Ga0209276, IMG submission 185473) | Hot spring sediment bacterial and archeal communities from British Columbia, Canada, to study Microbial Dark Matter (Phase II) - Dewar... ...
CCGACCGGGTCACGGTGATCCGGGACGGAAGGGTGGTGGGCACGGTGAAGACCCCGGAAACCTCCTTGGAGGAGCTGGCCCGGATGATGGTGGGAAGGGAGGTGGTCCTGAGGGTGGAAAAGGGCCCTGCCCGGCCCGGCGAGGTGGTGCTGGAGGTGGAGGGCCTCGAGGCGCCCCCCAGGCTAAGGGGGGTGAGCTTCTTCGTACGGGCTGGGGAGATCGTGGGCATCGCCGGGGTGGAAGGGAACGGCCAGAGCGAGCTGGTGGAGGCCCTGGCGGGCCTGCGCAAGTACCGGGGAACGGTGCGCTACCTGGGCCGCCCTCTTCCCCACCTGGCCCTCAAGGTCCGGGAGGCGGGCTTGAGCCATATTCCCGAAGACCGGCTTGCTAGGGGTTTGGTCCTGGACTTCTCCGTGCGGGAAAACGCCATCCTAGGGGACCAGCACCGCCCCCCCTTCCGGAGCTTCCTGGGCTTTCTGGATGGGAAGGCCATGGAGCAGCACGCCCGGACCCTGGTGGAAACCTTTGACGTCCGCCCTCGCTCCACGGACCTCTCCGCCCGGCGCTTCTCCGGGGGGAACCAGCAGAAGATCGTGGTGGGCAGGGAGCTTTTGCGGAGGCCCCGCCTCCTCATCGCCGCCCAGCCCACCCGGGGCGTGGACGTGGGGGCCATAGAGTTTATCCACCAGCGCCTGGTGGAGGCCCGCGACCAGGGCCTGGCGGTGCTTCTGGTTTCCGCCGACCTTTCCGAGGTGATCAGCCTCTCAGACCGCATCCTGGTCATGTACGAGGGGCGCATTGTGGGAGAACTCACCCCGGAGGAAGCCAAGGAAGAGCGCCTAGGCCTCCTGATGGCGGGCGTGCCCGCCTAGTCGCCGCGGAACTCCCCGGCCACCCCGCCCAGGACCACCACCTCCCCGGTCTTCAGGGCGTAGCGCACCCGCTCCCCCCGCACCACACCCCTTTCATCCCGGCTTTCCACCTTCCCATATAGGAAGGCGTACCCTTCCTTTTCCCTAAGAAGCGCCCGCTCAGCCTTGGTGGTGCGCCCGCCCTGGGTAAACTCCACCCCTCCGAGAAGCCAAAGCCGGTCCTCGTCCAGAAGATAGCGCAAGGAACCCGCCTTGCCCGAAAGGGGTTTTTCCCCTTCGCGGCGTACTTCCAGGGGACCCTCCAATAGGGCCTCCCCGGTGTCGTTTCGGTAGCGGAGCCTCCGCCCCTCCACCCGCACCTGCCCTTGGGCCACCGCCACCTTTCCGGGAGCCGGCCTTAGCTCCAGCCGGCCTTCCTCCTCCAGGTACCGGGCCTCTCCCCCGGAGAGGAAGAGCTCCTCCACCCCACCCCGCTCCACCACCGCCAGGGGCCCCCTGGCCTCCACCTCCTCCCCCAGGCGCACCTCCACCCCCTTGGGGTCAAAGAGGACGAGCCGGAGGTAGCGCTCCCCTTTCCCCTCGCCGGCCCTTCGCAAACGCATCAGGTAGGGAAGCCCCTCCTGTTCCCAATCGGGGTTATAGGCCACCTCCACCCTTTCCCCCACCTTCAACCCCTCCTCCACCGCGCTTCCCAGATCCCTGAAGAAGGCTCGGTTCTCCACCTGGACCCTCTCGGGGGAAAGGGCTTGCAGCTCCCCCACCAGGAGGTCCCCGTAGTCCGCGTAGAAGAGGCTTCCCTCCTCCCCGCTCACCCAGGCCACCACCTTCTTTTCCTTCCGGGTGAGCTCCACCTGGGGGTGGAAGACCTCCTGGGCCAGGGCGAGGAGGCAAAGGGCGGCCACCCCAAGGAGGAACCTTGGGGCACGGCGGCAAGGGCGAGAGAGGAGCACCTTGAACCCCGCCTACTTCTCCCCAAGCTTCCTAAACTCCCCCACGGGCAGGCGGAACTCCTTGCCGTAAACCCGCACCTGGTGGCGGTTCACATTGTGCTGGAGCGTGTTCCCCGAAAGCCTGAACCCCTCCTTCTTGTTCTCGCTCACCGCCGGCCTGCCCAAAACGATGGCCTCCCCGGTGGTATCGTCGTAGTAGAGGCTCTCCCCCGTGGTGACCAGATCCCCATCCTGGAGCCGCACCCCCCCGGTGGCGATGAGTTTTTTGGTTCCGGTGAGGCTCCGCACCTCCTTGGCCCGGATCACCAGGTCCCCGTCCTTGCGCTTGCGGGTGAGGACCACCTCCTTGGGATCGGTGAACACCGCCAGGCCCTTCTCCTCCTCATAGTAGACAAAGGCGGCCCGCCCCTCCTGGTTCCCGCTCCTTAGGAGGGCATTTTCGCTGCTGGAGGTGTCCGTGTCCACCTGGAAGGTCATGCGGCTCGCCTCCACCTCCACCGGGTCCTCCCCCGGCTTGGGCTCCTGGCGCATGCGGGCCGGGCCCAGAAGCTCCCCCTCCCCGGTTTTCTCCCGGTAGACCAGAACCGGCCCCCTGGCCTCCACCCGGCCCCGGCGCACCACCACCCCGCCCTCAAAGCGGGCCTCCCGCTCCCCCTCCGCTTCCTGCATGGTCTTGCCCTTGGGAGCGGTGAGGGTGGCCTTGGGGGAGCGGATCTCCAGATCCTTCACCCGGCCCCTCACCTCCCCCTCAAAGGTCCAGGGACCGTAGCGCAGGTCCCCTGAAAGCCGACCCCCTTCCACCTGAATAACCCGGACCCCGGAAGCGGCCAAGGCCAAACCCAAAAGGGACAACCAAACCCACCTTCTCATGGGCTACCTCCTTCCACGGCACAAGGACCAAAGGTGCCACCCGCGGGAAACTCAAACCGCGGGCTTTCCGCCTCTATGCGCTCCATGCCGAAATCCGAGCGAAAGCCCTGGGCCTCCCCCCTAAGGTTAGGGGCCTCAATCCGCACCCAGGGGGCGAAAAACCCCTCCTTCTGACGGATGAGGACCTCCCCCCTGCCCGGGGCGGAAAGCTGGAGGCGGAAGCATCCCTTCAGGATCTCCACCCGGGCGAAAGGAGCCCGCAGGTTGTCCCCTGGCTCCACCGCCACCTCGGGGGCGAAAAGGCGCAGGTCCAACCGGTCCCCCACATAGCGCTCCCCCCTAAGCCCCCCCTGGATGCGGAAAACTCCTCCCTCCTCCACCATCTCCTGGGCGGTGAACCGCCACTCCACCCCCTCCTCCTCGGGGAAAAGGTAGAACTCCACCCCCTTAAGGCGCACGCCTTCCGTGGGCAAGGGCTTGGGCGGGGGCCGGAGGAACCAAAAAATCACACCGAAGATGACAACAAGAAGAAGGGGGAGCCGCACCACCTTCCCACCTTACCCAAGGCCCCTTGAGAAAGATGACAAGACCCGCAAGCCCTTTCAGCCTAAAACATCCCGCGGGTTCCCCCGCACCCGCAGGTTCACCCAGGTCTTGCGCAGGCGCAGGAGGAGCTTCAAGGGACGGTAGAGGGGGGAAAGGGGCAGGGTGTAGGCGGGAAACTGGACGCGCCTACCCCCAAACCCCTCCTTGAAGCGCCATATCCCCTCCGCGTGGCTGCCCTCCGGGGTCCTGGGCACGCCCCAGAGGTCGTAGATGCGGTAGCCGCGTCCGATCCCATGGCGGATGGCCGCCAGGTGCATGCCCATGGGAGCCTTGGCCTCGGGGTGGGCGCGGCTGCTTCCCCCATAAAGGTAGTCCACCTTACCGGCGAAGGCCACGAAAAGCCCCGCCGCCAAGGCCTCCCCCTCCCTACGGGCCACGGCCAAGAAGGCCTCCCCATAGGGCTGGTTCATCTCCCTGAGCACCGCCTGGTAGTACTCCTTTGCGTGCTGCAGGAGCTTGGCCCGACGGTTGGTCTCCTCAAAGAGGCGGAAGAACTCGGGAAAGGCCTCCTCCCCCTCCACGCAAAGCTCCGTGCGCTTGAGGGCCAGGCGAGCGTTGCGGCGGTGCATCTCCTTCATCCCCTTAAGGAGGGCTTCTTCCCCTTGGGTGAGGTCCAGCCATACAGAATAGGCAGGCTGGATGGATTCCTCGAGGAGGAGGCCAGGGAAGGTGGGGGGAGGTTCCCCCGCCGGCAATCCCGCTTCGGGCTCGAGGACCAGGTGGGTACCCCGCACCCCCTGGGCCAGGGCCTTAGCCACCAGGGGCAGGTCCTCGAGGCGGGAAAGGGCAGGTCCCCTAGGGGCATAGGCCAGGCGGAGACCCCCAGGCAGGGGGCGCAGCAGCACCTGGGCCGCCCCCAGAAGCCCCTCCTTTCCGTAGACCGCAAGCCGCCTGGGCACCCAGCCGGAAAGCCGCTTCACCTCCCCCCAGCCCCAGGACTGCAGGGCGCTGGTGATGGGGAGGCTGGAAACCAGCCGGTTCCAGGCCTCAGGATCGGTGATCTCTAAAAGCTCGGCCACCCCCTAAGCGTACAGGGCCTGGGCCAGCTCTTCTAGGAGGCCGTTCCCCTCCAGGGGTAGCCGCTTCTCCTCCAAATAGGCCTCCAGGTGGGAAACCAGGCGAGGGTCCTGCACCCGGGCCGCCCGCTCCCTCAAGGGCACCAAAGGCCAGCCGAAGGCCAGGTGGCCCAGGAGGTCATAGAGGTCGTATTCACCGGGGAGAATGCGCCGCAAAAGGGCCTCGGTCCAGCCCTTGGCCAAAAGGTTTTGCAGAAGGGCACGGCGGCTTGCCGTCTTTCGCCAAAGAAGCTTGAAGCGGGCCTCCTCAGGCAAGGCATGCCGCAAGCGGCTACCCACCTCCTCGAGGCTATTCACCCGTTCCCCGCCGGGCAGCACATACCCTTCCCGGGCAAGAAGGTTCTCCACCACCTCCTTGAGCCGGCGGCTGGAAACGGGCTTCTCCAGGAAAAGATCCGCCCCCAAAGCCCGGCTGGGTCCCTCCAGCTCCCTGCCACCCCCGGTGAACATGATCACCGGCACCTTGGCTAGGCGCCGCACCGCCCGGATGCGCCCCAAAAGGGTGAGGCCATCCATATCCGGCATCATGATGTCCAAGAGAATCAGATCCGGGGTTTCCCTGCGCAGGTACTCCAGGGCCGCTTTGGCCGAATCCGCCAGCACCACCTGATGGCCCGCCCCGGAAAAGAGCAACTCCAAAAGGTGCAGCAGGCGGAGGTCATCGTCCACCACAAGCAGCCGCGCCACAAAGGCCATGCTAAGGGAGGCACCTTTTCCCTGTCTACGGGAAGCGGTAGGATGGAGGGCATGAGGATCGCCTTCCAGGGAACGGAAGGAGCCTATAGCGAGGAGGCCCTCCTCAGGAACTTTCCCGGCTCTACCCCCATAGGCTTTCCCACCTTCCACCAGGTCTTCGAAGCGGTGGAAGCAGGGGAAGCGGAACTCGGGGTGGTGCCCGTGGAGAACACCACCGCAGGCAGCATCAACCAGACCTACGACCTGCTCCTGGAAAGCGACCTCCACGTGGTGGGAGAGATCATCCACCGGGTGGAGCACTGCCTCCTCGCTCCCGAGGGCACCGAACTCAAAGACCTCAAGGCGGTCAAAAGCCATCCCCAGGCCCTAGCCCAGTGCGACGGTTTCCTGGCCCGCATGCGCCTTACCCCCATCCCGGTTTTTGACACGGCAGGGGCAGCCCGGTCCCTATCGGAGAACCCCGAGCCCGGGGTGGGGGCCATCGCCAGCCGGCGGGCCGCGGAGCTTTACGGCCTAAAGGTGCTGGCGGAAAACATCGAGGATTATCCCCACAACTACACCCGCTTTTTCGTCATCGGGCGAGAGGAAGCCCCAAAGGGAGAAGGTCCCCACAAGACCAGCATCGTCTTCGCCGTGCGCCACCGGCCCGGGGGGCTTTTGGAAGCTCTTTCCGTGTTCGCCGAGGCCGGGGTGAACCTCACCAAGCTGGAGTCGCGGCCTAGGCGCGATAAGCCCTTCAGCTACCTCTTCTACCTGGACCTCGAGGGCCACCTGGAAGATCCCGGCCCCGCCCAAGCCCTTCTGGGCCTTCTCAGACGGGCCGCCTTCCTTAAGGTTCTGGGCTCCTATCCCGCCTACCGCAACGGCGTCTAACCGGGGCGTACGTCCACCACCCGCTCCCCGGCAGCCCGAAGCCGGTCAGGGACACCCTCCACATCCTCCCCTACCACCCTCAGGACCAAGCGCTGGTACCCGTTCAAGTGGGCAGCGGTAGCGATGGACACGATGTTGGCCGGGGGAACCGCCCGGGCCATCTGGGCCAGGGCCCCGGGCACATCCGGGATGTCCACGGTGATGCGCAAGCCCCCCATCTTAAGCCCCAACACCTCAATAAAGGCCCTCAGGACATCGGTCACGGTGATGATGCCCACCAGTTTCTCCCCGTCCATCACCGGAAGGCCGCCGATCTTCTTCTCCTCCATCAAAAGGGCTGCCTTCTCCAGGGGCGCGTCGGCCTCCACGGTGATCACGGGCTTGGCCATAACCTCCTGCACCGTGAGCTTGGAGAGGAGGTAGTTCATCTCCCACACGGAGAGGGTGGTGGCCTTGGAGGGCATGGCGTCCTTGAGGTCCTTGTCGGTGACCAGGCCAATGAGCTTCCCGTCCTTTACCACCGGCAACCGCCGGAAACCCTTGTTCTTCAAAAGGTTGATGGCCTCCAGCACCGGGGTATCCGGGGCCACGGTGAGGGGGTCCTTGGTCATCCAGTCCCTGACCAGCATGGCTTCACCTCCGGTTCTCAGTCTACCCAGGGTTGGCGGGAAAAATGTCCCCCGTCCAGAGAGCCTGGACGGGGGACATGGGTCCTAACCTAGCGCAGATTGGCCCCGATTACCGTGCGGGGGAAGCGCCCTCCCCCAAAGGCGTAGAAATACTCCCCATCCAGGAAGATCCCTGTGCGGGCGTCCAGGAGGAACTCCACCCCCAGGGAGAGATGAATCCCCACCTCACCCGGACCGACAAAGTAGCCGGCGAGCCCCCCGCCGAAATAGGGACGTATCCCCCTGAGATCCCCATCCAACTGGCCCAGGTCAGTTTTGAACAGCACCTCACCCGCCACTAGGAAACCAGGCCCACCGGGAAAGAGGTCCACAAATCCCCGGAAGGCCAGGTTGCGCTCTAAGGGTGCCTCGAGGCCCAGTCCCAGCCCCGCCGGGGGCAGGGATAGGCGGAAGGACACCGCCCGCTGGGCAAAAGCTCCCGTGCCTAAGGCCAACAACGCCAACATCCAGAGCACTTTGCGCATAATCCACCTCCTCCATGCATGGTACCCCCACCTAGGACAAAGCGAAAGAGGGACTTCTCTCACGCACCCTTCACCCTAAGGCCTTAGGCTTTCTCCTATGAAGCGCTTTTCCCTAGCAGCCCTCCTATTGGCCCTTGGTGCCCTCCTTGCCCCCATGCTGGCCCAGAACAGGAACGTGGCCACCCGGGTGGGGTTCGTGGATGCCGATGCCCTAGTGCAGGCCCACCCCGACTACAAGAAGGTGCAAGACCTCCAGGCCCAAGCCCGCAAGGAGCTGGCTCCCTTGGAGGAGAAACTCAAGCCCCTGGACCAAAAGATCCGTTCAGGCCAGGCCACAGCCAAGGAACGCCAGGACTACGAGGCCCTCCTCAAGACCTACCAGGACACCCTGAAGAAATGGCAGGACCGGCAGAATCCGGTGCTTAAGCCCATCCTGGAGGAGGTGGACCAGGCCATCGCCAAGGTGGCCAAGGCCCAGGGCTTTGCCGTGGTCATGAGCCGCCAGGTGGCAGCCCAATCGGGGCTGGTGGTCTACGCCGACGAGGACACCGACCTCACCCAGGCGGTGATTAGAGAGTTGAAGAAGTAGCCCTCTAACCTCAGACCCGGGGAAAGCATGCCCCGGGCTTCCCTTTTCCTGTCCTTGCCGCCAGGTTATAATCCTTCCGATGGCGAAGCGAAAACCGGCTAGGCCCAGCCGAAACCGCGACCTCGAGGCCCTGGGTACAGTGGCCTTGGGGGCGGGGGTCTTCCTCGCCGCTCCTCTTCTACCCTTACCCACGGGGGCCTTCGGGTCCTTCCTCCGGGAAACCCTCTACCAGGCGCTGGGCCTACCCGCCTACCTCCTTCCGCCAAGCCTTTTCCTCCTAGGGGCCTTCCTCTTCCGGAATAAACCCCTAAAGCCTCTCCTTCGCCACCTGCTTTTCCTTTACCTCCTGGCCTTCGCCCTCCTTCCCCTCCTGGGGCAACCCTTTTCGGGACGGGTGGGCGGGGAAATGCGGTCCTTTCTGGAGGCCAAGGTGGGGGCCCTGGGCTTCCTCCTTCCCCCTATCCTGGCCTCCCTGGTCCTGGACTTCTGGCGGCGAAAACCTCCTCTTCACCTCCTCCTCACCGGCCTGCGCCTAGGGGTGGAGGGCGTGCGCCGGATCCGCCACCGTCTAAAGGTCCTTCTCCTCAGGCGAAGGATCCGCCTCCTCGCCCGCTTTTACCCCGAACACACTGCCCTAAAGGCCCTGGCGCAGAACCTCTCCCCCGCAGAACTCCCGGGGGTGGAAAAGGCTTTAAGGGAGTTCCTGAAGGAGCGGGCCGCCGAGCTGAAGCGGCAGATGGAAGAGGACCAAAGGCCCCTGGAACCCCGGCTCCAAGCCCTTCTCCAAGGCTTGAAAACCCCTGTGCCCGGGGAAGGTCCCTTGCGGGATGCCCTGGAAGAACGGCGGGCAGCCCTTCACCTCGAGGCCCAGGCCCTTTTATCCCGCTTGAAAGCCCTTCTCACCTTTCCCGCGCCCAAGCCCAGCGTGGGAGGCCTGGTCCAGGGCCTAAGGCTTCGGGAAGAGCGCAAGGCCCGCTGGGAGGAACTTTCCGGTCTGGTCCAGGACCTCGAGGGGCGCTACGAAGAGCTCTCCTCTTGGCTATCCTTCCTCTACCGCCATCCCGAGGCCCAGGCCGAGGGGCTGAGGGCCCTGCTCACGGGGAATCCCCCGCCCGCTGTTTCTCCCCCACCCCCTTCCCCTGGACCGGAACCCTTTGACCTGGACCTGGTCTTCCCCGAACCTTCCCCAGCCCAGGTCCAACCGGATCCTCCCTCGCCCTCCCCTGCCCAGAGCACGGCCCTGGCCCTCCCCACCCCGGACCTCCTGGACCCCCCGGAGCCCAAGGGAACCGCCCGGGTCCTGGAGGAGGAGGTGGAAAGGCTAAAGCGCACCATCGCCGACACCCTCAAGCACTTCGGGGTGCAGGCGGAGGTGGTGGGCCACGCCCGCGGCCCCTCCGTGATCCGCTACGAGCTTCTGCCTGCCCCCGGGGAAAAGATCAGCCGCATCCAGAGCCTGCAAAACGACCTGGCCCGGGCCCTGGCGGTGGGGGCGGTCCGCATCGAAGCCCCCATCCCTGGAAAGAACACCGTGGGCCTCGAGGTGCCAAACCCCAAAAGGGAGCTGGTGCGCTTTTCCGAGGCGGTCCTCTCCCCTGCCTTCCAAAACGCCAAGGCCCTTCTGCCCCTGGTCCTGGGCAAGAGCATCGAGGGGGAGATCTGGGTGAGGGACCTCGCCAAAATGCCCCACCTCCTCATCGCCGGCTCCACGGGAAGCGGCAAGAGCGTGGCCATCAACGTCCTTATCGCAAGCCTCCTCTATAAGCACCTCCCCACCTCCCTGCGCTTCCTCCTCATCGATCCCAAGATGGTGGAGCTCACCCCCTACGAGGGCATCCCCCACCTGGTTCGCCCCGTGGTCACCAGCCCCGAGGAAGCCGCCGGGGTCCTCCAAGGAGCGGTGGCCCACATGGAACGGCGCTACCGGCTCCTAAGCGGGGTGGGGGCCAGGAACCTGGAACAGTACAACGCCAAGATGGAAAAGGAGGGCGGGGAAACCCTTCCCTACCTGATCATCGTGGTGGACGAGCTGGCCGACCTGATGATGACCGCCCCCAAGGAGGTGGAATCCGCCATTCTGCGCCTGGCCCAGATGGCCCGGGCCACGGGCATGCACCTTATCCTGGCCACCCAGCGGCCCAGCGTGGACATCCTCACCTCCCTCATCAAGGTGAACATCCCCGCCCGCCTGGCCTTTGCCGTGTCCAGCGGCTTCGATTCCCGCACCATCCTGGACACCCAGGGAGCGGAAAAGCTCATCGGCCAGGGGGATGCCCTCTTCTACCAGCCGGGGCTTCCCAAGCCCGTGCGCCTGCAGGTACCCTACCTCTCCGAAGAGGAGGTAGGGCGCCTGGCGGGCTTCCTCAGGGGGCAGAGTTACGAGGACCGCTTCGCCGAGGCCTACGGCCAGGACTTTGAGCCCCCCAAGGGGCCGGAGGCCGCGGGCCCTGGCGAGGTGGACTTCTCGGATCCCCTTCTCAAGAAGGCGGCGGAGATCGTGGTGGAGGAGGGCTACGGCTCCGTAAGCCGCTTGCAACGCCGCCTTTCCATCGGCCACGCCCGGGCCGGAAAGCTGATGGATGCCCTCGAGGCCATGGGAATCGTGGGCCCTTCCAAGGGGTCCAAGCCCCGAGAGGTACTCATCAGCAAAGAACAGCTCAAGGACTTCTTCGGGTAAATTCGGGCAAGGGTGTGCTATCATGGCCCTTTGTGGAAACGGTGCCGGGCGGGCGCTGGGTGGCAGAGATCTACGGTTGCGACCTGGACGTCTTGGAAAACCCCAAGATGGTGGAGGCAGCCCTCCTGGACGCGGTGATGCGCCTGGGGGCACCCAGGGGTTCGGCCCAGTCGGTGGTGTACAAGTTTCATCCCCAGGGACTTTCCGCAGCGGTGGTGAGCCCGGTGGCAGCGGTGATGATCCACACCTGGCCTGAGGACAACGCCTCCGCCACCCTGGACCTCTATTTCTACCGGGATGGGGTGGACCCCGAGGAGGTCCTGAAGGGGCTCTCCCGGGCCTTCGGGGCCAAGGAGGAATCGGCCTTTCGCTACTGGCGGGGAACGGAACACGCCATCAAGCGCCGGGCCTTTGGCGACCAGCAAGGAGGTTGAAGCTATGGACTACGGCATGTACTTTTTTGAGCACATCACCCCCTACGAGACCATGGTGCGGCGCATGGAAAGGGTGATCGCCTCCGGCCGCACCAAGTACCAGGACTACTTTCTCTTTGAAACGAAAGGCTTCGGCAAGGTGCTGGTCCTGGACAAGGACGTGCAGAGCACGGAAAGGGACGAGTACGTCTACCACGAAACCTTGGTCCACCCGGCCATGCTCTCCCACCCCGAACCCAAAACCGTGCTTATCGTGGGAGGCGGGGAAGGGGCTACCCTGAGGGAGGTGCTCAAGCACCCCACCGTGGAACGGGCGGTGATGGTGGACATCGACGGGGAGCTGGTGGAGGTGGCCAAGCGCCACATGCCCGAATGGCACCAGGGAGCCTTCGAGGATCCCCGGACGGTCCTGATCATCGATGACGCTCGGGCTTACCTGGAGCGCACCCAGGAAACGTATGATGTCGTCATCATCGACCTCACGGACCCCGTGGGGGAGGATAACCCTGCAAGGCTCCTCTACACCGTGGAGTTTTACCGTCTGGTGAAGGCCCACCTGAACCCGGGCGGGATCATGGGCATGCAGGCGGGGATGATCATGCTCACCCACCACCGCGTCCATCCTGTGGTGCACCGCACGGTGCGGGAAGCTTTCCGCTATGTGCGGAGCTACAAGAACCACATCCCCGGCTTCTTCCTGAACTTTGGCTTTCTCCTGGCCTCGGATGCCTTTGACCCTGCGGCCTTCTCCGAAGGGGTCATCGAAGCCCGCATCCGGGAACGGCAACTGGCTTTACGACATCTCTCCGCTCCCTATCTCGAGGCCATGTTCATCCTGCCCAAGGACATCCAGGAGGCCATAGACAGGGAAACCCTGGTATCCACCGACCAGAATCCCTTCTACATCACCCCTGAAGGAGAGGCCCGCCAGGCCCCCTACCAGGGCTAGGCGGGCTTGCGGAGCCCTCTGGGGCTTCTCATCCGGGACATGGTAGAGTAAGCCCATGCAACGCGTTATAGTCCTCGTAGGGATAGCCCTGGCCCTTTTGGGCCTGGGTTGGATTCTCTGGGGTCCCAAGGGAAAAGTCGGACTAGACCCCGCCCAAGGTGCCCGCTTTGCCCTGGGCGACCCCAATGCCCCCGTGGTGGTGGTGGACTTTTCCAACTACCTCTGCCCTCACTGTCAGAACCACGTCTTAAACGTCCTTCCCCAACTTAAGGCCGAGTACATCGACACCGGAAAGGTGCGCTATCTCTTCCGCGACTTCCCCTTCCCCGGCCAGGCCAACGTGATCCGGGCCAGCGAGGCCGCCGCCTGCGCCGCCGACCAAGGGCGCTACTACGAGTACCACGAGGTTCTCTTCCGGGCCGCCTCCAGCTGGGGGAACCTGCAGGGGAGCGTGCTGGACCGCTATTTGGTGGATCTAGCGGGGCAGATGGGACTGGATGAAAACACCTTTGCCCAGTGTTTGTCCTCGAATAAGCACCGTGAGGGGGTCCTAGCCGACCAGAAGCTGGCCTCGGACCTGGGCCTCACCGGTACTCCCACCTTCTTCATCGCCGGCGAAAAGCACACGGGCTTCCTACCGTACGAGGAGTGGAAGACCCTCTTGGACAAGGCCCTGGCAGAAAAGAAGTGAGCCTTTCGGTGTAGGTACAAGGGGGGGTACACCCCCCTTGTCCCATACGGGTCTGGTACCCTGGAAGCCGTGGAAGCCCTCTGGGTGGCTACCGCCTTCGCCCTGGGCCTCTTGGCCAGCCGCCTAGGGCTTCCCCCCTTGGTGGGTTATTTGGGAGCGGGCTTCGCCCTGCACGGGATGGGCTTAAGAGAAACGGAATTCCTGCACCGTGCGGCGGAGATCGGGGTGCTTCTTCTCCTTTTCACCGTGGGGTTGAAGCTCCGCTTTCAGGACCTTCTGGAGCCCCGCATCTTGGGAGTAGGCGGCCTCCACCGGTCGTGTCAAGAGTTATGTGTAACAGGGCTTTACCCAAAACTCCTTCCTCGCCCTCCCTTAGCCTGCTTCAAGAGTTCTTGGGTGACTTCATAGTTGAGCAGGCGAACCAGGCCCCTCAGGAGCAGGTACGGACCATCCCTCTCGCTGGG
>Ga0209276_101711_pt1 | contig 12701 bp, 8 predicted proteins | sample DewCreD2012metaG_3_FD_185473 | JGI IMG/M metagenome (GOLD analysis project Ga0209276, IMG submission 185473) | Hot spring sediment bacterial and archeal communities from British Columbia, Canada, to study Microbial Dark Matter (Phase II) - Dewar... ...
TACGCTCACCGTACGCGACGCCGATGAGGACGGCGTGCCAGACGATGACCCTCGCCTACCGCTGGACGAAAAGCGTTTCGGCAGCAACCCACGCAAACGCTCCACCGACGGCAGAATCACCGACCTGCGCAAGGTCATGCTGAGTACCTGGGCGTACTCGCATCTGCAGTTCAGCCTCAACAAACCGCCCGCCCAGTACATCAAGCCGAATCCCACCAGCGTGGACAGCGACGGAGATGGTCTCACGGACGATAGTGACCCCTATCCGCTGTACCCCTGGCAACCGTTCATCTATGCCTATCGCGCTACGGTGGACGGCGATGACAGCGAATGGAAAGAGGTTCCCCCTGCAGGAGAGATGAACAAAGGCGGATTACACTTTACCTTCAAGCAGGCGCATGACGAGAACACCTACTACGCCCTGTTCACCGTAAAGGGCAACTGGAAGCGCATCTACGCGGTGTTCGACGGCGAAGGCAAAGGCGTCTTCTCGCGCGAGGGTATTCAGACCATCGAGGTATTGAACGGAGATACTCTTACTGTGCGCTCTCCCTGGGCGCCTGCGCCCGGTTTGAAGTGGAAATCCTCACGCAAGGCGGACGGAACCACCGTCTTCGAGTTCAGCCTGCCCAACCGCGGTGAAGGTATCTGGTTCTGGACGCGAGGTGGACGCGAAATCGGCGCATCGATCGACGTTATCGCTGCAGACGACAAGGCGTATTCTCTGTACGAACCGTACCACCTGTTCTATGCGGTGATGCTGGAGCCGAACGGACGCTTCCCCCTGCCTGCTAACGCCCCTGCGGAGCTGAGTCGCGAATCGGCAACGCGCGTGCTTATGCCGAACGACCCCGCGCTGAAGTTCACCGGCAGCGGCTGGAAGCTGGAGGGTGGCGTACTGCGCCACTCCGGGCACGAGGAATCGGTGGTGTATATCGACGGGCTGAACGCGCTGGAGTTCGACCTGTGGGCACAGATCGAGGCGAAGCAGGACGGCATCCTGGGCTCGTTCCTGCCGGGCACACCGCACATGAACGCAGGGGTGGACTACATCGCCTTTGTAGGCGGATACGGCAACACCATCACCCGGTTCCGCCTCTTTGGGCGCGAGGAAGGCGATGGCGAGGTGATGATGACACCGGGCAAGCACAGCCTGCAGCTCTCGCGACGAGGCGGTGAAGTGTGGCTGCTGGTGGACGGCAAGCCGATTCTCTACGCCGCCGATCCCAACCCCAAACAGCCGGTCAATCGCCTTGCCGTTATCGGTGGCTACGGCGGCGACCAGGTGTTGTATGAGATACGGATACGGGTGCCGTAATCGGCCTACCCTTGCGCCCAGATGTAGCCGCAGGCTTATGAACTTTGAACAAATAAATAGAGTTATGTTGCGCTACCGGTCTGGCAAGGTTCCTTCTTGGGGAGGGCGAGGCTCCTGCCGAGCCGTTCGGTTTATGGTCGTGACGGAGCACGACCCTCCAATGCCAGCATGTGGAGGGCGAGGCTTCTGCCGAGCCGACTTCGCCAGATTGAGAAGTCTTTACGGCTGAAGCCGCTCCTTTTCAGACGAAGCCAGCCTGCGCTGGCTGTGTAACCCTGCGAAGGCAGGGTTTGGTTTGAAGGGGTGCGGCTTTAGCCGCAAACCCATGCCCAGCATCCTCTTTCCCGCACAGGGGGAGGGCAGGCGGTGCACATCGGATAGATGCAACTATTTTTTCAAAGTTCATCAGCCTGCGCTGATTGGAGGGACGTGCTCCATCGCGTCCTTATAGGTCTGCACGTAGCTGGCGTACCACAGGGTAAAGTCGTGCTCCTTCGCCAGAGCGATTTCGGGGGAGGATGAATTGCCCCTTTCGCTCGCGTCTGGCATCGATGTATTCTTTGATGTAAGGGAGAAGATTCGGAGCGTTCTGCACCTCGTCCAAAATAACTGGCGGCGCGTAGAGCTGCAGGAAGCCCCTTGGGTCTGCGCTGGCAGCAGAGAGTATATCCGGCGTCTCTAACGAGACGTACCGGTATCGGTCACCAAACAGGTGCTGCAGCAGGGTGGTTTTCCCTGTCTGGCGCGCCCCCGTCAGCACCACCGCGGGGAACTCGCGTGCAGATCGCTCCAGAACAGGCTCCAGACTTCGCGAGATATAGGGCATGGTCGTCCCCCTTCCTGCAATCTTGCATTATCATTGCAAAATTGCAGGCATTTGTCAAGTTCGACCGGGTGCTGGGCACAGGTCCGGGTTAAGACTGTTCAGCTCCTCTGGCGCTACCTGCGCAGGACGGGTGGGAAGTCAAGCCACGATGTGCCGACATCATCGCTCTGAGACCGCAGTACCAATCAGAACAGCCTTCGCTTCCCTCGCTTCTCTCCAGCGCTCTACCCACTCATAGAGCGTTGGTAGCACGATGAGCGTGAGCACGGTGCTGGTAATCAATCCTCCTATAACCACGGTAGCCAGTGGGCGTTGTACTTCGGCGCCCATGCCTTGCGAGACCGCCATCGGCAAGAAGCCGAAGCTTGCTACACTTGCGGTCATCAGCACAGGACGCATCCGTGTGCGCGCCCCCTCAACAACAGCGTCCAGGCGTGGCATACCCTCTTTTCTGTTGCGGTTGATCGCGTCAATCATTACCAGTCCGTTTAGCACTGCAATGCCACCAAGCGCGATGAAGCCAACGCCTGCCGACATGGAAAAAGGCATTCCCCGTACCCACAGCGCCAAAATGCCGCCTGTGAGCGCGAACGGTATAGCGGTAAATACCATCAGCGGATGCCTGATGTTGCCCAATGCCAGCACCAGAAGCAGAAAGATGACCGCGAAGGTCGCTGGCACCACGATGCTGAGCCTTGCTCGCCCTGTCACCAGGTGCTCGTACCCTCCACCATATTCTATCCAGTAGCCGACAGGTAATCTGATGTTTTGCAGACGCTTCTGTACCTCTTCTGTCATCGAGCCCAGGTCGCGCCCACGCGCGTTTGCCAGCACCACCACCCGCCTTTGCCCGTTCTCGCGTGTGATACGCACAGGTCCCTCCACAACGCTCACTTCTGCAATCTGACTGAGGGGAACACGACCGTTCGACGGGGTAGGGATAAGCAGTCGCCGAATATCCTCCGGCGTTTGTCGGTACACTTCTTGTAACCGCACAGCGACATCCACCCGCTGCGCTCCCGAAACAATCGCTGTGGCTGTTTTGCCTGCCAGTGCGGTTTCGACCGTGTCCATCACGTCCTGTACGTGGATCCCGTAGCGTGCCAGTTGCTCTCGGCGCACTCTTATTTGCAGCTGAGGTAGCCCTTCTGTTGTCTCCATTGCCACATCTGCCGCGCCGGCCACCTTGCGCATCTCAGATTCCACCCGGCGACCGATGCGCTCTAGCTCGTTCATATCCTGACCAAAAATCTTTACTGCCAGATCCGCCCGCACACCGACGCCTTCCAGCATCTCGTCCATCCGCATTTTGATAGGCTGGGTGAACGTGGGGGATAGCCCGGGCATCTTGGCGACCTCTTGAGCTATTTCTGCCACCAGCTCGGGCTTCGTATGTGCTCGTCTCCATCTTGTGCGCGGTTGCAACTCTATCATCGTATCTGCCTGGTTGACGAGCATGGGGTCGGTTGCGGCTTCAGGGCGTCCAATGCGGGTGAAAACGTTTTTAATCTCGTTGGGGAACTGCGCTGTCAAATGCCGTTCCAGCCGACCTGCCAGCCTCACCATTTCCTCCAGAGAGACATCTGGCGGGTAGGTGCCTGTTATTGCGATGCTACCCTCATCCAGTTCGGGCACAAATACACTACCGAGCTGCCGGAATAGACCGAAACAGACTGCAGCAAACAGCACTGCTACTGCCAATGTAAACACCGGGCGGTTGACGTGCCAGTGCAGGGCGCGCACGTAAAGAAGTGTTAGACGCTCAAGCACCCGGTTGTGTCGCTCTATCTGCGGCTTCAGAAACTGCGCACACAGGGCAGGGACAACTGTCAGCGCAAGTAGCATAGCCCCTGCCAGCGCAAAGATAACCGTGAGCGCCATTGGTCGGAACATCTTACCCTCTATCCCCGATAGCGCGAGAATGGGCAGGTACGCCGCCATGATGATAAACAGCCCAAACAGCGCGGGACGGAGCACCTCCACTGTGCTCTCGTGAATCAGGTTTTCTACCTCTTCGGAGGTCAATTTGTCGGATGCCTGGCGTGCGCGCGACAACCGTCGCACAGTATTCTCCACAATAACGACCGCCCCATCCACGATCAACCCGAAGTCGATAGCGCCCAGACTCATCAGATTGGCAGATACACCAAAGGCGCGCATGCCCAGTACAGCAACCATCATCGCCAGGGGAATCATACTGCTAACGATAAGTCCTGCCCGCATCTGGAGCAAAAAGAGGAACAACAGCACGACCACCAGCAGTGCACCCTCCGTAAGATTGCGCAGCACCGTTCTCAGCGTACCGTTGACCAGCTCCGAGCGATCCAGATGTACTACCAATTTGGTTCCGGCGGGTAACGACTTCTCGATGCTCAGCAGTTTATCTTTGACGCGCTGCACCACCACGCGCCCATTTTCACCGATAAGCATAAGGCTTAACAGATACACTTGCTCTCCTTCGCCTCGCTGGGTAAATGCCCCGTAGCGTACCGCCGGTGCTTCGCTGACGATGGCGACCTGCGCTATAGTAACAGGCGTACCGTTGTGGGTTGTTATTACCACCCGTTTCAGGTCGTCTAAGCTGGTCAGCTGCCCCACGCCACGAACGACTGCTTGCTGCCCACCGCGTGTAATGTATGCGCCTCCAGCGTTCTGGTTGTTCGCCTCCAGCGCTTCCAGCACATCGCGCAGTGTTATCCCGTACGACTGCAGTTTGCGTGGATCTACCTGGATCTGAAACTGGCGTGTTTCGCCTCCCCAGCGCGTTACCTCTGCCAATCCGGGCACCGTCAGCAGCTGGGGTCGCACCACCCAGTCCGCCAGTGTTGACCGTTCCATAAGGCTTAAGGTGGGATTTCTTATCTCGATGTGCGCCAGCTCACCCAGTCCGGTACTGACCGGACCGAGTTCTGCTCGCATGCCGGGTGGCAAACGGTCCTGTATCTCCCCCAGTCGCTCGTTGACGAGCTGCCTTGCAAAATAGATGTCCACCGAATCGTCAAATATTGCCGTCACTTGCGACAGCCCGAACAACGAGACCGAGCGTGTCTCGCGCAAGTAAGGTATTCCAGCAAGACCTACCTCGACAGGAAAAGTGATTTGTCGCTCCACCTCCTGTGCGCCGAGCCCCGGTGCCTGTACGTTAATCACTACCTGCTTGTTAGTAATGTCTGGCACTGCGTCAATAGGCAATTGTGTGGCCTGGTATATCGCCATGCCTGCCGCAAACAGAGCTAGCACAAGCACGATAGTGCGATTTTTAATAGAGAAGCAGACGATAGATTCCAGCATCACTCCTCACCCCCACCGGTTAGCATACCTTTCAGCAAGGAGGCGTTGTGCACCACGATGCGCTCACCGGGGCGCAGTCCGTCACGAATCACCGACATGTTGTCCTCCTGTTCGGCAATCTGTACCTGACGCAGGCGGAACTCGCCCGGCGTTTCAGTTGCGACGAACACGTAGGTACCGTCCTCAATCTTCTGCACCGCCTCCGATGGCACGAGCAGTAACTCCTCTTTGCTTACCCTCACGGTTACCACGCCTTCGATGAATTGCCCCGGTTTCAAGGTTCCGCTGTCGTTGGATATTCGAGCGCGAGCCTTCACCACCCGCATGTTGGGGTCCGCTTCCGGCATTATCGTGTCTATCACAGCTTCATAGGTCATGTCGGGCAGCGCATCTGTTTTGAAACGCACCCGCTGCCCTACCCGCACCAGAGGCAGGTACTGGGGGTACAGGTCAAACACCGCCCACACCTTACTGGTGTTCACGATGCGAAGGAAAGGCTTGTCCGGGGTTACCGTCTCACCGACCGCCGCTCGCACCTCGACAACCTTCCCATCGAACGGGGCAACTACTTGCAGCAAGCTTCCCTCTCCCGGTCTACTACCAAGCAGGTGCAGTTCTGCTTCCGCAGCATTCAACTCCATCTTGGCTTGCTGGTAATCCGATTCGGCTTCTGCCACCTCTTTGCTGCTCAGATACTGCCCCCGGAATACCCGCTCGCCACGTTGCAGCCTCGCCTGTGCAATCTGAAAGCCTTCCTTCGCAGACTGCAAACGTGCTTCCGCGGATAGAAGCGCTTCGCGGGCGCTGATGAGGCGAGCTTCGGCAGCTTGCAGCTCGGCTGCTGCCGTTTCGTTCTCGGCGCGCAGGGCGTCGTACTCCTGTTGTGCGATAAGCTGGGCACCGAGGAGCTTTTGTGCGCGATCCAAACGAGCCTGCGACAGCTGCCAAGCAACACGTGCCTTCCGCACACTGGATTGCTCGCTCTCCACTGCCTGTTGCGCAGCACGATACTCCGACTCGGCAGTGCGCAGCTCCTCTTGTGCCTGCGCCATGCCCTTGCGAACTTCCTCGAGCGGGGGGTTGTCGAACGCTCCCAGTTCCGCCATCCTGCGCCGGCGTTGCAGCTCGGCAAAGGCGAACTGCATCCTACGCTTCGCACGCATATAATCTGCCTGAGCGTTGCGAACGTCCTGGCTATCGAGCACCGCCAGCACTTGCCCTGCCCTGACCTGGTCACCCACGCGGACGCGAATCTGTACGATGCGTCCTACCACCCGTGCGTTCAAATCGGCAACGCCTTCAGGAGAGAGCTCTATCTGTCCAAAGAGCCTCAGCGTGCGCTGCAAAGGCTGTAGACGTACCGTTTCTATACTCAATGCCGCTAATCGCAGGCTTTCAGGCGACAGCGTAACACTCTCTGGTAAACCCGTCTCTGCGGCGGTGACTGCTGGCGCTGATTGCTGCTGCTGGCTGGCACGCAGCCAGACTAATGCACCAGCGGTTAGCAGAGCAAGAACGACAAACAGGATAGCAGTTGTAACAGGACGCAGTACCTTCATGGTCGAGCCTCCTTCCAGATGGGGTAGTAGACATGGGCGAAATAGCCGCGAACCCGTTGACTTTCCACCCATGCGAGTGCCAGTTGAAGTTCCGCTTCTACAGCCTCTTCACGCGACAGGCGCACCGTACGCTGTGCCTCCAGTACCTGCAAGATGTTCATCGCTCCGGTCTCGAGACCTGTCTGTACAGAGCGTGCCAGCTGCTCCACACGGGGCAGCACCTCCTGTTCGTAAGCCTGCCAGCGGGTACGAGCTGCCTCCAGCAGGAGCCGGGCACGTGTCTGCTCGGCGGCAAGCCTCTGCTGTGTCGCCTGCAGTCGTAGTCGTTGAGCGCTGGTCAATTGGTGCTGAGCTTGTAGACGCTTCTGCCTTGCCCCGTAGTCCAGAAACGGTAAGCTGAGTGTTATCCCCAATCCAGGTCGGGTACGGCTGCCCGTCCAGCGTTCTACACGCAATTGCACGCCCAGGTCCGGGATGCCCTCCACCCGTATCTGCTCCGTCTCACGCTCGTAAATACTCAGCAGTGCCTGTTCCTGGACAACTTCTGGGGACAGGATAGGAGATGTCTTCTCCTCCTCACCGAAGAGGGCAGGTGAAACCGGTGCAAGAACATGCTGCGTATCTTGTGGGTAACCCAGCAGCGCGTTCAGCCGAGCCCGTGCAGCCTGTGCTTCCGCTTCCCTCTGCTTGTTCTGCAAGCGGATACGTTCTGCTTCTATCTCAACCTGCACAAGGTCTATACCAGGTCGCACACCTGCCTGGATCTGCTGGCGGACGAGATGAACGGTCTGTTCAGCGTTCTGTAGTGCCTCACGTGCAAGCTGAAGCAAACGCTCCCGGTATGCCGCCTCAAGGTATGCTGTTGCCACATCGGCAAGCAACAGGTTGAGGTCGACTTTTGCTTTAGCAAGCGTTAGAGCGCTCTCAGCAGCGGCAAGGCGAGCGCGTGCCCTGCGCGCCCCGTTAATCTCCAACGGCTGGATTACTGTGAGTTCTTCGTCCGTTCCACCTGTTGTGAGGGCAGGGGCAAGGCGCACATCCATCGGCGCCGGGCGTCTGGCTGCTGACAGAAGGTTCTGCCCTGAAGCGACCTCCTCACGCACAGCGTTCAAAACAGGGCTCTGACGGATTGCTATCTCGAGAGCCCGGTTGAAATCCAGATTCCCTGCTGATGAACTTGCAACGAGTAGCAAAAAAGTAACGCAAACCAACGGTAGCCTCATCTCGCCTCCTTTAGAAAGCCGGGAATGTAACGTGACGGCGCGCTCAAAGGCGCACTATCGTGTTTCAAGCGTCGATGTGGGGATCAGACAAGAAAAGGAGGCGCACGCCGACCGTGGGCACCGGAGAGCAGGGAGGGGGAATGCGGCAGGCAGGCGTCTACACCGGTCTGAACGCCAGTTGGTTCTGCCAGCACGATGCTCTGATGGATATGACAAGCCTGGGGCACTACCGAAGTGCCCTGCTCCCCTCCTGCTTGCCCGGCTATGGAGGAGAATGCACAGTCAGAAACGCATGGTGAACATTGGGGGGAGGTTATCTTGCTGGTATTGACGGAGCCGCTCTCTGCCGAATGAGCTGTTGTCTGGACAGGGGCGAAAGGAACCGCACATTGGTGACAGTGCCAGTAGCCAATGTAAGCGGCATGAATAAACGCCACTATCCAGATATAGCGCATAGCTTTGAGCACAAACACCGGTAGTCTCTCTTGTGATTTAATTCCTTTCGGTTGCTAACATATAATACCCCGCCCCTGTGTATAACGTCAAGTACTTCACCCCGCTATAGATACCCGCCCGCGTAGCCCACGTTGAACTTCATGGTGGTTTCCTGCGCATCGTCCAGGCGGATGTTCGCTTCCACGTTGCGATGCATCAGGTTCTCGATAATGAGCGTGCGGTCGGCGTTGACCAGCTCAATGCCAATGCGGTTCTCCTGAAATTCGTTCTTGCGGATGGTATGGCTGTGCGGACGTGGGGCAGTTGGTTCACCCTCTTTTATCTCCAGCGGGCGGATGCCGTGGTCCTGGTTCGCTGCGATGCGCACGCCTTTGCCGCAGCGGGTGAAGATGTTCTCCTCTATCAGCCAATCGCGGCTGGTGTCGTTCTCAGGAGCGGAACGGGCGAACTCCGGCACATACTTGCTCCACAACAGGATGCCGTGTCCACACGCCTGAAAAGTGTTGCGTCGCACGGTGAAGCCCACCCCGTTTTCCACCGCGATACCCGCCTGCCGATTGTGCAACATGCGGTTGTTCTCTATCACGAACTCGCGCGAGAAGCCCAGCCAGAAGCCGTAGTTGCAGTAGTTGGCGAAGTTGTTGCGATAGACGTTGCCCCGGCTGAAGGTCGCTTCGAAAGCGATATTGGGGCTGTAGGAGCCGTCGTTCTCCTCGAACAGGTTGTCGTCACAGCCGACGGGTTCCATCTGCGGCGTCATGCCTGCAAGGAAGAACCCGTCTCCGCCCAGGCGGGCGTAGTTTCTGCGGAAGGTGTTCCGGCAGGATTTGTACACGATGAGAAAGCCGGTGGCATCCGCCCCCATGTGTCCGTAACGCTCACCGCGCGGTTCGTAGCGACAGCAGAAGTCCGCATAGTTGTCTTCATACAGGCTGTCGCTGGTGTCGTACAGGTGAAACCCGAAGCCGCTGCAGTAATTCGCGACGTTGCCCCGAACGGTCAGGTAACGGCATCCGTAAGCCAGCAAGCCGTTCATCTGATGTTGCAGGTCGTTATCGGCAATCAGGCTCTCCTGCACGCGATGAAGCAGAATGCCTCCACCGTACGCCTTCTCGGCGGGAAGCCAGACGTCCAGAAAGATGGTGTTCGGCTCCACTTCGGCGGTGGAGGTAATCTGACAGCCGGTGATGGTCAACCGTTTGCAATCACTGGCATGGATACCGTGGTAATACTCGCGCAAACGCAACCCCTTGATGGTCACATCTTGTCGCCCTTCCACACGCACACCTACGCCCGTGCGGTCTTTGCCGACGAGCAACGCGCCGTTGCCGTCCAGAGTTATCCCATCGGCAGCAATCGTGATGCCGTTTGGCAGGTGATACACACCCGGCTGCAAAACGGTATCTTCGGTAATCACCATTCCATCGGTTGGAACAAACATCTTCTCCTCCTCAGCGAATTATCAGTTTGACGGCTGCCACCGCCGCCAGTACCAGTACTACACTGTCGAACAGCTTCTGCGGGATGCGGGGCAGTAGCCACCTGCCCAGATAGACGCCCGCCACGATAACCGGTATCACCGCCACGTTGAACAGCAGGCTATGCGCGGTCACAATCGGTCGGGCGGGATTGATAAGGCTCAGCGCGACGAAGAGCGGCAGCTTGGACAGGTTGACCGCGAAATAGTACCACGCAGACGTACCCATGAACTGCTCTTTGGGCAAACCCAGACTTGTCATGTAGATGCCCATGATGGGGCCTGCCGCGTTGGAAACGGTGGTGGCGAATCCGGCAGCGGTTCCGGTGGAAGCAACGGTCACCGGCGAGTGCGGGGTCAGGCGGTCGCCCCAGCGCCGGCGCAACAGATGTACCGCCAGCATCACCAGAACGAGCGTGCCGATGAGCGGCTCCAGCAGGTCTTTGCCCCCTTTGGCTTTGCCGAGATGCCACAATACCAGTGCGCCCAGCGCCATCCCCACAGCCACCCAGGGAATGAGTTCTACCAGCCGCTTCCACTGCGTATGCTGGCGATACCACCGTACCGCAAAAATGTCACCGACGATGAGCATGGGAAGCATGGTGCCGACGGACGCCCTTCCCCCGAAGGCGGTCGCCAACAGGGGAACCACGAGGATGCCGATGCCCGGCACGCCCGTTTTGGAGACACCTATCAGGAAGGCAGCGATCGCTCCCAGAAGAAGTTGCCATGTGTCGTAGGGTAACACCTTACCTCGTTACTCCGCCCGATACCTCCAGAGTACCTTCCATCAGTTTCATCACCTGAGCGTATTATACCGTGATTTCGGAGCAGGGATTTCTCTATGCGCCGGCTATTCCATCCGAATGAAAGCCTTTACCACACCATCTCGATACTCTACTGCTGTATCAAACGCCTGCTGGCATTGCGCCATCGGGAAAGTGTGCGTCGCCAGCCGGGCAAGAGGTATCCTGCCCAGCGCCGCCAACGACATCGCCCGCTTGAGGGTCAAACGCGAACGACGTACCATCAGGATGCTCAATCCCTTGCGCCGCGCAGCGGAACCCTCCAGCCGAACATGCCCCGCCGGATTGGTTCCAATTATCAAACACTTCGCGCCCGGAGCGGCTATTTGCGCGGTCTGCCACTGGGTATCGTCTACGCCGGCACATTCAAACACATAGTCAAAGCCTCTCCCGTTCGTGAATCGCCGCGCTTCTGCTACCACATCCGTTTGCGCTGCGTTCACCGTTTCGTCCGCTCCCAGCTCTCGCGCCAGACTCAGACGATGCTCCAACAGGTCGGTGCAGAAGAGAGGATGCACGCCCATCTGCTTGAGCACCATCAGCACGCACAATCCCAGCGTACCGGAACCCAATATCGCCGCCGAGGCGCCCGTCCGCACCTTGCCCAGGTCCACGGCGTGAAGCGCGATGGCGAGCGGCTCCAGCAACACCGCCTCGGCGTCGCTCAGGCTGTCGGGTACCGGCTCCAGCAGGTGCGCGGGATGGGCGATACGTTCCTGCATGGCGCCCGCCTTGGGAGGCAAGCCCAGAAAGAGGTGATTCGGGCAGAGGTTCAGGTCGCCGCGCAAACAGAACTCGCAGCGCAGACAGGGTATCGCCGGTTCTATCGCCACCCGCTTACCGAGAAGATGCGCGTATTCCGAAGAGGCAACCTCCTCCACAACACCCATCGCCTCGTGCCCCAGCACAAACGGCAGCGATGCCCTCGCCTCGCCGATGGCGCCGTCGCGGAACAGGTGCAGGTCGGAACCGCAGATGCCCACCTGCAATACGCGCACTATCGCCTCACCCGCTTGCAACGAGGGGTCAGGTACCGAAAGGCACTCCACGCGCCGCGTTGCCGTTAAGCAGACCGCTTGCACCACCAGCCTCCTATTGCGCCAGTTCGTACAGTATCCGTGCGTAGATGAGCGTAATCTTCTGCAAGGTGCTCACCGCGATGCGCTCATCGGGTTCGTGCGCCGCACCGTCGCCCTCAAATCCCGTGCCGATAGCCACGATGTTCTGTGTGGCACGGGCGTAAGTACCGCCGCCCATCGTCTGAGGAGGCTTGTCGTCGCCGGTCTCCTCACGGTACACGCGCAGGATGGTCTGCAGAAAAGGCGTTTCCAGCGGAACGTAAAGCGGAGCAATACCGAAGTGGCTGACAAGTGAGAACCCCTGCGGCTCGATCACTGTGTGAAGACGTTCCAGCAAAGCATCAAGGTTCCATGTAACCGGGTAGCGCACGTTCACCGTACACTTCACCCGCGAGCCGTCGTAATCGAAAACTCCCAGGTTGGTTGTGGTCGCCCCTGACACCTCGTCGCTGTGCGCGATACCCAGCGCAGAACCGTCCAGACTGTTTGCCCACTCGCGTACGGTGTTCAGCCATATGGACTCTTCTGGCAGGCTCAGCTGTTCCAGTGCGTCCAGCAGCTTCGCCACCGCGTTGACCCCTTCCCCGGGCGAGCTGCCGTGCGCCGATTTGCCTCGCGCCGTCACCAGCACGCCGTTTTCTTCAGAGGTAGTCACTATATCCTCCA
>Ga0209276_101741_pt1 | contig 12437 bp, 12 predicted proteins | sample DewCreD2012metaG_3_FD_185473 | JGI IMG/M metagenome (GOLD analysis project Ga0209276, IMG submission 185473) | Hot spring sediment bacterial and archeal communities from British Columbia, Canada, to study Microbial Dark Matter (Phase II) - Dewar... ...
CCTTCCAACCGCCTGTGCTGACAGAAAGGGAACGGGCGGTCTTGAGGCTGCTGGCGGAAGGGAAGGGCAACCGTGAGGTTGCCGCTATACTCAAGCTGGCAAGGAGCACCGTTCGCAACCCCTCCCAACGCATCCTGAAGAAGCTTGGCGTCCACAGCCGGGCCGAGGCGGTGCGACGGGCACGCCGCCGGGGGTGGATATAGTCCCCTGGACTAAGCAAAATTAGTGCATGATCCTATTGACAATGGCCCTGCAAGGGGTGTATAATTTAATTAGACTATAGGAGTTCGTGGAGGAAAGGATACCTCAATAAACCAATGTGGTCAAGTACTAGTCTGCCAGATGCTCAGCAGTTGACATGCCCCTGTTAAGCCATTGCTTGACCGGGCTGGTGATTGGTAAGGAGAGAGCAAACCGAGCCAGCTTGTCAGGCAGCGCATCGCAGAAAGAAGGGTTTGATGTATTTGCGGCAGTTCACATTCTGGACAGGAGGGTTCCCATGAACAACAGGCTTGCCCGGATGATCATGACGGTACTCTTGATAAAGTTGTAAAGTAAAGTTATGGTAGTTCCTTCAGGAAAGGGGGCAACTGATGCGCAGGAGCCGATTCTTACCAGTCCTTGTATTGCTGGCACTGTTGTTATTGAGCGCCGGCATCGCCACCGTAGCAGGCCGGCAGGTCACCCCCTTCCTAGATAAGCAGGAGAACGAAGCCTTCACTTTAAGAGCAAAAACAATCGGCTCTACGTTAAGCCGGAACGACCTCTTCGATTGCTCGACCTATGTCCCTGATACCCATCCGCTGCTACCTATAGAACAGCAGATATTCCACGTCGTCCGCGATATCAAAGTTACCCCCGATGATGGAAAGGACTATCTGGGCGCCGTCTGGTCGCCCAGTGGCGACGCGATGGTGTTTGTTGCGCCGACAGGCGATCATCGGGATATACTGAATAGCGATGCACTGCCCTCCGATGAGGATACCCAACTTGTGGCTATCAGTAAGAACGAACTGGTGCTCTACTTCCCAGACCGTAACACCTGGAAACAGATCACATCTGATGGGGCACGCCCCACATGGTCTACCGACGCTCGAAGCATTTACTATATGGCCGGCACCGATCTGATGAAGTTCGACATCAGCACACAGGCAGCCACTTACACCGGTCTCAGGGCTCCCAACACGGGTGTTGGCCTGCTGGTGAGCCGACCTCTCTCCGATGGACGGCTTCTGGCACCACGCCAGCCGCACGCTCCCCTGGAAGTGCAAGGTGATGAGATGCCGGCTTGGGGACCGATCGAGGTTGCTGTCAGCGATTATGTGCTGCTCTCGCCCCAAGGTGATCAAATAGTCGTAGCCTATGGGGCGAACACCTGGAAGGGGCAATTCGTGCCTGCTCTTACGGTAATTTATCATCCGAATGGTGAAGTGACGCCGCTCCTGAAGAACTGTCAGGCCTCAGCCATAGAGATGGTCTGGTCGCCAGACCGCAACCGAGTTGCTTATCCGGTGCGTGCGCAGCGCTCCGAAATCCGTATTTACGATGTACGGTCTGGTCAGACACAGGTTTTGGTGCGCCTTGACACGCCTGATCTCCTCAGCGGCCTGTCTTGGTCGCCCGATAGCAGATATCTCGCCTTTACTCTAGGCGACGATCGCGTAACACCGCGTTCGATCTGGTTGGTTTCCACAGACGGCACGACACGACAGCGCCTTATGGCAGGTGGGTTACTACCCAACTGGTCACCTGACGGAGAGCATATCTTGTATGCTCGACCGGGTACCACTCGACTGTTAGATTGGTATCTGCTTGAGCTATCCCCTGCTATACAGATAGAAGGAGAGCAGCGAAAGTGAATCGGCAATTGCGTGCTTCTATGATGTTAGCGGCTCTCGGGCTCACACTGTTGCTTGCACTGATGTGGAGTTCTACCGCCAACGCCCTGATCCCTAGTTACAAGCATCGCCATAGGTATATTAACCCTGACTATACCTACTCGTATTACGAGACGGGCAAAGAGGACTACATCAAGAATACATTACCTAACGAGTGGTATTCGACCTGGGACGCTGATACCTTGCAAGCTGGAGCAGTGATCATACGCAGCGGGGTGTACTGGCGTGTGAATCGGTCTGTCCTCGGTAGCCCCTGGCCGAACAATAACTGCTACAAGGGAGGCTCAGGCAGCACCCTGTATTATCGCACCGTGCCCACCTCGCGCGGAGGACAGGAGCAGTGGCTACCAAACAGCAGCCAGAGCTCGACGAATTCAGCTATCGATGCCACGTATGGCTATCATGCTGAACTTGTTAGTCCGTCTGCTACGCCCCGACCGGATAACTTGGTTGGCTTGCGATACAATCCTACAATTCAGAACCGCACACACAATACAACGGGAGACTGGCTGACACGCATCCGCTACGCTTACCTCAACCAGGGAGACCCCTATGACCCAAACCACGAGTGTAGCCAGATAGATGACCAGACCAGCACCAATCCATTCTATCCGAATTACTAATGGGTGAGTGGGGCATCCTGCTCTGGTTGGAGCAGGATGCCCCCGAATCTGCTCTGGAAGGGAAAGAACTGTTATGCCAAGAGCTTTCGCGCTGGCCCTGGGTAGCCTTCTATTGTCTGCCTGCGCGTCTCAGCCTTCGATGACTGTTACGCCAATTCCCACCCCCAGCATGGACAACGTGACAGCCACGGCTACCTCTGCACCTACGCACCAGCCTTCGGTGACAGCTACACCAACCACCACTTCTGAAGCGCACCCCCTAGAATATACAGACCGTTTCCTGTGCTTTGCCGTCGAGGTCCCCGCTAACTGGAGCACGGATGGAGGGCCTGGCGGCTTCGTCTCGTTTATACCCAAGGCAGGTCAAGTCTCCTTTAGCATCGTCAACGTCTGGCTGGAAGAAGTTACCCTGGCCCAGGCGTTGGCTAATGTGCAGCGAGGACCACTAGGCCCTCATATCCAAGAGGTCAGGGACTTCACTGTGGGCGGTCAACCAGCATTATGGGTGACCTTCGCGCCGGATGCCGGGTTTGCGTTTGTTGTCCTGGTCATCGCCCCCGATTGCGGCGATGGTTCACATGCTCTGTTTATCTCGGCGACCGGAGCCGATGAGAGGCAATTCGAGACGTTTCTCGACCATGTCCGCTTCACTCGGTGACCATTCAGTGTAGGTCATCTGCCCACCATTAGTGGTCTGCGTCAGGTGGTTGCCCAGCGCGCCTAGGCAGGCGGAGACGGGTGGTGGAGTGGGCAGGGGCACAGCTCGCGCAGCATGTCCCAGGAGTAGATACCATAGCGATGCCCATCGCCCTAGAGCGTGTTATGCGCTTTGGGCCGCTCGTGGTAAGCTCAAGGGATGAACCGAAAAGCTTATCCGAGCGACGTGAGTGATGACGAATGGGCCTTTGTGGCCCCCTACCTGACCTTGATGACGGAAGATGCCCCTCAGCGCACCTATCCGCTGCGCGACGTGTTCAATGGACTGCGCTGGCCGGTGCGTGCCGGCGCCGCCTGGCGCATGCTGCCCCATGATTTGCCACCCTGGACGGTGGTCCATCAGTAAACCCAGCGCTGGATGCGGGCGGGCTGCTTTGAAGCTATCGTCCACGACCTGCGTGAGATACTGCGCCAGGCGCAGGGACGCCAGGCGCAGCCCACGGCGGCCCTCTTCGCTGGGCGGACGCTGCAAAGCACGCCGGAGAGCGGCAAGCGTGCGGGCTGGGACGGACACAAGCACAACCGTGGGGCGAAAGTGCCCATGGCGGTAGACACGTTGGGGCATCAATTTCCTTGATTCCTGTAAATAAGGTACTTAACGGATTATTTACAGAAGCTGAGGAAACTAATCCGTTGAGTACCTTTGTTGGCGCTGCTGGTGACGCCTGCTAACGAGCAGGAGCGGGCACAGGTGGCGGCGTTGGCGCAGGCGGTGCAGAAGGCGACCGGAAACACCGTCCAGCTTGCCTGGGTCGACCAGGGGTATACCGGCGATGCACCTGCTCAAGCCGCGCAGGCGCATGGGATTTCGTTGGAGGTGGTCAAGCGGCCAGAAGCCGAGCGGGGCTTTGTGTTGTTGCCCCGGCGTTGGGTGGTGGAGCGCAGCTTCGCCTGGGCGAGTCGCTTTCGTCGGCTGGCCCGCGACTATGAACGTCTGGCTGAAACCCTGGCGGCCCTGCATTTCGTCGTCTTCGCCTGTTTGATGCTCGTCAAGGCCGCGCCCTGGCTCAAAAGTGCATAACACGCTCTAGAATCCGCGCCGTGTGCTTGACCCCATTGATGAAGTGGTCAATCGCTAGGTTCTCGTTGGGTGCATGGGTCTGCGCACCGGGATAGCTGACCCCGGCGGTGACGATAGGCACATGTAGGGTCTCAATAAACACGTGGTTCGGGCCAGAGCCGCCGCTCATGGGGGCGACGACCGGCTCCTTGCCGTAGGCCTCGCGGGCCGCCTCCAACGCCAGCCGGACAAAGGGGTGATCGGGGTCGGTGCGCGCCGGTTTCTCGCCGCCCAGATAGGTGACCTCCACATCGGAGAAGCCCTCCGCGTCCAGATGCTGGCGCAGCTTCTTTAGGATGTCCTCCGGGTCCTGGTCGGGCACCAGGCGGAAGTCCACCTTGGCGCTGGCGCGGGCGGGCAGCACCGTTTTGGACCCCGGCCCCTGATAGCCCGCCGTCAGTCCGCAAATGGTGCAGGTCGGCTCAAACACCTGGGCGCGTTGTAACTCCACGCCGCCGGTCAGCCCTTTCAGCAAGCCCTTCAGCCCGTAGCGTTGGAGCATCTCGGCAGAGTCGTCGGGCAGGGCCGCCAGCAGGTCCAGATCACGTGGTGAGGGCGGCTTGACCGCCTCGTAGAAGCCGGGGATGCGGATGCGCTCATCCGGCCCCTTGAGCGAATTGAGCGCCCATACCAGCCGCCAGGCGGCGTTGGGGAAGATGGAGCCGCCCAGGCCGGAGTGGGCATCGCGTTCCGCCGTCTGGACGCTTAATTCAACGTAGCAGATCCCTCGCAGCCCCAGGTGCATGACGGGTCGCCCCTCGTGGTTGATGCCGCCGAACTCCCAGATGCAGGCATCCGCCCGCAGCTTCCCGGCGTTGTGGCGCACAAAGGCCTCCAGGTGGGTGCTGCTGGTCTCCTCCTCTCCCTCAATCACAAACTTGATGCGGCAGGGATAGGCGCCCGTCACCGCCTTCAAGGCGTCCAGCGCGGCCAGGCGGCACACGATGTGGCCTTTGTCATCGCTGACGCCACGCGCATACAGTTTGCCGTCGCGGAACGTTGGCTGGAAGGGCGGTGACTCCCACAGTTCCAGCGGTTCGGGGGGCTGGACATCGTAATGGTTGTAGAACAGCAGGGTCTTTTCGCTGGCCCCTTCCGCCTCGGCATAGACGATGGGGTGGCCTGGGGTAGTGATGATCTCCACCTGGAAGCCCCGCCGTCGCAGCATATCCGCTACCAGTTCGGCGCATTCCCGAATGCCCAGCCCCTGTGCCGAGACGCTCGGTTGGGCGCAGAGTTGCACGAGTTCTGCCAGCGACTCATCCAGATGATCCACGATATAGCGGTCAACAGCGGTGAAGTCGGTCACTGCGCTCTCCTCTCATAAAAGCATAGCATGGTGCTCCCATAGCGCCGCTGGTCCACCAATTCCAGGTTAGAGAGCGGGAGTGGTTCATATTCCTTGGGGTGGATTTGGGCGATGGCGACGCCGTCCTCGGCCAGCCAGCCGGGGCGGGCATCCAGCAGCTTCAGCGTCCGCGCCCACAGCCCCTGATACTGCGGCGGAGCGATGTAGATGATATGGAAGGACTGGCGCGGGTCGTTCGCCAGGTAGATAAAAACGTCCGTGCGGATGACCTCGGCGCGTGCCGCCAGGCCGGTGAGCTTCAGGTTGGCCTGGATGGTGGCGATAGCCTCGCGCTGGCTCTCAATGAACACGGCGCGGCGTGCGCCCCGGCTCAGCGCTTCAATCCCCACGCTGCCCGTGCCCGCAAACAGGTCCAGCACGTCGGCGCCCACGACATCATCGCCCAGGATGTCAAACAGGGCCTCTTTCACCCGATCGCTGATCGGCCTGGTCACGTCGCCTGGGACAGGCCGCAGGCGTCGCCCCTTGGCGATACCTGAGATGACGCGCATGTACGTTAAACGTCAAACGTATTACGTTTCACGTTTGGCGCTTGATGTCTCCACCACCTCCCGCGCCGCCCGGATGTTGGAGGTCGGTGTGATGATGGGGGTGACGCAGCCGGTGCCCAGGATGAAGCGGTGGCCGCCGGTCTGGGCTATAGCGTCACCGGCTTCGGCCCTGACCTGGTCAGGGCTGCCGCGCACGAGCGTCTCTATCTGGCGGATGCCGCCCAGCACGGCGCCGGGGAAGCGGGCCTGGCCTTCGCGCAGCGAGGGCGGCGTTTCGCGATCATGCCAGTTGAGGACATGCACGGGATAGCCGCAGACCAGATCAAACATGACCTCGTTGCCGTGCAGATGCAGCACGTTGAACCACAGGTCGCTGGCCGCCGCCAGGATGCGCAGGTCGTAAGTCTCGCCGAACAGGCTGTATTCGGCTTCGCTCAGCAGGCTGTAGCTGGCGTGCTGGACAGCGTAGAAGATGCCCGCGATGCCGGTGGGCTTGATCGTCTCAATGAAGCGGATAGTCGTCTGGGTGATCGTCTCCAGCCCGGCGTGGAGGGCGTCTGGATAGCGGCGCAGGTGGACAATGAGGGCCTCCTCGCCGACCAGGTTCTTGGCCTGGGCCAGGGGGCTGAAGATGGTTTGAATGAAGGGGACCTCGTCGCCGACCGCCTCGCGGATCAGTTCCAGGCAGCGGATCTGGCGGCCCAGAGCCCCCCGGCGCGGGTCCAGGACCTTTAATCTGGCCCAGTCCTCCGGCTGGGCGATAGGGTAGGCGATATAGTCGCGGGTGCCCTCCTCATTGCCCAGCCAGCGGTCCTGGGCGCCCCAGTCCTCAATGCAGAAGCTGGAGGCCGGGGTGACTTTGATGAAGTCAAAATCATACTGGCGCTGGAAGGCCACGGTCGCCGCCGCCAGGTCCTCCGGGCGGTAATCGTCCCCCGGCCAGTGCCGCCACAGGGAGACGGGGACGCGGTCCACCGGCGCGCCGTGGAGGGTGGCTTCCAATCGGTCTCGCTTGTTCATGGACGACATACGCGCTGGGGCCTATTTCACCTGCTCAGGCGCGCTGCGTAAGGTGTGGAGGTGGTACTCCGCCTGGCGCTTGAGAATGGCCGCCCGGTCTTTGCCCTCTTCGCCCATCGTGGGGAGCAGGCTGAGCACGCGGTTGAACGCCGCGATCGCTTGTTCACGCTGCCCGGCTTCTTTGAGCGCCAACGCCAGTCCCCATTGAGCGTCCATGAAGTCGGACTGAAGCGCGAGCGCTTGCTCAAAGGCGCGGATCGCCTCTGCGTACTGGCGCACGCCATAATAGCCCCAACCGAGGTTGCTCAGGGCCTCGGCGCTCTGCGGGTTGGCGGCAGCCGCCTGCCGGTACTTTTCCAACGCCAGTTCTGCCTGGCTTGCAGTTTGTGTATGCGATGCCACGCGCGCCCTCCTGATGCACATAACTGGATAGAACGATCCCTCTGTCTGGTGTGATTATCATCATCGGCCTGATTATAATCGCAGTTTCAATAGACAGCAACAGGACATGTGTGTACACTGGCGCTGTCGGGCGGGCATCACAGGACAAAGCCTGAGATGCCCCTCGTGAGCGAGTGGACCGCTGTTCCTGGGTTTTGCTCACAACGTGTTGCGCACCTCGCCGGTGGTAGATTACAATCTGCAGCAGTTGGGCAAGCGTTTCCTGGCGACGCGGTGCTTTCTGGAGCGGTAGCGAGAGGCGCTGCGTCCCAGGTGAAGGGCTGGGTAGCGGTGTCTCGTTCAGGAGAGGTAATGGAACTGTGGCGCAGGCGATCCTCCTCACCGGCCCACCGCGCGTGGGCTGGTCTAAGGCATTCCGCTGTCAACGCCCTGAGTATCTTCATACCTATAGCCCTCAGCCTTCTCTTGTACAGGGATGTGCTGAATCTCTTATTGTATTACGACGATGTCCAGCTCATGTGGGTTGAGCGAAACCCCTTTAGCGTTCTACTCACCTCCACCGGTGGGATGCCAATTTATCGCCCGCTGCCGATGATCTTGTGGAAGGCGCTTCGCCTCCTTCTAGGTGGGTATGATCCTGTGATCCTTCATGGGCTGAATCTGTTCCTCCATATACTCAATACATGCCTTGTCTGGGTGCTTGCCTATCGCTTATTTAATCGTGTATCGCTGGCACTGATTGCGGCGTTGATCTTCACGGCGTTTCCCTTCAGCTATGAAGCTGTTGCCTGGATCACGGCCCTCTTTCATCCACTCGTGGCCACATTCGTGCTGATGTCCTTTCTCCTGTATCTTGCCTATCGGCACAAAGCTCGTTCGTGGATGTTGGGCGGATCGCTGTTGCTCTTCTGGCTTGCTCTGATGACCCATGAGAACGCCTTTGTGCTTCCGCTTATCCTGGTGGGTTGGGAACTGGCGGGGTTTCTCAGGTACAGACGCCCCATATATCCCTGGATAGGGCTGTATGGGGTTGAAGCCGGGCTGTTTTTCGTGATCGCGCTCTTTGTGATGGAACGATCGCGTTTCGCTGGTCTGCCCTCTCTACAGGGTTTGCTTAGCGATGCCCTATTCATCCTTCAGGGGTGGTTCTTTCCCCTGGCCTACCACATCAGCGATAGGGCCGCTTGGCTAGGGTGGCCGCCAGTATCTATGCTTCTGGTGCTCTCAACGCTCTTCGTAGCCTCCCTCGTCTTGATGGCCTGGCGTAGAAAACAATTGTACCCTCTCTTTCATGTTGGCCTATGGACAGTCATGCCGATGCTCCCTATTATCTTCCTTGATCCGCGATACGTCCTGTATGGCAGGCGCCTCTTCTATCTCTCCGCCGTTGGCATATCCATGGCCTGGGCACTCCCGCTCTGGGCTATCCTGGACTGGATACGCCGTCGGCCACCCGCTGCGCTTATCGGTACCCTGGCCTGGGCTGCCCTGGTTGCATTGATCGCCGTGCCGAGTTGGGACGTGTTAAGTTGTAACCTGGACGCCTATAAAGCTGTCGCTGAGATGCTGGCCGAAATTGAGCGTATAGTGAGAGAGACGCCACCGAGCCAGAGGATCGCATTTGTAAATTTGCCCCTCCATGCAGTCTCATTGGGAGATCGGAGCGCTGGTTGTGTGAATCCATTTTTTACCGGCACCCATGGGCTTATCATTATCCCCCCCTATCCTCATTGGGTAGATGATTATCTCTTGTTGCGCGGCCTACCCCGCTCACCTGTGAAGACGATGCGGGTTGAGGAGTTTGACATCTATTGGGCAACTTATGGGGAGAGTCTTGGGTTGAATGGCCTCAAAGAGGCGCTAAGAGAGGGTATGAATGTCCATCTCTTTGATCTGAGGCACTGGCGCTTTTTCAATCTCTCTGCACATTGGCAGGTCGCTGCAAGCGATAATAACGCCAGTGATGATACCCTTGCGCAGTGGGGGGATGTTATGGCGCTGGTGGGGCATCACATGGCGTTGAAAGAAGACAGAGTGGAGGTCAGTCTGCGTTGGCGTGCCTTGCGATCGCCTGCGCAATACTATACTGTGTTTGTTCATATCTGGAATGGGCGCGGCGAGGTTCTGGCCCAAGAGGACGCCATGCCAGCGGACAACTATATTCCCACGGCTTTCTGGGGGGAGGGGGATGAAGTGCTTGACCAGCATACTGTCATGTTACCTCCCAATCTGGCGCCAGATCATTACTGGGTGGCAGTTGGCGTATATGATTCAAACACGCTTCAAAGGCTGCCCGCGCTCGCGCCCACCGGCGCTCGGTATCAGGGTGATCTTTATGTCATCGGTGAGTTTGATCACCGATAGCGTATCCTGATACGGGTGGGATAGGTTAAAGGAGGCCAGGAGAACAGAGGTGTGGCGCAGGCGATCCTCCTCACCGGCCCACCACGCGTGGGCAAGACCACCATCATCCGCCGGGTGGCGGAGCGGCTGGGCCAACGCGCGGGTGGCTTCTATACCGAAGAAGTGCGTTCTGGCGGCGAACGCATCGCTTTCCGCATTGTGACGCTGGATGGCGAGGAGGCCCTGCTCTCCTCGGTCCACTTTCCCGGCCCGCCGCGCGTGGGCAAGTATGGCGTAGATGTGGCCGCCTTTGAACGGGTCGGTGTCCAGGCACTGTGGAGGGCGATAGCCCGTGCTCAGATCGTCGTTGTAGACGAGATCGGCAAGATGGAGTTGTTCTCGGCGGCATTTCGCGAAGCGGTGCTGGCCGCATTGGACAGCCCCATGCCGGTGGTGGGGACGATTCTATCCAAACCCCACCCCTGGGCCGATGCGCTCAAAGCCCGGCCCGATGTCCGGTTGATCCCGGTCACGGTGGAGAACCGCCACAGGTTGGTCCAGGCTCTCCTGGATCAGTTGAACGGGTAACGGATGAAAATCTGATCGCCGGCGATGCGCTGCCCATCCGGGGCGAACACGGGCAGCCGCCGCCCGCTCTCCGCCTCATATAAGCCTACTTCAATAGTCAGATCGGATAAGGGCAGGGAGGCGGGGAGGGTCAGTGGGTGCTCGTCGCGGATGATGTCACCGGGCAGCCAGATAGATGTGGGGAAGGCGCCCTGTTGTGGCCAACTGTCGTGCTGAGTCACAAGCTGACCCGTGCGATCCAGGACATGGGTGAAGACGCTGTAGGCCGTGCTCACCGGCGCCAGGCAGGCCCAATACAGGCTCAGGCGATATTCCCCCTGGCGCCCCACCGGCGCAAAGTCATAGCCGACCAGCCGGATGTTCTCGCCCAGCCGCCAGTCTAGCGGGTGCGAGGGTACAGGCGGTGGGGCCCGGCGGTAAGCGATGACCTCAAAGCCGGCGATTTGGCCTTGCCAGACGCGCTCGGCGCGCCTGTCCAGCCAATCCCTGATAAAGCCTCCCGGGTCCCAGCTTAGGCCTCCATCGGGCAAGAACCAGACGTGGTCGTAGGTGTCCAGCACAGCGCGCAATGTCTGATGCTCGGCGAGGGGATCAAGCGGGTTGCGCGCTGGCAGGGCAATTGAGCGGCTGGGGCCGAGGTAATAAGGCAGTGCCGGGTCGGGGTAGTTCTGGATCACCAGGTCAGAAGGGGCCATTCGCGCCTGCAGGCCACGCACCAGCCCGCGCCAATCCGGTGCTTTGGCGAAGGCCGGATCGTAATGGTAATGATAGAGACTTTGAACGCTGCCATAGAGTACCAGCGCCAGGGCCAGGCCGCTGATTAGACGGCGGAGGACGGAGGATGGGGGACGGATTACGGCATAGGGCGCGGCGATGCCCAGGGCCAGCAGGGCCAGGTAGGCAGGCACGATCCCGATCAGATAGCGTTCATGAAACGCCGGGCGGCGTAGGGAGAAGAGATAGGTGACAAGCAGCGGAACGAGCAGCGTCAGCGCTACTACCAGCCCGCTGCGACGTGCGGTCACGAATGCAATCGCTAAGCCGACCAGGGCGAGCAGGAGAAAGGCGATCCACAAGGGTTGCGCCATCGCCTCAGGTAGCGTCGTCCCCAGACCATAAACTGTTATTACCCGCTCAATCATTGCGCCTAGGCTGATCGGGGCAATCCATACCTTCTTATGCGTGATCAGGGAAGGCGCGACAAACACCAGCCACGGTGCGAAGAGGGTGACGCTAATCGCCTGGATGCGCAGCCAGGTTCTCAATGTACTCCGCCATCCAGGCGTCAGGCAGAACAGGATATTTTGAACCAGCCAGATGAGCGTCGCGAAGTAATGCGTGTAGAGTGCCAGGGCCGTTGTCACGACCAGGCCGATGCGACTGCGATGGCCGGCCCGGCCCGGCTGCCCCCACGTGAGGAAAAACACCAGCGAAGCCAGGCTCAGCGCAGCTACCATCGTATACATCCGTGTCTCCTGGGCGTACCACAGATAGAAGGGGTTAATTGCCCCCAGGAAGGCCACAAGCACACCGATGCGCTGGCCGAACAGGCGTTGCCCGAAGGGGTAGAGCAACGCCACCGTCGCCGTGCTGAACAGGACGGAGAGGAAGCGGACGGCAAACTCGCTCCGTCCGGCCAGGCTCATCCAGGCGCGCAACGTCAGCCAGTACAGCGGTGGATTCGGCTCGGTCGTTCCCATAGACTGGAACATTTCCCCTAGAGGGTAGGAGGAGAACAGCACACTGAAGGCCTCATCGCCATGCAGAGGCTGGGCATCCAGTCGCCACAGGCGCAGCCCGAAGGCGAAACCTATCAGCCCAATGCACAAAATCAGAGTCTGCCAACCGGAACCGGGCTGAAGCCCGGCACTGGGAAGCCTGGCACTGGTTCTCTTCATAATAGGTGCCGTGTGTGAGAGAGGGCGG
>Ga0209276_101757_pt1 | contig 12274 bp, 14 predicted proteins | sample DewCreD2012metaG_3_FD_185473 | JGI IMG/M metagenome (GOLD analysis project Ga0209276, IMG submission 185473) | Hot spring sediment bacterial and archeal communities from British Columbia, Canada, to study Microbial Dark Matter (Phase II) - Dewar... ...
GCGCGGCCGCGACGAGCGGCACGATTTATACCCCGGAATTTCTGGGCAAGGTCTTCCGGGTGTGCGAACGGCTCCGCGACACTCCAGGAGTCATCCAAACCAGCCTGTTTTGCATGGGTGCACCGTATGTGAAAACCGTGCAGTTCGGTGCCGACGAATCCATGGAGGTGCGCCCGCTGATGGAGGCGCCGCCCCGTACCCAAGCAGAAGCGGACGAGGTCCGGCGTAAAGTCGAGGCCGATCGATTGTTGAAAGAGAACCTGGTTTCCCGCGACGGCACAGCGACCGTGATCGTCGTGGAGTTCGACGATCGGCTGAACGACAAGCAAATCTTTGCCGTCCTCGAGGAAATTTTGCAGCCCGAACGCGATGCTTCGGTTCGGTTTGCCCTAGCCGGCGCTCCGGTCCTACGCGCTTGGTTGGCCAAGTACACGGCCTTGATCGGGATCCTCTTGCCGCTGGCCGTGGTCGTCATTGGCCTGGTCCACTTCGAGGCATTCCGCACCGTCCAAGGCATGGTGCTGCCGTTGGTAACAGCAATTTTGAGCGTGGTGTGGTCGCTCGGCATCATGGGCCTGAGCGGGTACCCGATGGATACCTGGAGCGCCATGACCCCCGTGGTGATCTTGGCCGTTGCTGCCGGGCACGCCGTCCAGATCCTGAAACGCTACTACGAAGAGTTCGACATTGTTCGGGACAGCCACGAGGCCATCGTGCGTTCGATCGTGGCTGTCGGTCCGGTGATGGTCATTGCCAGCGTAATTGCCGCGGCCGGGTTTGCCTCGCTGACCACGTTCGGCATCACCAGCGTACGCGTGTTCGGTATGCTCATGGCCAGTGGTATTCTCAGTGCCCTGGTGATCGAGCTGACGTTCACGCCGGCGTGTCGCGCGTTGCTGCCCGCCCCGAAGGTGCGCGAAACCACCCGTGAAAAGGCCCACGGGTGGCTCGACCGCTTGCTCGAACGACTGGCAACCTTGGTCGCTAGCCGACCACGCCAAATCCTCATAACGGCCTGTGCCTTGTTCGTGGTCGCCCTGTTGGGCGCCCTGCGAGTGAAAGTGGACAACAGCTTTCGTTATTGGTTTGCGCCCACAACTCAAGTGCGGCTGGACGACGCCTTCCTGAACGAAAAGCTTCCCGGAACCGCTTCGTTGCGCATTCTGATCGACGGGCACGAAGAGGGCGTTTTGAAACGGCCCGATGTGCTCCAAGCGATCTCTGACTTGGAAGACTTCCTTGCTGCCGACCCTACTTTGGGCGGCATCAACTCCATTGCCGGGCACGTCAAGCGCATGCACCAAGCGATGAACCGTGACGACCCCGCTTTCTACCGTATTCCCGATAACCCGAGACTGATTAGCCAGTATCTACTGCTGTATAGCATGTCAGCCGGCCCCGATAGCCTGAGCGCTTTTGTGGACGCGAACTTTCAGCGCGCCGTCATCCGCGCGTTGAGCAAAACCGACAGCGCGGTGTACTCGCGCGAGCTCATTGCGCGGCTGAGCGACTTTGTCTCGCAACGCTTCCGTGGGCTGCCGGTTACGGTAGGTTTGGTCGGTGGCACGCTTGGTGTGCAAACGGCGATGAACGATACCGTCGTGCACGACAAGATTGTCAACGTATTGCAAATCGCGACAATCATTTTCGTGCTTTCAAGTCTCGTGTTACGATCGCCGATCGGTGGGGTTTTTGTTTTACTGCCGCTCAGTCTGGCAGTGGCCTTCAACCTTGGCCTGATGGGATGGGCTGGAATTTGGCTGGACATGACGACCGCTGCCATCACTGCCATGGGGGTGAGCATCGGCGCCGACTTTGCCATCTACCTTATTTTTCGGATTCGCGAGGAACTGAAAAAAGCGGGGAACCTGCAAGAAGCTGTGCGCGCGAGCCTGCTGACTTCGGGCAAAGCGATCTTTTTCGTCTCCTCAGCCGTCGCCCTGGGGTACATGGTCCTGCCGTTTTCAGGGTTCAGTCTATGGATTCGGCTGGGTGCTTTGACGGCCACGATTGTGTCGGTGAGCGCATTGGGGGCGGTAACGATCATTCCAGCGCTGAGTCTCATCGTGCGACCGAAATTTTTGGCGGCGGCGTCGGGGGCGGTGCCGGTGCAAGAGCAGCGGTCAGCTCACGCCGAAACTACGGCGCGGACCGTTTTGGAATTCGGATAAGGCTTGTGCAGGCGAGTGCGAGAGGCGACGAGTCCGCTGAAAACTTGGGTTCGGTTTTTGGAGGCTTTGATGCACGCAGAAAATCACCACGATTACATTCATCCGAACACGGGGGAGAGCAACTTCAACGAAAGCATGTATTTCAACTTTTACGATCGTTCCTGCCGTTGGGGTGGGTTCGCTCGCATCGGCAACCGCCCGAACGAAGGATACGCAGAAGTGACCCTGGCCTTGTACCGCCCCGATGGCACAGCGTTGTTTCAGTACCAGCGTCCGCCGCTGAGCGAACACAAGGACCTCGCGGCCGGTGGCATGACGTTCGAGATTCTGGAACCAGGGCGTCATTTGCGGGTGACGTACAAGGGGCCCGCGCTGTACCTTGCTCGTCCCCTCGAGCTGGAGGACCCCCGTCGAGCGTTCACCTCCAATCCTTTCCACGACGTGGAGCTTGCGCTGGACTACTACGGTTTGAGCCCGATGTACGGCGGAGAGAACCCAGAAGCCACGACGAGTTCAGACCTGGTGTTTGCGCGCGGTCATACTGAGCAGCATGTACGAGCGGTGGGAACGCTCACAGTCGGGACGGAAACCGTTCCTTTGCATGGCCTTGGCTTGCGTGACCACTCGTGGGGGCCGCGTTCGTGGCAATCGCCCGCCTACTACAGATGGCTCACGGCCGAGTTCGACGAGGACTTTGGTTTCATGGCCTCTCACATTCACTTGCAAAGCGGGGCGGACCTGCGCTCGGGTTTCGTGTTTCGCGACGGCCGCAACGAACTCGTTCATCACGTAGAGATCGACACGGAGCACGACCCGTCGTCTGGATATCACCGCCGGATCCAAGCACGCATCCACACCGCTTCGGGGGTTTTGCATGTGACCGGCGAGGTGCTGAGCATGTTGCCGCTACGGAACCGGAAAGATGGAAAAGTCACCCGGATCGCCGAAGGCCTCACGCAATGGCGGGTGGGCAACCAGGTGGGCTTTGGCTGGTCGGAGTACCTGGACCAAGTGAGCTAGGACCACCCACGTGGTCTGCACTCGGCGGCGGCCAGGACATCCCGATTCGCCCACGCGAGGGTCGCCGGTACATGCAACGCAGCGTGGTGCCGCTGGTGGGCGACGGCACAGCATCGTTGGTGGAATGCCTCGCCCTGCCCCGGCGGCTTTCAGGGACCGTGCGGCACCAGGCCGCCGGTTCTTCGCCCTTGAACGTCACGCGAGCTTCCCTGGACAGAACTGGCGACTTGAGCTTGCTGCGGCGGAAGGAAAATGCCCTGCCGAGCAACTTGTGTGCGACCGACGCAGCATGGGTTGCAGTTAGCTCGCTTACGCGTATATTGTTCGCCCACAGGTTGTGCCGCAGTTTTCAGCGGCACAAAAGTTCTTTGACATGGGGGCGATTTGGGTTCGACGGGGGTAAGGAAGGTTGCAGGTGCATGCCCGGGATCCTGGGTACCGGTCAACAACCCCAGGGCTGCTTAAACGCAGACGAACCACTTGCTTTGGCTGCCTAAGCGCAGTCACGTCTCACCAAGCCTGCGCCCGTAGGGCTGGCTGAGGCGACGAACTTCGGGCTAAGCGCTAGCGGTAGCTCGGCCGTTAGCGACGAAAACCCACGAGCTGGCTACCAGGGATCCTGCCCGTGGGAGACCTGGCAGCGAGAGCAAAACACGAGGCTACGCATGTAGACCCTGCCGCCGACCGCCTCCGGACGGGGGTTCGATTCCCCCCGCCTCCACCAGTCCCTAATCCGAAGCAATTCACCAACTTCCGCAAACCCTTCCCAAGCCCGCGACAATGCAGGCTTTTTTGTTCGCTAAGTTCCGAAGTGATCCCCTGACATCCGCAATTTTTAGGGGTAGATCCAGGGATAGATTAAAGCCCATAGGGGTGTCTACCAATGCCACGCAAAGCGAAGGCCTTAACTGAGGCCAGCATCCGCAACGCCAAGCCGAAGGAAAAGTCTTGGAAGTTATTCGACGGCGGTGGCTTGTATCTGGAAGTTACCCCAGCCGGCGGAAAGCTATGGCGGCTTAAATACCGCTTCGGTGGTAAGGAAAAGCTGCTTGCCCTAGGCGCCTGGCCGGAAGTCTCTCTCGGCTGCTCGGCGGCAACGGGTAGAAGCCCGGGCGCTGCTTGCCCAAGGAATCGACCCTGGAGCAGAGCGCAAAGCTAAAAAGCTGCGTCAGAAAGCGCTAGCGGAAAAGACTTTTGAAGCCTTAGCCCGTGAATGGGACGCGCGCTATCTCTCCAACCGCGCCAAGAGCCAACGGGATAAAGTAATGCGGCGGTTGGAGACTTATGCATTCCCCTACCTAGGCCACCGGCCGGTAGCGGAAATCACCGCGCTGGAGATTCTCACCTGTGTACGCCGGATTGAGGCTTTGAACAAGCTAGAGACTGCCCACCGCACTTTACAAGCCATCGGCCAAGTCATCCGATACGCCATGTTAACGGTCTGGCAGAAAGCGATCCAACCCCTGCCTTACGCGGTGCACTGCCGCCGGCCTCTCCCCGCCATATGGCCGCGCCTACTGATCCAACGAAGGTAGGTGAAATCTTACGCGTTCTGGACGCTTTCCAAGGTTCGCCTGTGGTAGCGGCGGCCATTCGGCTATTGCCGTTACTGTTCTGCCGCCCGGGTGAGTTAATCACTATGCGCTGGGCTGATATCGACCTAGAGGCGGGAGAATGGCGCTACACCGTCCCCAAGACTAAGATAGAGCACTTGGTCCCCCTTTCCCGGCAAGCGGTAGCTATCCTGCGCGATCTGTACCCACTGACTGGCCACCTGCCTGGCGGATGGGTTTTCCCTGGCGGACGTACCCCAATGCGCCATCTCTCGAATATGGCGATCAATGCCGCCTATAAACGCTTAGGCATCGATACCCAAGAGGAACTGACCGGGCACGGCTGGCGGGCTGTGGCGCGCACGCTGCTGCATGAGAAGCTAGGCTATGCGCCAGAGATCATCGAACACCAGCTAGCGCACCGAGTGCCTGACACCTTGGGCAAGGCTTACAACCGCACGCGGTTTCTGGAAATGCGCCGCCGCATGATGCAAGAGTGGGCCGATTACCTGGACAAACTGCGCGAAGGTGGTGAAGGTGGCGAAGGCGAAGGCGAAGCGAAAGTAGTACCGCTGATAAAGAATGGGCGAAGCGGAACAGGATACTTTTTGCCGCGCCTAGGCTTCGCGAGCCGAAAACGAGTTCCCCTACTCGCTGGCGCGGCATCCACCTATAGATGAGTTAGTGCGGTAAATATGGACGCAGCAACGCTAATTGTAATCGGAATACGCGTTGTTTTTGCTGCTTGGTTTGTTCTGATGCTACTTATCGCCGCTGCTCCAATTCTAATATTGGCTGGCCTTGTCTTTGCGGCTTTCGCTTTGTTTGGCTGGCCAGGGGCGATTGTGGCGTTGTTGGTGATACTCGGAGCATGGGCGAATAGGTAAATGGAAGAAAAGATACGAGAAGCTGCCTTTGAGATCATGACAAAGGCAGTACGGGGATTTATTTTGCAAAAAGCTACCAGTTCAATTAATGCCGCGGCATAAATTAACTGCTACGCCTACGCCCCATGGCTGGCGCGCCACCTATAACCGGATAAAAAATGATGGCGGCAAAAACCAAGATTATGGGGATTTAAAGATTAGGTGAGCCGGTGCCGCAGGAATAATAGCCAATATATGGGATAGAAACATATATATAAAGTGTTTCCTGTGGCACCGGTTTGACCTTTTTTATTTTCCTTCCAGCCAATTAAAACCGCATTAAAACTCCAACGCTATATGTACCATATATGCTTTTTGGGGGTTTGAACTTCAGATTTAAATTGGAATCGAACGTTTCGGAAAGTTTTAAGGAGAAAGTGAGGATCTTCGAAGAGGGAATTTTGAGAAAACCTCAACTTTTTGGAATTAACAGGCCTAGGTAAAACCACCCTTCACCTAATGGTGAAATCGGGTGGATTCCCAAAGCCCGTTCGCATCGGAAAACGCGCGATTGGCTGGAAATATTCAGAGATCAAGGAATGGCTTAAACGCCTATAAATGAAAAACCGGTGAAAGAAAGCGGCCGCTTTCATTCACCGGTTTAACGCTCAAACCCCATTGGTTCACTCAAACCAAAAAAGCGAGGTTTTTTGTACTTACAGCACCAACCCCGATCAAAGTCAAACTCCCATTCACCAAAATAAGGATAGCGCCACCGCTGCCAAGGATGCCGTGGCTCTTGCCCTGGATGCCGGAACTAAACTTTGGCACACCCCCAGCAAGGAGGCCTGGATCACCATAGCCCGGGCGGGGCACGTTGAGCATCATCCAGTGCGTGGGAAGGAGTTCCGAGTCTGGCTCGCGGGGATTTACTATGCAAAAAAGGGCAAGCCTCTTTATGCCCAGGCGCTGCAGGACGCCCTGACAGTCCTAGAGGCCCGGGCCCTCTTTGAGGGGGAGGAGCACGAGGTACACACGCGCATAGCAGGGCGGGATGGGAATGTGTACCTAGACCTGGCCCGCACTGACTGGACCGTGGTGGAGATATCACCTTCAGGCTGGAGAGTAATCCCCGCTCACGATGCTCCAGTACGGTTTCGCGGTGGAAGGCACCAGAGTCCCCTGCCTATCCCCGAGCAAGGCGGTAGCCTAGCTCCCGTCGTTGAGCTTCTGCCCTTGAAAGAGCGCCGGGACCTGGCCCTGGTGCTAGGGTGGTTAGTGGGGACACTCTCCCCACAAGGCCCTTATCCAATCCTAGTCTTGGCCGGGGAGAAGGGAGCCGGTAAGAGCTCAGTAGGGCGGATGCTGAAGTGCCTGGTAGACCCTCAGATGGCCGCCCTAAAGGCTGAACCCAAGGACGTGGATGCACTGATGGTTGGGGCGAATGCTGGCCGGATACTGGCTTACGATAACCTTTCCAAAATTGCCGCATGGCTCTCGGACGCCTTATGCCGTCTCAGCACAGGAGGAGGGCTAGGAAAACGGGAGTTATATACAGACACGGACGAATGTGTCATGGAAGCGCAAAGGCCCATCATTCTCACAGGGATAGGCTTCGGTCTCCTGAGGGACGACTTGGGTGACCGGGTGGCGATGGTGAACCTAACTCGGCTCGAGGATGGAGAGCGCAGTCCAGAGCGGGAGGTTTGGGAGAACTTTACCCGGGCTCACCCGCAGGCCTTAGGAGCCATCTTGAACGCTGCGGCCCTTGCAACGAGGAGATGGGATGAGGTGAGGAAGGCAATGCCCTCACTGCCCTGCTTGGCTGACTGGGCAATTTGGGCTGAGGCTGCTGCCCCTGGCCTAAACCTTGAAGCTGGGGAAGTAGTAGAAGCCTTTTATGCCGTGCAGGCAGGGCTCAGCCAAGACCTCCTAGATAACGACCCCGTTGCCATGGCCCTTCTCCTCCTCACCGCGGATTGGCCAGAGGGTCACCGGGAAACGTTCACCGCATCGGATCTCCTATCCGCCCTAGAGGGGGCAATGGACCTAAAGGACGCTCGGGTTAAACCTGAGAACTGGCCCCGTACTCCTCAGGGGCTAGGGCGGCACCTCCCCCGTCTCCAGTCTGCCCTTCGGGGTGCTGGGCTGAAGGTGGAGGGAGTGCGTGATGCAAGGATCAAGCGCCTTCTTTGGGTTTTAAAAAAAGGGGGGAACAAATCCGGCAAATCCCGCAAACAGGCTTCAGGACTACATTCCAGGCCGCGGGATTTGTTCCTCCCATATCCCGCAAAATCCCGTATATCCCGCACAAATCCCGCAAGCGCCAAACGGCTCTAGTACTGCATTTGCGGGTAATGCGGGATTTGTTTCCCATACTTATTCTAAAAATGAGCTTAGGTCTTTAACGCCAGACGAAGAAAAGGAGCTTGAAGAAGCAATCCTAGGTTTTCTCACTTCCATTGGCGAAGAGGATGAAGAAACCATCGCCAAGGTGATGGAATCCTGCCGCCAAGACCAAGAGGCGCGGGAGTACTACTTGAGGCGCGCGGCGGTAGCCAAAAACCGCTAAGGCTATTCTGCCAACGCCTACCGTGAAGGCCTTCTAGCTACCCGCGTAAATTACCCTAGGCACCAGAAGCTGAAGGCCTTCAAATTCGCCATAGGCATAGGCCATTGGGGGATACGATTATCAATCATGCCTAGGCCATGCAAAGCGCATTTCTGTGCGGGGGGTACGCCGTACGGATTGATTTTCTGTGCGAATGGAGTAGTGTTGCGTCCTGAAGCCGGTCGCGTACCAGTAGTCGGTGTGTACACCCATTCATGTGTTCACTTAAACGTTGGGGCCAATCAAAAGGAACGCCATGAGACTTGCGATATATCTGCTTCTGCTTGCAATACCCGTAACCGGAGTAACCGGAATGGCCAAGGTCTTCCGGTGCGGCGAACCCAAAGGGGTCGCCATGTGGTCACTCGAAGGCCACAAGGTAGCCCCAGATGGATTTACTGGCGTACAGCCAGTGGTCATCGTTGATGATGATGATGATAAAGAAATGACAATTGTGTGGGGCGATTCAAAGTTGGCAGGTGGGGCTGAGAAGGTTTGGAAAGCGGTGGTGTTTCATCGGAGCACAGAATCAATAAGCGGTGTCGCCTTGGATTCAGGCCCTACCGCGTCAGCCGCAGTGCTTTACACCGTTGACGTCAAGCGTGGCTACCTCTACTTGTCGTCCCACAAGGACAGCGAACCGCTAAACGCATCGGGAGTATCAAGCTTTGTTTCTAAGTGCTCCAAGTAACTTGGTGCCGCTAGCAGCCCCAACCCGGCAGTCCACAAAACTACTTTACTGGCTTGCAGCACATATGTCAGATACCGGTACTTGGTTAGAGCAGCTTCCTGGACAGATAGTAGGGTAGGAATGAGGCAAATAACCAACCCAAGTATGGGCCTTACACAAAAGGACACAAAGGGAGGCAAACATGAGACATGTTTTCTTAGTATTAACTTGTTGTTTGGTTTCTGGTTGCGCCACCATCATTCGGGGCACAAATCAGCAGGTATCGGTGAATACGGTCCCGCCTGGTGCTAATATCCAGTTTTCAAACGGCCAAAGCTGTCAATCACCATGTACAATCACGACGCGAAGAGATCAATCTCTTCAAATTAACATCAGCAAGGAAGGTTGCCAAACCCAGACAGCAACAATGATCCCTGTGTTGTCTGGTGCAGGGGCTATCCTTGGCGGCTTGATTGATTATGGTACCGGTGCCGTTTATGATTTGCAGCCGAATCCGCTGACAATAACCCTTGATTGTGAAAATCCGAGTAAATTTTGACCTCGACCGGGCCGAGCACAGGAAGCTAAAGATTTACGCCGCCAAGACCGGGTGTAGCATCCGCTATGCGCGTTTCTGTATGGGGGTACGCCGTACGGTAGGAAGCTTGCTACTCAACCTAACCCCTACCAGAATCCTGCCAACCCCTACCAAAAATTTTTAGGGATAGATTTAGGGATACAATTAATAATCAGCAAAAGACTGAAGGCCAAAAATCAATCGCTTAGCTAATGTGTTCGAGGGACCCCGCCTCCATTTGCCCACGGCCAACGGTTCTCCGTTGGCCATTTTTTTTCCAGTCGCTGCGCGAACGGCTTTTCCACGCCTGCTCGCGACCAACGCATCGCAGCGCGGTACGCAGTCTTGCGACCCCACGCTGGAACGCTTCCGCGAATACATCACATCCTGGCCAATGTGCTCCGTAGGCACGTGGTTCACGCGTTGTTCCGCAACATGGGGGCCCGGTCGGGGCACGGCGCTGCCGTGCCCGGACACCGCACGGAGATGCGCGTAGCGCACACGAACCTGTCCCCGCCGGGAATGTAGGGGCGACCCGGTGGGTCGCCCGTCGGGTGGGGCAATTTCGTCGGGGCGAGACGCCTGCTTTCCCAGGCCATGGCACCACTCGTTCCGGTGCAACCTGGTAGTTGTAGGGGCGGTTCGCGAACCGCCCCTACAACTCCGCTCCTACGCGTGGCTGCACGTCAGGTGAGTGACGGTCGAGTAAGAGCAGTACTCAGGAACCGAGCTGATACAACGGGATCCCGGCAACGCCTAGAAGTGTGCCGAAGAACACAACGGGCGAAAATGCTGCGGAGGGAACAGGGATGTGACCGTTCCCAGCCACGAGCAAACACACGTCGCCTGCAGTCGCAACCAGTGCGCCCGCAAGTGCGATTTGTACGACGCGGGACTCGGTCGTCTCCATGCGATCTCCTTTTGACTCCCGGACTCGAAGGAGGCTTCAGGCAATATCACTCCGTCTCGGCTCGCGCCGCAAAACACGGAAACGACGCTAGGGGCGCAGGGTGTGCCGGGGCCGAAAAAAACGTCGCGTCAATAAATGCCCAGGCGTTCCTCCAGCGAGCGCAAGTCTCGCTTGAGTTTGTGCACCTCTCGCATTTCGATGTCGGAACACACACGTACAAGCTGAGCAAAGCCGCGCGGCCATTGGTCGAGGCTCGCCACAATGCTGTCGCGGGCTTCCGGCGGGGTGACCACGCAAGGGCGTGCGCTCCAGCGCTCATGTGCCCAGTGCAAGCGCTGAAGAGCTTCGTCGACCGAGGGCGTGAGTTCCACCTCGAAGGCAATGGTCGGGGCGCCGTTGATCTCACGTTTCCATACCACATCGATTCGACCATTGTCGGTCGGAAAACCCATTTGCGAGTGGTAGTGCTGGAGCCGGCCGACTTCGGCAACGAGTTCTTGGAGCTGTTCGTGGAGCGAAAGCGACGCGTTTGCGGCTCGATCGTAGACGAGTTCGGGAGAGACGATCGTTGAACCTTGATGCAACGTTTCGGTCGAAAGGAAGCCAAACCGCTCGCGGAAACGGCGCAGCAGTTCGTCGTGTTGCTGCGATGACAACGGTTGGAAGCCCTTCTGCATGAACAGCCTGAAGTCGGAGATTCCAATTGCGGATGTCCTCCAGCGTTCCTCCGGAAGCAGTTTCACGATCTCCAGCCGAAAGCGCAGCGGCCAGATGACCCGGCCAGTTCTCTTCTCGTCTGGCCACAGTGGAGTTCGTTCGTCGACGTACTTGTTGCGGATCAATGCGAGGCCAATCACTCCACCGACCGGATTGGTTGCGTAAAGCCACGCAAGGCTACCTTCAGGCAGCAGGCGAAATTCGCCCTCGTAGCTCGGTTTGAGCCCCCACAACGGCAAGGGTTGGTTCAATGCTGTTTCCCAGTTTTCTACCCGACCGATGATGATCCACGCTACGCTCACGATTTCCTCCTTCGTTTTCGAACGATTGGCCCGGTGGGCCCGGGTGGAAACGCTTCCGCAAGAGTTGTTCTTTCTGGGGTGGGCTAGCGCAGGCTACACGGATTCCCGGGGAGCGAGCAAGTTGGCCCGCGCCGATGAAGCCGTGAGCCATGTGCATGCAGGCAACTTGAACGTGGCGGAACTAGGATTCTATCGAGTGGGTCGGATGTTCGAGCAGTTGCCGTCGCCAAACGAGGGCCGCGAGCCGACGACCCCCGGGTGAATGCACGTCGTCTGGTGTCAACCGGTAGCGAGTGGTCTGGTACTGGGTGGCCTGGTGCTGCTCCTGTACACGTGTTGCTTGGGGCGCATGCCGTTGCTGGATCCGGACGCGGGACGCCATGCCGAAGTGGCACGCGACCAGCCTTGGCCTCCTCGCGTTCTACGGTTTGGCTGGGCCAGTGATCGGGAGGCGATACAGCTTGCGAGATGAAGCGTGGACAATTCAGAGCTGGGCCCCGACCGCGGAGATCGTCAGCTTCCGTACGGGCGATCACTTGCTCCTATTCTACTTGGGCAAGCCAGTGCGGCGTGTTCGAACGGTGGCGGAGGCTGCGGCAGCCTTACAGGAAGGTCGGCCCGTGGTGTTGCTTGCCAAGCAGGGCGCCTTACCGGAGATCTGTGCTGCGGTCGGTGCGCCGCTCGTGGTGGTGTGGCAGGGCGAGCGCGACAAATTGGTGCTGGCCCGGCCGACGTCGGTAGCGGGCTCGGGTAACGGACCGGCGGCTGATCTCACCTGTACCGGCACCGGCAACTGAGCGCGCGAAGAGAAATTCCCGGCTTTTAGGGTTGCGTCATCATTCGAAGAAGCTAGAAACTAAAAAGTAGACCAGTTAGG
>Ga0209276_101777_pt1 | contig 12140 bp, 7 predicted proteins | sample DewCreD2012metaG_3_FD_185473 | JGI IMG/M metagenome (GOLD analysis project Ga0209276, IMG submission 185473) | Hot spring sediment bacterial and archeal communities from British Columbia, Canada, to study Microbial Dark Matter (Phase II) - Dewar... ...
AAAACGTTGAATAATTTGGAACTCCCCTTAAACCCAATACCCTGCACATCTCTCCTGAGGATAGTAAAAACTCCTCTAAGTCCCTATAAGACATGTTCCTTATGTATATCTTTAAAAGTACACATGAAATTAGCTGAGGAAAACTGTATATATGTGGACTCTTCTTATGTGAATACATTGGAAGTGTTTGCCTTGTAACAAAATATGCCACTCTTAAAAACCTCTTGTATCTACCTTCCCTTTTATTCCGTTTAAGATTACAATTATTCCTAAATCTGTTTTGCCTCCTTAAGGTGTACTCAATCATACTTAATTTATACCTTAAGGAGGCTACTTATCTATATCTTTGCAACAGAGCAAAGGCTATAAATAAAAATCCTGGTTTACTTAAAAGCAGTGGACGTAACCTAGATGTTTTTGAGTATTTAAGAGAGAAAGGGGAGATTAAAGATGAAACAATTACTTATATAGATGCTCCAACAGTTGTTTGGGAAGCAATTAAATGGTGGCAGAATATACATAATTGGCTAGGGGGATGAAAGGGAAGCCAAAGAGGCAAAGAAGTACTTATCAAAAATATATCCCACATTCATTCTTCCAAGACAAGAAACAGAAAAGATTATTATAAGAGATGGTTTTGTTCATTCTTTACCCAAGGTAAAGGGTAAGCATCCATCTTTTGAGTATGAATCTGATGTAGCAGGATTTTATTATGCCCTGAGAAGCGGGAAGAAGAGGAAGAGGTGGATAAAGGTATTTTATCTTCTGGATACAAGGACACAGGTTTTAGTATCTGAGGTTATTAGGAGGAGTCCTAGTGGGGATTCCTGGGGGCTTTCTAAACTTGAGAGGAACTAACCCATTAGGGCTTTAATGGACAGGGGGGTTTGATGGAAGTGGGAATTTTAGACTTGGGTTCCCTATAAGAGTCATCCCACCTATTCGTAGAGGTGGATGTATAAGGAGTTTGGATAGAAATATGATTTCCAGATGGATTGGTATTTATGGGAATAGATGGTTATGTGAGACAATGATTTCTGTGATAAAGAGGAAGTTTATAGTATAAGGGAGAGGAAGTGGAAGAATAAGAAAAACATTGCATCCCTTATGGCTATAGTTTATAACATACATGTGATTGTAAGGGGTGGAGGGGAAAACCAATTTTTGATATTACTTGTTTTCCTATCATTTAAATCAATTAAAAATGGTGTTTGCAACAGAGCATTTTTCTTCTTCTATTTCAACACCTGCCTGTTTTAAAGCTTCTAATATCTTATCTTCATATTCAGTGACTTCAATTTCACCTGAGGTTGCACTTATACTAATTTCCACATCACACTTTGAAAATTTGGCTTTTAAGTAGTTTGCAATTCTTGCAATCGTTGAAATCTGCCCAATCGGTACCTTCAGTTTTAGTTTTAATTCTTTTAAAGCTCTTTTTTCTGTAGGTTCCTTACCATATCCTTCTTCAGATTCTTTAACTTCAACAGGAGGAGATTTCCCTTCTTCTCCAGAAATAGCAGGTGTAGTCTCTTCAATCTCTTTTTTTTTGCAAAGTTCTGGCTTAATAATAATTTCACCATCTGAAAATCCTATGCTTATTTCCTTATTGATATACTTACACTCTGGGGTTTCCCCTTCAATATAACCAAATCCAAATAAACCCTCTTTAACACCCTCTTTTATACCCTCTGCAAGAGCCTCTTTTGATGCAAGACGAAGTTCCCCGGGTGTTTTAAGGAATGCTTCGGAAAGTTTTAAGATTTCTATATAATCTTTACCAAGTAGATACCTATCTTTAATAACCTTGGGTGATATTTTTTCAAGAATCTCGCCCTGAGATCTCAAATACTCATAGATCTCTTTATCAAGTTGAGACTCACCGAATGTAGGCAATCCTAAATCAATATCTTTAAATCCATCTTTTGCCGGGAGGAATAGCCTGCGGTAATATTTCCTCAATTCTTCGTATTCTCTCTGTTCGTAATTCTTAAGCTTGTTCTTTACCTCTTTCTTCTGACCTTCGGTTAACTTCAAAGACTTATCTCCCTCTATGTTCCTTAAAGCAATAAGCTTTCTCAGATAATTGTAAAAAGTCTCTTTATTATTTTCATCAACACACAGGAATATCAAAGTATTTCTGTAAACTCTTGGGTTCTCTCCGTATTTTTCAAGAAATTCATTGTCGGGCTTTTCCTTATTCAGAATAACGAGTTTCAAATCGGATGAATCTGAAACATCCTTTGAAAATTTAGGATGAATGTAAATCCTAAAGTTAGATAAGCCCTTTATATGTTTTTTTAAGACCTCTTTTTCCTGCTGATATATGTCTCCCTCAGTTATATTTTCTTCTCTTGAAACTAGAATCCTGTTAAGATTTGGCTGATTGGTAAAGAAAAGCCCCTCATCGGACAGATAAAATAACCTCTCCTTTAGATTACTTATTACTGTATCTATCATACTGCTTGAAAACTCGGTATATGTAGTGCTTATTTTAATTTCTTTTACACTTGATCCCCTCTCACCCTTTCCGGAGAATGACATCATAAAAATTGTGGTGCTAACCACTGTTCCAAGCCTGTAAGCTTTATATGACGCCCCCAGGCTTTCATCAACTTTTTTTGCTCCTGATGCATTCCCAGTGATATCCTGAGCAATAATGCTATCCCATTCCTGTCCTATGTGCTTTATGAGTTCTCTCCTCAATTCCTCATTGCTCAAATCAAAATCTCCAAGGCGGATATACGGGATATTTTTGTCAAGAAGCCTGTGAACTACGATAGAAAGGAGCCTTAAAACACCTCTTGTTCTCTGAAAAGTTGGGAAAGAGCCCCATCTTTTGTAAATAATGTCAATGACTTCTGGCTTGAAAGGATAACTCTTTTTAAATCTATTTCTGTATTCAGAAACTTCATCACCGGATAAAAGCCCCTCATTCTTTGCATAATCCACAAACTCATCAACCACTTTTTTTGCCTCTTTTTCATCTACTCTGCTGAAAAGTCTTGCCCTCACCACATACTCAATTTCATCATCCTTTACAGGGGTGTAAATTTTTTCAACTCTTCCAGTAATCTTTTGAAGCTGCTGAAACATCCTTTCGGCGTTCTCATCGTAGTGTTCTAAAATGCTTGATGGCAGTGTTAGCACAAGCAGGGCATTTCCAACCGTTGCCACTGCCCCCGTTAGTTCTTGAATGAAGGCAAAGGTTTGAGCTGCCAAATTTGAATCACCAACTTTTACACCTGCAGCCTTTGTGATGTATTCAAGAAGTTCGTCTATAAGGATGAGAACGGGCGAGTTAGCAGATAGGAGCTCTAATAGTTTTTCTTTGCCCGGTGCTGTATCTCCCTTTGTTAGCTCTACCTTTCCTGTTAGTTGCCTCTCTATTTCTTCCCAGAGCTTTTTCTCCTTAGGGTTTAGTGCCGTTCCATCAATCACTGCAACCTTTGCATTCCATTCCTTTGCCTTATAATAAAGGGCAATGAGTGTGTGGGTTTTACCGCCACCAAATGGAGTCTGGAGTTGTATTATGGAATCTCCGCTTTTCCCTTCAAGTCTTGCCTTTGCTATTTCAAGGATGTTTTTCAGTCCGTCCGTGGTGTAGGTCTTCTTGAAAAAGAGATCAGGATCCTGATAATCAATGGGGGCTTTTCCCTGTACCACCTGCCACAGGTCCGCGGCAAAAACATCCATTGTAAGACGACCTTTAACAATATCTTCATGCGGAATAGCAATTTGAGTAAAGGGTTTCATTTATTTTCCTCCAGTTCAGATAATACCTTTAATTTTAATTTTTAACTCTGGAAGTTCCATTTTTATGGTATTCCAAACAAGCTCATATTTTATACCAAAATAAAAGTGTATGAGTTTATCCCTAAATCCCGCCATTTCTTTCCAAGGTATATCAGGATATTTTTGTCTTAAATCCTCTGGTATGTGTTTTGCAGCCTCACCAATTATTTCAAATTTCCTAATGACAGCACTTGAAGTCTTATCATCTTCTCTAAATTCTTCAAAATCCATTCCTTCTACGAATCTTTCTATGGCGAGTATAGCTTCAAGTATATCCTTTACATATAATCTCACATCTCGTTTCATATATTAACTACCTCTTGCATTATCCTTTCTTCTAATTCTTTTCTAATGGTATCCTGGGGAACAATATCCACATCAATACCGAGTTTCTCCTGTAAAAACATGGAAAGCCTGATAAAATCAAAAAGAGTAGCGTTTTCATGAAATCTGACTATAATATCAACATCACTCCCTTCTTTTTGCTCCCCTCTCACAAAAGAACCAAATACCCCAACTATCTCTGCTTTATATTTCTTCTCAATTTCTCCCTTTAAATCTTTTAATTTTTTGATGATTTCTTCTAGGGTTTTCATTCAAATAATCTCCTTTGCATAGTTATATTTTTCACCTCATCCTTTAATTTTTCTTTACCACTTAAAAATCCGTCCAGAAGTTTCTTCTCTTTGCTCTCATTAGGCAGAGTTTCAGATATTGCCTGAGCAACTCTGTAAAATGCTTCTTTTGTTCCATATCCTGTCTCTTTCAAAACTTCCTTCATCTCTTCCTTTCTTCCCTCTTTCCAGAGAAGCAAAACTCTGTGAAGTACATCTATCATCTCCTCCGCTTCCTCAAGTTCTTCAAGCGTTCTTTCCTGTGGACCAAGCACTTTTATAAATTCTGTTTCCTTCTTTATAAATCCTTTGTTCCACTCCTTTTCAAGGCTAACACCTGTGGATTGAGCAAGCTTTCTTGCATCATCAAAATGAACCTTTGCCTCCCCATAAGTCCATCGCCAGAGTATATAAAACCTTGTTAATGCTGAAAGCTCACCAGCAATGCCATTGTGTAAGATTTGTCTTACAGCATAATCAGTAACCACTTCTCTCACATACTCTAAAAGCTCTCCTGCTGCTATCTCCCTTCCTTCGTAATCCATTACCTTTTTGTATTTCCCAAAGATTTCAATGGCAGAGCCAATGCCTGCGATAAAGAAGTCCGCACCGCTTACACCTTCCTCCCAGAGGGATTCAAGTTTCTTTGTAATGTGATTTTTTATCTCCTCTTTTACTTCATTGAGCCAGCCTGTTTCCTTTCTCTCCATCTTTCTGCAGACAAAGTAGATAGATGAAGCTAATGCAGCATTGCCTTTTGCCAAAAGTCTTGCTTTCATCTCAGTATCAATAGGCCATGAAGCAGTTGGAACAAGGTCTGATTCAAGAAGAGAGTTTATCAAGGTTTCCCAGCCAGAGGTTGATTTGTGGGTATAAACTATGGTAGCAATTCCATTGGGCTTTAAAACCCTTGCCATCTCTTTGAACGCCTTTTTAAGCATGTCTTCAAAGAATTGTTTTGCTTTTTGTGAATTTCCATGCCTTACTGGATTAGAAACTATTTCCTTTGTTTTTGGAACAAGTGGTGTCATGAAAAGCTCAGGATATAAATCTCCAATACTTCTTTTGAGCCAGACATAGAAAAAGTCTGAAAGTTCAGCGTAGTTGATATTGTCATAATATGGCGGGTCAGTAAAGACTGCGTCAAAGTAGTTGTCAGGATAGGGAAGTTGTGTGGCGGATGCTTGGGTGACTTTGATTCTTGGGTTTTGGATTGTAGAGTTGTATTCAATATTCGAAACGATATCTTTAAACATTTCTTTGTAGCTTCTGGAAGCTCCAAATAGTATGTTAGCCTCTGGATAATCCCAAATCATAGGCAAAGCCTGCCTTGAAAATATATCTGCTATTTTTTCACCATTTGGTTGCCATCTCGAAAGAGAGTTTGATGATGATGCTATTTTATTCACTATGATTCCCAGATATCCCGCCACCGCTTTTGCATACTCCTCATCATATCCTTCCTCAATCATGTTTTTGTATGCCAGGCGCACCTTCTCCGTGAATGTTATCAGAGCCAGCTTCTGGCGAGAGTTGAAAAGGTCGCCCCATTTTGTAAAACCATATCCTCTACCGGCAACAGTATTAGGGTCTTCGGTATTCATACTTTCATCCGGCACGGGGTCAATCCCCCATTCTTCCATTAATTTTTGTCTTTTCCCCTCCAGATACTTTTCAGCTTCTTTGAAAACCTTAATATCCTTCTCCGTTGCCAGCCTGTATCTTTTCCCACTTGTGCCGGGTTTGTGCAATACTACAGCAACCAGCCTCTGCCCTGCTTTTCCCTGCTGGAATAATTTTCTTGTCGTTTTATCATCAACTACCCCACCACAGACAGGACAAACCGCTATTGCCCTTGAAACTGTGCCCTTTGATGGGTCAAAATTCTCTGGTATGTCCTCATAGCCGTTCCCAACTATCTTGAATTTAACCTCTTTTCCTTCTGCGTATGGATATAGGGCAACCTTCTTGTTGCTCGTCTTTGCGAGCCAGAACTGACGCATTAAGGGAATTTCAGCCCCGCAGGTTGGGTTCTGGCATGGAATTGTCCTTGCCCAGATGTAGCCTACTGGAATTGAGCCATCTTCATCCTTTAGATAAAACTCACCTATCTCCTCTTTTGCAGATTCCAAAACCCAACTTCCCCATCTCCTCACATCCTCAAGTAAGGGATTTCTTTCAACTTCCGTTTCAAGTCCCATTTTATCCTTTACTTTTTTCTTTAAAGGTCTTCCGTATTTCTGTGGATACTCAAGGGTGCATTTCAAAATTAAAACCGCAACGGGATTGTATTCAACTGCATGAACTTCACACCCAAGCCTTAAAGCCTCTAAGGGAATTGAGCCACCACCTGCAAATGGGTCTAAAACCCTTGGAAGTCTCTTACCGTTTGCTTTTAATATATCTTCCTTTGCCTTCCTTATAATATGCTGATTTAGTGAATTTTCCCATTTTGAAAGCTCAATTATGAACTGCCTCGTCTTTTCCCATTCTTCCAGTGATTTAGAAGCGGGAATTAATGCTGCATAACTTGTCGCCCTTGAACTTGCCAAAGGACGACGAGCCCACCAGATATGCAAAGTAGAAATATGCCCGTGCCTTATATTTTTCTCCTTTGCCGAGATTTCACTTACTTCCTTTACTGGAAAGCTTCCCTCAATATAGCGTTTATCTTTCATTTGTTTTCACTTCCTTTGTTTTTTCCGCTAAGGTTATTATGCCCCTTTAATACCCGTTTCATTTCTTTTATGTCCGAAATATTTCCTATAAATGTCCATTAGGCCATTATACTTTCTGTCCTTTTGGACTGATTCAATGTGCAATTTATGTGCAATGTTTATGCAACTTGTGCAATTATTGTGCAATAACATAATAAGCACCTGCTCCTTTCTTACCACTTTGTTGTAAGATGCCTTTATCCACAAGTTCTCTCAAATCATTAGTGGCTGTATTACGGGAACATGAATTAATTTTCTGATATTCTTTATTAGTTATTTTACTTCTCTCTTTTACATACAAAACAGCTTTTATCTGCCTTTCATTCAGTCCCATTTTTCTCAGATTTTCTTCGTTGTATATATCTTTGTAAAAAATAACAGAGAATCCATTGCCAAACTCTTTGAAATCAGGTTCTGGAAGTCCCTGTTCCTTGCAAAGTTCCACCATTCTTTTAGTACCTGTGCCCCATTTTTCAATCAGCCCTGCGTAATAAAAAACCATTGCAATTAACCTGTTTCTGGGCTTTGAAAAGTGCTCATCTTTCAACATATCCACGGTGATTCCCTCTGGGAGTCTTCCCGGATTCCAGAACCAGATGTGGTCATCGTATATCTTTATCTGAATCTCTGCCGGGTCCATATAGTCTCTGTGAATCAGGGCATTGATACACGCTTCTCTTATTGCTGGAAGGGGATAATCCCATATATCTTTTCTTTCTACCCCTCTTATTTCAAATATAACATTGAGATGCTTTTTAATGGCTTCCACAACTTTGTCAACTTGATTGAAAAGATTTCCTTTTATTTCAACGGTATCTATGATTTCCGTCTGTGTTTTAAATCTACCCACCCTTGTGATTGTGTTTAGAAGATATTTGTTCGTATTGTTCCCAAATAACAATAATCCTGCATTTGTCAGTTTTCCTTCTTTTAGGAGTTCCAGATTTTCAAGAATTTTTTCTATAGAATCTTCTTCAGATATTGCAAGTCTATCTTTTGCCATATTTTTGAATTTAAGAACAGTTTCTTCGTCTATTTCATCTAAACCGGCATCGGATAAGAGAGTATCCCAGGAAAGTTTTTGCCTTTTCATGACAAACTTTACAAGTTCCATACCACTGACTTCTTGGGTTGTGGAACCAGATCGTATGTAGAATTTTCCTTTATAAGAGATAGGAACTTCAGAGAAAGGTATCTCAATTTTAATAACTTCAATGCCTTTTATATACTCCGATTTTACAGAGGGGAGGATGTTCAAACTGTGCCTGATTTTATTTGGCAAGGTTTCCAGCAAGTAATCTGTGTTTTTTAATCCAATGGGCTCACCCTTATCAGACCTTCCTATATACATGACTCCTCCATCAGTGTTTGCAAATGCACACAGAGTTTTTAGGTAATCATCCCGCCACGACTCTTTGAACTCCACCCTCTGGTATTCTTTCATCTCTTCCATACCTCTTCCTTCTTCTTTTTCCATTCATCAACAGGCACAATGAACCTCACTATCTCAACTTTTTGCTCTGGTGTCAGGTTCTCAACAGGGTTTCTGATGATATAAAGGGTTGGATTTGTCACCGCATTAACAACCACATAGAGGAAATACTGATTTCTGAACCTCTTTGCCTTGAACCATTCATTTGGAGTTAAAGCTACTTCTCCTTCCCCCGCCCTTGCCTTCACTTCTATATATCTCGTCTCACCTGTACTCTCATCCTTTGAGCGAATATCAAAACCGAGATTCTCTTTTGATACATCCTCAGGAAATCTTCCATGTTCCCTTTCATATTCCATAGCTATTTCCATTCCTATTCTTTCGATCTCCTCGCTTTCTTCCATCTCGTTCTTCTCTGGCACAACCCTAATAACTGTCAAAAGCTCTGGCATAGAAATTAAAAGGCTTTGTTCCTGCTCTATCTCTTTCTCCAATTCTTTTCTCGCCTCTTCGTATCTTCGCTTTTGCTCTTCTTTATTCCTTATAGGCAAATCCACCTTTTCTCCCCTTGCCTCTCTCTCGTAAAGCTCCGCAAGCTCTGCGTCTAGCTTTCCAATGAGATACTCAAGGGATTTTAACCCGTATTTCTCCTTTATTTCTGCCTGTCTTTTCCTTTCCTGAGATATTTCTTCTTTGTATTTCTCAACTGACTGTATGGCAAATCCAAGGAGTTTGTCTTTTTCCTTTTCAGTATTAATTAAGTTTTTACTGTTCTTTGCAGGCACTAAATCCCAGAGAACTGCTGGGTTTAGTTCTTTTATTTCATTTCTATCATCGCCTGCCTGTGCAGACAGGTAGATTGCCATAATTTTTCTTCCTGCAATTTCTCCCTTCCCATCCCTAACTTCCCCCATGTAAAACCAGATATAACCATTAAGTCTGCCGGAAGGGTCTTTAAAAACTGCCCCTCTTTTTGTCTCCTCTCCATATTTATCAACCACCCATTTTAAGAGTGCCTCAAATAACGGATGGCCAAAAGATATAAACTCGGCATCGGGGTTTTTAAAGGCAGTATCTTTATCAAAGGTTGCTTTAGGGTATCTTTTTATTACAATGCCATATCTGTTTTTGAACTCGGGGCTTTCTGCTATCTTTCTTATTTCATAAGGAACGGAATCAATTGCTATGAATCTGTTCTTAGTTTCTCTAAATTTTCCTCCTGCCTTAATGAATGCCCTTTTAAAGAATTCTTCAACATATTCAGGTATTAGCCTGTATTCCCTTGCCCTCTCAGCCATTTCTTTTATTCTTGTGTAGTCAATGAACCTTGTTGCAAGCGTCTCTCCCAAGGCTTCTTTTATTTTTGAGATATACTCTTCATCTGGCTTTATATCAAGTTCTTTCAGTATTTCATCCATACTCTTCGCGTTGGTTATTGCATCAATAATGAGCTGGTAGAGATTCTTACCTTCAAACACATCTCCTATGACATCAAAGACTCTATCGCTTCCAAGTTTGTTTTTAATTTCCTCCAACTTATCAAATAGCTTGGCAAGAACCTTCCCTTCTCTTGTATCTTTTGCCACAAGGTTAAATATATAAACATCTTTTTGCTGACCGTATCTGTGGATTCTTCCCATCCTTTGCTCAAGTCTATTGGGATTCCATGGGATATCGTAGTTTATCATAATGTGGCAAAACTGAAGATTTATTCCTTCTCCCGCTGCTTCCGTTGCTACCATTACTTCTGTTTCATCCCTGAATATCTTTTCTGCCTTAATTCTTTCATCTATACCCATCCCACCATGTATGTAGTTCACTTTATAGCCCCATGTTCTTATCTTTTTAACTAAATACTCAAGAGTATCCCTGGACTCTGTAAATATCAGGATCTTGGGATTTCCATTCATCTCATTGATTTTTTTAAAGCCTTCTTCAATAGCCTTTTTAAGCTCTTTGAGTTTAACCTCTCCTTCATAGTTTATTACCTGCTGGGTTTTCTCAATGAGGTTACTGAGCGTTTCTATTTCGTGTTTTAGCTCTTCAGGGTCTTTTGCCAGAGTGAGAGATTCCCATTCCTCTTCCTTTTCCCATCTTTCCTTTTCTTCAAGGTCTTCTATTTCTTCGTAATCAATGGATATTTCTTTTTGCTTTTCCTCACCTTTAAGTATCCTTTCCAGTTTTTCTTTTCTCCTTTCCAACGACTTTAAAAGGGCGTATGTGCTGGATGCCATTCTTCTCTGAAGAATCATAAGGGCAAATGCAACATTTCTTTTCTTATTCGATTGTATTGCCTTATTGTATTGCTCCAACACATATCGTGAAACCTCGTTGTATAATTCTTTTTCTGCTTCTGACAGATGGAATTTTATTGTTACAGGAAATCTTCTCGTAAATATGGGTTTTCCCTCAAAATCTTTGAGGTCTTCCTTTAGTCTTCGGATAAATAGTGGGTTATCCTTGCTCTTTAAAGATTCTTCTACCATCTCGTTTGTTGCGAAAAAACCGGGCATAAGAAGATCCAAAAACAGCCTGAAATTTTCGGGATCTCCTTTATGAGGAGTAGCCGTCAAAAAGATGAGATGGTTTGAATTTCTTGACAGAGCTTCTCCCAATCTGAATCTCTGTGTTTTCTGGGTTTTTTCTCCGTATTTATATGCTGACATTTTATGTGCTTCATCAACAATCACAATATCCCAGTGAACTGAACTCAAGGATGCAAGGATTTCATCCTGTTTAGCGAAGTCAATGGATGTTATTATTTGATCATTCTTCTCCCAGGGATTTTCACCATAATGGGCATTAAATGTATTTCTATCAAGTACGACAAATTTTTCATCAAATTTTTCTTTTAGTTCCCTCCTCCACTGGTCTCTTAAATGGCCAGGAACCACTATTAGAATTCTTTTTGCGAGCCCTCTTAATTTCAATTCTTTCAATATAAGCCCAGCCATTATTGTCTTTCCAGCACCGGGGTCATCTGCAATCAGAAATCTGATATGTGGTTGTTTCAAAACATAGCCATACACAGCTTCTATTTGAAATGGAAGGGGGTCTATCTTAGATACATTCATTGCAAGAAGTGGGTCAAATAAAGATGCATATTTGAATCGTGTGGCCTCAATTACAAAGAAAACACTCTCAGGATTTGAAGAAAGGTCAATTACTGATTCTACTGTTTCTAATTTACTTGTATCTTCCTTTTTTATAATTTGGTTAACATACTGTTTTGAGTGGATTGTAGAACCTACGATCCGAATATATTCCCCTATCTCTTCAACCTTTTCAACTCTAACAGGTTCGTTCCAGAAGGGTCCTTTAATAATATTTCCTTCATTAATTATTTTACCTCCTCCCAGTTGCCCAAACATGTTTTGTTATGTTTTATAAATCTTGTTATTGTTATTCGCCTATTATAATTACTTACACCCAGCTGTCTTAATAGAATCAGACCCCTGGATTACCTCCCCATTAATGGTTTCTCCAGTAAGTGATGCAGTAGTATCTCCACACTCAATCCCTGTATCCTGAGTGCTAAAATGGAGAATAAGATCCATATCTCCATCTGAATCAACATCCTCT
>Ga0209276_101792_pt1 | contig 12038 bp, 17 predicted proteins | sample DewCreD2012metaG_3_FD_185473 | JGI IMG/M metagenome (GOLD analysis project Ga0209276, IMG submission 185473) | Hot spring sediment bacterial and archeal communities from British Columbia, Canada, to study Microbial Dark Matter (Phase II) - Dewar... ...
AGCTTTTCTTTCTCTTTTTGCATGTGCCCCTACAAAAATTTTTCTTCTCATAACAACCCCTTCCTCTTATTTGTATTCATATAATTTATTGTTAAGTGACTTATTGAAGATTTATTGTATGCTTCAAAGCCATCTGAACTTAACATAGCAATGTGCTGATATCCTCTGTAAAAATTACCAAATGTTTTATAATTCTCGCCAATTTTTATAATTTCTTTAATAATTTTTGAACTTTCATCAGGATTTAATTCAGAATCATCAAAAGCAAACTCATATTTTGGAATTTCTTTTTTTTCTAGTGGAGACAAAAATTCACCTTCAATCATAGAATTTTCAGATTTTTTCAAAATAACTTTTATTTTTTCAATATCAAAATTATTTATATGAAAAACAGCATATTTATTTTCTGTTCTTATTCTAACCGAAATTAGGTAATTTTCATCAAAAGTAGTTTGATGAATAAATGAATTTGCAAACCTTTGAAAAAGGTATTCATTATAAATAATAATAACATCAGTTGAAAAATTGGAAATTCTTATAATCTGTTCTGCCATGTTAAAAATTTCAGTATTCTTCATAGTTTTCCTCTTCCACAATTTCCCTTTGATTTTTTAAATAAGAAACAAGTTTTGAAAGAACATCACTTGGATTCATATCTTTTTTATTATATACAATTTTTAATTCTTTTACAAGAGCGCTTTCTAATTTCTCATCCCCCTTTATGTAAAACTCATAAACTTCAACAAAAATTTTTTGTAAAATTTTTGAAGTTCTAACATTGTTTTCGTCTTCAAATATCATTTCTGCAATTTTATCATATATATTTCTGACTTTATCTTTTAGATATTTTATTAAAAATTCTTTAAAAGCTTTTCTTTCTCTTTTTGCATGTGCCCCTACAAAAATTTTTCTTCTCATAACAACCCCTTACTCTTAAATGAACTATGAACTTTATAAATACATTTATTCATTACAACATCTATTCCATTTTCAGATAGTAATTTTGCTGCTTCTTCGTTAATAATTCCTTCCTGCATCCAAACAAGTTTTGGTCTATGTTTCATTCTTAATATTTCATTAGCATGTTCTAATACTGCTTCTGATCTTCTGAATATATCTATAATATCAACCTCTTCTTCAACTTCATCTATACTTTTATATACTTTTCTACCAAGCCACTTTTCTAATTTTGGATTTATTGGAATAATCTCATAACCATTAGCAAGTAGATATCTAGGAATTTTTCCTGCAGGTTCATCATGATTGTCCTTTATACCTATCACTGCTATCTTCTTAGAACTTTTTAGGTAATTTAAAAGTTTTTCCTCATCCTGAATAATCATAACTTTGAAATTTTAAAGCAAGGCGTTTTCTTTCGGTGCGCTGTCCAACTAACTCTAAAACTATTTATTTTATTATATTTTTCCCATAAATTCAGAAAATTTTCCATAACTTATTAAATATAAGGGACTTAACATTATTTATTGGACAAAGCTAATTGTTTTGCCTTCTCTAAATCTTCAATTGTATCAATTGATAAACCATCATAATCCACAATAATACATTTAATTTTAAGGCCATTTTCAATAGCTCTTAATTGTTCAAGTCCTTCAATTTCTTCTAATTTTGATTTTTTAAGATTTATAAAGCTAAACAATGAATCTCTTTTATATCCATAAACTCCAATGTGTTTATAATAAACAGCTCCTCCACTTCTATTGTAAGGTATTGGACTTCTTGAAAAATAAATAGCAAAAAAATAATTATCAAAAACAACTTTTACAATATTTGGATTGTTAATTTCTTCTAAATTATTTATTTGAGTTATTGGTGTTATAATATGAGCTGTTTTATCATTATGAAGCTCATAAAAAATTTTATCTATAATCTCAGATTTTATAAATGGTTCATCAGCTTGAACATTAACAATAAAGTAATAATTTGGAAAATTCATAATAACTTCTCCAATTCTATCCGTTCCACTTTGGTGCTTATCAGAAGTCATAAAGCATTTATATCCAAGTTTATTTACAAAATTATAAACATTCTCATCCTCTGTTGCAACTACAATCTCATCAGCGATTTTTGATTTTGAAACATTTTCAAGAACCCACTCTATTAATGTTTTGTTTCCAATTTTTAAAAGAACTTTACCTCTTAAACGAGAAGAATTATAGCGTGCGGGAATTACAATTATATTCTTCAATTAAATAATTTTAAGAACTCTCAGATTATCTACAAAAACTTCTATATCCTCTCCAATAGTTTTTGGATCTTTTTTAGTGATTTCACAAAGTTCATTAACTATTTGATTTATAGAAGCACCCTCCTTTAATCTCCCAAGAACATAAAGCCCCGTTTCATTTACATTCATTATTGAACCATCTGAGAATATAACATTATAACCATTTGTAGTTTCCTCAATATAGTGTATGGACTTGTAATTTGAAGTTTGAGCAAGAGCATTTCCTTTGAGAGCTATGCCCATCAAACCCACAACCCCTATTACCTTTAAAAATGTTCTTCTTGTCATACCGAAAATTATAAAGCATAAGATTTAAAATTTCAAATCTATGAGAAAAAGCTTAACTTATGTCATTATTTCAATTTTATTTTGGTCAACTATTATATGATTGTTTTTAGGTTATTCAATAATGAAAGGTCAAGAAATGTTAATTTTAAACAATACATGGCAAATAGAAAATTAATTTTTTTCAAGTCTTAGGAATTTTGATAAGTTTCAGTGGTGTTTTCATTTTAGCAACATTTGGATTTCTATTAAGTAGTTTAATTTCAGTAATAACTATAATTTTTGGCATTATATTAACAAAACTTTACTTCTAAATTTTTTATCCTTTAAAATTTTAAATATGGCAGGACATAGTAAATGGGCTCAAATAAAACATAAAAAGGCTTTAAAAGATGCTAGAAAGGGTAAATTGTTTTCTAAAATTATAAGGGAAATAACAATAGCAGTTAAAATTGGTGGTTCTGATCCTGAAAGTAATCCTAGGTTAAGACTTGTTCTAGAAAAGGCAAAAGAAGTTAATCTTCCAAAAGAGAACATAGAAAGAGCAATAAAGAGAGCTTTAGGTAATGAGGAAGGAACAAATTATGAAGAAGTAATATATGAGGGTTATGGTCCTGAAGGTATTGCTTTTGTAGTTAAGGTTTTAACTGACAATAAAAATAGAACAGTAAATGAAATAAGACATATTTTTTCAAAATATGGAGGAAATCTGGCAACAAGTGGTTCTGTTCTTTGGCAATTTTCTGAAAAAGGTATTATATATGTAAATAAAAATAAAGTTAATGAAGAAAAATTATTTGAATTAGCATTAAATTTAAATGTTGATGACATAAAAGAGGAAGAAGATAGTTTTGTAATTTACACAAATCCAAAGGATTTCCATTACATAAAAGAGGAACTTATAAAAAACGGGATAGAAATTGATGCTTCGCTAATCACATTAATTCCAAATAATACAATTAAAATTGAAGGAGAAAATGCAAAAAGGGTTCTGAAATTATATAATGCTCTTGATGAACATGATGATGTTCAAGAGGTTTATGCTAACTTTGATATTGAGAAAGATATTTTAGAAAGTTTTTATGAATGAAAAATTTGAGGATTTAAAGTTTGAATTATCTTCAAGAATTTTATATCTTAATGATCTACCTAAAATAAATGAGTTTTGTGATTTGCTAAATAAAATGATTATTGATTTTGATTATAAATTAGACGAATTAGATTACTTCATTCTTGCTATAAAGTACTATTATACTATGGAATGGACAACATCACTTATGTTTGTAAATAAAGTTCTTGAAATAAATCCGAAATTCATAAGATGTTATAATCTGAAAGCTCTCATTTATTTACATCTAAAACATTATCAAGAGGCTTTAAATTGTATAGAAGAAGGTTTAGATATTGAAGATGATGCTAAAAGGATTTTATTACCAAACAAGGCTGCTATTTTATCCGAGATGGGTTTTTATAATGAAGCAATCGAAATTTACAACAGTATATTAGAAGAGAATCCAAATGATTTTTATAGCTTAACCGGAAAATCAATACTTTTATATAAACTTGGAAAAATAAATGAAGCAAAAGAATTTGTAGATAAGGCTTTGGAAATAAATCCAGATTATATTTCAGGTTTATTACATAAGGCAAGATTAATGTTAAAAATAGATCCTAACGAATCAATTAGAATATGTGATGAGATCATTAAAAAAAACATTAACTTGGGAGAAACATATTATATTAAATCTTGTGCTTATGCATTATTAAAAGATAAGAAAAATGCCTTATTTAATCTTAAAAAAGCTATTGAAACAAATATAGAATTTAAGTTTTTAGCCATGGATGATAGGGATTTTGAATATATCAAAGACGATGAGGAATTTTACTTAACCATCCATTCTTAAAATTAATTTTACTTAGATCAAAATTTAGATTTCTAAAACCTTTTGAAATAATTTCAAGAATTGGAATTACGAAGAAATTTCTATTGTAGATTTCAGGGTGAGGAATTGTCAGATTTTCCGTCTTAATTTCAATTTCGTTAAAAAGAAGGATATCAATATCAATAACTCTTGGCGAATATCTAAATAAATTTTTTCTACCCATTAAATTTTCTATTTTTTTGAACTCTTTTAATAAGTTGAACGGATCTAAAGATGTTGAAATAAGAATACTAATGTTTAAAAAAGTATTTTGAAATTCGTATCCATATGGATTACTTTCATAAATGCTTGAAGTTTGAATAATTTTAGAAAAATCATTAATTTTCTTAATAGCATATCTCAGATTTTTAATTCTATCAAACAAGTTAGTTCCAAGGGAAATATAAACGTAGTTCATTTAATTAAGCAAACAGCTTTAAAACTATCTTACCACCATTTTTACTTTCTCTTTTCCAACTTTAATAACATAAATTCCATTTTTTACCTTAACGTTCCTTTCACCTTCAAAAAATTCACTATAAACAACATTCCCAATTATATCATAAACAATTACATTATTCTTCTCTTTAAGTTTAATATCAATATAACCTTTATTTGCCCTAATTTCAAAAAAGCAAGATTTATAAAATTCATAATTTGAAACTGGTGTAATTTCACATGAGTTTGCTTGATTTATTGGAGGATTATAAGGTGTTAGTTGTAAGTCAGATAAAGTATAATTAGCATATTTAATTTTTAGTGTTTCATCAACAATTGTTGGTGTAAAAGAACTAACAGTTAGATTTATTAGCTCAGTACAATGACCTACTAAATTTGGATTTGTATCTTCTCTAATAATAGCAAATCCACCACTTGCATCAAGACCGCTTCCAATAAATGTCAATAAATAGAATTTCCCTTGTCCAATGGATATTACATCCTTTCCAAAATTTGAAGAAGTATTTGGTCGTGTTGTTATCCAAGCCCTCGCCCATATTAAATTTCCATTATTATCTATTTTCATAACTAATGGATAGGAAGTTGTACTATTATTTACTCTAATGAATCCAGAAATTAAGTAGTTCCCATCCCAATCTTGTGCGATATTAAATGCCCTTGAAGAACCAAGAGATGACCTATATTGCTTTGCCCACATAAAATTACCATTAAAATCAATTTTGTATATGAATATATGAGAAGGATCACCAGCCCCATATAAACCTACAACAAGAAATCCATCAGATGTCCTAAAAATTCTATTTGGCAAAAATTGAAAATCAAGTTTCTTAGAAAAAATAGCATTTCCAAGTGTATCTACTGCTATAATTCTAGATCGATGATATCCATCCCAAAAGAGACAGCTAATAAATAGCTTATCATTTATTGAACTTAAAGAAGTGCAAAGATTAACACCAACACTAATAAGCTTTTGATATATAACATTTCCATTTAAGTCAATTTTGACGATTACACTATTATTATCATCATAACCTTCCCTGTGAGCAAGCAAGATAAAACTATTAGTTGATATTTGAGCTATGTCCATAAATGTTCCATAAGTCTGATTTTGAGAAAAACTTTTAGACCATATAAAACTTTGATTTTTAACATTAAACAAGCCAAAGAAATTACAATTTTGAGATGAACACACCCCACTTCCAATGGAATGGCCTCCTGATACAAGAATAAGACTATCATTTACTTTATGAATAGCAGTTATATCTAAATTTGGTAAGTTATGACTAAAAGCCTTAAACCATTTGATATTCAATGAACTATCAACAGCAATAAGGAAGGGATTCATTTTGTTATTATAATGAAATGTTCCAAAGATATATAGCGTATCATTCATCTTTACAGATGCTATTCTATGACAGGTTACACATCCCGTAGCTTGATAGTTCATCTAAACAATTTTACTTATTTGAGCATATGCTAGGCTTATAAAAAAGGTCATTGTTGTTATTAACCTTAACATACTCTCACCTCCTTTTCGAGTTTGAAAATTATAAAGCATAAAAAATTACCTTGTTAAATAATTCTGAAAATAAGGCAGGGCCTTATAAATACCATTTTTCATAAGTTATTGAAAATCAATCACTTAATTATTGAACAAAGCACATTTTTAAATTATTGTTTAAAAAGACAATTTCCATTTATTGTTAAATAAGCAAAATAATTAAAAATTTCATCATTTGAAACCTTTAAAAATTTTTCAATTTCTTTTAGTGAGCTATCTTTCATTTCATTTAAAGCATAACAAGAAATGTACCTTATTGAAAATAGACTATCTTTAAGATGTGGTATTATATGAGGAATTGAAGGATAATATCGTAATTTTCCAAGTGATTGTATAGCTCTAAATCGGACAAGTTCATCTTCATTATCAATATATTCAAGTAAGTACTTACCATAATTGTTATCATTTGAATTTCCGATTGCTCGTATAATAGATGATAAAATATGAGGTTTATCATCATATCTACTTAATAACTGCCATAAAACATCTGAAATTTCCTTAACCTTCCATTCATTTACTAAATATAAAGCATCTTTAACTTTTAATGTATCATTTGAGAGTAAAACAAATTTCAAATAAGGGATTGTTCTTTGATAATTATCCATAAACATGTCTCTAATAGCTCTAAGAGCAAATCTATCCCTTTTACCAATTTTATTATTAAATAGCCAAGGAACAACTTGTGGGCATTTTTTCAAACTATCTCTTGCAATATCAACTTTTTTAACATTTTCACCTGCTCTCCATAAACTTGCAGTTTTCCATAATCTTTCCATTAAACTATCAGAACAAGATATAAATAAAATTATCATATTGGTGGAAATTCTGTTGTCCATTTAAAATTCTTTATAAATTCTTCTTTTTCCATTTTAGCAACATCACAAAGCTTTAAAAGAAATTCTTCGTTCTCAAAATCTTCCTTTTTAAGTCTAATCATATAATGGTAAGCAGCCTCATATACCTCACCTTTCAAATCAACATATCTTATTTTAACTTTATCATTTTCTATAAATTCATTTATATCAATTGGTTCTATTTTTTCACCTTTTAATGTAATAACTGCGCAGTGAATGTTATTATTAGATAACAAAAATTTTACCGCTCCATAACCAAGAGTTATTGTATATGCAATATCAAAAGCAATTGGTTTAGCATTTCTTAAAACATATCCAATATTTTGTGGAATAATTCTTATATTTATATTTCTTTTTTTAAGTCTATTTTCAACTTCATTTGATAATAATTCAGCAAGAGGAAATTCAGAAATTGAATGATGATGTTCTAAATTGAAATTTTCTAATTTTAAAGACAAACCTTCTGCCAAAATAGCAACACCATATGGTTTATTATATGCTAAACGCTTAATAATTGAACCCTCTAAAATATCTAACAAAAGTTTTAAGGGAATTTTTTCATGATTTTGAAATTCCTCTGGAATAATTGTTAAAGTTGCTCCTGAACTTTTACCAATACCAATTGCTAAGTGTCCTGAACTTCTACCCATAACTTGAACGAAAAACCACCTTTTTAAAGTTTTTGCATCTTCCATTAAGTTTAGCACAAGTTCCATACCAAGATTTCTTGCTGTTTCAAAGCCAAATGTTCTACTACTTGGAGGAAGAGGAAAGTCATTATCAATAGTTTTTGGAATGTGAGCAAATTTTATTTTTTTATTTTTATCAAGTTTTGACATTTTATATATCATACTTGCTGTTCCATCTCCTCCAATTGATACAAGATAACTTATACCCGAATTTACTAAACTTATATATGTATTAAAAACTTCTTCATCACTTGAATTTCCTCTTGATGTTCCTATTATTGATCCACCATAATAATGAATTCTGCTGACATCATCAATTTCTAAATTTCTATAAACAATTTTATTTCTACTTAGGTGATAAAATCCATCTAAAAAACCTACAACTTCTAAATTTCTATTTTTTGCTTCTATCACAACTGCTCTAATTACTGAATTTATACCAGGAGCTGGTCCTCCTCCACAGACAATACCAAGCTTTTTCATTTAAGTCTATTTTCAAAAATTTCATCTGCTACAATAGCAGGGCTTTTATTTGTTCTATTTGCAATTTCAAAAATTTCATTTAAATTTTTTATAACATTTTCTTTTGTTTTTTCAATAGCAATTTTTTTTGCAATTTCTTGATTTGTTTGCTTTCCTATTCTTAATTCGTATTCATAATATACAAGTGTTAAACCTCCAAGATTTATAGCATAATCAGGTGCATATATTATTCCTCTATCTTGTAATTTTTGAGCAACATCGTAATTTTCAATTTGATTATTAGCAGCACCCACAATAGCTTTATGCTTAATTTTTTCAACATTTTTACTATTTATTACTTTACCAAGAGCATTTGGGGAAAAAATATCAAACTCCTTTTCAAATACTTCATCAGGTGGAACATATTTTAAATTTTTATATTTGTTTAAGGCATTTTCAACAGCCTTTGGACTAACATCAGAGATATAAATTTGATAACCTTCATTATATAAGTGCTCTAAAAGATAACTTCCAACTTTTCCTATACCTTGAATTAAAATTGTAGTTCTTGAAGGTTCCTTATTTAAAATTTTTTCAGTAATATAATTTATAGCGGTAAAGACACCAATGGCTGTTACGGGTGAAGGATCTCCAAGTCCTCCCATAGATTCAGGCAATCCTACAACATATTTTGTCCTTTCACTTACAATTTTCATATCTTCAACACGAGTTCCTACATCTTCAGCAGTTATATAATCTCCTTTTAATTGCTCAACAAAGTCCCCAAAACTTTCAAAAAGACTTCTTCTTACATCAGGTAATAATTCATAAAATTCAGATATAATTACCGCTTTTCCTCCTCCAAGTGGGAGATTTCCAGCAACTGCCTTATAAGTCATACCCCTTGAAAGTCTTAAAATATCTTCAAGAGCTAATACAGACTTTGCCCTATGATTTTCATAATGATAAAATCTACATCCTCCAAGTGCTGGACCTCTTTTTGTACTATGAATTGCTATGATGGCTATAAAATTTCCATATATCTCTTTAAGATAGACTTTTTCCCATCCAAAAATATCAAGTTCTCTTATTTCCATATATTTTAACCTCCCTTTTTAAAATTTCAGAAAGTTCAATCTCTTTAAATTTTAATCCAAAAACTTGTTCAAATCCTTTAATAACAGAATTTTCAACTAAATTTCTATCATTTATTCCAACTTCCTTATAAATACTTGTAATGCCTTTATCTTTTATACCACAAGGAATAATTAAATTAAAATGTTCATATATTGGATCAATATAAAGGGCAAATCCATGGAATGTTATCCAATCCTTAACTGCTATTCCAATAGCACAAATTTTATTATTACCAACCCAAACACCTGTATAATTTTCAATTTGTTTTGCATTTATATTTAATTCTCTTAAACCAACAATAATTGCTTTTTCTAAATTTCTTACAAAATTTCTAATTTCATTCAAACCATTAATTCTAAAAAATAAATAACCTATTAATTGTCCAGGTCCATGATAAGTTATATCACCTCCCCTTTCAACATAATAGACACTAATTCCCATTTCTTTTAAATAATTTTCTGGAACAATTAAGTTTTCTACTTTACCTCTTCTGCCAAATGTTATTACAGGTTCATGTTCTAATAACCACAAAGTATTTGGAATCTTATCATTTTTTCTTAAATTATGAATAATTCTTTGTATTTCAAGTGCTTTCTTGTATTCAACTATTCCTGACCTAATTAGGATAGCATCCAATTTCCAAAATTTTAAAGGATAGTTAAAAAATTTAATTATATTGATAAGTTTGGTTCAGCAGTTATACTTAAATCACTTTTAAATCCTTTTTTTAATCTATAAGCACCAGCTACACCTATCATTCCTGCATTATCAGTACAGAACTCAGGAAGCGGAAAATAAACTTCCTTTATATATTCTTTAAACTTTTCTCTTAGTCTACTATTTAAAGATACACCAGCTACAACAGCGAGTTTTTCAATTTTAAAATTTTCAATAGCTTTTAATGTTGTATTTAATAATATATCAATAAGTGCCTCTTGATAACTTGCACAAATATCAGATAAATGAGAATTTATAAAACTTTCATCCTTATCACTCAAATATAATTTTAAAGCGGTTTTAATACCACTAAATGAGAAATTATATTTACCATGTTTAATTTTAGGAATCCTAAACTTTATAAAATTTTTGTTTCCCCCCTTTGCTAATTTATCAATATATGGACCACCAGGATAAGGTAAGTTTAACATTTTTGCTCCCTTATCAAATGCTTCACCAACAGCATCGTCTAAGGTTTGACCAATACGTTTATATTTTAAAAAATCTTCAACTATTAATAGTTCAGTATGACCACCTGATACAATCAAACACAAAAATGGAGGTTTTAATTGCTTATTATTTATAAAAATTGAAAATATATGACCTTCAAGATGATTTATGCCAATAAATGGCTTTTTCAAAGCTTGTGCTAATGTCTTACCAAATGTTATACCAATCAAAAGTGAGCTTGCTAAACCAGGTCCATAAGTAAAAGCAATTCCTTCAATCTCATTTAAACTAACTTTATTTAGAGCTTTTTTTGTAAGCTTGTCAATATATAAAATATGTTCTCTTGCAGCAATTTCTGGAACAACACCGCCAAATTCACTATGAACTAATTGTTGTCTTGTTAATTGAATAATAACATCAAAATCATCAACAATGGCAACAGATGTTTCATCACAAGATGTTTCAAATGCCAAAACTTTCATAATGTTTTTATACTAATAATTAAACCATCACCAATAGGAATAAATGAACTTATAAAATCCTTATCTGAAAAAATTAATTTATTAAATTCTCTAATAGCTCTCGTTTCTTCTGAATTATCGTTTTTGTCCAAAACTTTATTATGCCATAGTGTATTATCTGAAATAAAGACACCTCCAACTTTTAACTTTTTCTTTACCATACTTATTATTTTAGGATATTGTTTTTTGTCAGCATCGTTGAAAATTAAATCAAATTCCATTTTTATTTCGCTTAATAAGTTTAATCCATCACCAATATATATTTCTAATTTATTTTCAAGACCAACAACTCTAAAAAATTCCCTTGCTAATTCAAGGTTTTGCGATTTATAATCTGTAAGATATATTTTTTCAAGATATTGATTATATAATGCTATCCACATAGCAGAATAACCAAAACCTGAACCAATTTCAAAAATGTACCTTGACTTACTCGCTATTGAAATTAAAGATAAAAACCTAGCAGATAATCTGTTTAATATAGGGAAATTCATTTTTTTACCATAGTTTTCCATTTCAATAATGATTGGATGAATTGGTTGTTTGTTTTCAAGTTCAAGAAGATAGTCCAAAAGATTCATTTTGAAAATTTTAAAGTTATTTGAAGTAGAATTTTTGCCTTGTCCAATAATTCCCCTTTTACTCCCCTTATAGGCACCCCCCCTAACATTTCAACCCATCACCACCCCTTACCATCCCCTCAAATAGTCAAATTATTATAACTATAAAAACTATT
>Ga0209276_101802_pt1 | contig 11996 bp, 4 predicted proteins | sample DewCreD2012metaG_3_FD_185473 | JGI IMG/M metagenome (GOLD analysis project Ga0209276, IMG submission 185473) | Hot spring sediment bacterial and archeal communities from British Columbia, Canada, to study Microbial Dark Matter (Phase II) - Dewar... ...
TTGGTTGAAATTACCAGATAGGGTGGATATTTGATTGTTTTGTTTTCTATAACCTCATCAATAATCAACAATCTTGCAAAGTGTATGCTGGGGATGTTGTTGAATTTAAGAATGGTATTGTCTGTAAGGTTTTGGTTGATACTATAGAGAATCGAACGGAGAGTTTCTTTCTTGTCTAAATCTATTTCAGCCAGAAATGTAAATGGATTTTGATGAATCATAAAAAATAAAAAGTCTGTGAATTGTGACCTCAGTGAAATGTAATTGGATGTAATAAAAAAAATAAATTTCGAACAAAATTGAATGAGTTGCAATCAATAAAAGTCTAACTTATAAACATACTAAAAAAAGTATGGTCAGCTTTAGGTTGTAATCAGGAATAGGTTAGTTGTATTTTTTTTATAAAATTTTAGATTTGTTGATTACCTTTTACTCATGTATTGTATTAACTTTGTCTACCCCCCAGTATCCCAAATTAAGCTATTCTTCATTTATCAGTGTTTGCTATTGATTAATAAACTATGAGAATACGTTTACAGAAGTTAAGTCGAATTTTTCTTACGATTTTTTACTTTTTTACTATTGTTAATCTTGTTCAGGCGCAAAAAGTACCTGTTCAAATCAACTCTGGAAATCCTGCATTTCCTTTTCCTCAATTTTTAGAATACCAGGAAGGTAAAACGCTGGCAAAGTATAATGCCGAAGGTGTGACACATGCGGACATGGAAAAAGCCATGCGTGATGGTTGGCAGGTGTTTGCCAATGAATTTGTTTACACCGGTGAGGTACAGGATGGTGTAAAATATATTCGCGGTAATATAGGTTGCCCATACGACTGTACAGAGGGAGCAGGGTATTCCATGCTAGGAGCTGCCTATATGGCCGACAAAAGTACTTTTGATGGGTTGTGGATGCGTACACACGACCATTTTATGGTGCGCGATGCCAGGTATCAGGATGGTGTGGTACATTGCCCGGATTATAAGTGGGGTAGATACACGCTTGCAGAAGCTTGCGATCAGGGTTCTGCAGGCGATGGTGACTGGGATGTTGCTCTGGCACTTTTGATGGCCTATAAGCAGTGGGGTGAAAATTCCAATGTTACCGTTCGGGCTGCTACAGGTACCAAACAAATGAATTATTTTGAAGAAGCTAAGAAGGTAATATCTTCACTGGTTGATACAACCAGAGGTTATTCTTCTGATGGTCAGTTTGTAGGATATAATTCCGGATCAATAGGACATGACGGGTATCCCAAAGGTGGAAATAAACAAAAAGAAGCAACCACCTGGAATGCCGGAGGAAATCCGCTCAAATATAATTCGGAAGTAATGTGTGGCGGGATGAATGGTGTTTGTCCTGCTGATTTTAGTTTTGCCAGTTATATCGCCCCGGCTTATTATAGGTCATTTTCAGAGTTTCTTGCTTCCAGCAATGGTACAAATTGGTGTATAGAGCAATACCGTAAAGCCGAAGCGTCTACAAGTTGGCTTATGGGCCAGGTTGTAGCCCAAGACCGATTGCCTTATTTAGGAAAGTTTTTACCAAATTCAACTTCTGTAGAATTTGGTGAGGCAGATCCTGCTCAGGGCAAAGTAGATGGAGAGTCTTTTAGAATGGCCTGGAGAACCATACTGGATGGTCTTTGGAGAGGAAGTGGCAGATACACCTGGAATCCTGCAACTCATGTTTACTCTCCCGGTACACACAATTATATGAAGCAGAATGCCGATAATGTAGCCAACTTTCTGCGCGATAATGGTATATGTGCTTCCTTGGGTTCTTCTCCCGATCCGGTATCGGGTACTGTTAAACACAAAGGAGTTGCTCAGATACGTCAATATCATTTGAGCGATGGCAGTTCGCCATCCGAACATTGGACAAACTATACATTGGGTGCTTCTGCTCCTGCAATAGCCTTGCATGGCGATACTGAACTGGCTGCACAGATTTACCGCCAGCTAGAACTCAAATGGGACGACAGAAATACCAATTTGAGTGCAAGTGATACCAATATTCTGGAAAGTACGCCTAAATATTTTCATGGCTGGTTTAGATTGTTGGGTATGCTTACCCTAACCGGCAATTTGCATGCTCCGGAAAATATGGTACCCGTTGCCAATATGAAAGTATATTTGTCCACGTTCAAAGACACTAAGAAAGATACCATCAAAACCTTTGCTTTTGTTGGTGATGAGGTACTATATGAAGTTAGTTACAGAAACTATGGATCGCTAAATGCCAGTAATGTAACAATTTCGATACCTATACCGGCACAGTATGAAGTAGTCAATGCAGGCGGCGGAAATGTTTCCGGAGGCAATTTGGTTTTTAATGTAGGTACTGTACCCGGTTTTAAAACTAATACAGGTATAGCCCCGACAAAGGGTAGTTTTACCTTTACCGTAAAAGTTAAAAGCCCAAAAGTAGTTGATAAGGTTTGCCTGGTAGCTAACATTTCGTGCAGCAACGGCAGTGGGTGGACTAGCAATGAATATCCTAATTTTCAATCGTATAAAATGTCTCGCAACTGTGTAGATATTTTAGGCGAAAGGTCTTTGAAGATTTCTAAAACTGCCAATAGAACTGAAGCAAATCCGGGTATGGAGGTTGAGTTTACGCTCGATTTTTCAAATTCTACAGATGCAGGTTGGCTCAACGGAGGCAGAAAACATGTCAATTTTTCCTATGCCTATTCCGAATCAGGTCCAAATTCCTACTTTCACTTATTCAGAAACTGGAATAACGCCGATGAAGCGTATATAGATTTATCCAACTACAGAGTTTCATTTTTTATGTTTGACAATGTAAATAAGGGGATTTATAATGCTTCCACAAACCCCAATGGCTGGTCTCTCATTGGAAAAAACCTACAAACAGGCGAATTGGCCGATTTTGATTTTAAAGGTGAAAGAATACCGGTAGGGGAAGATAATGGTAAGAAATGGGATCAGCGATTGATGATTCGATTTCCGGCAGATATTACCGCACCAACGCATACAGTATTGTCTCATTTAAATAATAGATTCCAGTTACACAAAGGCACCCTAAAACCAATCTGGTATTCTGTGCAAATGGAGGCCAATCCTCCGGCTCCATTATTTAGTGGCAGGATTGATGATGACTGGTCTTTCAAGTCAACTGCTTTTAAGATGTCTATAGGTAGTGGAGCCGAGCCGTATTTCCTAATTGGCCCCAACTATGCAGATCCTGACAATCCGGTTGGTGTTGTTATGGATCGCTTTGATCGGGATGCCTGTACAAGTTTTTTTGGTCCGGACAAAATTTATAACAAAGTATTGGTCGAAGAGTGGGATGGTTATACCTGGCGCAGAGTTTCCGGTGAAGGACCTCTTCCCGGGCGTGAAATGTATAATGTAGTAGTGGTTGATACATTGCCGGCAGATTTTAAATTTGTCAGGTTTCTGGATGATATGGCCGATGGTATCCAAGCTGAGCTTATTACATCCGGAGGAAGGGAAATAATTCGCTGGACTGTTCCTGTAGTATTAGTAGGTATGGCAGGCGATATTAAATATGTTGCTACTGCCCAGGGTCCTTGTCCGGGTATGGCCGATAAAGATGTGGTCAATAGTGCATGGATATATTCAGATACCGATTCGCCTCTGAGAGCTGCTGATACTGTAAAGTTAACCTGTGGTTTTGTAGAAGAACCAATTGCCGGTACCACCATGTCCAAAAAGGCCGATAAAACATCTTATTTGCCAACCGATCAGGCTACTTATACCATCGATTTTGAACAAACCTTAGGAACCAAATCCATTCCACCATTAAACGATGCTACACGCTGGACAGCAATTGATGGTACCGGTATGCCTGTTTTTACAGCAGCCTCAATTGATTTTGCCGGTGGTAATTCCGGTAAATTTATCCGCGAAAATTATTCACACGGTAAAAACGGAACCTTGATACTGGATGTTGACCATGACGGTCAGGAGAAATTTGGTATTGCCTTGAGGCAGTCAGGTGGTTCCAGAGCAGGTGGTTTTCAGGGTATATTTATAGAATTTGAATTGGCCTTTTGGGGCAATCAGGTCAATATGAAAGTATTCCAAAATACCTCAGCCACGCCAATAGATCAGATTGTGCAACAAGCTTATGCAGCTCCATTTACCGAAGCCAAAATAAAAATTGAGCTCAAGGAAAATGTATTAAAAATCTGGATAAATGATTTGGCTGGTTTGCCATTTTATACATTTAGTGGTATTACGGTATTAAATCCGGGTTATGCAGGTTTTGCACAAGGCGATAGAAATGCTTCTGCAAGTGTTTGGTCTGGTCATAAAATAACAGGATGGAACGCACATTTTGATTCAGGGTTTGATGTGCAAATTTCGGATCCATTGCCCCCTGAACTAACCTTTATAAGTGCAACCGATGGAGGGACATTTGCAGGAGGAAAAGTTACCTGGCCAAAAATTGCCGGTCCTATGTTATATGGCGAAACTCTGCAATATACTTTAGTAACCAATGTAGCTTCCTGCGATGCCAACAATAAGGTAATCAATAAAGCTTTTGTGAATATTTTCGGAGCCAAAATTGACTCCATTGGTGCTCAAAGCATAAGTTCATGTGGAGCTCCAGCATCGTGCATTCCACCAACTTCAGTTACGGCTACAACGACCAATCCTTCGATTTGCCTGGGCAGTGCATTGACTATCAATGGAGCTGCTGCACCTGCCAATAGCAATTATTATTACACCTGGTACAAAGGAACAACTCCTGTATCGACACCAAGTACAATCTATACACCTTTCAATATAGCTGCCGTTGCTGCTACCGATGCCGGCGTATATAAACTTCGGGTTGAAGATGGCAACGCCGGCAATGCTGCATGTTATAGAGAATCAACCGGAGTAACCATTGTTGTTGACGCACCGGTTACAGCGGCAATAATTTCTGCTGATCAAACCATATGTACCGGAACAGCACCAACACAATTGGGCGGGGCTGTAGCTTCTGGTGGTTCTGCATCTGCTACAGCAAGTTATATATGGGAGCGTGCAACTGTCTCTACCGGTCCTTGGACAGTAGTAAATTCTGCCATTTCTAAAGATTATACTCCCGGTAATTTAACTACCACCAACTATTTTAGACGTTTGGATAAAAAAGGAGCCTGTGATGGTATTCCTTCAAACATAGTAACAATTACAGTACCTCCTGTTTTGACGGCTGGTACTATTAGTGGTACTCAAACTATATGCAGCAATTCCATACCCGGTCCGTTGAGCAGCCTGACACTTGCAAGTGGTGGTAACGGATCGTATGATTACCAGTGGCAATCGTCTACTGATAATATAACATTTACAGATATATTGGGAGCAACTGATGCTGATTTTATACCAACGGATGCAATTTCTGTCAATACCTATTTTAGGCGAAAAGTTATATCGGGCAGCGTAAGTCCTTGCAATGAAATTGTAACAACCTCAGTGCCGGTTACAGTTAGTCCCGCTGTTATTTCTAGTGTAAGCATTATAGCCGATGATACTACAATTTGTAGTGGAACGCTGGTTTCTTTTACAGCTACTGCTGTTAATGGCGGCACAACGCCAACTTTTGAGTGGTTTGTTAATAATGTTTCTCAGGGGGCTGCATCGTCTACTAAAACGTTTGTAAAAGCATCATTAGCGGATGGTAATTTAGTAAAAGTAAAAATGGTTAGCAGTTCCGGTTGCGTTAGTCAGACTGAAATTGAATCGGATGAAATCGCAATGCAGGTATCCGATAATGTTAATCCTTCTATATCTATTCAGGCCACTTCTATGGAGATTTGTTCTGGTGACCCGGTCAACTTTTCTATTGCATCGCAGCAACACGAAGGTGCCAATCCTGTATATCAATGGTTTGTTGGTAGTACGTTACAAGTTGGGGAAGAGGGACCTGAATTTAGTAGTTCAATATTGAATGATGGCGATTTGGTAAAAGCTGTTCTGACTTCTGATGCTTCTTGTTTGCTTAGCAATGTTATTGAGTCTAATGGTATTGTCATTAAGGTTTCTACAAACCTGGATCCCAATGTATTTATAACCGCTGATCCGGTTGGAGATACAGTAGTTTGTGCAGGGCAACCGGTTAATTTTATAGTAACAGGTGCTGTCGCAAAAGGTACAAATCCGCAGTATCAATGGTTTGTAAACGGTGGTTCTGTGTTTGGAGCAACCGATTCTGTATTTACAACTCCGGTAAATGATGCTGACAGAATCAAGGTGGAAATGACCACCAACTCATCTTGTGCTACCATGCCTGTTGTTGAGTCGAAAGAACTTTCAATGGATGTAATACCGGTAGTAAGTCCAGCCATAAGTATTCTTGCATCAGGAAAAACTACATTATGCACAGGAGAGACTGTGAATCTGTTGATAGACCAGCAATTGAATACAGGCACATCAACCTATCAATGGAAGAAGGATGGAGCCGATATTCCTTTTGCAACTGCAAATTCATTGATTGTGAATCAATCCGGCGTTTATACATTGGAGGTAAATAGTTCTTTAAAATGTGTAACAGCTAATACAACAGAAAGTAACGGTATTACCATAAATCAAAGTACTATGCAGGCGTTTTCTATAACTGCTCCAAAAACAGAAATTTGCAGTTATGAAACCCTTAGTCTGACCGCCAACCTGCCTGTGAAAGATTGGGTAAAAGATCTGGTTGTGATGCCAGGAGTTGGCAATACAACTTCTCTAACTACAAAATTAACAGGTACATACTTTGCAATTTATGAAAATACGGATGGGTGTCTGGATTCCTCCAACGTTCTTTCTATTACACAAGCACCGGAAAATATCGTTGTATTAACTCCTTCCTCGGCTGATGTTTGTGCCGGAGGCACGGTATTGCTTCAATCTTCTGTTACCAACTCCCAAAATACTTATAAATGGCTGGATGCAAGCAATTCCACCATCAAACAAGGTGCAGAATATACGCATCAGGCAGGACCGGGATTATATACTCTTATAGTAGACAATGGATATTGTTTAGATACTTCCAATACGGTAAGTGTAGTTGAAAAATCACTTTCCACTCCGGTAATAAGTGGTAACCCTAATCCATATTGTGGTATGACCAATGTGTCATATACTGTAAGCAATGCTTCACCTGGTTCGTCATATACCTGGACGGTTCCTATCGGAGCTACTATACAAGTAGGACAAGGAACAAGTCAGATTTTAGTTGATTTTGGCGATCAGGATGGTGTTATTACTGTTACAGAATCCGTTTCAGGAAATTGTTTCGGAACACCGGCCAGTTTTATAATTGCGCTCCAAAAGTGTGATCTAAAGGCTGACTTTACAGCCAGTGATTTTGAGGTTTGTTATGGAGATGAAGTGACTTTTACAAACACATCCTCCGGAGTATCGCCAACGGCTACTTTTAGATGGGAATTTGGTGCAAACGCAAATCCTGCAATGGCTAGTGGTGTAGGGCCACATCGTGTTAAATACCTTGGAAACGGTAATGAGCCAGCAACGTTGATCGTAACAGATGGTATAGAGGTAGAAACCAGTAAATCTATACGTATAAATCCTTTGCCAGCCAAACCTGTAATAGATGGACCTGCAACAATTTGTTTAGGAATCTCTGCCAGCTATACTACCAACAGCACAGGCAACCTGACATGGAAACTCAACAGTGGCAATGAGGAATTTGGATTGAACAGGAATACCTATTCAATTTCAGCAAACACTATAGGCAATGCAGTAGTAGAATTGCATGTGGTGAATGGCCAGGGTTGTAGTTCAGATACCACACAAAAAACAATAACAGTACTAGATGAGCCGGCAGTTGGTATTACTTCCAGTTCCGATGTAATTTGTACAAAGGCTGTAGAAAACATTTCATTAACCGGAGCAGCCGGTACAATTGAATGGTATAAAGATGGTAGTAAAATCCCCAACGAAAACAAAACGGAATTACCAATTACATCCGGAGGTACTTATTTTGCGACCATACAAGGGGCCTGTTACCAACATACCGAGAGTCTGGTCATAAAAGCAATAGATTTTGTAGTATATGCCGGTAAAGATGTGATCGTAGATATAGACCAGTCAGTACAGTTACAGGCTACTACCAATCACCCTGATGTAACTTATAGCTGGGTGCCAGTTTTGCAACCAGTTTCCAATCCGGTATTTGTGCCCTTAGAAACAAGAGAATATACAGTAACAGCTACCAGCAGTGAAGGTTGTATTGCCAGCGATGCAGTGTTGGTAACAGTAGTACGACCATTGTTTATTCCCAATGCTTTTACTCCAAACGGTGATGGCAATCATGATGTATGGGAAGTAAGTGGATTGGAAAGGTATGGAGATGAAGTACGAGTGAGTATTTATAATAGATGGGGAGCCGTTGTTTATGAAGGCAGGGGGGCATACTTCCAGTGGAATGGTAAGAATAGAGGAGTGGATATGCCTGTTGCCACCTATTATTATGTAATAGAGGTTGGAGGAGACAAAGATCCGATTACCGGCTCGGTATTGTTGTCAAAGTAGTATGAGTATGATGGGGTTAAAGGTGGGGAGTTATCGTTATTCATTCAACGGGAAAGAAGACGATAAAGAAGTTGAAGGGCAACAAGATTACGGGCTAAGGATATATGATAAGCGTTTAGCTCGCTTCAAATCTGTTGACCCTTTAGCAAGTAAATTCCCTTGGAATAGTCCTTATTCTTTTGCAGAAGGCAATCCGATTGAGAATATTGATTTAGACGGAGCAGAGAAGTATAATTACAGATTATCTATGTCAAATCAAGGCGAGATAAAAATGGAGTTACAATCTACTGAAGATATAGTTGAAAAAGTAATTGTAGGTTATAGAACCATTTCTTACGGTTCAGGGGTTGAAGTTCCTATTTATGAAACAAGGATTAACCAAAGACAAGAATATAACGTAAATGGCAGAAACGCATCTTTGGGAACGGTTCAAGAGCTACAAGGAACAAAAACGCCCGCCCCAATCGTTAAAGCGGGTATGGATAAAATTAAAGCTGATTACGCTTTAAATCGGGGGCAATTTTCGGAAAACTATAATGTTGCCTTTGGTAGATTTTTATTTGAACAAGGTTTTAAAGGTGTCAAACAAAGTGATTTTGTAAAAAGTGCTTCTTCAACTTGGAACTTATTAGACAATGCTAACTTTAGTAAAAACGGAGCTACGTTATATCATTTATACGAAAACTTTGTAAGGCAAAATGATAATACTGGGTATGATAAGCTATTGCATTTTTCCGCTTCTGCATATTATACAATGAAGTATGGACCTAACACATCAGGATTTTTGGGTTGGTCTAAAGAAACATTTAAAGATTGGCTTCCTGGTGTTTTTGGATTTGGCGAAGGTTGGGATAATAATGATATGAGAGCAAATCAGGACGGAATAAATTATGGGAAAACTGTAAACAATGCAGTAAATAACAACACAGGGGAATTTGAGTTTTGTGATGATACTTGCGACTGATGAAAAAGATAAATTTTATAGTCAAAGCATTTATACTTTTAAAGTCCGTTTTAGCTGTTTTGCTTTTGATAAGTATTTTGGCTTTAGCTTCGGAACTTTGGACAACAAGAAATCAAATTGAAGGTAGAGAACTGGTTAATGCCGAACCAAAAGGATTAGCATCCCTGTTGTTAATCTTTCTTACAGTAATAATCACTATGCTATTTGATTTAAAAGCGTTGAAGTTGAAAAAAGCAGAGATTTACAAACATTGGGCAGGGCTGATATTGTTTACAGTTGGATTTATTGCCGTTGGTGTGTGGCTAAAAATACAATGGCTAATTATATGCCTTATGATAGTGCTTAATTTTTACACAATTTATCTCCTGTTAAAGTTCTCCCCAAATAAGGATAGAAGTTAATTTTATCGTTGGATGTGTTTAAAACAGTAACATCACAAGCCCCGACAAGTTCGGGGCTTTTCTTTTTTCATTCTCTCGCTGCTTCGCAGCAAAAAAAGGGGGCAAAAAAATGGTGTGGCTCTGCCACAGCTTTTAAAAATCTTGCTCTTTTCCGTCCGTTTTTCCCGTTCCTGCCCCTTGCAGCCAAAAAAGTTTTCCACAATCCTAAAAATTTTATATCTCATTGGTTTTCTTTTGGTTACACCCTTTTTCTTCCTTTTTCCATTTTCCCCCGTCCCGCCTGTTTTTCAGGGGATTTTGGCGGGCTAAAAACCACCACAAAGCCAACCCTAAAAACCGAAAAAACAAAACGAAAAAAAGCCGAAAACCGAACCGATAAAAAGCCTAAAAAATGAACCAAACAGAAGCGAATAAGGCAAAGGAAAAAACCAATCAGACTAAACCACAAAAACAAAAATTGCTGCAAAGCAGCAAGCAAAAAAGGGGCGCAAAAAATAAGAGTGGCAAAGCCACACCAATAAAAAACGCTTGCCGTGCAAGCGTAAAAAAAGAAAAAGGGGCGAAAAAACAAACCGCCAAAGGCGGACAAAAAAACAGCGTGATTAAAGCAACTGATTACAAGCCGTAAATAATCCAAAACAACCGCTTAAAAACAAAAAGAAAACGCTGCAAGGCAGCGAAAAAAGGGGCGCATTTTGCCCGCAATGCGGGCAATTAAATTTCTTTTTCCGCTTTGCGGAAAGGGGCGCAAAAAAACAAAAACAGTTCACGGCAAGTCGTGAAAAATGGGCGCAAAAGTCAGGTAATTAAAAGCAAAAAACTTGTAGTGAGCAATGCCGAACTAAACCACTAAAACAAAGCAAGCTGAACCCCGCCAACGGACGGGGCAGGCAGGGGAACAGACGAAGCAAGCCACAGCGAACCACCGCAGGGAGCAGAACCCACACAACGGAAACGAGAAGCCACCGCAACAGGAGCAGGGAACGCAGCACCCACAGGACAAACCGCAGCAGGCAGCACCACAAGCACAGAGCAACCCAAACCAAGAGCCAAAGCAACAGAACCCCACGAACCCGAACCAAAGCCCGCAAACGACACGGACGGAGCAAGACGGGCGGGAGCAGCAGCCACAGGGAACGCCACAAGCAAACCCGAAGCAGCAGCACACCACGACACTAACGCAGAAGAACGCAGGGCAAACGAAGCACGGGCAACACGACCACCCACCAAAAACGAAGAAACACGGAACACCGAAGCAGACGGAAAAGCCGAGCGGACAAGGCTATCAACACCCGAAGCACAGCCAACACCAACCGAACCCGAAAACGAAGAAACAACGGGCAAAAAAGCACCGCAAGAAGCAGCAGCCGAAGAACCCGAAAGACGAGAACCCGAAAAAGCCACACAAGGAAAAGAGCAAACAAAAGAAGCTAATGAAACCATAACTAAAACAAAAAATGAACGCTTAAAAAACTGAGCATAAAAGCGCACACCAAAGCAAGGGCGGGCGTTAGACCGCTTTGTATTACCCTTGATGGGTGGGCGCAAATGCTCAATTTTGCGTTTCATTTTTTGTTGGTTATGGTGGAATAGCTTACCGTTTGCTTTTCCTTGTGGCTTTTGGGTTCTGTTCGTCTTTGGGTTATCGGCTGAATGGTTGCCGTGCTTTTTTGAAGTCCATAGAGCCAAAAAAATCAGCTTTTAAAGTCCGAAAACAAACCGACCAAACCCGACCGACCGAGAAGAAAAAACAACCCATTTAAAAACAAAAAATGCTGCAACAGCAGCAAAAAAAGGGGCGCAAAAAATAAGAGTGGCGAAGCCACACCAATAAAAACAACGCTTGCCGTGCAAGCGCAAAAAAGAAAAAGGGGCGAAAAAACAAACCGCCAAAGGCGGACAAAAAAGCGATTAAAAAAAGTTGATTAAAGACAGAAAAACGGAAGCCGAACCGACCAAAAAAACCACCACTAAAAACCAAAAAACAGAACCAAAAAACACCCGAACAAAGCCCGCCAAAATCCCCTGAAAAACAGGCGGGACGGGGGAAAATGGAAAAAGGAAGAAAAAGGGTGTAACCAAAAGAAAACCAATGAGATATAAAATTTTTAG
>Ga0209276_101813_pt1 | contig 11923 bp, 12 predicted proteins | sample DewCreD2012metaG_3_FD_185473 | JGI IMG/M metagenome (GOLD analysis project Ga0209276, IMG submission 185473) | Hot spring sediment bacterial and archeal communities from British Columbia, Canada, to study Microbial Dark Matter (Phase II) - Dewar... ...
GCGCTGGGTGTTTCAACTCTTTATGTGGGTCCGACTGGTGGAGCTGGGGGGCAGGTGGTTCGTCCTCAACCTGGCTCCCCATCACGAGACCGCGGCGCGCCTCCTGGGGGCCGGGCGATATTACCTACTGGAGTGAAGGGGGTGCGGAATGTGGGTACTCGCCTTTGTCCTGGCCTTTGTGGGGCTATGCACGGTTCCCCGGGATCCACCGTCAGCGAAGAACCGGCCTGGCGTGGTTCCCGGGGGTGTCCTAAGGGGTTTTATCCCCCTATCCGTCGATAAGGAGGACTCTCCAGGAGTGGCTAGCTGGGGCTTGGTTTCCCTGAGCTTGGTGGCGTTTGCCTACATTGGTGGGTTCTTCGCCGTGCAGAGCCTATGGGCGGGGGCCTATGCCTACGAGGTAGGCCTGGATGCTCGCCTGGTAGGATTGTGGCTCCTGATTCTCAACGCCGCATCCGTTGTTGGAGGGGTGTTGGCTGGTATACTGGCTGGCCATTGCGGTACAAAATGTTCTTTGCTTCTTGGTATCGCCTTCTTCACAGCCGGTCTCTTCCTGTGGGCGATGGGTGTGCCTTTGCCTTTACCCTACGTCATCCTGGGCCTTGGGGGTGGGTTTAATGGTGTTCTCCTTGCACACTGCGCTTCTCTCTTCCCTGGATCCGCTGGTCAGGCCATGGCCCTAGTAAACGTTATCGGCGTTTTTGGAATCTTTGCCCTGCAAACCGTATTCGGTTTAGCTGTAGAGTGGGTAGGCTATCGGGTGCCTTTGCTGGGTCTTGTGGTTTTACAGAGCCTTGCCCTGAGTCTCGTGCTATGGGGCGACCGGATGGTCCGGGGTTGGTCGGGAAAATAAAGGTGACCCTGGGAATAGGCGTGGCGACCCTGGGGGTTGTTTCCCGGAGGCCCTGGGACACCTCGCTGGGAGAACGAAAGCCTGGGATTTAGAGCTTTTTGTGCTACAGGGCACGTGTGGACAATTTACGAACGAAAACTTGCCTGCGTGTCTGGCGAAGCGTACAGTATCAAGCGAACAAGCGAGGTTTCAAGGGGGAGAAGCATGATGAAGTTCCTGCTTTGGCTGTTGGTTTTTCTGGGGGCGACAGTACTGGGGCAGCAGACCAGGCCCATCTCGGACCCAGCGGTGGTAGAAGCTGCTCGGAAAGAAGGAAGGCTGATCATCTATTCCTCCACTGACCAAAGTAGCGCCCAAGCTCTCTTAAACGACTTCCGCAGCCTCTATCCATTCATCCAGATCGAATACAACGACCTAGGTACCCAACAGATTTACGATCGCTTTGTCAGTGAGACTGCCGCCGGGGCGAGGAGTGCTGACTTTTTGTGGTCCAGTGCCATGGAGCTTCAAGTGAAGCTGGTTAGCGAAGGCTACGCTTTGGCCTACGACTCTCCTGAGGCAAAGAACTGGCCAAGCAATGCGCGTCTGGAAAACCTTGCTTATGGCACCACCATGGAGCCGGCGGTAATTGTTTACAACAAGCGGTTTCTCAAGCCTGAGGAGGTGCCCACCACCCGTGAGAGCCTGGCCCGATTGATCCAGGAACCCCGTATGCGAGGGCGTGTAGCCACGTGGGACCCTGAGCGAAGCGGCGTGGGCTTTACCATCCTTAAAGCTGACTACGACCGCTTTCCGGCCTTCCAGGAGTTGGCCCGGGCCTTTGGAAGGGCGCAGGCTGCACTCTACTCTTCCACCGGAGCGGCTTTTGAAAAGGTGATCTCTGGCGAGCACTATATGGCCTATGGCTTTTTTGGTTCTTACGCCCTTCTCCGGCAGCGCACGGTGAAGGACCTGGGCATTGCCTATCTAACCGACGGAACGGTGGCCATTCAGCGTGTGGCGTTTATTAGCAGGAGGGCAGCCCATCCCAACGCTGCCAAACTGTTCTTGGACTACCTCTTGTCCTTAAGAGGGCAGAACTTGATGGCCTACACCGCTCTTATTCACGCACGGCGGGAAAGCGTGGTGGGAGAAGCCTCACCTAAGGCCATCTACCAGGCGGTAGGCGGAAAGGATAAGGTGTTCGTCATTCCCGTATCGCGGGACATACTTAGGAATCTAGATCCGGCTGAACGGCTCCGTTTCCTTACCTTCTGGCGGCAGGCGGTTAAGGGTCAGTAGGGGTAGGGGATGGAGGCAAGGGGGAGGCAGTTCAGAAAGGGGGGGAAGATCTGGCTTTTACCCTTGCTGGCTTTCCTGGTGGGGTTATTGGTTCTGGCCCCCATCGGGATTCTTTTGTACCAGAGCTTGCTAAGTGCTCCTTTCTTTGCGCCGGCCAAGCGCTTTACCCTCGAGGCCTACCGTTATGTCTTCCACGACCCCTACTTTTTTGAGGCCCTTAAGAACTCCTTGATGATTGGCTTGGGCATGGTGGCCTTGGCGGTTCCCTTAGGGAGTCTATTTGCCTTTCTCGTTGTTAAGACGGATCTCCCCTTTGCCCGCTGGTTTGAGCTTCTTCTCCTGGCCCCCATCTTTATTTCGCCCATCATCTTGGGCATTGGGTTCATCGTGGCTTTCGGGCCTTCAGGGTTTGTTTCTGGCTGGGTGGCTTCTCTCCTTGGTGGGGTGCCGTGGACCATTTACACGGTGCCTGCTATTGCGGTCATTGCTGGGCTTACGCACGTACCTTACGTGTACTTGTATGTGGCGAGCACCATTCAGAACGTGGACGCCTCCTTGGAGGAAGCCGCTCGGGTAGCGGGTGCAGGGCCTTTTCGGATGGCGATGACCGTTACCCTACCCCTGGTACGGCCCGCTCTCATTTACAGCGGCATCCTCATGCTTCTCCTGGGTTTTGAGCTCTTTGGCCTTCCTCTCGTTCTGGGGGATGCCAAGGGAATCATGGTGGTCACCACCTATCTGTACCGCCTTACCGCCATCACCGGTTCCTCGGCCTATCACCTGATGGCGGCGGTGAGCATCGCCATCGTTTCCATCGCCCTGCTCTTGGTTCTTCTACAGCGCTTCCTTTTAGGGAGAACGGAGGGCCGTTTTGTGGCTGTGGGAACCCGGGGGCATCGTTTGGAACGCCTTCCCTTGGGTAGGTTGCGGTGGATGTGGGCTGGTGTCCTGGGTCTATACCTCCTCGTGGCCGTGGTGCTGCCTATCCTAGGAGTGGTGTTACGTAGCTTGGTCATCAGCTGGGGCCCTGGGGTGGATCTCCTCGAGGTGCTGACCCTTGCCCACTATAGGGAGATCTTCACGCTGCCCAACCTGAGCCGGGCGGTGACCAACACCCTTCTGGTGGCCTCTGTAGGAGGATTGCTGTCCCTAGTCTTCTACCTCTTCGTAGCCTTAGGGATCCAGCGGGGCCAGGCCTGGGGGAGGTTCCTGGATTACCTTTCCGGGATCCCAAGGGCGGTGCCTGGTCTGGTAATGGGTTTGGCTTTTCTATGGGTATTTCTCTTTGTGAAGCCCTTAGCCCCTATCCGGGAAACGCTCCTTAGTTTGCTCATAGCGTACACCGTGGTCTGGACACCCTATGGGGTGCGGCTCCTCACCGCTGCCCTTTTGCAGGTGGGTCGCGAGATGGAAGAGGCAGCTCGGGTGGCGGGGGCTTCGCCTGCCAGGGCTTTCTTGAACGGGACTCTGCCCCTTCTGCGAGGGGGGCTTCTTACTGCCTGGTTTCTCTTGTTCATCCAGTTTGTGCGTGAGTACTCCACGGGTGTATACTTGCTGACCTCAGGGACCGAGGTTATAGGGGCCCAAATCGTGGCCCTGTGGGGCACAGGAGCTGTGGAGATCATCGCTGCCTTGGCCACGATACAGGTGATCATCGTGGGCTTGGTGTTCCTGCTGGCAAGCCGGATCGGCGTGAGGCCGCAGGGCCTTTAGATGGGGAGCGGGTTCATGTACGAGGCCGGATTTAAACCCATTGCCCAAGGGGTTGCCCATCCGTTGGAAGTGGAGGGCCTGGAGGTTTCCCTCGGTGGAAACCCTATTCTAAAGGGGGTATCCCTTCGCGTGGTTCCCGGGGAGATTGTGGCCCTTCTGGGGCCTTCGGGTTCAGGGAAAACCACCCTTCTGCGGGCGGTGGCCGGTTTGATCCGGCCTACCTCGGGACGGATTGCTTTGGGATCCGAGGTGTTTTTCGATGGAAGAAGGGGGGTTTTCTTGCCGCCAGAGAGGCGGAATTTGGGCTTGGTCTTTCAGTCCTACGCCCTTTGGCCCCACCGCACGGTGTTCGATAACGTGGCCTACGGCTTGCGCCTTCGCCGGATACCCGAGGACAGGGTGCGGGAGAGGGTCTTGTCCCTGTTGGACCGCCTGGGGCTTACCGGGCTGGAACGACGCTACCCAGGGGAGCTTTCCGGAGGGCAGCAACAGCGGGTTTCGCTGGCCCGGGCTTTAGCCTACGACCCCAACCTTCTCCTCTTGGACGAGCCTCTCTCCAACCTGGACGCCAAGCTGAGGGATCAGGCCCGGGTGTGGTTGCGGCAGACCTTGAAGGCAACCGGGAAGGCCGCCCTCTTTGTTACCCACGATCAGGCAGAAGCCATGGCCATCGCCGATCGCATTGCCCTGCTCAGAGAGGGGCTGGTCGAGCAGGTAGGTACGCCCGAGGAGCTTTACCGGCATCCCCGGACGCTTTTCGTAGCTGACTTCTTGGGAAACCCCAACGTGGTGGACGCCTTGGTGCTGGAGGTGGGGGACGAGTTTGCCCGCCTCGAGCTCTCGGGGTTTCCGGTTCGCGCCCGTGTGATGGCCTCCCTGACCCCAGGCAGGTTGGCCAAACTGGTCCTTCGTTCGGAGGACTTGCGGGTAGCTACACCTGGTGAGGTGAACACCGTGGAGGGAGAATTGGCCCATAGCCTTTATTTGGGAGCCCAGTACGAGCACTGGCTGCGGGTAGGGGACACCCTGCTGCGCTTCCAGTGGAAACAGCCCTTGGTTGGTTCGCGAATCCAGGTGGCCTTCGACCCAGAGAAAGCCTTGGCCTACCCCGGTTAGGGCAATAATGCCCTTGTGGCGCGTGCACTTGGGCTACCCCTACTGGTGTTGGCCTTCTTCCTCGCCGCTTACACCGCCCTTGAGGCCAATCGATACTTGGTCAGTTTGCTCTTTCAGGAAGCCGAGGCTCTGGCCGCTTACTTTCAAGGAAAAAAGGAGAATGCTGCCCTCCTGGGCGTGCGCGTGACGCAACAACCCGAAAGCTACCTACCCCTTATTGGGGAAACCTCCAAGACGTTTGCGCTAAAAGGGGGAGAAATCCGTGTGCTGGTGGCTGTACCCCTGGGGGAGGGTGCCTTGGAGGTGGAGCGCCGGGCCCGCCTATTTGTGCCCAGTGGGTGGCCCGGTTTCTTTTTGACGGTGGTGGTAGGGGTTTGGACCTGGCTTAGGTTACATGGCCTAATTCGGAGAACCCTAGGTTTCCAATTGGGTGCCGCGCGCGAACGCCTATCGGTACTAGGTGGAGCCTTGGACAACCTGGACGAGGGAGTGCTGGTTTTGAGGGAAGATCTGGTGGAACTCTTAAACCCGCGGGCTTTGGAACTCCTTGCTCTGCCCAAAGGGGCCATACCCCCTTTGTCCCTGGATAGGGTGTGGCCTGCCCTCCGGGAGGTGCTACGCCAAGGGGTGGAGGAAGCGATCCTGGCGCTTCCTAGCCACCGCCGGGCACGGGTGCGGATTTTGGGAGGAGGGACCCGGCAGGTGGTTGTCATTCAGGATCAAGCGGAACTCCTTCGCTTGGCGGAGTCCCTCACCCAAAGCCGACGGACTTTGGATCTATTGCGGGCGCAAGCCCATGAGTTTCGCAACACACTTCATGTGCTAGGGGGATTGCTGGAGCTGGGCAAGGTGGAGGAGGCTCTTAGGCTCATTCAGGGGGAGCTGGGTGCTGAGGAGCATCTGGAGGCGCTTCTTTCCCATGTAGAGCTTCCCCTGGTGGCCGCTTTGCTCTTAGGAAAGGTCCGCAGGGCCCGTGAGCTAGGGGTGGAGCTGGAGGTGGAGGGGATCCTTCCCTTTCGATTTGCCCCTTTGGCTGAAGTGTTGGTAGCTGCGGTGGGCCACCTCTTAGAGAATGCTTTGGAAGCTGTTTCCAATCAGCCGAGGGGCAAGGTGGTAGTGCGTTTCTGGGAGGACAAGGGGTTGTGGCTGGAGGTGCGGGACAACGGCCCTGGTGTGCCCTCAGGGCTGAGCAAGGTTCTCTTCTCGCCGGGAGTAAGCGGCAAGGGCAGGGATAGAGGTTATGGCCTGGCCCTCACCCGCTCGCAAGTGGAGGCATATGGGGGTAGGCTTGGGTACTATAGGGAGGGCGAATGGACGGTATTCTACGCCCATTTCCCGGAGGCTCTGTGGGCCGGTGCCTAATCGTGGAGGACGATCGTCGGGTGGCTTCCTTGCACCGGGCTTTTTTGGAGGCTGAAGGCATCCAAGTGGTATATGTGGCTCAAGGATTTAGAGAGGCCCTGGAGGCCCTGGAATCCCTTCGAGATCTGGATTTGGTTCTTTTAGATCTTTACCTGCCCGATGGTCATGGTTTGGATCTACTGCCTAAGCTCTTGGGGATATATACAATCGTGATCACCGCCGCCAAGGATGTGCCGACGGTGGAAAGGGCCCTTTTGGGTGGGGCCATGGATTATTTGGTAAAACCTTTTAGTAGAGGCAGATTCCAGGAGGCTCTGGTGCGCTTTCGAGCTTTTGTCTCCCTGAACACCAAGAGGGAGGTGTCCCAACAAGACCTGGACCGGATTTTGGCTCGGCGGCGCTTCGATAAGGGCTTCGATCCCCTTACTCGGGAGGAGGTGCTAAAGGTACTCTCTGCTTCGGGGAAGCCTGTGACAGCTGAGGATGTGGCCAAGGCCCTTGGAATTTCCCGGGTGACGGCCTGGAGGTACCTGGAAAGACTCTGCCAGGAGGGGGTGCTGGAGGTTCGCACCTCGTATGGCCAACCGGGTAGGCCTTCCCGGATCTATCAACTGAAGGGCTCGCAGGATAACCTAGGGAGTCGGTAGGCGTTTGGATACCTCGGCCCTCGTTCGACGCTTTCGGTTGCAGGAGTGACCTCTGAGAATGCGTCGCTATGCCCAAACTTTGGCTACGCCGCAGAGGGCGCTGGCCGGGATCTGTCCTAGGGCCTAGACTTTTCCCTTTCAGGCCGGTTTGTGCCGGTTGCTAAGGATACGATAGGACCAGAAAGAGTGGGGAGTTCCTGTAAGTTGGCTTCTGGTAGACTTGTGTGCATCAGGGGGTGGTCCATGAGGTGGAGCCTGCTCGCCTATCTCGTCCTGGGGGTCTTAAGCCCGGTTTTGGCCCAGAAGCCACAGGTCCTCATCGGTACCGGGGGTGTGGGAGGGGTTTACTTTTACTACGGCACCGCGGTGGCGGAGATCCTCAACAAAGCGGGGGTGGTCCAGGCTCAAGCCATGCAGTCCGGGGGATCCATAGAGAATCTCATGCTCCTGCGCGATCGCACGGATGCCTCGAGGGGTGTCTATTACTGCGGAACCGCCCTCCCCGATGCGGCCCTGATGGCCCATCAGGGGGAGGAACGTTTTCAAGGGAAGCCTGCCCCCGTGCGGATCCTCTTCACCATGTACCCCAACTACTTCCACGTGGTGACCACGGAGGGTAGCGGGATTCGCGTGCTTCAGGATTTGAAGGGGAAGCGGGTCTCCACGGAGGTGCCCGGGGGTATCATCGAGTACGAGGCCCGGATCCTAATGTCCGCTGCCATTCCAGGGTTTGATCCACGGGTGCACTTTGCCAAATGGGAAAGGACCCGGGTGGCTGAAAGCGCCCAGATGCTTTCCGAGGGCAACCTAGATGCCTTCTTCTGGTCGGGTGGGCTCCCTACGGGGAGTATCGTGGAGCTTGCGGGAAGCCTTTCCCGGAAAGGAAAGCGCCTATACCTTGTTCCGCTTCCCAAGGAGAGCACCTCGGTTCAGGTCCTTATGCGCCGCTTTCCCGGAGTGGTAGATACGGGGGTTATTCCCAAGAGTGTGTATAACACCCGCTACGATACGCCAACCCTTACCTTTTGGAACGTATTTGTGTGCCCGGCTAGCCTTCCCGAGGACGTAGCCTACGGCATGGTCAAAGCTGTGTTTGAAAACCTTTCCGCCCTGCATGCGGCGGTGGCCCCAGCCCGGGACACCACCCTGGAAAACGCCGTGCGTTCCCGGGGAGGAAGGATTCCCTACCATGAGGGAGCCGTACGCTTTTTCCGTGAGAAGGGGGTCTGGCGCTGAGCTGACTGCCTTTTAGAAGGGTTTCACCTCTACCCCTGCTTCCTCCAGCGCCCTGCGCACCGCCAGTGCCACCTCGGGGGCGTTGGGGTTGTCCCCGTGGATGCAAAGGGTTTCCGCCTTGACCTCCACCTCCCCGCCATCCAGGGCCTCGACTTTTCTTTCTAGAACCATCCTGAGGGCCCGCCTGGCTGCCTCCTTGGGATCGCTGATCCAGCTTCCCGGGAGGGAGCGGGGGGCCAGCTGGCCGTTTCTCAGATACGCCCGTTCGGGAAAGGCCTCGAGGACCACCCTTAGCCCTGTCCTCCGGGCCTCCTCCTCGTACACCGTGCCGGGAAGCACCACCAAGGGCACTTCGGGGTCAAAGGCCTTCACCGCCTCGGCGATGGCCCGGGCGGTTTCCCGGTCGCGGCAGGCTCTGAGGTAGAGGGCCCCGTGGGGCTTCACGTGGTGAAGGCTTAGCCCTTCCGTTTTCAGGAAGGCGTAGAGGGCTCCTATCTGGTAGAGGACGTCCGCATAGACTTCCTCGGGGCTCAGGGCCATATCCCTGCGACCAAAGCCCACCAGGTCGGGGAAGCCCGGATGGGCTCCCACCGCCACTCCATGGGCCTTGGCTAGGGCCACCGCCTCCCTTATGCGGGTGGGACTTCCCCCATGAAAGCCGCAGGCCAGGTTCACGGAGGTCACCAGGGGAAAGATCTCCCGGTCATGCCCGTAAGAAAAAGCCCCATAGGACTCTCCAGCATCGGCGTTGAGATCTACAAACATGCTAACCCCCTTTCCTTACAGGGAAAGCTTAACCGGGGAAAGCCCCTCCACAAAGGATAACCTGCATTCTATCCCCCGGTCATGGTGCGGGGTAGCCAAAGGGCCATCTCGGGAAAGGCCACCAAGAGGGCTACCATCAGGAGGAGCACCCCCATGAAGGGCAGGGCGTAGCGGGCGATGCGGAAGAGGTCCTCCCCGGTTAGGGACTGGATAACAAAGAGGTTGAAGCCCACAGGGGGTGTGATCTGGGCCAGCTCCACCATGATCACCAGGTACACCCCAAACCACAGGGGATCCACCCCGATGGCCTTTACCACGGGCAGGATGACGCTGATGGTGAGAACCACCATGGAGATGCCATCCAAGAACCAGCCCAGAACGATGTAGACCAGGCTCAGGAAGAAAACCAGGGCCACGGGGGTGATCCCCGCCTCCACCGCCCAGGCGGCCAGGGCCTTGGGAATGCCGTTGAAGCCCATGGCCAGGGTCAAAACCCCAGCCCCCGCCAGGATCAGGCCGATCATGCTGGTGGTGCGGATGGCTCCCAACAAGCTTTCCCAGAACATCCTGGGGGATAGCTCCCGGTTTAGCCCCGCCAGGAGGAGGGACCCTGCCACCCCGATGGCCGCCGCCTCCGTGGGGGTGGCTACCCCCAGGTAGATGGAGCCCAGGACCAGGAGGATGAGGAAAAGCACCGGGAAAACGGATAGAAGGCCGACCAAGCTTTGGCGCAGGGGCTTCCGGGGTTCCCGAGGTAGTTGGTGGCGATAGAGGAAGGCCAGAAGGGCCACCAGGAGCATGAAGAGCAAGGTTAAAACCGCTCCTGGCACCACTCCAGCCATGAAAAGCCGGGCTACGGAAACCTCGGCCATGACCCCGTAGACGATCATGATGACGCTGGGAGGGATGAGGAAGCCTAAAGTACCCGCTCCCGCCAAGGAACCCAGGGCCAGGGGTTTGGGGTAGCCCCTGCGCAGTAGTTCCGGCAAGGTGAAGCGGCCCACGGTGGCGGTGGTGGCGGCAGAGGAGCCGATGACGGCGGCGAAGAGGGCGCTGGCCACCACGTTCACGTGAAGGAGCCCTCCCGGAAGGCGGGAGAGGAAGGGGCTAAGCCCCTGGAAAAGACCCTGGGCCAGCCGGGAGCGGTAGAGGATCTCCCCCATCCAAACGAAAAGGGGCAAGGCGGCCAGGCTCCAACCGGAGGTAGAGGTCCAAAGGGCGGTGGCCAGGTTGGGCCCCGGGGGGGCGGAGGTGAAGAAGGCCAGGCCCGCTAGGCCCACCAGGAGGAGGGCGAGACCCACGTAGACCCCCAGGGCCAGGAGGAGGAAAAGGAGACCCACCAGGATGAGGCTCTCCAAGAGCAGGCTCATCCCTCCCCTCCCTTCCAGGTTTTCAGGCCCGCCTCGAGGAGGGCCAAGGTGAAGAAGCTGAGGCCCACCGCCAGGAAGCTTTGCGGCAACCAAAGGGGTAGGGGAAGGAGCCCCGGGGCCAGGTCCCCGTAGCGGTAGCTTTCCGCCACCCTAAGCCAGGATTGCCAGGTGGCGTAAAAAGCACCTGAAAACCCAAGCCCCAGGGCAAGGACTTCCGTGAAACGCCTCGCTGGCTTCGGTAGCCTTTCCAGCAAAAGCCGCACCCGGATGTGCCCCCCGGCCCTCAAGGTGGGGGCCAAGCCCAGGAAGATGAGACCGGCGGTGGCGAAGCCGGCCATCTCCAGGGCCGAGGGCACCACGAAGCCCAGGTACCGCCCCGCCACCTGGGCCAGGATCACCAGGAGGATGAAAAGACCCATGAGGACCGCCAGCAGTTCAGAAAGGCGGAAGAGGCCTTCGAGGGTCCTTTGTAGAAGCTTCATCGCCCAAGGTACTGCCGGTAGACCTTCACCCCGGTGGCTCCCGCCTGTTTCTGCCACTCCAGGATCATGGTCTGTCCTACCTTCTTAAGGTCGGCCAGGAGGGTAGGGGAGGGCTTTACCACCTTCATCCCCCGGCTTGCCAGGGTTTGGAGGGCTTTTTCCTCCTGCTCCTGGCTCAGCCGCCAGCCCCGCTCCTCTGCCCGCTTGGCCGCCTGCAACAGGGCTTCCCGGTCTTGGGCCGGGAGGCTTTCGAAGGCCCTTCGGCCAATGACCACCATGTTCTTGGGGATCCAGGCCTTGACGTCGTAGAAGTAGCGGGCGAAGTCCCAGGCCTGGCTGTCCACCCCTGTGACCGGAGAGGTGATCATGGCCTCCACGATCCCGGTGGCGAAGGCCTGGGGGATGTCGGCGGCCTCCACCTGCACCGGGTGCATGCCCAAAAGCTCCGCCAGCCGGGCGGTGGCGGGGTTGTAGGCCCGGAACCGCATGCCCTTTAAATCCGCCCCTGTATTCACGGGCCGCTTGGTGTAGAGCCCTTGAGGCGGCCAGGGAACGGCGTAGAGGAAGACCACGCCCCTTTGGGCCAGCCACTTTTCCACCTCGGGGCGCTGGGCTTGGTACAGGCGGCGCGCCTCCTCATAACTGGTGGCCACGAAGGGGATGGAGTCCAGGTTGAAAAGGAGGTTCTCGTTGGCGAGAAGGGACATGAACACCTCCCCCATCTGCACCTGCCCGTTCCTTACGGCGGGCAGGATCTGGGGATGGGGAAAGAGGGAGCCCCCGGGGTGGACCGTGATCTTCAGCCGGCCTCCCGTGGCCTCCTCCACTTCCTTTACGAACTGCTGAATGTTTTGCGTGTGGAAGTTGGCCGGAGGATACGGGGTGGCCATGTTCCAGGTCTGGGCTTGGGCTACTAGGGCCAATGGGAAAAGCCAGAAAAGGAGCTTACGCATAATCATGCACCTCCAAGAATTATGTTACCGCTTGGGCACCCGGTCCACGAACTCATTGGTGTACGTGCGCTTGAGATCGATCCGGGCCCGGGCCACGTTGGGATCAAAGGCGGAAAGCACCGTGAGGGGCCTCAGGGGAGCGGTG
>Ga0209276_101829_pt1 | contig 11835 bp, 9 predicted proteins | sample DewCreD2012metaG_3_FD_185473 | JGI IMG/M metagenome (GOLD analysis project Ga0209276, IMG submission 185473) | Hot spring sediment bacterial and archeal communities from British Columbia, Canada, to study Microbial Dark Matter (Phase II) - Dewar... ...
TTAATGCCTAATGATGTTATTAAAGTTTATTTAAAAGAAGAATTTAGATGGCAAGATTTACTCCCATTTTTAAATCTTTTGACTAATACAATATCACTTTTAATTTTACTTGGCATCATAACACCAAGATGAAAGTAAAAGAAAATTTAGTAATTGAAATTATTGACGATAAGTATGTAATATACGATCCATTAGATGATAAATTAATCAGTCTAAATTTAAGTGCTTCTTTGATATTTGAATGGATTTTAAAAAATGAAAAAATTGAAGATATGATAAAAAAATATATTGAAATTTATAATGTGAATGAAAACAAAGCAAGAGAAGATATTGAAAATTTAATAAATGAACTTAAAAAGGAGGGAATAGTATATGATTAAGAGAGTTTTAGTTGCTAATAGGGGTGAAATAGCAGTTAGAATTATGTATGCACTCAAAGAACTTGGAATAGAAAGTGTAGCCATCTATTCGTCAGCTGATGAAAACTCACTTCATGTCATGCTTGCTGATTATGCGATTAGGATAGGACCTCCATCTCCAAAAGACAGCTATTTAAATATGAGAAGTATTATTGCTGCTTGTGAAATATCAGGAGCAGATGCTATTCATCCTGGATACGGTTTTTTGGCAGAAAATCCAGAATTTGCTGAGATGTGTAGAGACCATAATATTATATTTATAGGACCCCCTCCTGAAGCAATAAGAGCTATGGGTGATAAAATTCAAGCAAAAAAAATTATGAAAAAAGCTGGGGTTCCTGTTGTTCCTGGAAGTGAGGATCCAATCGAAGATCCAAATGAAGGTTTAAAAATAGCAAAGGAAATAGGTTTTCCTGTTATTATTAAGGCAGCGGCAGGTGGTGGTGGAAGAGGCATGAGACTTGTTAATGATGAAAAGGAATTTATAAATGCATTTTTATCTGCAAGTAATGAAGCACTAAACGCTTTTGGTGATGGAAGAGTCTATATAGAAAAGTATTTGGAAAAGCCTAGACATATTGAAATTCAATTACTTGGAGACACCTATGGAAACATTATTTATCTTGGAGAAAGGGAATGTTCAATTCAGAGAAGACATCAAAAAATCATTGAAGAAGCATTAAGTCCAGCACTTGATGATAAAAAAAGAAAATGGCTTGGGGAAACTGCGGTAAAAGGAGCAAAAGAGATTGGTTATTATTCAGCTGGAACAATGGAATTTTTGATGGACAAAAATGGAAATATATATTTTATTGAAATGAATACAAGAATACAAGTTGAGCATCCAGTGACTGAAATGATTACAAACATTGATATTGTGAAAGAAATGATATTAATAGCAGCAGGAGAAAAACTAAAATTTAAACAAGAAGATATAAAATTCAATGGTCATGCTATTGAAGCAAGAATAACTGCAGAAGACCCTGAAAGGAATTTCACACCAACTGCTGGAAAAATTGACTTTGTTCATAAACCAGGAGGTCCTGGAATAAGAATTGATAGTCACATATATTCAGGTTATGTAATTCCACCTTATTATGATTCTTTAATTGCTAAACTTATTGTATGGGATGAAAATAGAGAAAAAGCAATAAAAAGACTAAAAAGGGCATTAGAAGAATTTGTTATAAGAGGTGAAGGAATTAAAACAATTATTCCATTACATTTAAAAATAATAGATAATGAAAAATTTAAAAAAGGTGATATTCATACGAACTTTTTAGAAGAAGTCCAATTGTAAATAGCATTTGAAACCACAAAGATATCAGATAAAGCCATAGCAATAGCAGACCATATCGGATTGAAATGTGAATAAAATCCTGCAAATGGTATTAAAATAATGTTATAAATAAATGTCCAAAATAAATTCCATCTCATTTTATTGCTTGCTATTCTTGAAAGTTCAATTGCATTATAAATATTTTCAATATCATTTTTAACTAAAATAATATCTCCACTTTCTTTTACAATATCAAGAGCATTTGAAACTGCAATTGATAAATCCGATTTTGATAGAACAATAGCATCGTTTATCCCATCTCCAATATATAAAACCCTATTTCCTTTTGACTTAACATCTTCAAGAACTTTTAGTTTATCAAATGGACTTAAATTAGCATAAAATTCTTTTATATCTAATTCTCTACAAACATTTTTAACATTTTCATAGCTATCACCACTAAGAACAATAATTTTATAATTTTTTTTCAAAATTTTTATTAAGTTTTTAGCATTTTCTTTAATTTCATCAATAAATTCAATTTCAAAAATACCAAAGTTTTCAATATAGTAAGCCAAATCGTAAGTTATTTTCATATTTTCTCTTTCAAAAATTTTTTTATTTCCAATAATAACTTTTCTTCCATTAACGAAACCTCTAATACCCTCCCCCTTTATATATTCAAAATCATTTACATCATAAAATTTATCACCATTATAAGCATTTAAAATTGCTTTCGCTATTGGATGGTCATTATATTTCTCAATTGATGCTAAATAGATTAAATGCTCATAAGGAATTTTTGTTTTTAATGTTAATTTTCCTGTTGTAAGTGTTCCTGTCTTATCAAAAATTATAATATTTATTGAATTTGCTCTTTCTAGTGCTGATGAATTTTTAATAATAATCCCATTTTTTAAACTTTTATTTATAGCAACCGCTATAACAAGTGGAATTGCTATTCCTATCGCACATGGACAAGCAATTACAAGAACAGAAATAAAACTTAATAATGCTCTTTCAATTCCAAAATTAAATAGTTGAAATATAAAAACAAATATAGCAAATAATATAACTATTGGAGTAAAAACAGAGGAAATTTTATTAGCTAAATTTTCAAGAGAAGATTTTTCTCGCTGAGCATATCTTGAAAGCTTTAAAATTTCATTCAAAATTGTTTTATTTCCTACTTTAAGGGCTTTTGCTTTAACATAACCTTCCTTTAAAATTGTTCCTTCAAAAATTTTATCACCTTTCGTTTTTTTAATTGGTTTAAATTCACCGCTAAATGTACTTTCATCAAAATATCCTTCTCCTTCAATAATTTCTCCATCTGCTAAAACCATATTTCCTTCTTTTATAATAAAAACACTGCCTTCCTTTAATTTTGAGATTTCAATTTCTTTTTCAATCCCATTATCTAAAATTACTACTTTCCTTGGTTTTTTAATATATAAATTTTTTAAATTTTCAAAAACTTTAAATTTTGCTCTTGTTTCAAAAAACTTTCCAATCAATATAATACTAATTATAATACCACTTGTTGAAAAATAAACATGTTCAAAAATGGTTGGATTTATAAAGTGCAAAATTGAACTAAAAAATGCAGATAATGTTCCAACTGAGATTAAAACATTCATATCAAAATTGAGAAATTTCAATGACTTTATAGCATTTTTTATAAAGTAAAAACCAAAATAAAATTGAATAGGAATTACAAGCAATAATTGAATAATTGGATTTAAAGGAATTGAAAATTCATGTAAAATTAATGGAAATGCTAAAATTGAAGAAAGAATTGCTCTTCGTTTAATATCATTTAATTCCTTTTTTCGCTTTTCATATTCAATATCAAATGGACTTTTTCCTTCATCTAATAAATGTACTTCATATCCAAGCTTATTTAAATTTTTTATAATTTCATCTGCTTGCATTAATGCCTCAATTTTTAATGTTTTTGTTTGAAAGTCATAAAAATAATTTAAAATTAAATGTTCATTTTTTAAATAATTTTCTAAGTTTTCATCAAAATTTTCTATATAAATTTCGTAGTCTTTAACAATAATCTCATAACCAATACTATCAAGTTCCTTTTTAATTCTTCTAAAATTAAAATTTTCTCCAAATTCAATTGTTAATAGTTCGCTTGTTAAATCAACATCAACAAAATAAATATCTTTTTCGGAATTGATAATGCTTTTAACAGTTTTAACACAATTAGCACATGTAAGACCCCTAATTGGAGCTTTTATTAATTTTTTCATAAGTTATAAATTTTAAAGCTAACAAAATTGAAATAAAGTAATTTCCTGCCAAGAATCTCCAATCATTTGACACTGATATAAAAATAAAAATAATTGTACTTAAAATTGTTGGAATGAGAATTAAACGATAATTTTTCAGAACGAAAAATAAAAATATCGTTAGATAAAAGTAAAACGATACTGCTGTTAAAATTTTAAAATAATTGAAAATTAAATCTGTAATTTTTTCAATAATTTTTTGGATTTGTGGAAGTTTGGGATTTATAAATAACTTTGCTTTTTCATTATCCCATTCAACATAATCATTGGAATGATATCTATAGATATTAAAATATTGATTTAGATAATAGATGTACGATGAAGAACATAAAATACTTTCAAAAAATGTTGAAAAGTCAGAAAAAACTAATTTAAAAAGAATTTTTCTAATTTCATCTTTATATTTTATATATTTTTCATGATTGAAGTATGGATGTCCCCAAAATAAGAAATTAACTGTTAAGCAATTATATCTTTCTTTAATTTTATTAAACGGTATTATTTCTTCAATAATTCTTTTATCTTTATCGTCAAATGGATAGTTATTAACAACATAATGTGATATAATAAGAAAATCTTTTGAGTAATGAGGATATGTCTTTTTAACTTTCAAGATATCATAGAAAAAGAGGTTTAAAATAAAATAAAGAAAAATTAAAAGTACTGAAATTGTTATAATTTTTTTAATTTTATCTTTAAATAATATAAGCATAAAAACGAAAAGCATAGGAACAAGAATAATTCCATTATATCTAAAAAGCATTATAAAAGAAAGTGATAAAATAAATGCTAATAAATTAAATTTATTTTCTTTATATGAAAAATAAACTAAAAATGAAAACCAAATTAATGAAAGTGTCCAAGGTGTATCTTTCCAAGCAGTTATTAGAAAAAGAGAAGTTAAGGGAAATAGAAAAAATAAAATTATAAAAATTTCCCTAATTCTAAATTTACTTGTAATCCAAGCAAATAAAATTGAACTGAAAATAATTTGAATGAAAACATAAAATCCAATATGCTTGAAAATTTTTAAAACCACTAAAAATGTTAAGGTGTGAAATGGAGTATGCCAATCGTTCATATTAAGAGTTATTGCTTGATTAACCTGATCTAATGGGTCTGAATTATAAATTCCTGGAAAGTAGGCAAGAAAATAAATAAAGAGAATTGTAAAAATAATTAAAAAATGTTTTAAAAATAAGTTTTTTGAAAATGTTAAAATAATTGAAAAAACAAAACTATAAAAAATAACTACTAAAACATTTAAAAAAATTAAAAAGTAATTTAATTTTAATGACTTTTTAATATTATTGTCCAAAATAACTTCTTTACTTTCAGGTGATATTGAAAAATTTAAAAGTTCATTTATATAAATCGTATCCCATTTGACATAAGGACTATCACTCGATAAATTAAATATTTTTTCAATATCTTTGATGCTTACTTTTACTATTCCATATTCAGGATGATACCCAAAAAGAATTTTTATATAATTCTTAGCCCTGATTTTAATTTTAATCTCATTCTTATTATTCTCATCATACTGATTTATCCAAGCCCAAGCTTTATTCTCAGGTCCAGAAATAGTCCAATCCTTTGGTAATTTTAAATCCCACAAATTAAACGTTTCATAATCGCTCTCTACACCTCCAATCCAGATGTTTGATTTTATTGGTGTTATTTTAATTTCATATTCATTTAATTCACTTTCATTTAATTCACTTGTAGGATTAACTTTAACAATTGTAGTTATTGGAAATCCATGAAAATAATAAGCTGTCTTACTTGATAATTTTATATCTTCTTTGAAAATCTGTGGTCTAAAAAATATAATACCTATTAATGAAATGATTAAAAAGTTAATTATTAATTTTTTCAAGTCTTTCAATCTTATTAAGGAATTAGAATTTTATATATTTTCTTTCCAGACTTTATAATATAAATACCACTTTTTAGCTTATAAACTTCATTCTCCTTTAAATTGTATATTTTTCTTCCACTTATATTGTAAATTGACGCTACTCTTTTATCTTTCCAAATAAGCATATTATTTTTGATTTCAAATTTTAAAAACTCTTTATAATTTTCATTATAATTGGTTGTTTTATATTTTATTCTACATTCAGAATGATAGTTTAAATTGTTTGAGTTTAAAATGTAATTTTTTAATGCTTGAAAAACATTTAAATTTGTAGTCTCAACAGATATTATGTTTGGTGTTAGTAGGCTTGAAACATATAAAGTATATATACTTCCTGCAACTTTATATATTTGTGATGTATCAATGGAAATATCTGAAACTTCCATTGGAACATTCGGGGTAAATTGATATCTAAATCCTGACACTTGAACAATGGGTACAGAGCCTCTTATAAGTTGAGCAAATCCAAGAACATTGTACATATCAGAACCTTTCATAGTAATTTTATAAATCCTTGAATTATAGGCATTTTGATTATCAAAGCCGTAAGGCATTACTTGGAATATGTCATCAGATGTAACTTTTCCTTTGTATAAAGGATAAACAAGAACATCCGTCTCAATTACTGCTAAGTCAGCGTTTGTTTGAAATCTCATAGCATCTGCAACCAAGTTACCCGTAGGAATATCTAAGCATCCAATAGAATCAGGTGAGTTTGATATTGGATTATCAAGTGATTTTATTGAGTCATCATATACATTTCCAAATCTAGCATAAATTTGAGATTTTATGTTATTCAATGTATCAATCATATATTGACTTATATTTGGGCTATTTAAAACATCAATTAGTTTATAATCAATAAGTTTATTATTAGTTAAATTCCATAAAATTTTTCCAGCCACTTTAAAATGCTCGTAAGCTTGAACAATATATGTAGTGTCATTATTTGAATTTTTAACTTTCCAAATTGTATCTATTCTTGTATGAGAATGACCACCAATTATGAGATGATAATTTGTACTTTTAGCTAATAAAGTATCTACATATGCACCAAGATGAGAAAGAATGATTTTTAAATAACAATTCAAGTTATTGAAAGTATCTTGATAGATTTGTGCAATTTGAATAGGATCTTTAAATTTTATAGGTTTCTGATATGGGTTAATATCATTAAATTCCGTAGTTGTTAAACCAAGAACACAAATTTTTTTTGAACTTATATTAAATATCTCATAAGGTCTTATTCTTGTTTTTAATGGGTGACTTGTAGTATCCATATTTGCTGATAGTAAATAAATATTTTCACTTAATAAAGCATTATATAAACTATCTGGTCCAGCATCAAATTCATGATTTCCAAGAGCAATAGCACTTACTCCAAGCAATTTTAAAATTTTTAAATCAATTTTTCCAACACTTGTATTAAATGGAAAATCTCCGCTTGAATAGTCCCCTGCATGAAAGAATAAATGTTTAGGATATAAACTTTTCAGACTATCAGTGATATAAGCAAACCTTATAACAGATGGATAAAATCTCTTATTATCATTTGTCCAAGGTCCAAATGGAAAAATTCTTGAATGACTATCATTTAGATGTAAAATTAAAAGTGTATCTATCATCTTATCCCTCTTGCTTCAAGTTGTTGGATTCTCGCTTGACTTACGCTTTGAATTTGTGGATTTTGCGATTCTGCTGCTTTCTTATAATAATTATAAGCATCTTTTAGTTTATTCATTCCAAGTAAAGCTTCCGCCTTTATAAATGCTATTTCAGGTGTTTCTTTTGTAATTTTTGAAGCATTTATATAAGCATTTTGATAATCTTTCATCTTTAAATAACTTTGAGCTTTAAGAAGGAGTGCTTGATCTGAATTATCATTAGCAAGTAAATTTATAACTTCATTATATGAGCCTCTTTTGTAAAGGTCATAAATTTTTTGGTATTCTTTTTCTTTTAGTAATGCTGGACTCTTTATATTTAAAGAAAATAATTCAGGTTTATCAGATAATAGCATTTTTGAAACTGATAATGCCTTATCATAAAATTGACTGTTTGGATAGTTTGCTAAAAGTTCATCCCAATATTCAAGAGCTTCACCTGGATAATTTAAGTAATAAGCACTAACACCTGCCATGTATAAAATAATATCTCTATCTGACTTATAACCTTTACTTATATATTGCTTTGCATATTTCAGTGTTCTATTATAATCTTTCTTCTTATAGCCTAAATCAATAATTGATAAAAGAACAATTGAATCATTTGGATTGTTAATTAAGTACCTTTCAAGATTATTAATAGCACTTATAGTGTCACCAGATTTTAATGAAGCTATTGCAGATATTCTGCTATATAATGGATGATTTGAGGGTAAGTAATTTACATATTCAGGGTATTGATTTAAAATAGTTATTAGTTTTTGTTCAGCTTCTTTTGAAAATTTTTGTGAATTTAGTAATTTTGAATAATAATTTGCTGAATTTGAGAAGTCAGAAATACCTAAATAAGCATTTGCTAAAAAGTAAAAGGCAAGTTCTTGATTATCCCTATCTAAATTGTTTAAATTAACTTTCTTTAAAACATTTATAGCACTTCGATAATCTTTTTCATCAATATAAATTGCAGAAAGTGGTATAGCAACTTTTTGAGCTAATGTATCATCTGGATAAAATTCTATGAACTTTTCAAGGAGAGGTTTTGCAGTAAAGTAATCTTTATTTTGATAAGCTCTTATTCCTGGATTATATAATATAAAAATTGCAGCAGTTCTACTCTTTCTTAATAAATTTTCATTTGTTATAAGCCTGCTCCTGTATTGTTCAGCTATTTGAGCAATTCTTGCTTCCGCTTGTTTCGATATTTCAGAATTAGGAGCATTATCTATAACTTTTGTAAGAGCTTCAATAGCATCATCAACCCTATTTGAATTCATATAAATATCATATAAAATTAATGATGCTTGACTAACAACTTCCTCATCTTTTGCTTTTTCAATAACTTTATTTAGATATTCAATTGCCTTTTCTTGCTCTCCCGATTGAAGGTAAGCTCTTGCAAGAACCAAAAAGCTTTTTTGTCCCCATATTGTATTTGGATAATTATTAAAAACTTCATTAAACTTTTGTTCAGCTTTTGTTCTATCACCACTTTCCCAATATATTGCTCCTTCTAAAAAATTGAGTTCTGCTAATCCTTCTTTGTTTGTAATATATAAACTTTTAGCAAGTTCTATGTTCTGAATTGCTCTATCAAATTTTCTATGAAAAAACCATACAAAAGCAAGCCCAATTTTTATTTCTAATTGTTGTTCTGGTGTTTTTGCTAAAACAGAAGCCTTCTCAAAGAAATCCCCAGCTTCAAGAAATCTATTTATTCCTATATAACTCCAAGCAATTCCTGAAAGAACCCTAAATTTCTGCTCATCAGTATAGGCTCTTTGAAGCTCCTTTTCATATAAATTTGAAGCTTCGGAAAACCTTCCTTGGTAATAAAGTCTATCTATTTGGGAATATGGATTATTAGGATTTAAATAATTTTCTTTAAAAGGTCTTAAAGGCTCTCTATTCGTGATAATTTGACTTGTTAAAAATAGAAAAATCATAGGTTCAAAATTTTAAAGCCCAATTAAGTTACTCTCTTTCTATCCTTTGTCCAATTAAATAATGTTAAGTCATTGATATTCAATAAGTTATAGAAATTTTTTAAATTTATTTATTTTATGGGGGGAATTTAAGGGGGGCTTTGCCCCCCCATGCCGAAAAACGGGTATTTTAAAGCCGAAGGCTTAATTTCAGGGTGGGTGGGGAAAATAAGAAATAATCGTAATTTTGGAATTACTGGACAAGGCACTCTTTCTATCCTTTAAAATTTTAAAAGTGAATGAACTTATATTTTATTTAGCAGATGATGATTTAATTTTAGGTTATAGAGATTGTGAATGGACAGGTTTAGGTCCATTTTTGGAAGAAGATTTGGCTTTATCTTCAATAGCGCAAGATGAAATTGCTCATGCATCAATATTCTATGAGATTATAGGAAATCCTGATGATTTTGTATATAAAAGAGAACCAAAGTCATTTAAAAATGCTTATATTTTGGAACTTGAAAATTATGATTATATTTTTACATTAGTTAGACATTTGTTTTATGATGAATTTGATTATATTAGAATTTCAGCCCTTTTAAATTCAAATAGTTATGAATTAAAATCAAGAGCTGAAAAAATTATTCTTGAGGAAAACTATCACCTAAAACATTTTAGAGTTTTTATTGACAGAATTTTAAAAAAAGATGAAGGAATTTTAATTTTGAAAGAAACATTAAATAAATTTATCTTTGATTTGTTTAGTCTTTTTGAAATAGATGAAAGCATTTTGAATGTCTATAATTCTTCTTTATTTCCTATAAGTTATGAAGAACATTTTGAAAAATTTTACGAGAGTATAAAAAATCAATTTAGTTTTTATAATTTTCCAAGCAAGACAGAAATTTTAAATTATGTTAAAAATCTGAAATCTTCAAGAAATGGAAATAAAAGTGAAGAGTTTATAAAGTTTTATATGACATTTACAGAGGTTTATAGGATAGAACCAAATGCAAAATGGTGATTTAAAAACTATCATACTAAATAAAATTTCAAAGATAAAAGATCCAGAAATTCCAACTATTACAATTTTGGACCTTGGATTAATTTATGATATAAAAACTGATGATGAAAGGGTTATTATTGAAATAAGAAAGACTTATTCTTCTTGTCCTGCTCTTGAATTAATAAAATTAAGCATAGAAAATGATTTAAAAGAGATGGGAATAACTAATTATGAAGTAAGGTGGATATATAGTCCTCCTTGGAGAAGTTCTGATATCACACCACAGGGAAGAAAAGCCTTAAAGGATGCAGGAATATGTCCCCCTGACGAAGAAGCCTGTCCATATTGTAATTCAAAGAATGTTGTTTTACAAAGTGAATTCGGACCAACGAAATGTAAAATGATATACTATTGTAATGATTGTAAAAACCCTTTTGAGAAGATAAGATGAGAAGAATTTTTATTATTTCATTAATTTTTCTAAATGGGTGTTTTTTTGGGATTTTTCAAAGACCTAAAACACTTGGTGAAGGTAATTTAGATATATCTGTTGGTGCATCTTTTCAATTCACAGCTAATCCTTATGATAGACAAGATATTGAGAAAACGGGTTATAGTTTGTATCCAAATGTTGGCTTTATGTTTACCTACGGTGTAATTAATGGTCTTGATGTTGGATTTGCGGTATTTGGTGCAGGAATGGGTCCATTTTTAAGATTTGACTTATATAAAGAGAAATTTAAAGGTGTTGAAAATGAATTTTTATTGGCTATTTATCCGTTGTATGACGCCCTTTTTAGTAAATCCATTGGATTAAGAATTGATGCTATTTATTCTTGGCAAATAAACAAAAACTTTGAACCTTTCTTATTTTATCAATTATATTATCATCCTTATTTTCAAGATTTTTTGGATCCTAAACCATTGGGTCATATAGGAAATGGATTTTATCATTTTATTGGTTTTGGAAGTAATATAAACATCTATTTTGAGAGAAAATATAAAACGCCTGATTTAAGATTTAGTTTTGAATTTGGTTTATTACCTGTTTATTATAATCAAAAATTTATACCCGTTTTTAATTTTGGTTTAGGATTTGGAGGGGATGGTTTATTTAAATGTAGAAAAGAAAGGGGTAGAATATATTGTCCTTCTGATATTCTATTAAATTTCCTCTATTTAATTTTGCTCGGGGGTAGTCATTAACCAATCGTCATAATATAAAATCCTGTCTTTTAGCATTCTAAAAATTATTGAAAGCGGCAAAGGATTATAATCAAAGTTGAATTTCCTTGTATAAATAACAATTTCAGCATCT
>Ga0209276_101866_pt1 | contig 11580 bp, 9 predicted proteins | sample DewCreD2012metaG_3_FD_185473 | JGI IMG/M metagenome (GOLD analysis project Ga0209276, IMG submission 185473) | Hot spring sediment bacterial and archeal communities from British Columbia, Canada, to study Microbial Dark Matter (Phase II) - Dewar... ...
TTGGCGCCCAATCCGCGGCGGGTACGAATTTTTCTGGCGGAAAAAGGGATTCAGGTGCCTTACGAGCAAGTGGACATTGTCAGTGGTGCAAACCGCTCGCCGGAGTTCCGCAAGAAAAACCCGATGGGAACGGTGCCTGTGTTGGAACTCGACGATGGCACCTGCATTGCCGAAAGCGTGGCCATCTGCCGCTATTTCGAGGAGCTCTATCCCGAGCCTCCACTCATGGGTCGCGACGCGCGCGACCGCGCCATCGTAGAAATGTGGCAGCGGCGGATGGAGCTGCACGTGTTTCTTCCGATCGCGCAGGTGTTCCGCAACTGTCATCCATTCTTTGCCGGACGCATTCGTCAGGTGCCAGAGTGGGGGCAAGTCAATCGCGAGTGGGCGCTCGAGGCGCTGGCATGGCTCGACCAAGAGCTTGCCACACGGCCCTTTATTGCCGGCGATGCGTACACGATTGCCGACATCACCGCGCTTTGCGGCATCGATTTCGGGCGAGTGTCGGACATTCGCATCCAGCCAGAACAGAAAAACCTCAAGCGTTGGTACGACGAAGTGTCGTCGCGACCAAGTGCGAAAGCCTAGTGGGGGCAACGATGAAGTTCGGTGTCGCGTTCACGAATGCGGGTCCGCTCGCCGATCCCGAGCCGTTTGCGGCGTTAGTGCGCGCCGCTGAGGAGTGCGGATTCGATTCCGTGTGGACGGTCGAGCATGTGGTGGTGCCGGTGGGGTACAAGTCGCGCTACCCGTACAGCTCCGACGGGCGGATGCCCGGACCGGATAACGTCCCGCTGTCCGATCCGCTGATTCCTTTGGCTTACGCTGCGGCGATCACCGAGCGGATTCGCCTTGGCACAGGCATTTTGATCTTGCCGCAGCGGCATCCTGCGTATGTGGCCAAGGAGGTGGCCACCCTCGACGTATTGTCGCGAGGTCGGGCGATTCTCGGGATCGGAGCCGGCTGGCTTGCGGAGGAATTTGCTGCCCTCGGAATTCCCTTCGAAGAGCGGGGGCCGCGCACCGACGAAGCCATCCGCGCGATTCGCACGCTGTGGCAACCAGGGCCGCAGAGCTTCGAGGGCAAATTCTTCCGCTGGAATCCCGTAGAGTCGAATCCTAAGCCGGTGCAACAGCCGGGCGTGCCGATCGTCGTGGGTGGCCACTCGATCCCGGCGGCCAAACGTGCGGCACGCCTAGGTGACGGCTTTTTCCCGGCCTTTGGGGAGCCCGCAGCGCTTGCTCGCCTGTTGGACGCTCTGCGCACCGAATGCGCACGCATCGGTCGCAACCCCGCGGACATCGAAATCACCACGGGCGCATTCACTGTCGATGCCGACACCGTGGCGCGGTACGCGGAGCTGGGGGTGCACCGCGTCGTCATCGCGCCGCCAGGGTTCGACCCCGACAGCATCCGCGACGGCCTGCGTCGTTTCGCCGACACGGTCATGCAAGCAGCGACCAAGCTCTAGTCATCTTCCCAGCCTCCCCTTGCACTCCACCCTTCCCCCGGCACCACAGGCTGCAAGGGGGGGATCCGAGGCGCGAGAACGGCCACAACGGTGAGCGGCGGCGAAATAATTCCAACGCACAAGCTTGTAACGCCGTGCGCATGCATGTTCCTCACGCGCCCATCGGCCGAAACAACCCGTACCCGCGGTACCTCCCAGCCCCCAGCAGCACGGGCCCGCAAACGGCTTCGTCGAAGACGAGAATAACGTGGCCGTGCTGCCGCTCGCTTCCGTCCTTCCGCGGTAGGCGGGGAAACAAGTACGCCGGGGGTGCACCGAGGTGGGCTGAGACTGGCGTAAGCACCACCTCTCGCGGGCGCGGCAGGCCAATTGCGGCGCATGCCCCCGAAATGATCTCTGCGGCCTCCCGCTGGTAGCTGAAACGATCTTTGCCTTTCGGATGCCGGTCAAAGGCCACCGGCGTGACACTGGCCCAGTGGGTGGCCCCTCGCGGATAGGCCGTCCACGTCTCCGGACGGAGATTCCAAGGTGGCTGCTCTCCGAGATCCCGTGTCAATTCCCACACTCCCAAATGGCCAAGCCGAATTTCAGCCACGCGTCCTAAGACCCTGAGGACGGATCGCCGCTCCTCCATTTGGAGGCCCTTCGGGAGCACGGCCGCCAGTCCCAAGAGGTGACCGTCCCCATAAGGGTGCGACACGAACGGCAGAGGCATCAGGGCAAGGTGAGGACCTTGAAGCGGGCCCCCGGCCTGATCGTGGCCGCTCACGATCCCACGCAGGCGTTCCGGCAAATCGTTCAAATGGCTCAGGAGTGCCTCTCTCCAAGCTTGAATAACCCTGGCCGCGGCCCGCAGCCCAAGGGTGGCAAAGGGCCCGCTGCGCCGTTCCAAGCCAAAAACAACGATGTTTGGGCTAAAGACGGTTCCGGGAGCGCTTGTTGGATCCTCCACGTGGCCGCTCCTAGCGTAGCCTCGGTAGAGAGAGACCTGCGGACGGAGTTGGTCCGGAGGGGCTCCGCCAAATTGTTCCCTTAACTTCTTCTTTGCCGCTCGCTGCGCGTTCCTATCGCGATCATCTTCTGCGGCTAGCACGAGGGATGCGTAGGCTTCGACCGCCTTAGCGTTGTATGCACGTTCAAGGTCGTCGAGCGTCCCTGGCGCACAGACCCTAAGCTGTAACTCAGCCCGCTCGTCGTCCGGGACCCATGTAAGCTTACTTACTTCGTCAGGGCGGGCTACCCACATCTGGACCAACGAAGTCGAGTGTCCGATTCGAGTGACTTTCGCACACAGCGACTCCAGCGCCGCGGCCACCGGTCGCTCGGCAGTCACAGACGGCCAAACTAGGTACGCTGTGTCCCTCTCCAGCCACGCACGAGCGAATGTCCTAGGCTGCCGTTCACGGGTAAGCTGGGGGGCCGACTGAATAATCGCAGTAGGAGGTTTGGTTACCTCCCCCGACTTGTCGTTGACAGGCACGTAATGCGTGACCACCGCGCGAGCGATCGCGCTGGGAACCTGAAGCCCTGGCGGGGGCAGCGATTCCAACCAAAGGAGCGCCTCGCGCTCCGCCGGATCTGCTCCAGTAGTAAAGTGCGCGGCCGCCATCGCCATGAACACCCGCGCAGGGTGTGGCGGCCACTCCGCGCGCTCCCAGCCTGCTAGGCGCTCGTGCGGCTCGCAAGCCGCGACAAACCCGTTGAGATAGCGGATTCCGAGCGCCAGCATCTTAAGCCGCCTCTCGCGACTTCTTGGCCGCCTCCAGTTGGCTCAGCCGTACCAACTTGACCAGCTCGGCCGAAGGTTTGAGGACCACGGGACGCTCAAGCCACGGCAGGCCCACTCGCTTCGCCTCTTGCACCGCACTGTTCAAGAGCCTCACCGCGCCCTCACTGGTCAGCAAGAATTGTTCCGGGTCCTCGCTGGGGTGCTCCAAGAGCTCCCACGCCATCGGAGCGTCCGGCCAGAGCAAACACCGCGATCGCAGGTCCACCCCTGCCTCGAAGGCTAAAGTGGCAGCTGCTAGCGCAAGCGCTGCGAGCACCGTTCGGGCTGCCCCATCCACCTCGGCGTCCACCTTACCACCCAGCGGGAAGCGCAGTCGCCGCAGGCAGATGAGGGAAAGCGTTGTGATCTGCTCCGCGTACTCGATGGTAACCCCTGAGTTGGGAGACTCGAACGGCACGCTGGAGTGATTGATCTCAGAGGGCCGAATTCCTTTTTTTTCTTCGGGCTCTGCCACCCGGTCCAGGGCCCCGTAACTGTCGGCGAACACCGGGACGTTCCTGCTGATTTCCAGCGGGTCCCGGCGCACCCCACGATTTCGGTAGCCGTCTTCCCATTGCGCCCCGATGCCCACGATCTCCGACACCATCGCTCGCTCGAACTTGGGACCTAAACCCCCTTTCGGCCCCGTCGAGTCCCACATGCCGAAGATCAACGCCGTGGGGCAAAGTTCAAAGAGCGGAGTGGCATTGGTAAGGCTAACCGTGTTGAGCGCCCTTCCTCGGTCGGACCTACGGAACTTCACGCCATCTAGCTCGCTATCCCGGAGGATCGCGTCCGCCAGCCGGTGCGGCACCTGGAGGCTACTGACTTGTCCCACCTTTTCGATGAGCCGCCCTGCGGCCGTATCGGCTTCGACGTCTCCCGTGGGGTCGAAGTCGGAGAAGTCCACCACGACCAACGGGAGTTGGATCCTGCCCTGATCCACGGCGTCCTGCAACGCGAGCTCCATCCGGTTAGCCTGGCTTTGCACGCTGTCGAGCAGCACGCACGTAACCGGTTCGGCGCGGCCGGGAATCCGACGTTTCTCGATCGCGTAGACGGCCCCTGCAAACGTCGGCGGAAAGACCTTGTCGCCGTCGCCGCCTGCTGGGCGGAGTCTGCGCCGCGACCGAAAAGCCGCAGCACTACCTTCCACTGCGGCGCGTAAGGTTTCGAGGCTGAGTTCTTCCATAATCCCTCCTCTTCTTTTTCGTCACGTACCTCCATATAGGGTAGGGTTACACTACTCTCCGAGCCGGGGAGAAGTTGAGCTTCTTATTGGCCCCGGAACCCACCTCAATTCGGGTCGTGCGATAGGCTGCCACAATCCCTAAGGCTCGCAAAGCCGGAACGTTAGGCCTCTCTTTCACAAGCTCACGAAGCTGGACCAAGGACCGAACGGCATCCAGGCTCAGAGGGTGCTCCCAAAGAGGCCATGTGAAAGTTTGGTGATTCGGATCCCACCCAGAGACCTGGAGACGCCGACCAACGGGGGCGGCGGGGAAAACCGCGAGCGAGCGGTACGCCAGCAGGTTGGCCATCCACATCGTGCGGGGCTTATTCCCCGAAGCCGTCGGGTCGCGATCCATCAAGGCATAACGGCGGTCTTCGATCGGGTCCCAGCGCATCGACAAGCCCTGGTCGGGGTAGCTCCAAACGCTAAAGAGCGTTCTCACCACCGCCTCTTCAGTTACTCGCGCGATAAGCTCTCGGGCAGTATCCAAAAAGTCCTGGTGTCCCGATCCCCGGATGAAGCAGAAGGGCGTCGGTTCAATACTGTCGTTGTTTTTCTGGCGGATGGCATCCACACCGAACGATCCATACATGTCGAGGGTCTCCCGGGAGGCCTGGCTCGCCGAATTCATTACAGCTGCCACATGTTCGCGGTACTCAGATGGCGTGCAGTCAAGGCGCTTGCCGAGGGCAAGCTCAGGGCGAGGGACCACCTCGCGGAGAGCATCCAACCAACGGCGGCGCTTCTCTTGATATTCTCGTTCCAGAGGACGAAGTTCTCGTTCCTCGACCTCGGTGCGTTGGCTACCCCGCAGGCCGCGCTTCCTAATTTCCTCCCGCTTGTTTTTGATCGCGGTCTTCGCACGTTGCATTTCTTGTTCGGCGCACTTCCGGCGCTTGTCGGCCTCTTTTGAAACGGTACGGCCCCGCAAGGTCTCAACCAGGAGAGCCACCAAATCATCCTGGGTTTTCGCATCCACATTCACAGCCTCGAGGACTGCCGTCCAACGGTTGGTGCACTTCCACCGAAGCCTTGGCTCGCCGCGGCCAGCGTAGTGAAGGCTCGCCATGGTGCCGAGCGCAGCTAAGAAGCCTAGCGGGTTGGTTCCATCGAGCCCCACCAGGTCAAAGGATCGAGACATCAGCTAGCACCCCCTTCTCGGACAACGAAGTTGCTGGCGTACCAGTCCGCCAAGCGCAGCAGGGCCTCCAAGTACGCGAGTCCCCACCACCCATACCGGCGTGTCAACCGCCAGAACCGTTCCGGGATGCCGGAGTCCACCCGACAAGCTGGTGGGGATTCCAATCGCGCCTCTGGGGAAAGCCTAATCTCTACGCCCGCGAGGACCCCGGAGACTGGCGGAGGCGAAGGGTCTGCGACCACTGGCGCGAAGGGCCGGGCATGACCGTGGTGGCTCGCCACGAGGTGAAGGACGAGGTCTGCCAGAATGCCGCTGGGACCTGAAGGCAAGGCAGCAAACCGCTGAGCAAGATCCATCGACAGCATCTCGTGCCGGAAGTTTTCGGGCAGGCCGGTCGCCTCACGGATCGCCCGGCGCTGGCTCGGAGAGGTAGGCACTGTCGGCGACTTCGCTATCGGCACCGGCGCGCCGGCCGCTGCTACCTCATCGCCCTGGTGGAGCAGCACCTGAAACCGAGGGTCGAGCTTCCCGGCGTCATGCCAGAAGGCCGCGAGAGCAAGCGCGTCTTGAAGATGGACCGGGAGGCATCGCTTTGCGATTTTCTCTGCAGCTCGCCGAACCAGGTGGCTATGCTCCTCTAGCGCTACGACCCTGTGCGCAGCGGACGCAAGATCGTCGTCGTCGGCGAACAGGTCCGGCTCCGCTCCGCTACGCCTCGGAGTGCGGGCTACTAAAATGAGCCCTCCGGCGGGGTGTTCCACCATCTTACCGTCCCGGGCGGCATCCAAGAGTTGAAGCCACCATTCAGGAGGCGGCGGAGGCGATTCCTCGTCCCTTCGGTGGTAGTCGAGGACCTCCTGTATCGCATCCTGGATCTCTTTCCGGAGTGGAGCAGGTGCAGCGGCCAGTTCCACTAGGTTCCGGAGAGGTGGACAATCGAGCCAATGAGTCAACACAGCCTCATTCAGGCGCACGACCGCAGATTGTCCGGAAGCTACCCGAGCCAGCTCAAAGAGGTCCAGGCCCTCCCTACCCAGCGCTCGTCCGTTGCTGGCTTGGCCTAGCCACTCGATCCCGTAAGCCGCGGGAACCACGATAACATCGCCGGGTAAAATCTCGGCTGCCTCCACGACTACACTGGAGCGTTCCCGTCCCCGCCACACGACGCAGGGACGGATCCGCTTCCCAAAACGCTCTCGGTTCTCCTCCAGGCCCTCCCGGTCCTGCAGCCCCTCCACATCTCCGGACTCGTCCACTGTGGCTGCCTCCGCCAACCACGAACGCACCCGCCATAGCGACGCTTGCAGCATCTCGCCGCTCACAGGCGGGCAAAGCGCGACAATCTCTAACCACTGCCGGGTATCGGTTGTCGGGAGATCCGAGCGCCACACTACGGACACCTCCGAGGGCCCAGGCTGCCCGTGCAAGTACAGGCTCACATCCGGTTCGGGGTGCGCAGCAGGTGCTGTCTGACAGAGCAAATCAAGATGCGCGGGCAGGAGGACCGGAGCATCGGACCTCGGTGCTAGGAGCGAGGCGAGATCCTCGGCGCTGACGCTCTGAATGCGCCGTTCGAGAGCCTCGACACCCATGTCCACGACCAAGCGGCCTTCACGATCGCTTGTGGCCTCGCTTTGTAACCACTTCCAAGTATCGACCAGTGACCTGCCGTAAATAGGGTCCGGCTCCTTAGCATCGATATCCGCCCGACGGACAAGGATCGCTCCAACTGCCGGCTCGTCCGACCCAAGTCGGGCCAGGCGCCCGAAACGCTGGCGGAGCGCGTCTAGGCTCGCGCACTCGGTAATGAGCGCATCGAAGCTAAAGTCTGCCCCCACTTCCAGGCACTGAGTAGCGACGACCACGATGGGGCGCTCAGGCTCTCGTGGACTGTTCGCTTTCAGGTACGAGATCCACTTGTCGACAAGGGCGTCGCGGTCCAAGGGGCGAATCCGTCCAGTCAGCAGTACCACGTCCCTGTCCTGGGACATATCTTGCAGTTTGGCGGCCACCTCCCTAGCCGTCCGGACCCGGTTTACCATGATCGCAACCCGACGCCTTCCTTCACCCACGAACCGCTCCGCTCGCTGGGCAGCTTCGATAACGAGCGGGTCAGCGTCCACTTGCCGAGGCTCCAAGAAAACGAGTTCTGCCGGTTTCGAGGTACGAAGTCTGCGGTGTAACACAGGATGATCCAGAGCTCGTTCGCGCTCGAGACCGGGAAACACGGACTCCGACGGTAGACCTCGGGGCGGAGTGGCTGACATAAGAACGAAACCAAAGGGGCTCGGAAGCGGTTCCTCTGCCCAGGCCGGTGCTCGGTAGGTGCGGATGGCCTGGAGCGTCTGCATAAACGGAACCGCGCAGTGGGCTTCGTCAAGGATTATGAGGCTATCGTTGGCGGCAAGCCCGGCGAAAATCGGTGCAGAGAGCAAGCTATGGCCGTACCCGCGAAACAAAAGCCGGGACCCAACCTGGTCCACTGTCGACGTGATCACAGCCGGTTGCGAAGGAATTCGTGCCCACCCGTCATCGCGGAGGGTGCCTCCCCGCAATCGACCTACCGACAACGGGCGACCCGTACCGGATAGATCGCGCAAACGGTCGGCTACCTCCTTAAGGGGCCCATCCTCGGCGCGTGCAAGCTTGTCCGCGAGCTCGCTGGCACGCCGAAATGCTTCGTCGACCACGATGCGGCGATCGACAACCAGCCAGATGCGTCGTGGGGCAGAGCGCTTCTCCAAGGGGTAGTGCGCCTGAGCCGCCAGCGCATACACTGCGATGTCAATGCACGCGGTTTTGCCGGAAGCCGTGGGCAAGTCCACTACAGCTGGCCATGGCTCGCGCGCAACGATCTCCGCAAGCATTATCTGCCAGGGAAACGGTTCATGGCCCCAAAGAGCCTGAGAAAACTCCGCAAAGCTACAGTTCATTCTTTCAGACTCCCGTTGGCCCTATGGTCCGGCGTCGTTTCCGCCGTGGCCGGCACTGAACCCGGCTCGGCGAATATCCCACGTACTCAACAAAGGGCCCCTGTAGGACCGCTACCTCGACCGGCGTCTGCCCTCGAATCAAAGCCCCGAAAAAAACCGCGAAGACGTTCATCGTTCGAAAATGCAAGCAAAGGCACCCCACAATAACCGTTGACAGCATTACGGCGAAACGTCCGTCTCCCCTCGCATCCCGATGTTCGACCCAAGCTGGGAACCAAGGCGCGTGCGTCGCGGCCGTTTGCCCCCTTGTGGAATCGGCCGAGAGCGTTCGAGCTTCGCTCGGATTCGTAGTGCGATGCGTTGTTTCCACCCAACGCTCCCAAACAAGCCCGCACCCTCGAGCTGCGCGTTTCTTCGATCCTTCAATGACCTGCCTCCGTGCCGCCTAATAGCCACAGCTTACGCGCTCTTGTCAAGATCGAACCTCGCCACGAAGCCTCCGTAACCTTTACGGGAATCACATCTCCACGTGCCTTGCGCTTTGCCGAGGCAGTTGACAACGACCCAAGCCTTCGACGTGCGCAATTCTTGCCTTTCAAGCGCTCGCGCCGTCGAAAACGCGTTCAGCGTGGCAACAGCCAACAGAAGCAGGCGCGCCGCTCGGGCGTAGGGATGCCGCGGACACAACAGCCACAAGTGTGCACGGGATTTGCTCGATCCCACCTTCGCATCGTGGGCATACGCCATTTGGGGGCATCATGCCGGACGACGAACAAGAACTTCGAGACACTGATTCGCGCGCCGAAGAAGAGCCGCTGCTGGTTCCCGCTCGCATGGTGAACGAGTTCGTGTACTGCCCGCGTCTTGCCTACCTCGAGTGGGTCCAAGGCGAATGGGCGGACTCGGTGGACACCATCCAGGGCCGTTACGTGCACCGCCGGGTGGACCAAAGCAGTGGCGCACTACCACGGCCGGGGGAAATCGCAGAGGACAGCAGGATTCACGCTCGATCCGTCACGCTTTCCTCAACCCGGCTAGGACTCGTCGCACGCATCGACCTCATCGAAGGCGACGCCCGAATGGTCGTTCCAGTCGATTACAAACACGGCAAGCGGCCGCACACGGCGCGCGGCACGTACGAGCCGGAACGCGTGCAGCTCTGTGCGCAAGGACTCCTGCTCGAAGAGCACGGATACATCTGCAAAGAGGGGGTGCTGTACTTCACCGGAAGCCGCGAGCGGGTGCGCGTGGAGTTCGACGAAGCACTGCGAGCCGAAACGCTGCAGGCGATCGCCGGCCTGCGCGCACTGGCAGCAAGCGGACAAATTCCACCGCCGTTGGAGGACAGCCCCAAGTGCCCGCGTTGCTCGCTCGTCGGCATCTGCTTGCCCGACGAGGTCAATTTTCTCAGCCACGACCAACCCGGTGTTCGTCCGTTAGCAGTAGCTCGCGACCATGCCCTACCTCTGTACGTCCAGGCACACAACGCCAGGATACGCAAAGCCGGCGAGGTATTGGAAATCGAACAAGACGACGAACACGTGCAAACCGTGCGGCTGATCGACGTGTCGCAAGTGGTGCTTCTTGGCAACGTTTCGCTCACCACGCCCGCTCTCCACGAATTGATGGCACGCGAGATCCCGGTGAGCTGGCATTCGTTCGGGGGCTGGTTTCTCGGCCACACGATCGGCACCGGACACAAAAATGTCGAAATCCGCACGGCACAGTACCGGACCAGTTTCGACCCGGCTGCGTGCTTGCGCCTCGCAAAAGGCATCGTGGCAGCAAAAATCCGCAACCAGCGCACGCTGTTGCGCCGCAACTGGAAGCGTGCCGACGATCCCGAGCCGGTGCTAGCCGGTTTCGAGAGCGACTTGCGGCGCGTGCAAAGCGCCACGGACCTCGAAACGTTGCTCGGTGCCGAAGGGCAAGCAGCAGCACGGTACTTTGGAAATTTTTCTGCGATGCTCCGGCAAGACACCGACGGACGCTTGCCCTTCGACTTCTCCAAACGCAACCGCCGACCACCCGCAGACCCTGTGAATGCGTTGTTGTCGTATGCGTATGCACTGCTCACGCGTACTTGGACGGTGGCGCTCACCGCGGTCGGCTTCGATCCATATCGCGGCTTTTACCATCAGCCCCGATATGGGCGACCAGCGCTTGCCCTCGACATGATGGAACCGTTTCGGCCGTTGATTGCCGACTCGAGCGTGTTGCAAGCGATCAACAACGGAGAGGTACAAGCGACCGATTTCGTGCACGCCGGGGCGGCCGTTGCTCTCACCAACGATGGCCGGCGCCGGTTCATTGCCGCATTCGAGCGACGCCTGAGTCACGAGGTGACTCACCCGGTGTTTGGCTACCGCGTAAGTTATCGGCGTCTGCTCGAACTGCAGGCGCGACTCCTAGCCCGCCATCTGTTGGGGGAAATTCCCGAGTACCCACAGTTCACCACCCGCTGACATGAACGAGGAACACCTTTACATCGTGTGCTACGACATCCGGGAACCGCGCCGCTGGCGCAAAGTGTTTCGCAAAATGCAGGGCTATGGCGAGTGGCTGCAGCTTTCCGTGTTCCAGTGCCGCCTGAACCGAATGCGCCTGGCTGAACTCTTGGGCGCACTAGATCAAATGATCCATCACGACGAAGACCATGTGCTCGTGCTCGATCTCGGATTGGCCGACAAGGTAGTGCCAAGAATCGTGAGCCTTGGCAAAACAGTACAACCTGTGCAAAAAGGGCCCATCATCGTATGAACTTTTTGCCTTTGCGCTTGCGAGCGCTACAGTGCTGGCCCCGAGCCTGGGGAGGGCTCGCAAGCCCGAGTTGTTTGAAAACTTGGCACGTTAGAACGAGTGAAGGCACCCGCTTCCCGCGCCTTCCGGGGAGGCGAACAGGTGCAAATGTGCAGGGCTCGCAAACTCGCGCAGCTCCTACGCGTTTCTGGCTACTTAGGCGCGGGCTGTTTTCCGCAGCGATGTGCTGCGGCCCCATTGAAGCGGCGGCGTGCACGAGTAGTTTCGCGGGG
>Ga0209276_101920_pt1 | contig 11121 bp, 15 predicted proteins | sample DewCreD2012metaG_3_FD_185473 | JGI IMG/M metagenome (GOLD analysis project Ga0209276, IMG submission 185473) | Hot spring sediment bacterial and archeal communities from British Columbia, Canada, to study Microbial Dark Matter (Phase II) - Dewar... ...
CCCCAGGGGGAGGAGGAGGGCATAAGCGGCCGGGCGGAGGCGGCGCCGGCCATAGTCGTCATACGTGAGATACCACCACAGCTCCCGGATCAGGGTGCGGATCCCGCGCATCGGACACCTCCGGTGAAGATGGAATGCGCTCATCCGGATGATCGCCATGGGCAGGGGGCTCTTCCTTCGGGGGACGGTGGGGGAAAACCGCCCACCCGCCTCCCCATTCGAGCCGGGCGATGCCCTCCCAGACGGCCGGGTTCCGGCCGGCCCGGATCACCCCCACGGCACGTCCCCGAACCCCCCCACGGGCCGGTCGCCCCCTCGCCCCCTCCCCGAAACAGGGAGGGCGCGGGGAGCCGAGCCCGTGGGGCCCGGGATCCTCGGTCCCATCGGCGCGCATCCCGAGGGAGGGGCCACGCCCTCTTCCGCGCTTCAGCGCCTCGGGCCGCCGGGGGCCTGGAGGGGAGCAGGCCCCGGGGATCCGGAAGGCCCTCCGGGGGGAGCGGTCCCGTCCTCCAAGTCCTCCTCTCCCCACATCTGGCGCAGCCGGCTTAACCCCTCCTGCAACCACCGCTCCCCCTCCCCCCGCGGCAAGCCCAGCCGGCGCTCGATGACCGGAAGGGGATGCATCCGCCGGCCCTCCAGGCCATAGAAGCAGGCGATCACCTCAAAGGCCAGGGGGGATTCCGCTCTCAACCGGCTGAGCAGGGCGTCGAGCGTATGCCGGAGCTCGACGTCGTGGAGGGCATCCTCCTCCGCTTCCAGGTCATCCAGGCGCTCGTCGGAAAGGCCGCGCTCCAACCGGGCCGGGAGCTGGCGCTGGATCTCCCGTCTCAGGAAGAAGTCGAGGTGGGGGTAGAGGTAGGTGGTGAAACGGGCCCGCCGGGGATCCCAGCGATCCACCGCCTCGCAGGCCATCCGGAAGCCTTCCTGCAGCACATCCTCCCATTCCAGCCAGGGCGGCAGGTCCAGGGTGCGGATGACGCGGGCGGCGGCGCGTCCGACCAGCTGATGGATCCGATCGAAGTCCGCAAACGCCTGGCGCATCTTGGCGCGGGTCATGGGAACCGATCCTCCGGGATGGATTGGGGCGCGCTGGGAGCCGGGCTCGATGAGGGGATAAGGGGTTTTCTCCACGCGCGTCCATAGCAATGATAGCGAATCCTGACCTTCAGAAACCCCAGCCCAAATGAAAAACGGGAAAAATGGGAAAAACCTCTGAGGACCCCGAGCCAGGAGACGGAGAGGATTTCGCCTGGCACCAGGAGGGCAGGAGCCTCCAGGGCTGGGATCAGGGTGAGAGTGAAATCCTGGACCGGGGCCTCGCAGACGCAGGGCGGGTCGCTGCGCTGGGGCAGCCTAGGCATCCGGATCGATTCTCCGGCCCTTCGGGTCCATTCGATTGGCGAAGATGGGCATCCAGGTCCATGCCCAGGGATCCTCTGATCAGATGAGGCCGGAGTTCTGATCAGCGCTTCCGCCCGCGCGGTGGCCATAGGTGGGGCGGGTTGGGTGCTGGCCACGTGGCGGGACAGCCCGTTCGCTTTACAGAAAAGAAGTCTTTCACTGGCCCTCTCGAGTGATCCCCTCCAGCACGTTTGCTTCCACCGCGATGTGGGCGGAGAGGGTTCCCAGCAACCCCCGGGTGGTCACCCGAACCCGGGCCCGACATGTCGGCGGCGCCGGCGCGCAGGACACCTCCTCCAGGACCGCCCCCGGGATCCGGGCGCCGGCCCAGATCTCCCACACCCGGGCCTCCATCGCGGCGGGATCCCCGACCAGATGCCCCTGCGCGTCCGGGGCGCTCACCTGCGCCCCATCCCGCAGGGCCAGGTTCAGGACCGTCCGCGTCCGCTCGATCCGGATCTGATGGACCATCAGGTCCCGGATCGCCGCCGTCAGCGGGGCGAAGACGATGGCGATGTAAAGCGCCAGGAACGGCAAGAGGCTCATGGCGAAAGCTCCCGCCAGTCGGATTTCCAGCGCTCCACATAGGTCTCTTGTCGGACCCGGACGTCCCGCCCCAGGAACGGAAGGGCGGGGACGAACAGGGTCGGCCGGGCGATCACCGTGCACACCACCCGGCCGCCCCAGGTCCCCTCATGCTGGACGGTGACGTCCACCAGGCGCCGCCCCAGGACGGCCCGGGCCGCCGCCTCCCCCTGGCGCAAGCCTTGCGCCGCATCCGGGGTCTGGGAGGCCTGGGAGGCGCAGGCATACGCCGCCCAGACCGCGAGCGCCGCCGTCCGCCCCCGCTCCATCAGGCCCAGGACCCCCCAGAACATCAGGGCCAGGACCGGCAGGGCCAGGGCCAGCTCCGTGAGGGCCTCCCCCCGCGTCCGCTTCGGCCGCCCCATCCCGGCCTCCTCACCACCAGCCCGCGGGCGGCCCGTCCCAGAACCGCCACTTCCGGAAGAGCAGGGACAGGGCCACCCGCCAGCGGATCGGGACGCCGTAGAAGCGCCCGCCGGCCTCCCGGACCTCGTCGGCGCGGGCCTCCAGCGATCGCCGGGCCGGATCCATGGCCGAGACGATCGCCCCGGAGGTCGTCCCGGGATAGGCGGAGGCCCGGAAGGCGGCCTCGGCCATCTCCCGGGAGCGAACCGTCCACCGGATGGCATAGGCGCCCGCGTAGAGCATATAGAGGAGCAACAGGAAGAAGGGGACCATGGCCAGGGCGAAGGAGACCAGGCTCTGGCCCCGCTGGTCCCGCCGACGGCGTCCGCGTCCCATCGGCCCTCCCTCACTCGCCGCCGCTGGCCGCGCCGGTGGCCTCATCCATCTTCTGGCCGCCGATCCGGAAAGCGTTCAGGATCCGCTGGCGCACCCCGGGCAGGGCCAGCGCGGCCACCACGGCGATGAACAGAAAGAGCAGCGCGAACTCCACCAGAGAAGCCCCCTCCTCGTTCAGCAGGAACCGTCGGATCTCAGAGAACATCGCACACCTCCCTGTATGGAGTTAAGGATGCCGAATGAATGCCGCTGGGCATGGATGCCAGTCGGCCAGAGTGTCCTTCCTCCGTTCTCGGAACCCCTTTCGGCGGGGCATCTTCCGCATCCTTGCTGAAAGGGGCCCTGACGCTCTCTTGTGGAGGCCTGATCTTCAGAACCCCAGGAAAGCCTCGCTGCCCAAGAACACCGGCATCAGGATCGCCAGCACATACCCGGCGATCGCCAGGATCCCTGCCCCCAGCACCAGGGGCTCCACTGTGGTAACGATCTCGGAGATCCCTTGCTCCATATCCACTGCCAGATCCTGCACCATCCCCTCCAGGATGGTGTCCATCCCCGAACCGCCCGTCCATGCCAGCCGGGCCATATCCAGGAAACGGACCACATAGGGGTCCCGGGGATCTGGGGTATGACGCCGCCCTTCTTCGATGGCGGCCAGCCCCACACTGTTGTGCCGGGCGATGAGGAACCGCACCCAGTTAGCGAACACCCCATCCCCCTGGGCTGCCCGGGAGAAGGCCTCATCGAAGGACCGCCCCGCCCGGAGAAAGCCCCGGGCGGTTGCCACCACCAGCAGCATATTGGCCCGGAACCGGCGCCGCCGATCGGCGATCGCTCGCGCTATCTCCCGATCCGGGGCCGTCAGCCCATACAACCCCACCGCCAGCCCGGCGATCACTCCGGGAAAGGGGGTCTCCCATAGCGCCCCGAACAGCCCCATGCCGATCACCATCGCCGCCAGGCCCAGCGCCATCCCCCGCAGCCTTGCCGCCCATACGGCTGAGATGGTGGCGTAAGGCGCATAGCCCGAGCGGGCGATCCGCTCCGCCAGATCTCCTTTCATCACCCCGACCTCGTCCAGGGTCCTCAGGACGGGCCAGAACAGGGGGTAGAGGGGGGCCATCCAATCCGGCAGCATCACCCCCCGATCCAGGGGATCTCGATCCGCGCCCTCCAGGCGGATCCGGATTCGAGGCCGCAGGAAGGCGGCCCAGAATCCTCCCAGGGTGAGTGCCGCTGCGACCACCATCGCCAGCTCCACGCTGCCCATCTCCTCCTCCCGCATCGGCGATGCGAAGTTCGCCCGTTACGATATCCCTATCTTGACGCTGATCGCCGGGCTACACCTCTGGCAGGATGGGATTCCCATAACGATCCAAGGGGATGAGCCCGGCCTTTCCCCGAGCAATGCCTACGGTCTCCTCCATCGAGAAATAGCGATCCATGATGTATTCCGAAACCAGCAACGATCCGAACCATCCTCCCACCACCAGGATCGGGTTGAGGGGGTTCGCCAGCAGAAGATCGCGAAACTCAGGGGCGGCAGACGAAAGGAGCACCAGTCCTCCGGCGCTCATTGCGATGATCATATAGATCTGGTTCTGCATCCCCCGCCCCCGGGCCCGGGCCACCTGCAGGATCCGCCGGATCCGATCCAGACTCTCAGAGACGGCTCCTACCAGATCCTGGATCCCGGCCCCGCCGGTGGCCAGCACTCCCAGCACCTGAGCGGCGGCGGTCACCACCGGATGGCCATAATCGCGGGCCCAGGCCCAGATCGCCTCCTCCCGTCCCTCGGGGCTGGCCCCCGCTCGCTCCAGCCGCCGTTCCAGATCGGATACGGCCTCCCGGGCCAGGGGCCCGGCGAGCTCCTTCGCCCGGGCCACCGCCTCCGACCGGGGAAGGCCGGCCCGCATCCCTCCGGCCACTCCCCGCAGGAACACCATCAGCTCCATTGCCAGCCGGAGCCGCCGCTCCGCCGCCTGCTCCCGGGCCCGGATGTAGTAAAACGTCGCCCCGAAGACCGCCAGCATAACGGCGGAAACCAGCCCCAGGCCGGCTACCAGGCCCAGGAAGAAGCCTCCCGCCGCCCACAGGGCGACGAACTGCAAGAAGAGAAAAGGCGGCATATCGATGCCCGCCGTCCGCAGGGTCCTTTCCAGCCCCAGTCGACCCCGGATCTCCCGGAACCCCTGGAGGGCCAGCAACTGCTCCCGGGGCCGGGCGATCGCCGCCAGCACCCCGGCACCCACGAGCACACCGATCAGGATGGCGATCCCATCCTCCATCCTTCCCTCCTTAGCCCTTAGCTACTTTTGCCTTCGAAGGGACAACAGCAGGAAGGCCCCGATCGCGCTGGCCTTCGCCAGCGGTGGAAGCTGCGGGGAAAACACAAGGGCACCCAGGAGGAGGACCCAGGCGATCATGGGCTCCGGTCGCTGGATCACCACACGTGGGTGCCGCCCCGCCAGGGCAGGCGTTCCAGCCCCAGCGCCTCGGCAGAGAACCCGGGCCGGATCGGTCGGGAAACCGGGGTCAGATGCCCATCCTCCCGGAAGAAGATGGTCCGAAGAACCGGGAGGTCGCCTTCCCCTTCCAGCTCCGGCATCACCTCGGCGATGGCCTCCACAAACCGGCGCATCCCCCCGCTTTCCTCTCGATAGGCCAGCACCGCCACAGCCGTCACCGCCTCTGCGAACATCATCGCCAGCGTCCGGATCGGCAGATCCCGGGCCTCCGGATGGCTCTGGGCCATCTGCAGATACCGGGACCACACCCGCTCGATGCTGTCGGTGTGGAGGGTGGTCACCTGGGGGCCGTGGCCGGTGTTGGCTGCCCGCAGGATCTCGAAGGCCTCCGGGCCCCGGGCCTCCCCCACCACGATCCCGTCCGGCCGCTCCCGCAGAGCCATCACCAGGAGATCAAAGGCCGTGAACGGCACGATGTCCTCCCCGGGAAGCCTGGGGCGGGTGAGCTTGTGCACCACGTTGCCCGGATCGCTCTCCGGGCGACCGTCCCAGAAGATCATCAGCTCATAGGAATCCTCAATGACCACCAGGCGGAACCGGCGGGCGGCCACCCGCAGCAGCGCCCGGGCCAGGGTGGTCTTCCCACAGCCCGTGGGCCCGGCGATGATAAGCGTCCCCTTACGGTCCAGCACGCCCACCAGATAATCCCGGGCTTCTGAGGACAGCACGCCCTCCCCAATTAGGCGCTCCAGGTCCGGTGCCCGGCCGGGTCGGGCGAGCCGGAGGGTGAGACAGCTGGAGGGGACAATGGGCGGCTCACTCCAGGAGACGCGGACGGTGAGGAAGCCGATGGGCTCAGGGAAGTCGAGGGAGAAGGCACCCTCCGCCGCCGGCTTGATGTCGTTAGGGGTCCGGAGGCCGAAGGCCTCACACAATCTGCGGATCCCACCCCACAGGCGGTCGGGGTCCTGGATCTCCCCCTGCCGCGTCCACCGGCCCCCCCGGAAGGCGTAGATGTAACGGCGATGCTGGATGGCAATATCCTCCACCCGGGGATCCGCGAGCAGCTCGTAAAGCTCCCCCCAGTCGAGCAGCTCCATGGCCGCTCGGGCCAGGACCTCAGGGCCCACCGAGGGGCCCAGCCGCTCCCGGGCCGCCCGCAGGGCATCGGCCGGCCGTGCCGGCCTCCCTCCGGTCAGCCGCGCCAGATGCGCCCGCATCTCTTCCAGGGCGTGAGCGGGAAGCACCTCCTTTGTGAAGGCCTGTCCTTCTATGGCTTCCACATGGGGCTCTGGAAACATGGGCACTTCTCCCGTGAAAGCTCCATCCGCCGCCGCTGAGCTGATGTGATCAAAGATTAAGGGATCCAGCGCCCGGAGGGCAGGACCCGGGATGCGGATTTCGCCCGGCTCAACGGCCTCCCCGCTCCAGCCGGACCCATTGGGCCTGCGGACCGGGGAGCGGGTAAAGGGCGCCATCCTCGACGCGCAGGATCCACGCCGAGTCCTCGCTGCCCCCCATCCCACCCCCGAAGCGCATCAGGTAAAAGCGCGTGTCCGGCGAGCACATCTCTGGTTCCAGCTCCTGGGGGTCATAAGCCCAGGAGATCCACTCAGGGAGAACCCCCTGGCGCTGAAAGGCCCTGATCCGCTCCGCTCGGGCCTCCTCGGTTCCGGAGACCAGCTCGTAGATGCCCCTCGCCATGTCCAGGCGATATACCCTGGATGGCAGGGACACCCCCTCTTCTCCTTCTTTGAACCTTTCGAAGACTTCCACAATCACCCATCGGTCCCGGGAAACGCAGAGGGGCCGCGCTTGCCAGCCCTCGATGAGATCCGCCGGGAGTGGGAACTCCCGAGTGGAGCCGTCTGGCCCAATCGTGCAGATGGCCTGTCCATCGCGGCACGCTTCCGCGCGGATGGAGGACGGCTCCGGAGCGCCGAGGGAGATGCCGGGCGGGGCCGGGGTGCAGACCGAACGGGTCGCAAGCGTCGCGCACAGCTCGATCGATTCCCCCTGCCGCCGCCCGAAAGCTTTTTGAAGACTCCTGTCTTCTCCTTCCCGGAGCGGGATCGGCCCCAGCCACCGCTGGCCATCCGTGAACCACAGGTCCGAACGCTCCCGCTCCCCGTCCTGCCGGTAGGTGTCCACCTCCAACGCGATCCAGTTCCCCTCCGTCTGGAAGCCATCCGGGAACGGGCGGGGCATAAAGGCCTGCGCCTTTGCAGCGGTGGGCCGGGCGGTCGGGGAGGCCGTCGCAGGGGGCGGCTTCGTCGGGGTCCGTGTCGGAGTGGGAACCCCCGCTCTCGTCGGCGTGGCCGTGGGCGGGATAGGGGCGGGGGTCTCCGGCGTTGCCGGTGTGAGGCGGGCCGGGGGCGAGCCGCAGCCGGCCCATCCCATCAGGATGAGGAATGCCCACCGCCGAACGCGCCCGCCGCTCATGGGATCCCTCCGGTTTCCGGGTTTCGAACGCTCAGTGCCCACCAGCTCCCCCCACGGGCCTGCCCGTCGATGCTGGCCACGAATTCCTCCCATCGGTAACGCTCCCGGGTGTTCTGATAGGGGTTATAAAGGGTGACATAGCGGCCGTCCGCTCCCTCTTCCAGCTCGCCCAGCGTCACCCAGTGGGGAACCGTGTTGGGATCCTCCGGGGTGGTATATGAAACCAGCCTGCCGTCCCCGGGATGGGCGCCCCGCCTCTCCTGGATCCGCACCAGCATCATGAGCTGTTCCCCGCGTTCCAAGCGCTCCCGGAGGCCGCGCCACAGCGCCTCTGGATCGCGCTGGCCATCCGGCAGGCGTGCCCGTTCCATTTCCGTTCCATAGGAGCGAGCGATCGCTTTGAGATCTTCTTCCCCCGTATAAAAGCCCAGGCCGCGCCGGCCCTTCTGCAGGCGGGATGCCACATCGTTCTGAATCCGCTCCCGGAAGCCCTTGTCGGCCATCCGCTCTGCGAGCATCCGATCCACCGCTTCCTGGGCCGTTACGGGCTGGCCCAGCGCCCGTAACGCCACGCTCAGCGCCACCGGCCCACATGCGGCATACCACCGGATCCGCCCATCTGGCTCCTGTAACCGCGCGATCTGATCCTCGGAAACGCCCGCCCGGCGCAGGATCTCCGCGTCAACGCGCATCTCAAACTGACTGGCGATCGGGCGCCCGTTCGCATCCACCGCCAGGGGGATGTCAGGCAATGGCCCGGAGGGAGCCCCAGAGAGGGACCAGAGCCCATGGGCGGCCTCCTGGAAAGCCTGATCCAGGCGGGCGATCCCGGTTTCGAGGGCCTGGGCCAGCCCAAGGCTTCGCTCGGCGATCTGCGCCCGGCGGGGCGTCTGGGCCGCCCAGGACCCTCCGAACTGCTCTCCGGGGACCGCCCGCACAGTTTCCGATAGCTGGCGGCCCACCATCTGCGCCTGCCGTTCCAGCTCCAGCCATCGTTCCGCCCACTGTCGCAACGCCTGGGCATATGAGCGGACTGCCTCGGGATGAACCCGCAGTCGATGTCCGTTTTCCATCCCCCTACCTCTGCCTCCTGAATATCGCGGGAAGTAGCTGGAGGCCTAGGGCCTCACACGTCCCATAGCAGCTCAAAGCGGATCAGCCCCTTTCCAACTTGGGTCAGCATCCAGATGGCCCGTCCCATTCCAGCTTACGGCTCGGGCAGCGCCTGAAGCATCCGGCTGACCTCCGCGATCGCCTCAGCGATCCGGGCCTCGCCCGCTCCGATCCGTTCGTCCAGCCGTCGGCGTGCCTCCAGCCAGCGCCGGAACTCCTCCAGCCGTCGCGCGGCCTCCTCGAGGTAGCCCTGGGCCGCCTCCCCCGACCACAGCGTCGGAAGCTCGCTCTGGATGGCCGCCGTCAGGCCAGCCAGGAGCTGCTCCGGCCGTTCATCCATCAGCAGGCGCCGGTAACTCTGGATCGCCTCCGGTTCGTGGACCAGCCATCCCCCCAGACCGCGCGGATCCACGCTCATCGCTGCCTCCGATTTCAGGTTTGGAATGAGAAAGGGAGCGCACAAGCGGGGGCTTCAGCCGCCCTCCTCCCTTCATTGGGGAAGATGGGCGAAGCGCGCCCCCTCCTGCTCCTCCGCTGTCCGCTGGGCCTCCACGATGCGGGCCAGATCGACCCCCAGCGCTTTCAGGCTGCGAGCGATCTCCGTTCCCGCCCGAACCCACTCCGCGCTCCGGGCCTGCAGCGCCTCAGCGAAGGGCGAGCGGCATTGCTCCTCCAACCCTCGGGCCGCTGCCTGGACCTGCTCCAGGTAGGCCTCGAGGTCCACACCGCCCTGTTCAATCCTCCGGGCGATGGCTAACATCGCATCGTAATCAAAGCGGCTGATCGACATCGGGCACCTCCATCAATGGGCTCAGTGAGCGCGGGCGGAGCGCATCCGTCGGGCCTGTTCCTCCTCTAATGCTTTCAGGGAAAGCAACGCCTGCCGGAGGGAGGCGATGCTGGCCCGGCTCTCGCTCAGCAATCCCCGGATCCGACGGTCCATCCCTTCCCCATATGCGCGGACGATGGCCCCATGGGGAAGCCAGCGGGACGCTACCGACTCCAGAAGTCCGTGGAGCTGGATCCCCTGTCCTTCCATCGCCTCGAAAACCCGTTCCATCTCCGAACAGAGGGAGAAAGCGCGTTCATAATCCACCTGATAGATTCGGCCCATGTCGGCCCTCCGAAGCGTCAGGTTCCATCAACATGATAGACACCAGGGTTTTTCCCATTTTTCCCGTTTTTCATTTGGGCTGGGGTTTCTGAAGGTCAGGATTCGCTATCATTGCTATGGACGCGCGTGGAGAAAACCCCTTATCCCCTCATCGAGCCCGGCTCCCAGCGCGCCCCAATCCATCCCGGAGGATCGGTTCCCATGACCCGCGCCAAGATGCGCCAGGCGTTTGCGGACTTCGATCGGATCCATCAGCTGGTCGGACGCGCCGCCGCCCGCGTCATCCGCACCCTGGACCTGCCGCCCTGGCTGGAATGGGAGGATGTGCTGCAGGAAGGCTTCCGGATGGCCTGCGAGGCGGTGGATCGCTGGGATCCCCGGCGGGCCCGTTTCACCACCTACCTCTACCCCCACCTCGACTTCTTCCTGAGACGGGAGATCCAGCGCCAGCTCCCGGCCCGGTTGGAGCGCGGCCTTTCCGACGAGCGCCTGGATGACCTGGAAGCGGAGGAGGATGCCCTCCACGACGTCGAGCTCCGGCATACGCTCGACGCCCTGCTCAGCCGGTTGAGAGCGGAATCCCCCCTGGCCTTTGAGGTGATCGCCTGCTTCTATGGCCTGGAGGGCCGGCGGATGCATCCCCTTCCGGTCATCGAGCGCCGGCTGGGCTTGCCGCGGGGGGAGGGGGAGCGGTGGTTGCAGGAGGGGTTAAGCCGGCTGCGCCAGATGTGGGGAGAGGAGGACTTGGAGGACGGGACCGCTCCCCCCGGAGGGCCTTCCGGATCCCCGGGGCCTGCTCCCCTCCAGGCCCCCGGCGGCCCGAGGCGCTGAAGCGCGGAAGAGGGCGTGGCCCCTCCCTCGGGATGCGCGCCGATGGGACCGAGGATCCCGGGCCCCACGGGCTCGGCTCCCCGCGCCCTCCCTGTTTCGGGGAGGGGGCGAGGGGGCGACCGGCCCGTGGGGGGGTTCGGGGACGTGCCGTGGGGGTGATCCGGGCCGGCCGGAACCCGGCCGTCTGGGAGGGCATCGCCCGGCTCGAATGGGGAGGCGGGTGGGCGGTTTTCCCCCACCGTCCCCCGAAGGAAGAGCCCCCTGCCCATGGCGATCATCCGGATGAGCGCATTCCATCTTCACCGGAGGTGTCCGATGCGCGGGATCCGCACCCTGATCCGGGAGCTGTGGTGGTATCTCACGTATGACGACTATGGCCGGCGCCGCCTCCGCCCGGCCGCTTATGCCCTCCTCCTCCCCCTGGGG
>Ga0209276_101952_pt1 | contig 10925 bp, 10 predicted proteins | sample DewCreD2012metaG_3_FD_185473 | JGI IMG/M metagenome (GOLD analysis project Ga0209276, IMG submission 185473) | Hot spring sediment bacterial and archeal communities from British Columbia, Canada, to study Microbial Dark Matter (Phase II) - Dewar... ...
GGAGACGGTCGTCCGCGCCCTGGACCAGCCGGTGTTCTGGCACCTTCCCTACGACCCGGCGGTGAGCCTGGCCCTGGAGGCCGGCCGCCCCTGCCTGGACGCCCACCCACGGAGCCGTTTCAGCCGCAGCCTCACCGGGCTGGCCCGGGCCCTGGCCGGCCAGCCGGCCGCCCCACCCAGACTGGCGAGGTGGCGGCTGTTCGGCCGCTGATCTGGACCGGTGGAGGCACCCGATGCGCTGGAAAACCCACCGTCGCTCCTTTCCCCTGACCAGCGGCCCGCTTCCGGTCGGAGACGACGCGGGCGGCGACGCCGCCCCGGCGGTGCGGACCCGATCGTTCTCTCCAGAGAGCGCCGCACCATCCCGGGAAACGGGCCAGCGGACCGAACAACCGCTCCACCGGAGCGTTTGTTCCCCGCCGGCGCCCGACCCGCTGGCAGACCTGAAGGTCCGCCTGCACGACCATCTGCTCAAGGCGCTGGACCTAGAGAAGATCCAGGGGCGGCCCCCCGACGAGCGGCGGACGGCGGTCGAAGAGGCGGCGGCCCACCTGCTGGACCTTCTCGACCCGTCGCTCGGCTGGCCGGAGCGGCAGCGGCTGGTGCGGGAGGTGGTGGACGAGGTGCTGGGGCTGGGGCCCCTGGAGCCGCTCCTCCAGGACCCCACCATCACCGAGATTATGGTCAACGGTCCCCACCGCGTCTACATCGAACGGGCGGGCAAACTCTACCCCACCGCCATCACCTTCCGCGATGAGGCCCATGTTCTGCGCATCATCGAACGCATCATCGCCCCCCTGGGCCGCCGCCTCGATGAGGCCAGCCCGATGGTCGACGCCCGCCTGCCCGATGGCTCGCGGGTCAACGCCATCATCCCGCCCCTGGCCGTGGACGGGCCCTGCCTCACCATCCGCAAATTCGCCCGCGACCCCCTCACGGCCGACGATCTCGTGGCGATGGGGACGCTCAGCCGCGAAGCGCTGGAGTTTCTGGCCGCCTGTGTGGTCGCCCGACTGAATCTCCTCATCTCCGGTGGGACCGGCACCGGCAAGACGACCTTTCTCAACGTTCTTTCGGCCTTCATTCCGCCGGACGAGCGCATCGTCACCATCGAGGACCCCTGCGAGCTGCAGCTCCGCCAGCCCCACGTGGTCCGGCTGGAGACCCGCCCCCCCAACATCGAGGGCAAGGGCGAGATCACCCAGCGGCACCTGGTCAAAAACGCGCTGCGGATGCGCCCCGACCGCATCATCGTCGGCGAGGTCCGGGCCGGCGAGGCCTTCGATATGCTCCAGGCGATGAACACCGGCCACGAGGGGAGCCTGACCACCGTCCACGCCAACTCCCCCCGCGACGCCCTGGCCCGCCTGGAGAATATGGTGCTGATGGCCAATTTGGATCTCCCCGTGCGGGCCATCCGCGAGCAGATCGCCTCGGCCATCCACCTGATTGTGCACCTCAGCCGGCTGCGGGATGGGAGCCGGCGGGTGACCCAGGTGACCGAGGTGGTGGGGATGGAGGGGGAGATGGTGACGTTGCAGGACATCTTCGTCTTCCGGCAGGAGGGCCTGGATGGGCAGGGACGGGTGGTGGGCCGGCTGCTCCCCACCGGCTTGCGGCCGCGCTGTGCCGAGAAGTTCCTCCAGCACGGCCTCAACCTCCCCCCCGAGATCTTCGCCCCGCCGCGAGGGGATGGTGTGGCATGGAGACGGTGACGCTGGTTCTACCGGTTGTGGCGTTCCTGGCGGTCATGGCCGGGGCGCTGCTGGTCATCGGGGCGCTGGCCCCCAGCCCGGACCCGGTTCGGCAGCGGCTGGCCGGCTACGGGCTGGAGGAGGCGCCGGTCCGGACGGTGTCGTCCGAGGCGGCGATCCTGCGCCAGCGGCGGCTCAGCACCATCCCGCTGCTGCAGGATCTTCTGAGCGGAAGCCGGCTGGCCGAGCGCTGGGCAGCCGAGCTGGCGGCGGCGGCCGTTCCTCTGCGGGTGGGCGAGTACCTGCTTCTCCGCTGGTTTGCGGCGGTGGGGATGGTGCTGCTCGGCGTCGTCCTGGACCTGCCGATCTTCATCGTGGTTGCCGGCGGGCTCTTCGGCTTCTGGCTGCCGAAGCTGTTCATCCGGCGGCGTCAGCAGCAGCGGCTCCAGCGCATCGGGGATCAGCTGGTGGACGCGCTCAGCATGATGGCCAACTCGCTGAAGTCCGGCGCCAGTGCGCTGCAGGCCATCGACCTGGTGGCCCATGAGCTGCCACCCCCGATCAGCGAGGAGTTCGCCCAGGTGGTGGCCGAGGTCAGCGTCGGGGCCACGCTGGACGACGCTCTGGCCAATCTGGCCAGGCGGGTTCCCAGTTACGACCTGTACATGGTGGTGACGGCCATTCAGATTCAGCGCCAGACCGGTGGGAATCTGGCCGAGGTGCTGGAGCGGGTGGCCCACACCCTTCGCGAGCGGGCCCGGCTGCTGCGCGAGGTCCAGGTTCGCACCGCCCAGCAGCGGTTCTCGGCCCTGATCGTGGGGCTCCTGCCGCTCGGGATGCTGCTGATTCTCTCGATCATGAGCCCCGGCTACCACCGGCCGTTCATCGAGCACCCGATCGGTCGGATCATCCTGGGAGTCGGGTTCGTGTTTCAGGTGACGGGGTTTCTGGTGATGCGCCGGCTGGCGCGGATTGACATCTAAGGAGGCGTGATGCTGGCGCTGCTCCTGCCGGTGGTTGTCTTCGGGACGCTGGTCTTTCTGGCCCTGGCGCTGATGGCGCCAGCGGAGGACGTGATCCAGGCCCGGCTGCGGGCCTACGGCTACACCATGCCGGCCCGCGATCTGTCGGCGCCGCTGGCCCAGCGCCTGCTTCTGCCGCTGGTCGAACAGATCGCCCGGCTGGTTCGGCGCTTCTCGCCCCGGCTGGTCGAGAGCGACCTGCGCCAGCGGCTGGCTCAGGCCGGGCACCCGGCCGGGCTCGACGTCAGCACGTTTCTGGCGCTCAAGGCGGTCGGGGCGGTCGGGCTCTTCCTGCTGATCGGGGGGCTGAGCCTGCTGCGCGGGCCGCTGGACCTGCGGACGGTGCTGCTGGCGCTGGGGGCGCTGGCCGTCGGCTGGTGGCTGCCGGAGGGCTGGCTGCGTCGCCGCATCCGCCAGCGCACGCAGGCCATCGAGCGGGCTCTGCCCGATGCCCTTGACCTCATCGTCGTGTGCATCGAGGCCGGGCACGCGCTGGAGGCGGCCCTGGCCACGGTCACCCAGCGCTTTCGAGGGCCGCTGGGCGAGGAGTTTGAACGCACGCTGCGCGAGATCGCGCTGGGCAAGACCCGCCGGGAGGCCCTGCGCGATCTGAGCCGGCGGGTCGGCTCGGCTGATCTGCAGGCCTTCATCGCCGCCATTCTCCAGGCCGACCAGCTGGGGGTGAGCATCGCCCAGGTCCTGCGGGTCCAGGCCGACGCTATGCGGGTCCGCCGGCGTCAGCGGGCCGAGGAACAGGCGGCCAAACTGCCAGTCAAAATGCTCTTTCCGCTGATCTTCCTCGTCTTCCCGGCTCTCCTCATCGTCATCCTGGGGCCGGCCGCGCTGCGGATTATGGAGTTCTTCGCGGCCTACCGTGGCGGGGGCTAGGCCGCGGCTCTTGACGGTCTCATGGGCATGCGGTGTGGTCAGAGGAGGGACGGTTATGCGCGCACGGGTCTCGCCGCCGTCGATCAGCGAGGCCAGGATCTGTCCGTATCTGGGGCTGGTGGCCGACCCCTTCCATCGGCTGGAGGGACCGTCGGCCGAGCACCGGTGCTATCTCTGGATGCAGCGGCAGCGGATCGATCTGCTGCACCAGCAGCGGTTCTGCCTGACCCCGAACCATCCCCGCTGTCCCTGGCTGATGGTGGCGCCGACGGCGCCGGCCGGTGGCGTGCGGGGCGCCTGGCAGCGTTTCCGGGATGGGGTGCGTGAGCAGTTCGATCTGCTGGAGCACGCCACCCAGCGGGCCAGCTGGTTCCGGGCGGCGGTGGCGGCGGTGATCCTGGGGATCCAGATCGTTCGTTCGGCCTGGGTCGAGGTCGCGCCCTATCTGCGGCTGGGGCTGCGGGTCAGCGCCGACTGGCTCTGGCGGCAGTGGACGACGCGGATCCGGCCGACGCTGGCCCGGCAGCTGGCGGTCTGGTGGGCGCAGGTCCGGGAGCGCCGGCGGCCGGCGCTGGCCCTGGCCGGGGTGGACTCTTCTGGGGAGGCCGAAGGCGTGGAGACACAGGAGCGCAGTGTGCGGACGGGTTCGACCGGGCGGCGGACGTCGGGAAGTGGAGGCCGGGGCCGGCGGGCGAAGGCCGCCCGGGCGGCGACGGGCGTGGCCAGCCGCTGGGAGTGCCCGACCTGTCTGGTCACCAACCCGGCCGGCCAGCCCCACTGCCGGCGGTGCGGGGGGCTGTCGCCGCTGGTCGAGCAGGCGGCGCTGGCGGCCGGCGACGATCTGGTGCTGGAGGGGCTCCAGGCGCTCAAGGCCGGCCGCGAGGAGGCCGCCCACCGGGCCTTCGTCCTGGCCTGCGCCCAGAATCCGCGGAGCGAACTGGCCTGGTACTGGCGGGCGCGGACAGCGCTGACGGTGGAGGAGGTCATCACCTGCCTGGAGGAGTTGCTGCGCCTCAACCCGGATAACGCCCAGGCCCGGGCCGACCTCGAGCTGGCCCGGCTGCGCCAGGCCCATGCGGCGGCGCTGGAGCGGGAGCGGGCGGCCCGGACAGCCGCCGCCCGGCCGGCTCCGGCCCGGCCCGGGGCGCTCCAGCGAGCGCTGGCGCTGGGGCGGCAGGCGGCCCTGGAGCTGGCCAGCCTGCCCTGCTTTGCCCTGGGGCTGGCCTGGGTGAGCGGGCCGCTCGGCGAGGCGCTGGCCAGCGCTGGCCTGGGGGACCTCGGGCGGTATCTCCCGGTCCTGCGCTGGCCGGCCGGGGGGGTGACGCTCCCGGCCGGTCTGGTGGGCGAGGCCCCGCTGGTTGTGCCGACCGAGGTGCTCCTGCCGTTCAGCCTGGCCGGCTGGTACGTCTGGCTGGCCTTCCGGCTGGCCGACGCCCTGCCGGGGACGCGGCTCCTGGGGGTGGTGAGCGGGCTGCTCGGCCTGGGCCTCTCGGGCCTGGTGGTGGTCAAAGGGGCCTGGCTGGGGCTGAGCGCCCTCCTACTCCTCGCCCTGGCCGGCGTCGGCCAGGGCGACTCCCGGCCGGTGCCCGTGGCCGTAGAGCGGCGCTAGGTCGTCAGCCAGCGTCTCGGCGGTCAGAAGTCCACTCTGGAGGGCGGTGCGCAGGGCCTCGACCCGGTTGCGGGCTCCCAGCTTCTGGAGCAGGCGGGCGCAGTAGTTTTCGATGGTCTTACGACTGACCCCCAGGTGGGCGGCGATCTCGCGGTTGGTCAGGCCGAGGGCGATGAGCCGCAGGAGGTCGCGCTCGCGGGGCGTCAGCAGCGGGTGGCCGGTGACGTGGTCGAAGGTCTCCTGGACCTGAGTGACCACGTAGCGGGCCACGGCGGGGTGCAGGATGGCCTGGCCCCGGTGGACCGCCCGGATGGCCGCCGCCAGATCGGTGCTGGCCGACTCTTTGAGGAGATAGCCCCGGGCGCCGGCCTGGAGCATCGCCAGGACATAGTCGGGGTGGTCGTGCATGGTCAGCACCAGGATGGCCGTCCGGGACCAGGCGGCGCGGATGGCGCTGGCGACCTGGGGGCCGGACAGGCCCGGGAGCTGGACATCCAGGACCACCACGTCGGGGCGCTCGGCCCGGACCACCGCGATGGCCGTGGGGCCGTCGGCGGCTTCGTCGACCACCTGGATATCGGGTTCGCGGGCCAGCAGGGCCTTGACGCCCTGGCGGACGATGGTGTGGTCGTCGACCAGGACAACGCGGATCGGCATCAGCGGTCTCCTTTCGGCGCGAGTGTGGACCGGCGTCCGGACCGGGGCAGGCTGACGCGGACCGTGGTGCCGGCGCCGGGGGCGGAGCAGATGCTGAGGGTGCCGCCGAGCTGGCGGGCGCGCTCCCGCATTCCCAGCAGGCCCAGAGCGCGGCCGGGGGTCCGGGCCAGTGTGCGGGGGTTGAACCCCTGGCCATCGTCCTGGATGGTCAGGACCACCCGTCGTGGGGTCACCTGGAGTTCGATCCGCACCGTGTGAGCGGCGGCGTGGCGGGCGATATTGGTGAGGGCCTCCTGGGCGATGCGGAAAAGGGCCGTCTCGACCGCCTCGGGCAGACGGCAGTCGGGCGGGGCGACCAGTTCGGTGGTCAGGCGGTAGTGCTCGCCGAAGCGGCGCAGGTAGGCCTCAAGAGTCGGCACCAGGCCGAGGGCGTGCAGGAGCGGCGGCCGCAGGTCGTAGACCAGCCGGTGCAGGTCGCGGCTCACGCCGACCAGCAGCTGCCGCACCTCGTGGAGGGCGCGGCGCAGGCCGGTGGGGGCGTCGGGATGGTCGGCCAGGGTGGTGTCGATCTGGAAGAGCGCGGCGGTCAGGATCTGGCCGATCTCATCGTGGAGTTCGCGGGCCAGCCGCTGGCGCTCCTCTTCGAGCACCTGGAGCGCGTGCTCGCGGACCGGAGCGGTCTGGCTGCCGCCGGCCTGGAGATAGCCGTTCACCGCCGCTTCGGCCACCCGCAGGGCCACCACGGCCGGCCCCGCGGCCGGCTGGTCGCCATTCGGGCCGCCCAGCGCGGTGGTGAAGAGCTGCCGGAGCTGACGGAAGAGCGTGCGCAGGCTCGAGCCGTGCAGGGCGGCCGTGGCCGCCTGACGGCGGACCAGGCGGCTGAGGCGGACGAGCGCCAGCGCCGAGGGGGCGCCACTCAAACCGATGGCCTGCTGGAGGACCTGGGCGTGGGTCTCCGCCAGGCGCAGCGGCGGACGGGTGCGCTGGACGAGAGGGTGCGTGGTGGCGGGAATCTCCATCGGACGACCTCCTCCCCACCCCAAACCGGCGCCCGGACCGGCGCCGGCGTGAAGCGTTCCAGTAGGCGCTCGCTGCAAGGGTTGCGCCAGCCCCTATGGGGATGATAGGGGGTAAGTACCTAACCGTGATAGGGAGTTGGGGGGATCGGGGACGCCCCGTCCGGTCAGCGCTGCCCGGTCCGTCGTTCCCAGCCGGGCTCGAAGAGGCGCAGGAAATTGCGCTCGTGATAGGGGTACCGGGCGGCCAGGTCCTCATTGATGGTGGCGCCCAGGCCGGGGCGATCGGGCACCACGAGGTAGCCGTCGCGGATGGTGACGCTGCCCTGGACCACCTCGCGGGCCCAGGGGACCAGGAAGTCGTCGAAGCACTCCTGGATGAGGACATTGGGGAGGGCGGCGCCCAGGTGGGCGTTGATGACCGTGGTGAGCGGGCTCTGGGCGTTGTGCGGGGCCAGGAAGGCCTCGTAGGCGGCGGCCAGCCCGGCGATCTTCTGCATCCCCGAGAAGCCGCCGACGTGGAGGGTCTCCGGCTGGATGATGTCGATGACGCCGGTGGCCAGGAGGTCGCGGAACTCGCGCAGGGTGGTGAAGCGCTCCCCGCTGGCCACCGGCACCGGGATCTGGCGGGCGACCTCGGCGGTGGCGGCGATATCGGTGGACATTACCGGCGTCTCGAACCAGAGCGGACGGAACTCGGCCAGGGCCCGGCCCAGGCGGATGGCGGTCGAGAGGCTGAAGCGGTCGTGGCCCTCGATGATGAGGTCCACCTGGTCGCCGACCGCCTGGCGGACGGCCCGGACCAGGGCCAGCGCGCGCTTCTCCTCCTCCGGGTCCAGGAAGCGGTAGGCGGCGCCGAAGGGGTCGAACTTCAGGGCGGTGTAGCCCATGGCCACCACCTGCTGGGCGCGCTCGGCGAAGAAGGCCGGGTCGCGCGGGCCCTGGTACCAGCCGTTGGCGTAGGCCCGGACGCGGTGGCGGACCGCGCCGCCCAGCAGCTGGTGGACCGGGACGCCCAGGGCCTGGCCCAGGAGGTCCCAGCAGGCGATCTCCAGGGCGGTCATGGCGGTGAGGGCCACGGCGTGGGTCGGTAGATAAAGGCCTTTGTGGAGCCGGTCCCAGAGGGCGTTGATCTGCCGCGGGTCGGCGCCCAGGTACAGGGGGCCAGTTCGTGGAGGGCCGCCTCGACCGGGCGGGTGTTCAGCCCCATCGTGGCCTCGGACCAGCCGACCAGGCCCTCATCGGTCTCGACCTTGACGAAGACCCAGTTCTTCCAGGGGTTGCCGACGACGATGGTCTTGACGGCCCGGATGCGCATCGGTGGCCTCCTTCCGGCGGGCATCGGTCGGGTCAGGCCGGGTGTGGGGCGGGCTGGCGGAAGAGGGGGGCGAGGTCTTCGAGGATGGCCTGGAGTTCGGCCTGGTCGTAGGCGTCCAGGCGTGGGGTGCCGGGGGCCCGGACGTAGGTGCACTCCAGGACGCCCCGGCGGCGCAGGACCTCTTTGTAGGCGGCGACCCCGAAATTCGATTCGAAGACCAGGAGCGGCAGGAGGCGGGTGTGGAGGGCCCGGGCGCGGGTCCAGTCGCCGGCCTCCAGGGCCTCCCAGATCTGGACGTGGATATCGACCACCTCGCAGGCCGGCATCGTGCCGCAGGCGCCCCGGCGGTACTCGTCCAGCAGGAACTTGCCGGCCAGCCCGCCCATCACGCCCTGGAGGGCGGGGCCGGCCAGTTCCCGGACGCGGGTGATCATCTGGCCGGGGGGCAGGGTCTCCTCTTTGATGTATTGCACGTGGTCGAGGTCGCGGACCAGTCGGGCCAGAAGATCCGCCGAGAGGGGAGTGCCGACCGGGGGCAGGCAGTTCTGGATGAAAATGGGGCCGGCGAAGGCCCGATCCAGGGCGGCGTAGTAGGCGGATATCTCCTCCGGGCTGGCCCGGCGGACGTAGGGGGGCAGGGCGATGATGGCGTCGGCCCCGATGGCCCGGGCGTGGCGGGCGAACTGGACCGCCACCTCGGTGCTGACCCCGCTGACGCCGATGACCACCGGCACCCGGCCGGCGGCCTCTTCGACGACGATCTCGGCCACCCGCTGGCGTTCGGCGTCGGAGAGGCTGGAGAACTCGCTGGCGTTGACCGGGGCCACCAGGCCGTGGGCCCCGCAGGCCAGGGTGAACGCGACCACCCGGCGCAGCGCGGCCTCATCCACCGCGCCGTGGCGGTCGAACGGGGTCACGGGGATCGCGAAGACACCGCGGAACTGCGCGTCCATCGCCTTACCCTCCTCTATTGCGCATTGTCGGGTGTCAGCATCTGGTGAAGGCGGTCCCATTCTTGCCAGGCGATCGCCTGGCAGACAGCTGTTAATCTCTGACGTAAGAGTGGGCGTTCGGGATTGTTCAGGTCCTCGAAAATAGCCAGCCAGCGTTCATACCACTCCATTATTTTTGCGTACTCATCCTCGCTTAAGTAGCCTTCGGTTTTTAGATCAGTCATCCATCCTTTGAAGGTCGAATACCAACCCTGCTTAGGCCCGACAGGGAAGGTCGGGCATTGAAAGATCTCACCCATTAGGCCGAAGCGTACCTGCTCGCCATCCCATTGATTGCGTACACGATCCACCTCGTATAGATGATAGCGCTGTATGACTTCTTCGCGCTTAAGTAAGAGGATCTCTTCGTCAAGACTGAGGTACTCGACGACGAGAAAATAGATACGGTGTGAGGCATAGTCGACAATCTGGTCGACACGACATTCTATGTTCAACGGACAGTCAATAAGATGGGGGATTCCGCTGTACGGTGATGGTATCGCTTTGAGACGGCAGATCTGCAGAACATCGAGATTATCTGGTAAGGTAAGGCGTGCGAGGTAGCTCGCACGCACGAGATCTGGTCCGCCCCAGGCCATGACACACGGGTCGCCGGAGCGGAGAGTCTCAACCACCTGGCGGTCAGTGCGGGGGAAACTGACGGACATCGAATAGGGTGACCAGGTGAGAGGGTTCATAGTGGCGGTGCGTATCTGAATCAACCCCGTGACGGGGTGTCGCCAGACAAGCAGGTGAAGAGGGAAGGAGCCGCGGACAGTGTAGAGAAGGTAATAGGGATCGGGGAACTCAGAGGAAGGTGCCTGGATCTCCTCGTGGCTGAAGAAGCGTCGGTTCATGCCGACTCTCCCTGTGCGGCTGTGAGCAGGAATTCGTGCAGGGCTGGAAACTCCTCCCACGCCATCAATTCGATGGCTCGCGAGAGTCGAGACCGCAGCGTACGCCATTCGGCGGCTTCCGGGTGATGGGCAATGGCCTCCCATTGTGCGAGCCACTGGCGCAGTAGCTCAGCGTCTTGGGGGAGGAGTAGACCGTCGGTGACAAGATCAGTTATCCACGTGCGGACATCTCCTTTAAGACCGGCTTTCGGCCCACACGGGAAGACGGGGCTGGGCAGGATGGGGCCCATAACGCTAAGACGCTCGATAGCTCCTCCCCACCGGTTTTCTATATCATCACATTCAAAGGTGGGATAGAGGCGAATAAGCTCCTGACGTGGGCGGCCAAGAAGATCGGTCTCGATGCTGGCACCTATGACCTTGCAGAATACAATATGATGAGTGCCGTAGCGAGTAATAAAAGTGACAACACATTCGAGATTCACCGGGCATTCCGCAATAGACGGTGGCTTTACCCAACGAGAGGGAAAGAGCGTGAAATGTCCTACATCGGCCTCACTGATGCCGCGTGGCAGAGGCAACGCTGTCATCCAGGTCTGGGTGATAATATGGCGGCTGGGTAATCCAAGAACGACTTCAGTTCCTACGCCTCGCGTTATCACATTACGCGTCGCGTCAAAACTACGTTCGTGGATATGCAGGGCGACTGTTAACGGGTCGTCACAGACGGGACCATAGGTGCCCCCTGAAAGGTTCACCTCGCCGGACACAGGGTCGAGGGAGACCATGATATAGGCTGGGCGGATCGGGCGGAAATGGAAGTGAATCTGACGCGGATCACTCACACCGCGCAGCTGAGGGTGTAATCGGAT
>Ga0209276_101962_pt1 | contig 10876 bp, 10 predicted proteins | sample DewCreD2012metaG_3_FD_185473 | JGI IMG/M metagenome (GOLD analysis project Ga0209276, IMG submission 185473) | Hot spring sediment bacterial and archeal communities from British Columbia, Canada, to study Microbial Dark Matter (Phase II) - Dewar... ...
CAAGGTCGTCGCACCGACGACCGCTTCGGGCGGTCAGCACCCCTCCACGACTTCAACCTGGGGCCTCCCTTGAACCCGCAACGGGGCGCTGCCCACATTGCGCACGCGGAACACGGCCTCCACAGGGATGTCCAGGGGGCGCTTGCCGAAATCAATCACCTCGCGATCCACCGCAATGCGCGGCCCCGCGGCCTGGGGCGTGAAGCCCGGCGGAGGCGCGCTCTGGGTGGCGCTGCGGTTGACCAGGGCGAAAGCCAGAATAGCGGCGAGGAGCAGGCCGCCGCTCGCGATCAGCACCAGCGGCCCGACAGGGCGCCGGCGGCGGCGTTCCGCCCGATAGGTCTTCTTGCCAGATTTCGCCATGCGTCATTCTCCTCAACGCGTTGCCATCCGCTTTAGTATAGCAGAAAGGGGCGAGCCTAGATAGCGCCGTTCAGCCCGCCTGCCTATCCGCTAAATGGCGGGGGAGACATCATAGCCAAGAGCCTCGGTGTCAGTGGCCTGACGCCCGGCGCGGCGTCACAAACCGAGATGCATCCCGGTACCGAGCACTCGGTTCTGGCGGGGGGTGCTGGCCCAATACCCGGCTTCAGCCGGGTTCTCAAAACCGATGCCCCCAGTCCCCATAGCTAGGGCTTTTTAGTGAATCTCGTCTTGAGAAAGTCATAATGCCAAAAGTGGGCGACGGAAGAACAACCGAAGCAGGGTGGGATTCCGCCCTGTATCTTTCAGCGAATCGGTGACGGCCCGATGCAGATGAGGCCCATCGTCAGGGATGAAGTTGGCCAGGTCAGCGTATTTGGTATGATCCCAGACCATCTCCACCGGATCTCAATCCGGTGCATAAGCTAGCAGCCATTCCACCCCGAACCCGTCCGGATGGGCCGCCTGCAGCATCCGGACGGCCTTGCGATGGGCGCTGAACCGATCCATCACGACGATGCACGGGCGCCGCAAAGGGTGATGGAGCGCGGTCAAGAAAAAGGTGCTCAACGGATTATTTATGCGGGCGGCGATCTTCCGCTGCATTTCCAGTTCCTTGGCAGTCCCTTTGGGTCTCATAGAAGATATTCCATCACCAAATACTACTTTGGCAAGACGAGGTTCACTGAAATTAAAGGCTCATGTCCAAATCTAGTGCAGGGTGACCAAAGCTGAGATGAACGCTGGTGTAATTCGCTTGAGATTGATGCTGCATTCGCATATGGCGACATAGCCGCCAAGGTATTTCTTATGCACACCGCGGAAAGGACGAATGTACTCAACGGATTATCTGACAACGTCACCTTCGGTGACAGGAATCAAGGAAATTAGGAAGTTACGCACCGTGGTCCACATCCCTTCGCTGGTGTTCACGTGCACCTCGCGGAGGCCATCGCCATCGTCGTCACGCACCCACTCCTTGGCGCCGTGGCAGACAGTGGCATGCACACGCATGATGTGGTCATAGCTTTGCCATTCATCAGTGAAGGCCACGGCATCGGCCAGGGTAAAAGCATGCACATGGCGCACCAGGGTTTCCTCGTCCGTATGGTGGACTACCCGCAGCCGCACCTGCCCGCTCTGACGCCCCACGGTGCCCACAATGGGGGGACGGTCATTCTCATACGAGCCGTGCCCCCGCCGGTGGTTGGCCCGCCGACGAGGGAGATCAGCGGGATCGGGGTGGGATTCCCCTTTTTCCCCCGCATTCTGAACCATCTCATCGGTCTCCGTCTGCTGGCCGGGCAGGGGATCTTGGGGTTGTAGCCTTACGGCCTTGGCTTGGATGGCCTGACGCCAACTGTGCACCGTCTGGCAGGTCACCCCAATCTCACGGGCCATGGTGGCTGTCGGTTCGCCTTTGCATACCCCCCGCAACAACAGAATGGCCTGCGCTGGCCGAAAGTGCTTCCCCTCAAACACGGTCCCGCTGTACAGAGAGGCGATCCCTTGACAAGGACACCGGTACACGGTTAACCGGCGCCTCCTGGTCACACGGAAGAGGCGTGCCTCCTCCACACTTCTTCCGCAGAGAGGACATCGCAGGTCGTTGGAGTGAAAGTACTGTAGCAGCCAAGCCGCACTCAGGTCGTCATCAAAGAGATCTACAATTGGAAAGTCCATACCGAGGATTATACCCATACTTGGCACTTTTTCTAGACATGAGCCATTAAGGTTTTGTATCTCATATCAAGTGTATCGGTTTCGGGAGCCCCCTTTACCATATGTCCGAACTCATGTCCGAACCTCAGAGACGAAAGTATTGACTTGGGATGGGTTTTGTTTTATACTTTGGGCAAGTTGATACCCTCAAAGAATGCTTTGTTTTCCCTCTTGTCTGAGGGCGCGTGTGCTCACCGCGCGAGATGGGATGAGCGATTAGACGGAAAGATGCCGCCTAATTCTCCGTTAGGGGAGATTATACGGAAAAATTCCGTCTAGAAGTCATCTCCTAAATCCGTGAGATGGTGTATACGATGCTCACCACGATGATCAAGGTACTCAACGGATTATCTAAAGAATCAAGGTAATTAAGGTGAGCAATGGACCTCACAGATGAGCAGTGGGCCGTGCTGGAGCCGCTTTTGCCAGAGAAAGAACGTAACCCTATGAGCGTCATCTGGTGAACTGCCTTGCGTTCGTGTAACTCGGCTGCATTATCGCGTTGCTCAGGCACTATTTATGAGATGACTTCTAGTTGCACGAGGCATGTCCCAAGCCCTGATTTGTCCCCAATGTAGCGCTCCGCTCAGCCCTTCGCGGTTTGCGCGGTCGGTGACCTGCGCATATTGCGGCACAACGATACAACTCGACCCGTCCCATGTCCCCGCCGCCAGGTTTCACGAGGCCTATCAAATCTGGAACTCTCCCCAAACGCACGGCTATTCCTCCTGGCTTTCTCTGGACGAAGATCATTGGGCAATAGAGCATCTGCTCGGCCAAGGGGACACGGCAGACGTCTATGCCGGGCGGCGGGCCCGATGGCCGACCGAAGTGGTCGTTTTGAAAGTCGCGCGGGATGCGCACAAAAACCCCGTGCTGGAAAACGAGTGGGGCATCTTACAGTCTCTCCAGCAGAGTACGGCCCCGGGCGCAGATGTTTTTGGCAGACTGCTGCCTCAACCGGTCATGCATGGACAGGTCACGGCGGGCCTCTTTACCGGTCAGAAAGTGAGCATCTTTCGCCGTGAATATGGCTTTCGGCATTCGCTCGAAGCGGTGATGCAACTTTACCCTCACGGAATCCCCCCTCGTTCGGCAATCTGGCTTTGGCGGCGCGTCCTTGAATTGCTTCATTTCCTCCACGCGTCCGGCCTGGCGCACGGCGCCGTTCTGCCCGCCCACATTCTCGTTCAAGAAGACGATCATGGGGCGACCTTGATCGGGTTTGGCTGCGCTGGGGAAATCGGCAAAAAGGTGTCGGCCAGGCCGGCAGATTCGGAAGCGTTCTACCCGGACCCGGGTCCCTGCCCGCTGACCCCCCAACTTGACCTGGCAATGAGCGCCCGGACGATGATCGCTGCCCTCGGCGGAGACTCCGCCTCTTGCTCCCTGCCGCCTGTCGTTCCTGGGCCTTTGGCCGAGATGACGCGGCGCATCGCGCGTCTCAAACCGACCGCTCGCGGCCAAAGCGCCTGGGACCTGCGGGAAATGCTTGGCGACCTGGCCGAACGCGTCTTTGGTCCTCCTCAGTTTTGTCCGTTGATCGGGTCTTCCACCTGATAATTTTCGCTGCGAAAGGAGAGTTGAAATGGGGTACGGCAACTACAGTTACTCTGCTCATCAAGCCTTGCTCAACAGTCGGGCCGACCTACCTGTTGAGGAAATCTTCAAACAGCAGGCTTGTCATCCGCTGATGAACCCGAAAGGGGTGCGTGTGCGCGAAAGCCGCGATAGCGCGAACCATCCACAGTCGCTTGGAATTGTCTTTGCCCTGGATGTCTCCGGCTCGATGGGCGAGATTCCTCATCTCCTTGCGACCCGGCAACTGCCGCTCTTCATGAAGGTGCTGATGGATTGCAAAATCCCCGACCCCCAGGTGCTGTTCATGGCCCTTAGCGACGCGATGTGCAACAAGGCCCCTCTTCAGGTAGGACAGTTCGAATCCACCGCTGAGTTAATGGACCAGTGGCTGACCTGGACTTACCTGGAAGGCGGTGGCTGCAGCGATAAGGAAAGTTATGAATTGGCGATGTATTTTCTGGCCACCCATACCGAAATGGACTGCTTCGTCAAACGCGGCAAACGCGGCTACCTGTTCATGACGGGTGATGAGGTCCCCTATCCAGTTCTCTCCCGTCACGTCGTCGAGGCGATCATCGGCGACCGCCTGGAAGAGGACATCCCCACCAAAGAAGTCGTTGCCGAACTGCAGAAGACCTATATCCCGTTTTTCGTCATCCCTGACTACCAACGTGCCAAAGAGTGCGAACGGACATGGCGGGATTTGTTCGGCGATCATGTCCTCGTCCTGGAATCCCCGGTGGATGTTTGCTTTGTGACGGCAGGCGCCATTTTGCTTTACGCAGGTCTGGTCTCTGACGTGAAGCAACTCGCCTCGCGCTTGCGCCAGGCAGGGATGCCGGCCGACCGCGAAAAGAGCGTGATGAAGTCTTTGCTCCCCCTCGCGCAGATTCTCGTGTAATCTTTGGGCGCGTATCTCCTCGTTGACCTCGGTTTTGGCGATGCCGGCAAAGGCCTGGTGACGGATTTCCTGGTCCGTCGCCTGGGTGGGGGGGTCGTGGTGCGCTACAACGGCGGAGCGCAGGCCGGCCATAACGTGGTGACCCCGGAGGGGCGTCATCATACGTTTTCCCAATTCGGCGCCGGCACTTTCGTCGAGGGCGTCAAGACGTATCTCTCTCGCCATGTGGTCATTCACCCCACTGCGCTTCTGGTAGAAGGCGATCTTCTCCAGCAGAAAGGGGTTGGGGAGGTGTATTCCCGCCTGCGCATCAGCGAGGAGGCGCTGGTCATCACCCCCTTTCATCAGGCTGCCAACCGCATTCGGGAGATAGCGCGGGGAAAGGCCCGGCACGGCAGTTGCGGCGTCGGCGTAGGGGAGACGGTGGAAGATGCCCTGGCCAGTCCTAAAACTGCTCTGCGCGCAGCCGATCTGACCCGCTCGCACGCCCTGCGCCAGAAATTGCAGGCGATTCGCGAGCAGAAATATCAGCAAATCCATCCCCTGTGCAGCAGAACGTCTGACCCTCTGCTTGCTCAGGAACTGGAAATCTTCGTCCGTGACGAGGTCCTGGAAAACTGGCTGGCCTCTATCGAGCGCATCAAGCGGCTGGAACTGGTCGCCTCGGATGAGATTCTGAAGCAATGGATGGAAGAGACCGAGCATGTGATTTTCGAAGGCGCACAGGGGGTGTTGCTGGATGCAGAGGCCGGATTCCATCCTTACACCACCTGGTCGAACTGCACCACCCACAACGCCGAAGAACTCCTCCGCGCCCTGCTGCCCGGTACAACCGTCTATCGCATCGGCATCTCGCGCTGTTATATGGTGCGTCATGGACCAGGCCCTTTGCCTACCGAAACCCAGGCATTGCCCCCCTTGATTTCAGAGCACAATCAATTCAATCCCTGGCAGGGAGCCGTGCGTTACGGCTGGTTCGATGCCATTCTGGCGCGCTATGCCCTGCAGGTCACGGGCGGGGTGGACTTCCTGGCTGTCACCCATCTCGATCTGCTCCCACGGCTGGACGAGTGGAGGTACTGCCGGGCTTACGCGCCCTCGCATGACCCTGGCGAAAATGGGTTGGCGCAAGAGGGGAAATGGCTGTCTTCCCTTCGTGACCAACGAGGTCTCCCCCTGGCAGAACGGACGAGGCTGACCGAGATGCTGGGGAACGTTCAACCGCTGCTGGAAAGCGCCCCGGCAAAAGAGCCGACGGTTCTGAGCGCCCTCGAAACCCTCCTCGACCTGCCGCTGGGCATCGTCTCCCGCGGCCCTTGCGCCACCGACGTTCAGATACGCGGGCAGTACTTGTTTACCGCGTTCCGACACTGACAAACCTGCCAACTAAGGGTAAACTGTTGGCATGACGTACAATGAACTGCGGGGTGAGAACACCTCTCTGCGCGCCGAAGGGGTGTTGCTGAAACAGCGCCTGGCAGAGGTGGAACCACGCGTAGAGGCCCCAGAGGCTGCCCTCAAGGAGGCGCTGGCCCAACTGGAAGCCGCCCATCGTGCGGGCCAGCGCCAGGCAGCGCCTTTTTCGCGGGGTCGGCGGAAAGACAATCCCCGGCGTCCTGGGCGCAAGAAAGGCACTCAACGGATTATTTATAGGCATCAAGGGAACTGGGGACATGCGCCCGCGCATCGGGCCAAGCCGAAGAAGGTGGACCGGGTGTGGGAGGCCCGGCTGCACCGCTCGACCTGGAAGTGCGGTGCGGAACTGCCCGCCCCCACTATCCAGGTGCCATACCCGGTGGACATTCCGCCGGTTGAGCCGGTGGTCACCCCGTTCAAGGTGGAGGTCGCCCGCTGGCCACAGTGCGGACAACGGGCGCAGGGTCGCCATCCCGAGCAGACTTCGGAGGCGCCGGGGGCTGCGGCCGTGCCGTTGGGGCCGCGGGCGCTGGGGCTGGCGGCAGCGATGAAACACGCTTTGGGCCTCCCCTACCGCAAGACGGCCGCGGTCCTGGAGCGGGGCATGGGCTTGAAGGTCGCTCCGAGCGCCTTGGCCCAGAGTGGGCTGCGCCTGGCCGACAAGGCGGAACCGACCTATCACCAGTTGATCCTGGCGGTGCGCCATAGCGAAGTGGCCTACGGGGATGGGATGGGGTAGAAGGTCGGTGGGGAGAACGCCTGGTTGTGGGCCGTCACCACCGAGGCGGTGACGGTTTACACCGGCGACTGCCGCCGCTCGCATGAGGTTGCCGAGCGCGTCCTGGGCCGCGACTTTGCCGGGGTGCTGGGGTGCGACTGTTTCCTGGCCTACGATCCCCCGCCCTATCGCCAGCAGAAGTGTCTGGGGCATTTGCAGCGGCGCTGCCACGCAATCCAGGAGGAACCGCGGCTGGCGGAGGCCCTGGCGTTGAGCCGCCAGGTGGCCGCCCTGCCGGGCGGGGCGGTGCAGCTTTTGCGACGACGCGACGACCTGCCCACGGAAGGCTATGAGCGGGCCTGTGCCCGGCTGGAAGCGGCATTGGACCGGCTGTTGCCTGCTGAGCCAGCGATGAGGCGGCGGCGCGGTTGGTCAAGCTGCTGCGCAAGCCGCGGCAGCCTCTGTTCCCCTTCCTGTACATAGCGGGGGTGGCTCCCACCAATCATGCGGCCGAACGAGCCGTCCGGCCGGCAGCGGTGGTCCGCAAGATGGCGGCGGGGAACAAAGGGAGGGCGGGGGCACGCACCCATGCGATTCTCACCAGCCTGTGATAGACCTGCCGGCAGCAGGGCCAGGACTTCCTGGCCGTTGTCACGGCCCTACTGCGCAGTCCGCAGCCACAAGCGATTCCCTGGTTGCGGCAGAGGTCCAGCCCACCGGACTACCGGAAAGCGAAACGAGTTTCCATGCAACTGGCTGAATAACACACTGCTGTTGGGTGTGCCCGATCACATTTGCCTAGCTGATCCGAATACATACCGTCTCAATGAGAATGTGACGGTCATGAGTCAAGAGGGAACTGATTCTTGGTGGTGCGAGAAAGCTATATTCAAGGTCTGACGGCCAGTCGACATTAAAGACAGTCAAGCGGTTGAGGAAATGGCCGAAGAGCTACTCAAGCTTTAACAAGCATTTGGAAACTGGGTAGTCTCCCTCTTGGGTGTTGTTGAAGGAATAAGGGCACTTTTGAACCGCAGAGCATGCGAGAAGCTGCCGAGGAATGGGAGAAAAACCCGGCAGGCTTGGTGCTCTTATCGGTAAAACGCTCAGCAACACTCTACAGGGAAACCAATCGGTTTTGAGGCTCCTTTGATCTTCAGATGTCCCAACTCATGCCCGCACGTCGGTACATTTAATTCACCGCCACCCGTTCAATGCGGGCGCCGAGGGCGCGCAGCTTGCCGTCAATGTCCTCATAGCCGCGATCGATCTGCCCGATATTGCGAATGATGCTGGTGCCGCGCGCGGCCAGCGCCGCGATCACCAGCGCCATGCCCGCGCGGATGTCCGGGCTTTCCATCACCTGCCCCCGCAGGCGCATCGGCCCCTCCACCACACAACGATGGGGGTCGCACAGGACGATGTGCGCCCCCATGCGGATAAGCTTATCTACAAAGTACAGGCGGTTTTCAAACATCCACTCGTGGAACAGCACCGTACCGTGTGCCTGGGTGGCGATCACAATGGCGATGCTCATCAGGTCGGTGGGGAAGCCCGGCCAGGGCATGTCGCGGATGCTGGGGATGGCGCCGTCAATGTCCTGGGTGATGCGCAGGTCTTGCGCGGGGGGGACGACGACGTCGTTGCCGCTGACGCCGAAGCGCACGCCCAGCCGCCCGAACACCAGGCGGATCATCTCCAGATGCTCCGGGCTGGCGTTGCGAATGGTGATCTCGCCGCCGGTGCACACGGCCAGGCCAATGTAGCTGCCCACCTCCAGGTAGTCCGCGCCGATGGTGTATTCAGCGCTGCCAAGCTTGTCCACGCCCTCAATGATCAGCGTGTTAGAGCCGATGTTGCGGATGTTGGCACCCATGCGGTTCAACAGGTGGCACAGGTCTTGGACATGGGGTTCGGAGGCTGCGTTGCGGATGATGGTGGTGCCCTCCGCCAGTGCCGCAGCCATGATGGCGTTCTCGGTGCCGGTCACGCTGGCCTCGTCCAAGAGGATATTGCTGCCACGCAGCCGGTCGGCGCGCCAGGTGAACAGGTTCTGGTCGCGGTCCCAGTGGACCTCGGCGCCCAGCGCCCGCAGGGCCAGCACGTGCGTATCTACGCGTCGCCGCCCGATGACATCACCGCCAGGCGGGGGCAGCTCCAACCGCCCGGCGCGGGCGAGCATGGGGCCGGCCAGCAGGATGGAAGCCCGGATCTGGCGGCACAGTTCCTCATCGGCGGTGGTGGTGGCAATATCGCGCGCCTGGACGCGGACGGTGTGGGCATCCAGTTCCTCTATGGAGACGCCCAACTGGCGCAGCAACTGCTTCATGGTACGCACATCTTCAATATTCGGCAGGTTGCGCAGGGTAACGGGTTGATCGGTCAGCAGGCAGGCGGCCAGGAGGGGCAGGGCGGCGTTCTTGTTGCCGCTGGCTGTGACCGTGCCGATAAGCGGCCGGCCGCCTTCAATGACGAATTGCTCCATGCTATAGCCTCCCTCTAGGGTGCATATACGATGGTGATCGGATCGCCAGGCCCCAGGTTCAGGTAGCGGGCCGCGCTCCCCTCCCGCAGGGCGATTTCCAGGTGGGCATGGCTGCCCACCAGGGCGATCAGGGCGCCCGGCGCGGCGTTGGCGTAGGTGTGCTGGATACCGCGCAGGCGTTCGCCACCCACCTCCACGACCGCGCTGGCGGCGCTGAAGCGCAGCGGCCCGCCCGGCGCCGCCAGCACCAGGTGCTCCCCCTCCCAGGCCAGCGGCCCGATGCTGGTGATCGCGTTGCCGAAGCGATCGGCGTGCAGCACCGCGCCCTGAATCGCCGCGCCGCTCACCTCCAGCCGCAGCGGGGGCAGGCGCACCAGATCGGAGACCGGCGGACCCAAGTCGCCGAGTTCGCCGCCGCTGGCCAGATGAGCGGCTGCCGGGGCGAAGATGTCACGCCCGTGAAACGTATCGCTCACAGGGGTAAGACGAAAGCGAGGCTCGCGCAGTTCCACCGCCGCACGCAGCGGGTCACGGGCCAGGACATAGGTGAACAGGCCATTATCCGGCCCTACGTAGAAGGCGCGCTCTGTGGCGATGGCGATGGGCCGACGGCGGCTGCCCACGCCGGGGTCCACCACGGCGAGGTGAACGCTGCCGGGTGGGAAGTAGGGCGCGGCGGTGTACAGCAGGAACGCGGCGCGGGCGATGTCGTGCGGCGGCACCTCATGCGTCAGGTCCACCAGGCGGGCCCGGGGCGCCCGCGCCAGGATGACGGCCTTCATGATGCCCACATAGGCATCAGCCTGGCCGAAATCCGTCAACAGGCTGACGATCCGGACAGGAGACGAAGGACGGAGGATCGAGGCCGCCGCCTGGGAAGTTGAACCGGGCTGAAGCCCGGTACTGGGTTCTGTCGTCTGTCGTCCCTCGTCCATCCTGGCTGCCGCTGACCCGCTCACTCTCTCCATATCTCCACGATTCGGTCAAGGCGGAAGCTGCGCTGGTCCTGGCGCAGATGGCAGTAGGCCACAACATAGCTGCCGCTGATCTGAAGGACGTCAATAGCGCGTTCGGTCAACACACCGTTGCGGTCGGCATAGCGGATGCGCAGGCGACAGCCGGTCTGGAGCGCCTCCAGGAGCGCGGGGGGCAGGCTGGGCGGCAGCGGCTGCTCAAAGCAGATGTCCCCGCCCTGGGCGCGGATGAGGTCGGCTACGGTGTGCAGGCCGCGCCAGCGCAGGTCAGCCACCATGCGCTCAAACACCTGATGGGTGGCGCGAGCATCGGGCATGGCCCGATGCTCGCGCTCCAGGGGGATGCCCAGATGGCGGCTGATCGCGCCCAGGCTATTGCTGGGGAAGGCATAGTGGCGGCGGGCCAGCGCCAGCGTATCCACCACCGGGTTGGTCAGCGGGGGACGGCGCAGGCGCTGGTATTCCGCCGCCAGGAAGCTCAAGTCAAACGGGGCATGGTGCGCCACCAGGATAGCGTCCTGGACCAGGGCCTCCACCGTCCCCAGGACCTCTGCGAAGCGGGGCGCAGCGCGCACCATGGCGTCACTCAGCCCGTTCACCCGCGCCGCACCGGGCGAGATCGGGCGCTCCGGGTTGACCAGCGACTCAAAGCGGGC
>Ga0209276_101969_pt1 | contig 10837 bp, 2 predicted proteins | sample DewCreD2012metaG_3_FD_185473 | JGI IMG/M metagenome (GOLD analysis project Ga0209276, IMG submission 185473) | Hot spring sediment bacterial and archeal communities from British Columbia, Canada, to study Microbial Dark Matter (Phase II) - Dewar... ...
ATGGATTGTCGCCATCGTAAAATGTCCAGGTGCGAACCGGCTGCTGCGGCCCATCGCCATCGGCATCTACTTCCGTGGCAATCCGCCGGTCGAAAACATCATAGATATAGTGCGTGCGATAAACTACCTGACCCTGCGCATCTTTCACCACTATATCTGTAACGCGATTGCGGTAGTCATAACGAAACTCCGTCACCTGCCCATCGCTGATGCGTGTCTTGCGAATTAAGTTTCCCTCGGCGTCGTATTCGTAGCGATAGGTGCCATCACTGAGTAAGCGGTTTTCCGGGGCGATGGTATAGTAGGCTTCGCCGTTGGGCAGTGCCGGAGAAGCCGCATAAAGGCGGTTGCCGTTGGCGTCATAACTATAAGTCTCCTGCCGGGCTCCGGAAACGCCAATCAACTGACCGAGATTATCGTAACTATACTGCAGGGTGCCTTCCGGCCCGTTGTATTGAACAATGCGGTTGGCGGCATCGAAAGTGTACTGGAAATCGGCGATAATGCGGTCGGGCTGAGCGTGTCGAATATCCACGAGCCGGCCGGCGTGGTCATAACTATAGGTAGTAATAATCGGCTGGGTGTTGAAGGCCGGGACGGAACGCGCGATCTGGCTGATTCGTCCGGCGGCATCGTAGGTGAAATCCACCTGGGCCCCGTTCATATTGATACTGGCTAACAGGGGCCCATTATAACTGTAGGTGGTATAGCCGCCGCGATTATCGGCACGCTCTATCAGATGACCACTGATGTCATAGGCATAGGAGATAATCAGATGGGGAGCGTTCGGAGTTCCCGCATTATCTACCGAGGTGAGATTGCCGGCCAGGTCGTAGGTGAAAGTATAGCTGGAATCGGGGTCGCCGGCCTGGATAAGTCGGCCCGCATTATCATAAGTCCAGTGGATAGTGCGGAAGGTTTGGCCCTGGGAATCGAGCCAGTTTTCCTCGGTGCGGAGGCCTAAGTCGTTATAGGCGAAGGTGCGGGTGCGGCCATTACGGTCGGTGACGGCAATGAGTTCGTTAGCAGCATTGTACTGGTAACGGATCGGGTCGCCGACTTCAATAAGCCGGTCCGCGTTGTCGTATCTATAGGTGGTAACATTGCCAACAGGATCCGTGACGGAAGTCAATCGGCCCTTAACATCGTAGGCGAAGTGCGTCACCGGGGGCCGAGCTGGCCCATCGCCGTCCGGGTCGGGGCCGGTGATCGAAGTCACCTGATTGCGGGCATTATAAGTATAGAAGGTAGTCTGCCCCAGCGGGTTGGTTACTGCAGTGCGATTGCCCGAGGGATCGTATCCGAAGCGCACTATAGATGGGGACTGCGGCCCAGGTCCATCCGGGTCGGGATAGGTAATCTGGGTCAGCCAGTCGCGTGCGTTGTATTCGTAGCGCGTGGTGTCTCCGAAGGGGTCGGTAACCGATGCCACCAGAGATGTGCCCGGATAATAGCTATAGCGAACTGTACCCGTAACATTACTATGCACGGCAATGACTTGACCTGATGCGTTACGCTCGTAACCTACGAGCAAATAGTCTTCCCCTCAGGTGTCGCCTCAGGTAAACCCATCGAATTCACCCACCCGGTTATAGCGGAAAGTAACGCGCTGGCCGAGATTGTTTGCGATAGACGTGACCTGCCGCAGGTCGTTATAGGTATAGGCGACAGTCAGCCGCGCCTGAGGATTATTCGGGTCCGGCGCCGGGTACCGAACCTGGATAAGGTCTCCAGCGGCATCATAGTCGTAATCATAAGTATGGCTGGAGCCAATCGTGCGGCGAATCAGACGGTTGGCGCTATCATAGGTCAAGGTAGTAGTGCGTCCCACGGGATCGGTAATACGCACCAGGTTACCGGCACCGTCGTAACTGTAGCGGGTGACCGACGGGAGTTCGGGCCCATCACCATCCGGGTCCGGGCCAGTTACTGCAGTGAGGCGATTCATCGGGTCATAAGTGTAGGTCGTGGCATTGCCGAAATCGTCCACCGTGGCTACCAAGTTACCCGCGGCGTCATATTGATAGAGTGGATCGCCCTCCGGTTTGATCTCCTGCACCAGCCGGTTCAGAGCATCATACACATAACGCCAGGTGTAACCCCGTTCGTCAGTGCGACTGGCCAAATTGCCGTACGCGTCATAAGTAAACTGAACAGACGGATTATTGGCTGGATCGCTGTCATCATCGGGATATACGATGCGAATCAACTGCCCGGAGGAGTTGTAAACATACTGTGTTGTATAGCCACGGGGATTAGTGACCGACGTCAGCAGCCCCTTGTAGCCCTCCGTGGTGTAGGTATAGATATAGCGGGGATTGTTTTGCGGGTCGTTATCATCGTCGGGCAAAATCCACTGCAGGAGATTGCCGTGATCGTCATAGACGAACCGTGTAACTGGGGCGACACGTGGCCCATCCTGGTCGGGATCGGGAGCCACGATCTGCGTCACCTCGCCAAAATTATTATAGCTATACTGATACACCGCCCCCGTGGGCAGCACATAACTTATCAGATTGCCTTCGGAATCATAGGCATAGTCCGTGGTGCGCCCGAGCGGATCGATCACGCGAATAGGTAAACCGTTGGCATCCCGAGCAATATAGGTGGTGTTGCCCAAAGGGTCGGTGCGACGGATGGCCAGACCAAAACCAAGGTTATCAAGTTCCATCTGCCAGGTATGGCCATTGCCATCGGTATAAGCTGCGGTCGGATGGTCCCCTACACGAGCCGGTGCGGGATTTATAAGGCCGGCATTCTCCGGGGTTAGGAGCAAAGCCGGCTGACTCGCCTGGAAAAACTCCGTGCTCCCATCCGGTCGTTCAATCCGCTGGACGCGGCCAGCAGCGTCATAAACAAAGCTGGTCCTATATCCACGCGGGTCAGTATAGGCAATCACATGGCCGTCGCTATCGTAGCTAAATTGCTCTATCGGCGATCCTTGCTCTCCGGGACCGTCCGGATCCGGAGCAGTGATGGCGATGAGCCGGCCTAAGGAATCGTAAGTCAAATGGGTAACGCGACCGGCAGGGTCGGTAATGTCGGTCAACAGACCGCCGGTATAAGTGAATAAAGTAGTCTGTCCAACGGGGTCCGTGCGAGCCACCAGATGGCCCTCGCTATCATAGGTATAGGAAATCCCGTTACCGTTGCGGTCACTGACCCGGAGCAGGCGACCGCTCGCGTCAAAGAATTCGGCAGAACCATGGTGTTCCTGCAGGAGGAAACTTCCATCGGGCTGGCGTTCTAAGTGAGCCATCAGACCCGGCGGGCTTATATAGGTTCCGGTACTGGAGTCCCAGGCAAACCAGGCGGTCGTACCATCGGGACTCACCAGTGCCACACCTTCCGCGGTGATAACCAGACTAAGCATTTCACTAAGCGTCCAACCAGGACCTAGAACGCTGCCATTGCGATTAACCAGGGTGATTGCCCCACTATAGGTGGTACTCGCCCCGCCATTAGGATCGCCCTGCTCGGATATGGTAATAGTGTACTCATAGCGTCCCGTCGGCAAATTCTGTGCGTCTGCCTGCAAACTAAATAGAATAGTACTCCCTGGAGATACGCCGCTGGTGTCCAGGAAAACTGCTGGTTCGGTCGCTCCCGCAAGACTAAGTTGGGCGCTGACGCGGTCCGCTAACGTTTGCAATGTGTGTCGAACTATAAAGATTGGCCGAACATCTGCAGTGGTGGAACTGTAAAGCAATTGCAAAGCCGGAACATTATTGTTATAACTGACCAACGACTGCACCAGATTTAGTGCCCCGGAAGCTAACGAGACCTGATAAACGCCCTGCCCTTGCTGTTCCTGGCCCGGCAATAGAGCATCCGGCAACAGGACAGCTTGAGCGGGCTCCGCCGGCAGAGGTGCATGAACATCGTTGTCCTGAATGGTTACCGTCAGCGTCTCTGGCTGAGCGACCACCGCACCACTAACCGCCACTAGCCGTAAAACCACTGTCTCTTCCGGTTCGGGGACAGCATCATCTACTATGTGCAATACAGGGAAACTCAACTCCTGCTGGCCTGCTGCCATCTGCACATGGCCCCGCATCACATGGTAATCTGCACCTTCGACGGCCGTACCGCCGACGACCTCCACGTAAAACTCCGCGGGTTCGCTCAATGGCTGGTCGGCAACGACACTCACCTGCACCTCTCCCGCGTTTTCCAGAACCGTGATTCGGTCGTAGGCAAATCGCAAAGCGGTATCTAGAAGCACCCGATCTTCCAGGGGTTCGCACTGCAATCGGGTCAGGCAACGCGATGGTCGTTTGCGCAACCAGCGGCCGATTTTAGATAGCCAAAGCTCCCACCAGGCACGGAGTAACTCGTGTGTGTCCGACGCACACACTTCGCAGAACGCCAGCTCATGGTAGCTCCTCCTCTTGAACGGTGGACATGTCTATGGAATGGCCCGCTGTAATCCCTTTTAGCAAAAAACCGCCGCCGCGTCAAGAGGAAAATTTTGCTGCCAAACGATTTTGTCCTAAGTGACGACTCTAGAGAGACTTGCACATCGTAGAGAAGCGAGGCAGCTAAAAAGTGCTGGTAGCGAGACACGAGTTGGCAGGCTTTTTCCGCCGACCCAGGCTTACCGACGAGGCGGCTAAAAGTGATGTTCCGTGCTGACCACGGCAGTCGCCAGCGGGCATCGGGGGCCTCCCGCACCATCGCAGGATAGCCGTTACATGTGCGGTTTCCGATTGCCACGGCGGGCGGACGCCCGCCGCTTGTGTGGATGTGCGTTCATGCATCGCAAGAGTCTCAAGTTCCGCGACATTCGTTCTCACTCCGGCACACAGCAGCGGCGCGGGCGTAAGCCAGCCCTGGTGATACGAGCGTGATTGCAGGTAATGGATGGTCTCATTTACGTCCTGGGGCCGCGAAATCAACAAAGGCGCTTTACAGGTGATTGACACACCAGGATCAATCTTGTGACCAGATGTCTGTCATGTAATCGGGGAAACTTTACTGTCTCCGAGTCGATCCACGCAAGTCCTCGCAAACCATTCCGAATGCGACGATGGTGGCTACAGTTTCTTCCGAGTGCTAGTCCGCAGAATTGGTTACGCAAATAGAATCGTCCAGAGCCAGGTATGTGCCGAGGGGTAGTATGGCAGTGTCAGGAGAAGACAGATGACGCTCGGGTCGGTCGTACGCTTTCGTAATCGGGATTGGGTGCTGATTGGCCGGGAAGACGGGGTCATTTATCTCCGCCCGCTCACGGGGACAAGCGATGATGTGGTGGGAGTGCACGTGCAACTAGCGAACCTGGTAGGGTACACGTTTCCTTCGGAGTGCCTGCAACCGTCTCGATTTCCGCTGCCTTCTGCGGAGACAGTTGCCGACGCCCAGAGCGTGCACCTGCTCTGGCAGGCGGCGCGGCTCACGCTGCGCGAGGGCGCCACACCGTTTCGGTCGCTTGGGCGCATCTCCATCCGGCCGCGCACCTACCAGTTCGTCCCCTTGCTCATGGCGCTCCGCCTCGATCCGGTCCGGCTCTTCATCGCCGATGATGTGGGAGTGGGCAAAACGATCGAAGCATTGCTCATCGCCAGAGAACTTCTGGACCGCGGCGAGATCCAGCGGTTCTGCGTCCTCTGCCCGCCCTACCTATGCGACCAGTGGCAGAAGGAGTTAGTCGAAAAGTTCCATCTGGACGCCGTCGTCCTCAGCCCGGCAACGCTCGGGCGTCTGGAACGCCGCACACCACCAGGGCGGAGCATCTGGCAGCACTATCCTGTCCAGGTCATCAGTGTGGATTTTGTCAAGCACGAGCGGAATAAGCACACCTTCCTGCTCCATGCCCCCGAGTTGGTGATCGTGGATGAAGCTCACGGCGTCACACCCGGGCAGGGGCAGCGGCATCTGCGCTATGCGCTCGTGCGCGAACTGGCGCAGGAGCCCAAGCGCCATCTGCTGTTGCTCACCGCCACACCGCACAGCGGCATCCGCGAAGCGTTCCAGAGGCTGCTTGGGCTTTTGGACCCGAAGTTTGAGGAATGGGATTTTGCTCAGCTTACCGAGCCGCAACGGGTGCGACTGGCCCGGCATTTCGTGCAACGCACGCGGCGGGATATTGAGGCACGCTGGGAGGCGGAGCGATGTTTCCCCCGGCGTGAACCGCTCGATGCCACCTACAGCCTCTCGCCGGCCTATCGGCAGCTTTTTGATGCCGTTTACAGCTTCTGCACAGAGATCGTCCGCAGCGGTGAGCAGCTGGAACGCCACCAACGGCGGATGCGCTGGTGGGGCGCGCTGGCCCTGCTGCGTTGTGTCATGTCCAGTCCGCGAGCGGCCATCGTGGCTCTGCAGAAACGCCGCCAGGTTGAGTCCACGGCCACGCCAGAGCCGGAAACGGAGGTCGAATCGTACAGCGCCTCCATATATGAACCGACAGACCACGCAGCTACCGACGAGGCGCCCACGCCACTTCTCGATCGCACCCAGGCTCATCTTTCCGACCCAGAGCGCCACCGACTTCGGTGGTTGCAACGCTTGGCTGAGGCGATTTCCGAAGCGGAGGATGCCAAACTCCAGGGTTGCCTGGACATCGTGCGTCAACTTTTGAACGAGGGGCATAACCCTGTGGTTTGGTGCTTTTACGTGGACACTGCGGAGTACGTTGCGGAGAAACTGCGACAGACTTTTGTCAGCCAAGATGTCCACGTGGAATGTCTGACTGGTCGTGCCGGTGAGGAGGAACGGCGTCTGCGCGTCGAACAGCTCATGGCCGAACCGGGTAAGCGTGTGCTGGTGGCGACCGATTGCTTGAGCGAAGGCATCAACCTGCAGAGAGGCTTCACCGCCGTCCTCCACTACGACCTGCCCTGGAACCCCAACCGGCTCGAACAGCGCGAAGGGCGCGTGGACCGCTTCGAGCAGCCGCATCCGGTCGTGAAAGTCGTGCGCTACTACGGCCGGGACAATCCGGTGGACGGCGCTGTGCTCCGCGTCCTCCTGGACAAGGCCCGGGAAATTCACCAGGCGCTCGGCACCCATGTGCCCATTCCCGAAGACGAAGCGCCCGTCATCGAGGCCCTGGTGCATGCGCTCTTCTTCGGTCGGGAGTGCCCGGCGCCTCTTCAGTTTGAGCTTCCTTTCGAGGAGGCAGAGGAGCGCGTGCGTGCGCTCCATCGGTCCTGGGACCTGGACGCCCGCCGGGAAAAGGAAAGCCGCACCCGCTTTGCCCAGCATGCCCTCAAGCCAGATGAGGTCCGTCGGGAACTGGAAGCCACCGACCAGGTGCTGGGCGATCCCGCGGCCGTCCGGAACTTCGTGCTCAGCGCCTGCCAGCGGCTGGGATTGCAGGTGCGGCCCAGCCGGCGCCCTCCCGATGGCTGGGAAATCCTCACCACGCAGGCAGCGCTCGTGAAGGTGCCCGAGGTGATACGCCAGACGCTCCCTGCCGTTTCCTCGGGACGCTGGACCGTCGCCTTCACCAGCCCCACCCCCGAAGGCGCCGAATATCTGGGGCGCAATCACCCGTTCGTCGGGGCCCTTGCCCGCTATCTCTTCGAGCAGGCTTTTGCCGGAGCCGACGAAGCGATTGCCTCCCGCTGCGGCGCCCTGCGCACACGGGCCGTGGAACGGCTCACCGCGCTGTTCCTCCTGCGCCCTCGCTTTGAAGTCGTGCCGCCGAACCGTCCCTCCCTGTTGTCCGAAGAGGTGCTCGTCGTGGGCTGGCAGGTGTTCTCCGAGCGCTGGTTTACCCCGGAGGAGGCGCTTGCGCTCCTTGCGGCAGAGCCCTCGAGCAACCTGTCACCTGCGGAGAAGCGCGAGCTCGTTGCCCGCGTCCTTGAGGAAGCAAGGCCTCTTCTCGGAGAACCCGCTTCCGGTCCGTTCCTGGAACTCCTCCAACGCCGTGCCGAGGAACTCGCCGTGGCGCATCGCCGCATCCGCCAAAGCGCCGGGCAGCCCATCCGCGGGCTTCAGGTGAAACCGCACTGGCCGCCGGATCTCCTGGGAGTGTTGGTCCTGCAACCGGAGGTGCAGCCATGACCACAGAGGTCGCCGTGCTGGAGCCCCGCGTGGAGAAGGCTCCGGGTTCGCGTGTGGAGCGTGCTCTCCATCTGGAAGGGGGTCTCTTCGGTCCCGACCTCTTGGAACGCTTGGGAACAGGCAATCTACCCGGACAGAAGCCAGCGGATTTCGGGCTTCCCTCCGGTCGTTCCCTCCTCGACGAGATAGCTGCTGCCTACCGGGATGCCCGGGACCTCTGGCAGGTCTTTCGCCGCCGGCTGGAGCGGCTTCCCGAGGACGATCCCGCCACAAGCCTCACCCGTGAGGTCTGGGTCATCCCTTTCTTCGGGTTTCTGGGCTACGACCTGCACTATAACCCCAGGGCCTACGACGTGGGCGGCGTACTCTATGCCATCTCCCATCGAGCAGGTGAGCAGGAGGATGCACCCCCCGTGCACATCGCCGGCGCCCGCCGGGAGCTGGGACGCGTGGACCCCAGCGCCCGCCCGCGCCTTTCCCCGCATGGGCTCATGCAGGAATTCCTGAACCGCAGCGCGCACCTCTGGGGCCTCGTCACCAACGGGCGGGTGCTGCGGCTCTTGCGCAACTCCACCTACGTCCGCCGCCAGGCCTATGTGGAGTTCGATCTGGAAGCCATCTTCGAGGCCGAAGGCGACGCCCGTTTCAACGACTTTGTTGTGCTCTACCGCTTGCTCCACCGCTCGCGCCTGCCGCAGGGCGCCGCCGACGCCCATCAGTGCTGGCTCGAACGCTACCATCAGCAGGCCATCGAGCAAGGCAACCGGGCACGCGACCGGTTACGCGACGGCGTGGAAAAATGCCTGAAAATCCTGGGCACCGGCTTTTTGCAGGCAAATCCCGACTGGAATCCGGCTCCAGGAGAGCTTTACGAGCAACTCCTCCGTCTGGTTTACCGTTTCCTCTTCCTGCTCGTTGCCGAAGAGCGTGAACTGCTCGGAGGCAGCGACCTCTATCGGGAGCATTACAGCATCAGCCGCCTGCGGCGCCGCGTTGACCGCTACGAGGCCTACACCGAGCATGACGACCTGTGGCAGTCCTTACGGGTTCTCTTTTATCTTCTGAGAAACGACTCTCCGCAAGTTGGCGGCAAACCTCTGGCCAGCTTCCTTGAGCTTTCTGTCCTGGATGGCAGACTTTTCGAGCCGATCGAACTGGACAACCGCACCATCACCAATCGCGACCTCCTGAAGGCTTTCTTCCACCTCGTTTACTATTGCGACGACGAAACCCGCGCCTACTATCGCGTCAACTATGCAGCGCTGGATGTCGAAGAACTGGGCTCGGTGTACGAGAGCCTGCTGGACCATCATGCTGTTATTCAAGACCGCACGTTTAACTTTGCGCCCGGCACCGAGCGCAAATCCACCGGCTCCTATTACACGCCGCCCGAACTGGTCGCCGAACTCATTCGCTCGGCGCTGGAGCCGGTCATCGAGGAACGCTTGGAGCAAGCGAAGCGAGCGGCGAGCTGCGAGTGGCGAGCGGTGAAAGAGACACTCATCCAATCATTGGGAGAAAACCATGTCCATTCGTTCGTTTCACGACTTGGAAGTCTGGCAGAGGGCCATGGAGCTGGCCGAGCAGACATATCGCCTCACGCAGGAGTTTTCGCGGGAGGAACTCTACGGCCTGACGGGCCAGATGCGCCGGGCAGCAGTGTCCGTGCCGGCGAACATCGCCGAGGGTTGGGCACGGCGGGGAACGAAGGAGTTTCTGCAGTTCCTGAACATCGCCTCGGGCAGCCTGCGGGAGCTGGAAACCTATCTCCTGCTGGCTCCGCGGATCAACCTGACGACACAAGCGCGGGTCGAGCCACTGCTGGACTTGATGCAAACCTTGGGCAAACAACTCATCGCCCTCCAGCGCAGCCTCTCAGAGAAGCGCAAGTAGCCCGTCTCTGGGACTCCCTACCGCTCGCCGCTCGCCGCTCGCTGCTCGCCACGCACGCTCTGCTGACCCTGCGCGTCCTCGACCCCGCCTGTGGTTCAGGTCACTTCCTCCTGGCAGCAGCGCGCAGGCTGGGTAAGGAACTCGCGAAGATCCGCACTGGGGAGGAGGAACCGGCTCCGGAGCGGGTGCGGGAAGCCACCCGCGAGGTGATTGGCCACTGCATCTATGGCGTGGACAAAAATCCCCTGGCCGTTGAACTCTGCAAAGTGGCGCTCTGGATCGAAAGCCAGGTGCCCGGCAAGCCGCTTACCTTCCTGGACCACCGCATCCGCTGCGGCGACTCGCTCGTGGGCGTCCTCGACCTCGGCGTGCTCCAGCGCGGCATTCCTGACGAGGCGTTCGTTCCTGTCAGCACGGACAGCAAAGAGACCGCCAATCTCCTCAAGAAGCGCAACCGCAACGAGCGCCGCGCTCTCGAAAGCGGACAACTGCGGCTCCCGTTCGCTCCGGAGCAAGTCGTGGACGCCTTGGGCGCGCAGCACCACGACATCGAGGCGATCGCCGACGACTCCCCCGCGGCCGTGCGCGAGAAAAAGAGCCGCTACGACCGCCTGCTGGCCGACCGCGAGCGGCTCCGCATCGCCGAAGCCTGTGACCTTTGGACCGCCGCGTTCTTCCAGCGCTTTACACACGGGCTGGCCACATCGCCTGCCGTGATCAGCACGGACGCCGTGACCGATCGCCTCGCCGATCGAGCGCATCCCCAGGCGCTCGCCGCTGCCCAGGCGCTCGCCCATCACCACCGCTTCTTCCACTGGCCGCTGGAGTTTCCGGAAGTATTTCAGCGAGCAGCCAGCGGCGAGCAGCGAGCAGTAAATGAGCAACCAGATCTGCCGCTCGCCGCTCGCCAATCGCCGCTCGCTCATTGCGGTTTCGA
>Ga0209276_101971_pt1 | contig 10826 bp, 9 predicted proteins | sample DewCreD2012metaG_3_FD_185473 | JGI IMG/M metagenome (GOLD analysis project Ga0209276, IMG submission 185473) | Hot spring sediment bacterial and archeal communities from British Columbia, Canada, to study Microbial Dark Matter (Phase II) - Dewar... ...
CTCGTCCTAAGGTGTGCCCCCCTATTAAACACGGGCTCTTACACATAAATCCTTACACGACCCGGGAGGGTCCAGCTGAAGGTGCCCACCGCCTTGCTCAGCAAGCTCAAGGAGGGCTACCTCTACCGCATGGCCGTGATCCCCGGCTTTTCCCAGGCGCAAACCGGAAGGCTCGACCTCCTCTTTACCGTGGGGGACTATGAAGAACTCGGCCAGGGGCCAGCCTTAGCTCTTCCCCGCCTTCCCGAGCGCACACGCCCCAAGATGGACGTGCGGGGGCTTCTGGCCGATCTGCTCCGGAAAGGGGAAACCCCTGCCCTCTTGGTCCTCCTGGGGGAGACGGCCATCGTGGACCAGGACGTGAAGGGGGCGTTGCAGGAGGTTGGGGCTTACTACCGCTTGGACGAACGACGGGTTCCCCTCACCGACCCCCAGGCCGTGGCCCAGGCCTTCCGGGATGCCTATGAGGGCCTATACCACGCCGTGGCCCTCATCCGCGGCGGCCGCGCTAACCTGGAGGTGCTGGACAGCGAGCCCATCTGGCAGGCCATCGCCCAGTGCCAGAAGCCCGTGATAGTGGCTGTGGGCCACGCGGCGGACACTCTGTGGGTGGAGGCCCTGGCGGACGCTGCCTTCCCCACCCCCACCGCCTTCGGCACCTTTCTCAGAGACCTGGCCCGGGAGGTGCATGAGTCCAAGGAGAAGGAAGGCCTTATCCAGCAGCAACAGCAGCAGATCCAGCAGCTCACGGAACTCGCCAAGCGCAACGCGGAGATTCTGGCCCAGAAAGACCGGGAGATCAGGAACCTCCAGGATACGGTTAGCCAGCTCCAGGTCACAGCCTCTTCCCCAGGGCTTCATGAGGAGCTCGCCCGGCTCAGGAGGAGCCTCACCGCGTGGCGGTACTTGGCCTTGGGGCTAGGGGCGCTTGTCCTCCTTTTCCTCTGGGTGCTCCTCCGATGACTGGCTGGGTCCCGCGGGGTTTGGAGACACAGGTATGGCGGGGTGGGGAAGCCCTGTGGGCGCCCCTAAACGCCTTGCTACCGGTCTGGCTGCCCCTGGGGATGGGGCGGGGTCAAACGAACACGTTTTCTCCCGCCGGGGGGTTATGCTCATGAGCTGATGGGAAAAGCCGCACACGTATTTGCCCGGTGGTCCCTCCTGGCCCTTGGAGCCGGCCTCCTTGCGGGTTGCGGCGGGGGGCTCCCAAACCTGCTTCCTCAGAAGGTGTCCCTGACCCTTGAGTTAGAGGGCAACGGGGCGGTGGTGGCGGACTCGAGAGCGTGTCGTTCCGGGACCCCTTGTACCTGGGAGTTTCCCAAGGGGACTTCCTTGACCCTTACCGCCCTTCCGGATGAGGGGCACTATTTTGCGGGGTGGAGGGAGGCTTGCTCGGGATTTGGGGCCTGCGCCCTCGTGCTTAACGAGGATGCCCGGGTGAAGGCCTCCTTTGCCCCCATCGTGGGGGACTTCCAGCTGGGCGAGCTTCCTTCCCCGGTGGTCGTCCCCGCCGGGGCTAAGACGGAGCTGGTTGTGGAGCTGGTCCTCATGGGGGGCCTTTCGGCGCCTCCCGGGGCGTACGGGGTAGAGCTCTCCGGTCGGCTCGTGGGTACCGGGGTGGACCAGGTCCAGTACCGTTTCCTTCCCGAGAGGTCCCAGGAGGGGAGACTGGTCTTGGAGCTCCAGGGGCCGGATCCGGACGAGGTCTGGACCTACTTCTCCGCCCCCACGGAGCTCACGGTGGCCCTCGGCAACCTCAGGCGCACCGCCCTCTTTCACCTGGCGGTCGCGCCGTGCGTGGCCGGTTGTGGGAGGTAGGCGATGAGGCGTTGGACGGCGTGGACGGCCCTTTCTGTGCTTTTGGCGGCGTGCGCTCTTACCCCTAGGGTCTCCCGGGAGGCCCCCACCTGGGAACCGGTTTGGCTCATGCTTCCCGACGGGAGCGAGGTGAAGGTGGAGGGCCAGAGGGTTCCTTGGGCCCCTCCTGGGTACGTGGTGGTCCAGGGGGACATCCTGGTCCCCCGGGCCCCTGCGCGCCCTGAGGCCCTGACCCCCCAGGGCCTCGCCCTGGAACCCCTCACCTGGGGGCGGCTCTGGCCCTACGGGGTGGTGCCCTACGAGGTGGACCCCGGCGTGAGCCAGATGCAAAGGGAGGTCATCCAGCAGGCCCTGGCCCACGTTCAGGAGAAAACCCTCATCCGCTTTGTACCGCGCACCACCGAGGCCGACTACGTCCGCTTCATCAGCGACGGGGTCCCGGGAACCTGCTGGTCGGTCCTGGGGAAGAGGGGAGGGGCCCAGGACCTGGACGTCTACTGCGGCCAGGGTGGGGTTCCCTCCATGGGCACCGTGGTCCACGAGATCCTCCACGCCCTCGGCTTCATGCACGAGCAGAGCCGGGCCGACCGGGACGCGTACGTGGAGATCCTTTGGGAGAACATCCAGGAGGAGTATTGGAGGGTGTTCGCGAAGATCGGTGGGCGGGGGAAGCTTTACCAGGCCTACGACTACGACTCCGTCATGCACTACCACGCCAAGGCCTTTTCCAAGAACGGGGGCTACACCATCCTGCCCAAGAACGGCATCCCCCCAGAGCGCCTTGGGCAGAAGGATGGTCTGAGCCCTGGGGACGTGGAGGCCGCGCGCCTCTACTACGCCACCCCCCTCCTCCGGCTCAGGTGGTGGTTCCACCAGACCACATACACCACGGACTACACCTTCCCCCAGGAACTCCTCAACGTAGGGGCCGTGGACGCCCGGGTCACAGGCGTGGTCCTGGAGGGGAGGTGGCTCCAAAGCGCCGAGCTGGCTTCTCAGGAGATCCCCGCCGGCGGCTCGGCCACCGTGACCTTCCGCGCCAAGGCCTGCCCTGGCCCCGGCTTCCAGGCGGAGAGGGTGACCTTCCAGGTGGAGGGCAGCGAGGCCTACGAGGTTAGCTACACCCGCGCCTGCTACCGCTACCCCGACCAGACGACCCTCCTCCGGCTGGATCCGGCGGGTAGGGAGACCCTCCTCCTCACCTACGGGGAGTGGACCTGGGCGAAGGAGTACGCCCTGGAGGGCAGGGTGGGGAACACGCCCATCTCCCTGCCTTTCACTAGGCTCACCAGCGAGTACTCCCGGCCCCTCTATACTGCCCTGGTGCCCCTCAGGGGGCTGGCGGGCGAGGAGGTATGCCTCCGGATCACGCCTCTGGACTCTCGGTCTAGCCCTACCTCGGTGGAGGCGTGCGCGGTCGTTCCCTGAGGGGAGCGGAACCCATCCCGGTGCCTGGCTCTGGGTCTTGGGCGTCCCTTGCCTTCTCCGTTACTCGCACCCCACCCCGTCCCCGTCCCGGTCAAAGCGGTGCGGGTCCGGGGGCAGAACCTTGAAGCGCCTGTAGGGGATGTCCCTACAGTCCAGGTCCGGGGGCGGCGGCGGGACGCACACCGTGGGGTAGGCGGGGTCGCACCCTTTCCGGTCCGGGGCGGGGCCTTGGGGCCTCGAGGCCTGCCCCCCTCCCCACATTCCCACCCCCTTGGCCCGGGCCTCCCGGGCGGCCTGGAGGTAGAGGGCGGCGTAGCGGACATTGGGGGGCACGGTGTAGGGCTCGGCCCACCCGGCCCGCACCAGCTCCAGGTTCACCTGGAGGAACCGCCTCCCCCCGTGGATCCAGTCCCCCCGGGGGTCCTCCAGGTACAGGTAGGCCAGCACCCTCCGGTAGCGGTCCCGCTCCTGGACATCCAGCTCCACCCACACCTTCCTCCCCTGGAGCCCCTGGAGCAGGCGGGCGAGGAAGGCCTTGGCCTCGAGGCCGAGCCTCACCTCCTCGGGGCCCGCGGTGCGGTGGTTGTAGGTGCTCTCCGGGGCGTCAATCCCGATGAGGCGAACGGGCCCTAGGCCCTGAAGCTCCACCGTGTCCCCGTCCACCACACGGAGGACGGCCACCGGGCCCTGGAGCCTGCCCTCCGGGGCGAGGGCCAGGACCAGGGCGAGCAACCAGGGGAGAAGCCCGAGCGCTCTTAAGCCCACCTTCTTAGCCTACCCGGCCGGATTCGCCACGGCTTCTCCCATTCCCTATCCGGGCCAAAGAGGGGAGAGGTTCAAGGGTGAGTTGCTTTTTGGCGGAGAATTGCGCCACCGATAGGCGTTTCCGCCTTCCCTCGGAATCCCCTCCACCCCGGGGGCCCTTTGTGCTTCATCCCCTCGCGAGGAGAAGGAGGATTGCCGCAGCCAAGAGGAAGAGAGCAACTCCCCGCCACAGGGCAAGGCCGCGCCTCAGGCGGTCCATTTCCTGAACCAGGCGGGCGGGCTCCTGCTCCAGCCGCCTTATTCTTTCCTTCAGCAGATCCCGTTCGGTCCTCGCCGCCTTAGCCTCCTCCTGGGCCCGCTCCAGGAGATCGGAGAGCTTGGCGGCCTCTCTTTCCCGCTCCACCGCCTCCACCACCTCCTTGAGGAAGTGCCCTAGGGCTGTGGGTGTGGGAAAGGCCTCGTCCGCCAGGGCCTCCACCCACAGGGTGTCCGCCGCATGGCCCAGGGCCACCACGATGGGCTTGGGGCAGGAGGCCACCGCGTTCCACACCTCGGGGCCGTCCAGAGGCTTTAAGTCTTCCGGATCCCCTCCTCCCCGGATCAGGGCCACCAGGTGGTAGGGCCCTTCCGCCACCTGGGCGAGGGCTTCTGCCACGGCCCCAGGGTTGGCGAGGCTCACCCGCCTCTGGTCCACCCGGTAGCGGTCCCGGGCGCTTCCCATGGAGACCTCCACGTCCTTGTGGACAATGGCGTTTTCCCCCAGCACCAGGGCTAAAGCGGGGGTTTCCCCCTTGCGGAGGAGGCCCATAAGAAATCCCCGTACGTCCACCTTCTCCCGGCTCCTCTGGGGCAAGCGGACCTCCGGGGTAGGGGAGGCCTCCGCTTCCTCGTGGATGGCTTCTACCTGGAAGACGAAGGGAAGTCCCTTGTTGGAAGGGGCGAGTTCCGGGGTCACGGAGAGGACGTAACTCCTTCCCTCCCTGAGGGTGATCCCTAGGGGAACCTTGCAGCGGATGGAAGTGGATCCTCCCTTGAAGTCGCCGTAGTAAAAGTTCCCCCATGCCTTCTGGGAATGGTTGGCAAAGGTGCCCTGAACCAGGTAGGGCCCTTCCTCCCGAAGGCGGCGGAAGACTTCTCTGGTCAGGAGGGACTGGAGATTCTTGAGGAGCTGATCTGGGGTCACAGGGGAGGGGTTCTGGGGTGACCCATTCGGCTTCATAACGGTTACAGTCTAAATGCCTGCCTCTTTTCCCCGGGATATCATGGGGTTCCAAGATGGGATCCACCTCCGAGTTGTCCGCGGCGAAGGCGTCTGGCGGGATGACCCTTGAGGAAGCCCGCTCTTTTCTCCGAAGACTCAAGAGCCGGCGCGACAAAGAGGAGGGCGCCAGGCCGATCTTACAGGTCTGGCAAGGGGGGGCCTTGAGCGGCGTCCTTCTCGCCGGGGAGGTGGCCCTCCTCTACGGCGAGGCCAAGGTGGGCAAGAGCCGGGCGGCGGTGGCCCTCTTGGGCTGGCCCGATGGGGAGAGGGCCGCGCCGGATTCACCGAACGAGGACGGGGGCGATGCGGTGCGCTCCAGGTCCTGGCGCGTGAGGGCACCCCTGGACCTGCGCTTCTACCTCTACCACGCCACGGAGACCCGGTACGCCCACCTGAGGAAGTACGCCCAAACCCTGGGGGCCGAGGGCCTCACCGAGCACATTCTTCCCTTCAACGACGTGAGGGAGCTGGAGCGCGCCCTGCAGGCCATTCAGCGTCTGGCCGAAGAGAAGAAGGCCCCTGCATTGGTCGTGGTGGACTCCCTTATCAAGCTGGTTCCTCCCCAACAGAGCGAGAACGAGGCCAAGGCCATGGACGAGGTCATGGCCCGGCTCAAGCGGGCCATCTCGCCGTCGGAGAGGGAGCCCTTGGTGGGCCTTGTGGTCATCCACCACGCCACCAAGGGTAACAGCGGTCCCCGGGGCTCCGGGGCCATCGCCGCCAACGCCGACCACATCTTCCGCCTCGAGCCCAGGCGGGAGGGGGAGGAGGACTGGGGCCTCCTCCTTTACGAGAGGGGCCGGGGCGACGTTTGGCGGGAGGTGGAGGAGGTCTTGCGGGTGCGGGTGAGGGGGCTCCGCCGGGCCAGCGCCTCAAGCGCCAAGGGGGTTAAAAGGGCCTCCAAGAGGTCCAGGGAGTCGTACATCGAGAGGGCTCGGGAACGCTTCGGCGGGCGGATTTTCTCGGAGGAGGAGCTTTTCCGCTACCTCACGGACGAGCTCGGGCTTCCCGAGTCTAGGGCCCGGGGCAACATCAGTTTGTGGAAGTCTCGGGAGAAGCTCTTGAGCCAGGGCGAAGGGCTCTTCTTTAAGAAAGGGTAGGTTTCTTCCCCCTTTCATAATTCAAGCGAAAAACGCGTGAAAATCCTGTTCTGAGCGGGGTTTTTTCGTTTTCCCCCACACCCCATAAAAAAAGCTAAGAAAACAGGGGGCGGCCCAGAAGGGCCGCCCCAGACCAAGGAGTGAAAAGGGAATGAAGTGAGAAGTAAAAGGGTGGGCCTAACGGCCCCTGGAGGTTGATGAGGGGGGGTACCCCCCCAAGCCCCCTTTGGAACGGGCCTAGGGGGAAGCGGTTAGCCCGGCCGAAGGCCGGGCGGCCTTCTCAACGGAAAGGAGGAAAAGCATGCTCTGGGACGACGACATGGGTTGGGAGATCGAAGAAGACCTCGACTGGGAGGACCGGGAGGCTCTGGAGGAGTACCGCTACTGGTTGGACTGGGCGGACGGGGTGCTGAACCAGGACCCCGAGCCCGGGGAGGCCTCGGAGGCGGAGGCCGAGGTGGACCTCCTCCCGGGGCCGGAGCTTCCCGAGGAGGTTCTGGAGGCCCTTGCGGAGGCGCCCCTCGCCTACTGGTGGAGCCTGACGGAAGCCCTCCAGGAGCTGGAACAGGAGGCCGGGATGTTTCTGGAGGGCCGGGTCAGGGTGAAGCTCCACCTCCTCCGCCTCCTGCTTGGCCGCCTCCCCCTCGCGGAGGACGAACCCCTCTTGAAGCTTCGAGTGCGGGAGGACGCCGCCTCCGAGCCCAGGCTGGTGCCGCTCACCAAGGACGACCTGAGGCGGGTGGTGGAGGGGTGGCTTGAGCTCTACGCCCTGGATTTTCCCAGCCAGGCCTACGAGGAGATGAAGGCCTTCCGGCGCTTCCTGGAGAGGAGCCTTTGGGAGAAGCACCCCGCGCTGGCCCCGCTTCTCCTAGTGTGCACCGCCCTTTGGGACCACCTCGAGGCCCTCCACGATCCCGACCTGGACCTCCCCCCGTGGGCCCCCGCCCTGGTCCGGGAGGCGCTGAAGCGCCGCAAGCGGGCCTTGAAGAGGCGGTTTGGCCCCAACGATCTCGCCGCCTTTGGCCTCACCCAGTCCCTGGAGGAGAGCGACGACCTCTACGAGCTGGTGGCCCTGGAGGCCTTCCTGGGCTTGGCCGAGGGCGAGTAGGCGAAGAACTTGGGCGAGAGGGGCGGCCGGGAAACCGGCCGCCTCGTTCTTTCGCCGGCAGGAGAAAGGAGGAAAGAAGGTGAGCAAGCCGGTAGTGGTGTACACGGACGCTTCGGTGGACACCGAGAGGGGCGTTGGTGGTCTGGCGGTTCTCGGGCTCGTGCAGGCCAAGGGCGGGGGAAGGTTTTCCGCCTCCCTCTCCCTCCCCGTGGAGGACTCCACCCTGGCGGAGGTCATGGCGGTCAAGCTGGCCCTGGAGGTGGTCCTCGTGACCCTGGGCCCCGGGACCCAGGTCACCCTCTTCTGCGACAACGAGTCCGTGGTGGAGCACCTCCAAAACGGGAAGCGCAACGGGCGGCAGGACCTGAACCGGGCGCTGGAAGGCGTGGCCAGGCTCAGGGGGCTCCTGAAGGTCACCTTCCGCTACAAGCCCCGGCTCAGCACCCCGGAGATGAGGTGGGTGGACGCCAGGGCTAAGGAAGCTCTGGAGTGGGCGAGAAAGGGCGGGCCCATCGTCCCCGGGATCCAGGCCTCCAAGCCCGAGCCTTCCCGGGCCAAGCCCAAAGGGCTTCTCTGGAGGATTCTCCGCTGGATCCTGGGAGGGTAGCCACGGCACGGTAGGCCTTTCTTCGCGTGTAAGAGGCTTCAAGGGGCTGGAAGGCCGGAGGAGGGGGGCGGCCTCGATGTTCGCCTCCCTCCGGTTCTTCCTGATCCCGGGCTTTCCTTGCGCACTTTTCTTGTATGGCCCGGATGAACCGAGGGTAGCGGTTCGGCGAACAGGAGGGGGCAGGGTAGACTTGGTCCGGCCGTGCTGGGTCTGGCCTTGCTGGGGCCGTGGAGGAGAAAGAGCAGGGCCTTGAAGGATTCCCGGAGGTGAGGTCTCGGCGGCAGCTCCGGAGTGGGAGACTTTGTGTGTGTCAAAATCTCCGCGCCTTTCCCCCACACCCCAAGGGAGGGGCCCTACGTTTCGACGGGCACTAAGAGCGTGCACATAGAGCGAGGGGAAAGGCTAACCCTCCTCTCCGAGGAGCCCCATCTCCCGCATGGCCTCTGCTACTGCTTTAGAGGCCTCCTCCACGAGGAGGGCCGCCAGGACCTCTGCCACCTCCTTCAAGCGGTCCTCGAGCTTGGCGAGCACCCTCACCTCCAACTCCCGCAGAAGGTCAGCGCTCACGCCCGCCCCGCCCACCGAAAGCGGGGAGACCGAAGGGGGCTTCACGAGCCCTTCGCCCTGGAAGAAGCGCTCGTGGAGGTCCGGCAGCTGGTCGAGCCCGAGGAACCTCCGCGCCCGCGTGAGGGCCACGTAGACAACATTCTCCTCCTCCTTGAGCTCGTCCAAGGCCCCCTGCTTGCGGTAGAACTCCCGGACCTTCTCGTCCCACACGGGGATGAAGTCCCCCCAGAGCACCACCCGGTCCCACTCCCTCCCCTTGGCCTTGTGGAGGGTGGAGACCACGAGGTCCGCCTTCCCCTCTTCGTCGGCCTGAGCGTGCTTCAGAAGCCTAGCGAGCTCCAGGAGGTCGTACCTGCGCGCGAGCCGGACGAGCATCCGGGCCTGGGGGTGGTTGACTTCCTTGGCGAGCTCCTCGAGCTCGTCCCAGTTCTCCACCAGGGCGAGCTCCGGGTGAGGCTTTTCCCGCTCGCCCCCCACCTTGAGAAGGTGAGCGTCCCGAAGAAGCCATGCGATCTCATCCACGCCGCCGACCACGAAGACCCTCGCGCCCTCCCGCCCCTCCTCGAGGAGGAAGCTGGTGACGGCCTCCACCGCCCCCGCGTTCGTCCTGCAGAGGGCGGTGTAAGGGGGTTCGGGGCGGGCCAGAGAGACCTCCGTGTCCCAAGGGGCCTTGCCGTGAAGCTCGATGGGGGAGCCCACGTGGGCCAGGAACCGCCTCACTCCCCGAGCGAGGTCCTCGCCGAAGCGGAAGCTCCAGGTGAGCTTCCTCTCCGGGGCATCCAGCTTGTCCATGGCGTTCACCGCCCCGCGCCAGCCGTAGATCTGCTGGCGCGGGTCCCCCACGTAGACCCGGCGGAGCTCCCCCCGGTGGGCCTCGAGGACCTGCAGGAAGACGGGGGAGAGGTCTTGGGCCTCGTCCACCAAGACCGCGTCGTACCCCCGGATCTTGGCCCCCGCCTGGGCCCAGATCTTGACGAAGCCGTCGAAGGAGAGGGGAAAGGAGTCGTCGGGGTCCTGCATCAGCTTCCAGATGAGCCTCACCGCCTTGAGGACGTACCTCTCCGAGAAGGGGTCCTTGTCGCGGCGCTGGAGGAGTTCCCGGTACTCCGGGGGGATGTGAGCGGGAGTGGGCACCTCCGAGGCCGAGCGGAGAAAGGCCTCCAAGGTGCTCCGGATCACGTAGGCGAGGGCGTAGCGTTCCCTGGGAAGCTCCAGGGCCTCGAGGACGTCCCCCGGGGTGACGCGACCGTTCCTCGCCGCGAGCTTCCTCTGGTAGGCCCCGCTTCCCCTCACCACGTGGCGGTGGGCCAGGCCGTGAAGGGTGAGGACCTCCACGTTCCCGGGGAAGGTGCGCTCCGCCTCGTCGCGCACGGAACGGTTGAAGGCCACGTAGAGAAGGCGCTCTTTAGGAGCGCTCTGGGCCATGAGGCGCAAAGTGGTGGTCTTGCCGCTCCCCGCCACGGCCACGAGCTTCATGTCCTCGCGGGAGAGGAACGCCCGCACGGCCTCCTCCTGCTCGGGCGTGGGAGTGAAGCGGGGCGGGGAAGAACGGGCGGCTTGAACGGAAGGGGAAAGGGGCTTAGGGGGCGGAGGAGGGCCCTGGAGAAAGGAGGCCTTGGAAGCGAGCTCCGCCGTGGGCTTGAACCGTTCGGCCTTCCTGTAAAGGGCTTCCCGCTCCTCCGGGGAGAGGCGATTCCACGTCCTGAACCACAAAAGCCCCGCCCGGAGGACCTCGGGCTTCTCCGCCGCCACCTCCAAAAAGCTCTGGATCGCGTCCTTGACGACCGAGGTCCGGGCGAGCTCTTCCAGACGCTCCCACGCGTACGCCTCGAGCTCGGCCCCTTCCTTGCCCTCCGCCTCTCTCACCAGGGTGTGTAGGGAAGCGCTCACGGGGGCGAGAAAGTTGGGCGGCAAGGCGGCGGAAAAGACGCGCCAGGCGAGAAGGATTTCCTCTTCGAGGGGGATTGCTTTTGTCTCTTCCTCGCCTCCAAAGGGCGAAAGCATTTGAAATCCTATACCTTAAGCAGTCGTGTAAGGATTTATGTGTAAGGGCCCGTGTTTAATAGGGGGGCACACCTTAGCACGAGGAGGTGCCCCGTGGACCAGGATACCTTGCGGATCTTGCTGAGGGAAGCGGTGCGGGAGACGGTGGCCGAGGTTTTGCAGACGGTT
>Ga0209276_101977_pt1 | contig 10781 bp, 13 predicted proteins | sample DewCreD2012metaG_3_FD_185473 | JGI IMG/M metagenome (GOLD analysis project Ga0209276, IMG submission 185473) | Hot spring sediment bacterial and archeal communities from British Columbia, Canada, to study Microbial Dark Matter (Phase II) - Dewar... ...
GCCAGGCGGACCATGGCGGCCCAGAGGCGGGTTTTCTTGTGGGTCTTCGGGTCCAGGGAGAGTTCCAGCAGGAGCCGGTCCTCCTCAGGGGTCAGCTGGATCTGAAGAGGGGCTGCCATGTTGACATAATAAGGGGTTGGCACTTAGAGGTACCTCTGCAACCACTCGGGGGTGATCCGCAGGAAGAAGGCGTTTAGGGCGGTGTAGGTGCCCGTAAGGAGCAGGATCCCCACTGCCAGGAGCACCACCCCCGCCAAAAGCTCCACCCGGTGGGAAAGCCGCCCGGCCCGCCTCAGCCACCCCTTAAGCCGATCGGTGAAAAGGGCCACCAGCAAAAAGGGCACCGCCAGGCCCAGGATATAGGCCAAAAGAAGCTCCACCCCACCCCCCACCGCCGTCAGGGTGAGGATGGCCCCCAGGATGGGCCCGATGCAGGGGGTCCAGCCCAAGCCCAGGCTGGCTCCCAGGAGCAGGGCCCCCAGGGGGCGCCCCGTCTCCCCCTCGTAGCGGAGGTTCACCCCCCATCTGGGCCTCAGGCCCAACATGTACAGGCCGAAGAAGATCAGGATAACCCCCCCCACCCGGGCCAGGGTCTGACGGTGCTCAAACAGAAGCCCGCCCACCAGGGTAAAGGGCAAACCCAGAAGGAAAAAGACCACCCCGAAGCCGAGCACAAAGAAAAGGGCGTTGAAAAGGGGGCGTCCCCGCTCTCCCCCCAGGTAGAAGAGGTAGGTGGGCACCAGGGGAAGGACGCAAGGGGAGAGGAAGGAGAGCACCCCCGCCAGAAAGGCCGCCGCCAAGGAAACGCTCATGCCTCCATCCTAGGGCAAGGTGAGCCAAGGAAAACGGCGCTTGGTCTCAGGGTCCAGATCCAAAAGCTCCCGAGCGGGCATCCTCACCTGGGGCAGGGTCTTCTGGTTGATGGGCTCGTGGGCCTCTATGATCCCGTTCATGTAGAGAAGGAAGGCCACCAAGTGGTAAACCTCTTCGTTGGTAAGGGTACCAGGCGCCCCAAAGGGCATGGCCCGCCGGATGTAGTCGTAAAGGGTGGTGGCGTACTGCCAGTAGTTGCCGATGGCAAACTCCACAGGCTCGGTGGCAGGGGTGATGGGAAAGGGCTCGGCCACCAACCGGTTGAAGGGGTACCCCTCCCCCCGGGCCCCGTGGCAGGAGGCGCACTTCTCCGCATAGATCCGCTCCCCTTCCTCCACCCTCCCCTCCCCCGGGGGAAGCCCCCGGCCATCTGGAAGGACCACCGGCCTTAGGTCGTACTGGGCCGCCAGTTCCTCGGAGATAGGGGTACCCAGGTTGTACCGGGCTCCCACCGCCAGGCCCAAAAGGGCCAAAAGAACCAGGATGCGCTTAACCATCGAACACCTCCCCGCCACATCCACCCGCAGGCCCGAAGGCCTGCTGGCCCAAGGGCCTATCCCCGTTCACCACCCGGCCGTCGGGCAGGATGCGCCAGGCCTGAATGGCGTTGTAGTGGTAACGGTTGTTCCTGCCCCACTTCTTGAAGAACTCCTCCCGGGTAGGCTGGGTGTTCCCCTTCTCGTCCCAGGCCCGGCTCCAGAGGACCACCTCCTTCCCATCCCAGTGCCAGGGCATCTTGAAGCGCACGAAGGCGTAGCGCTCCACCGGGGGTTCCAGGGTGGCCTGGCGCCAGGTCTTCCCCTCGTCGAAGGAGATCTCCACCTTGGTGATCCGCCCGTACCCGCTCCAGGCCAGGCCGCGGATCTCATGGAAGCCCGGCTTGATCTGCTGCAGGCCCGAGGGGTAGGTGATGATGGACTCTGGGTCCATAACCCAGGTGAAGGCCAGCACCCGGCCATCGGCCATCACGTCGGTGTACTCGCTGGTTTCATCCTTGGCCATGGCGGGAAGGTCCGTGACCAGGATGCGCCTAAGCCACTTCACCTGGATGCTTCCCTCCCAGCCCGGCACCACCAGGCGCACGGGATAACCCTGCTCGGGGCGCAAGGCCTCGCCGTTTTGGGCGTAGGCCACCAGCACGTCCTCCATAGCCTTCTCCAGAGGCAAGGAACGGGTGTAGGCCACGGCGTCCATCCCCTCAGGGATGAGCCACCTGGCCCCCGGTTTCACCCCCGCCTCCTTGAGGAGCAAGGCCAAGGGAACCCCCGTCCAGCTGGCGTTGGAGGCCAGGCCCCGGCTACGCGTGGCGGTGAGGTTGGGGTCCGGGGGATTGCGGTAGCCATTTTGCCCGTTGCCAGCGCACTCAATGAAGTACGTGCGGGTCACGGAGGGGAAGCGCTTTAGGTCCTCCAAGGTGAAAACCAAGGGCCTTTCCACCATCCCGTGGATCACCAGGCGGTACTTGGCTGGATCCACCTGGGGCACCCCTCCGTGATGCCGCTCAAAATGGAGGCCATTGGGGGTGATAACCCCCTCCAGCTTCTCCAGGGGGGCGAAGTCGGCTCCGGAGTGGCGGGTACGCAGGTTGGGGGAGATGTAGCGCACCACTCCCTCCTCAAAGGGGCTCCTTTGGCCATACTCGGAGAGGGGGGCCCCCAGGGTCTTCATGGGGGCAAAGGTTTCCTCATCCCAAGGAGGCATCTGCGCTTTGGCTTTTAACAGACCCAAAACACCCCCTGCACCCAAAAGCCGGAAGAACTTCCTTCGGTCCATATACCCTCCCATCGTATCTTTTGCCAGCAAGAAAAACCCCACCCCTTTAGGGGCGGGGTAGGTCCTTAAGCTGGGCCGAACATGTCGTTCCAAATTCCCATAGCCCAGCCGATGGCGGCGGTGCCGTTGGCCGCCGAGCGCTGGTTGTCCACGGAACCCTGGGACTTGATCTGCTTGGCCGCCTCGTCCCAGGAGTAGTTGGCCGCCACCCAGATGGCCTCCTCCTTGTCCACGAAGGAGTAGCAGATGTTGTGGGGAAGCTCGGGGGGAATCTCCGCCAAAGGCTTGCCTTTAAGCCGTTCTGTCAGGTGCCGGGCCACGATGGTGCCGGAAACGTAGGCCACCATGCCGCTTTTGGGGTAAGGGGTGTTCCCGGTGATATCCCCCACCAGGTAGACACGGTCGTCCTTCTCCGAGAGGAAGTAGGGGATCTTCACGTTGGCCCACCGCTCCCCCAAGCCTGCGATGCGCACCAGCTCCCCCGCCTTCATGGGAGGAATGATGTTGGCCAAGGTGAAGGGCACATCCCCGAGCTCCGTCCTAACCACCTTCTTCTCGTAGTCCAAGCCGGTGATCCGGGTGTTAGGAACGTACTCCAGGTAGTCCTTGTAAAGCTCGTTGTAGGCGGCCAGGAAGCCCGGGGCCTTGGAAATGGGTTGGGGGTTGGCGTCCAAAACGATGACTTTCCCCTTAACCCCCTTGGTCTTGAGCCGCCAGGCCAGCATGGCCGCCCGCTCGTAGGGCCCAGGGGGGCAGCGGTAGGGAGGGTTGGGGATGTACATGACGAGCTCCCCACCCGTCTCATCGAACTGGTCCAGCATCCGCCTTAAGGCGATGTGCTCAAAGGGCTTGAAGCCCACAGGCATGAGGTGCTTCACCTCAGCGTAGCCCGGGATGGCCTCGTACATGTAGTCAATGCCCGGGGCTAGGACCAAGAAGTCGTAAGCCAGGTATCCACCGGTGGTCCGCACCAACCGCCGCTCCCGGTTGATGTCCAAAACCCTCTCCTGGACAAAGATCACCCCGTCCTTGACCACGTTGGTGTAGTCAAAGACCAGCCACTCCAGGGGCTTGACCCCGGCCAGGAAGAGGTTGGACATGGGGCAGGACATGAAGAGGGGCTTCTGCTCGATGAGCACCACCTCCACATCCACCCCGGACTGAACCAGCTTCCGGGCCGCCGTGGTGCCACCCCAGCCACCCCCGATCACCACCACCCGCGGCTTGCGGGTGCGGGGAAGAAGGGTGGCCGGGCGGCTGTAGAACTCCTGGGCGAAGGCTGGCCCCGAAATCGCCCCAGCAGCAGCCAAGGCCGCCCCCGTCTTGAGGACCTGACGCCGACTAACCTTGCCCATACTCCCTCCCTCTTCTTGACCAGCTTCTTATCGGCCAGGGCGGTAAGGAGTCCCGCCCGTGGCTTCCAGGATCTGGCTCATAACCTGGCGGGCTTCCTGGAGCATGGCCACCGCCGGGGTGCCCATCACCCCGGGCATGATGGTCATGAGCATGGGCTCGATGGCGCCCACCAGGACGTCATTGCCCATCTGCAGGGCGAAGAAGCGGCAAGGAGCGGCGAAGCCTCCCGCGGGCTGGGTGAGGAACATGATCCGGGCCCATTCGCTCTTGCAGGGCATGATCACGGTCACCGGGCCCACCTTCACGTTGGGCAGGAGGTTGAGCCCGTTGGAGGTGAGTTCCGCTTCCACCATAAGCACCACATCCTCCACTTTGGCGGAGGGCACGCGGTACATGAGGGCAGGCATCATGCCGCTAGAGGGATCGGGCATCATGGCGGGAGGCAGACGCTTCACGATGCCAAGCCGTCCCAAGGCCGCCTCGAGGCGCCACACCAGCCGCTCCACCTCACCCCCGTACACCTGGAGCATGGAGAAGAGGAGGCGCCCATCAAAGGCGCCCACCCTAAAGCTATTCCCCTGGCCGGTGATGAAGACCGTGGGAGGAAGGACGATGGCGGCCATGGGGTTTTTGGAAACCGCCTCGATGCTTCCCTTATCCGGCTTCAGCACCACCAGGCGGTACTCGGGGAAGCCCGGGCCCGTCACCTGGCGCACCTGCTCCCCCAGGTTCAGAACCCGGTCCGCCTCGAGGCCCACCGACTTCAAGGCAGCAAGGGTCTTGGCCTCCACCTCTTCCAGGGAGCCCTTAACCTCCACCAGCAGCGACTGCGCCAAACCCAACCCCAAAAGGGCCACCAAAGCCAAAAGTTTCCTCATTACGAACCCCCTTCCACTTCCAGGCCAGCGTCCAGCCAGCCCTTGAACCCATGGGCAATGTTCTTAGCGTTCTTGTACCCAAGCGCTTGCAGGTAAGCGGTCACCACCATGGAAATGCTGCCCGAGTTGCAGTAGACCAGAATCAAGGTTTCCTTGTCCTTGGGAAGCTCCGCCAGGCGATCGGGTACCTGCCCAACGTAGATGTGCACCGAACCAGGAATGTAGCCCCTCTTCCGCTCCTCCTCCGTGCGCACGTCCAGGATAAAGGGATCAAAGAGAAGGAGGTCCCTGGCCTCGGTGGGATAAACCAGGTAGCTGGCGGGGGGCACGCGCTTGAGGAACTCCCCGAAGGCCTTCACCCAGTCCCCTCCGCCTCCCTGGGCCCGGGCCAGGGGAAGGAGGGGAAGAACAGTAAGGAGGTCGCGGCGGCGCATGGCTAGCGGGTGAAGAAGGGCAACTCCTCAAAGGAGTGCCCGGCCTTGGTGGCCTCGGCCAGCATGTACACCGTCAAGGCGATGTGGACATCGGAGTAGAACTCAGGCTTGGGGATGGCGATGGATTCGTAGCAGAAGTTGATGCGGTCCTCCATGGTGTAGAGCCGGTCCTCCTCAAACCGGTAGGCAGGCCACTCGTTGCCTAGGCCCTGCTTGGGGCTCCGCACCGGGGAAAGCCGCACCCTCTGGCCGGCATACTGGTCGTGGCAGACGGCGCAGCTCATGTCCCGGGCCCCGGCACGGGTGTACCAAAGCTCCCGCCCCAGGTTGTACATGGCCAGCTCCGCCGGGTGCTTGGGCACCACCTGGATCTTGGCCTTGGAGGAGAAGGAAGCGATGTAGGCGGTGATCGCCCTAACCTCGTCCCGCTTGATTTCCGCCGGCTTATACCCCTGCACGGTCTGCATGCAGGTGTACACCCGGGTTTCCAGGTCCTCCACCCGCTTGCTGTCGGGGAAGTACCTGGGAAGGATGGCGTAGACTCCCTCCAAGACCCCCTTCCCCTTGCCGAAATCGCATTCCTCGAGGGTCTTGCCGCTCGGCCCCTTGCGGAAGAAAAGCTCCTTCCCCTCCTCCACAAAAAGATCCCCCGGGAGCACGCCAAAGGTCTCCAGGTACATCTGCCGCTGGCGCATGGCCTCCTCAAAGGGATCCAAGGGCTTTTGCTGCTGGGTGTACGCTCCCACGCCCAACAGGATCCCCACGGCCAGCACACCCAGGAAGATCAAGCGATTCCCTCTCTTCACGGCTCACCTCCGGTTGATGGGGGACTCGGGGTCCAGAAGGAAGGCCACCAGGTCGGCGGTTTCCTCCGGGGTAAAGAGGCCGTGCACCCCGCCCCGGTACATCAGGGAGCAAGGCACGAAGGCCCAGGCGTTGAAGATCTTCTCGTAGGTGTACCGCACCACCGCCTCCGAGGTGCCCCGCTGCCCATAGTTGGTCAGGCTCGGCCCCATGGTGCCGTGGGCCACCTCGCTGGCCACCCCGGCGTGGCAGGCGTAGCAGTTACCCCGCTTGGGATCGGTGAAGACCTTCTCCCCGTTTTTCCAGTCCCCCATGAGCTTGCCGTTCGCCGGGTACTTGATGAGGGCCTTCTGCTCTGCCAGGAAGGTCGGAATGAGGTCGGGGGGAAGCTTGTCCCGGTACTGGGAGCAAAGGGCCTGCCCCTTGTCCTGGGAGAGCATCACCTTGGCGAACTCGTGGCCGCCCGCATGCAAAGCCGCCTCAAAGCGGGCCCTAAAGGGACTCACCTGGGTGAGACCAAGCCCCAAGAGCAGGGCCGAGGCCAGCAGTATCGCCGCTTTTTTGGTCATGAACCCACCTCCGGCACACGGTAATTGCGTCCCAAGACGCGCACGTTGGGCTTGGGCAAAACCCTTACGCGCCCAGCGGCTTTGAGGTACTCCTCGAGGACCTGGTAGATGGGCCTGGGCTCGTACCCTGCTTTGGCCTCCCCCACCCGCTGGAGCCTTCCCCCATAGGAGGCCGCCAGGTACCGGCGATTGGGATCCAGGGGCTTGCCGCCCACCTCCACCTCCCGGATGCGCTTGCCAACAGGGGCATCGGGGTCCAGCACGTAGCGGAGGCCGAAAACCCGGCTCACATCCCCGCCCTGCTGGTAGAAGGGATCGGGGGTAAAGACGTTGCTGGCGATGTCCTCCAGGGTGTTCCGGATCTGCTCCCCCCGTAGCCAGAAGAGGTAAAGGTCGGGGTAGGTAAAGCCCAGGTAGGCGTAGAGGTGGTCCCGGGTGATGGCCTGCCCGGGAAGGATGGTGGTGCCCCAGCGCACCGCTGGGCTGAAGACCAGGTCCACCTCGGGATAAAGGGCCTTCACCGCCTGCCCCACCAGCTCATCCCAGGTGGAGTAAAGGGTATCCCGCTTGTAAAGCAGGGACTCGGAAACCGCCAGGGGCTCGAGAAGGTGCTGACGGTGGGGAGCCAGGGTCTTTTCCAGGAAGGCCTCCACGTCGGGAGCTCCCGGGAGATGGCGGGCCAAAACCGGCAGAATCCTAAGCCGCAGGTTGGCGATGCCCCCCTTGGTGAGCTTCAGGTCCACCCGCATGAGCGCCTTACCGGCCGCGCTTCCCGCCACGATCCAGGTCTTGCCCACCCGCCAAGGGGAAGGGGTGAGGTCGTGGGTGTGTCCGGAGAGAATGAGGTCAATGCCCTTCACCCGCTCCGCCAAGGCCGCGTCCAGCTGGAGGCCATTGTGGGAGAGAAGCACCACGGCATCCGCCCCCTCGGCCCGGGCCTGGTCCACGGCCTCCTGCAAGCGGCGCACATCCAGGGCAAAGGAAAGGCCTTCCGTGAACTCCTCGGGGTGGGAAACCTTCACGTAGGGATAGGTGGCCCCCACGATGGCCAGGGCGTAGCGGCCCATCTGATGGATCCGGTAGGCAGGATAAAGGGGGTCGCCGAAAAGCTCATCCACCACGTTGTAGGAGAGGTGCTCGCCCTTAAGCTTCTTGAAGAGCGCCTCGGCCCGCTCCCGCCCCAGGGTCCACTCCCAGTGGGAGACCATGTGGTCCACCCCGACGAGGTTCTGCCAGTCCACGATGGCCTCTCCCTGGGTGAGGAGGGAAAGGCCGGAGTTGGTCCAGGTGTCCCCGCCGTCCAACACCAGGACCCTTCCCCCCTCGGCCTCCACCTGGGCCTTTTGCTTGCGGATGAGGGCGGCAAGGGCGCTCAGGCCCCCGATGGGACCGAAGGCCTTGGCCAGCTCCACGAAGTCCAGATAGCTGAGCAGGTAGGCCAAGGGGGTCTTCCGCTCCACCCCGTAGTAGCGCAGAATGGCCTCCCCGGTAAGGTAGCCGGGCCTCCCCATAAGGGGCTTAGGGGGGATAAGGTTGGGGGGCTCCATGAAGTAGTGGGGAAAGGCCTGGCCGTGGAGGTCAGAGAAGTAGAGAAGGGTGACGTCGCCGTAAGGGGGAAGCTCATAGAGGCGGGAAGGATTCTCCAGAACCTGGGCCAAAGCCTTGGGCCCAAGCCCTCCCAGGGCGGAAAGCCAAAAAAGAAGCTCCCTTCGGTTCATTTAGACCCCACCGCCGGCTTGGTGTTGAAGTCGCTTTCCGGATCCAGCAAGTAGGCCACCACGTCCGCGATCTCCTCGGGGGTCAAAAGCCCCTGGGCCCCGAAGCGGTACATGACCGTGCAGGGGAAGTAAGCCCAAGAGTTGTAGATGACCTCGTAGGTGTAGCGCTGGACCGCCTCGGACTGGCCTCTCTTAAGACCGTACTTCTCCAGGCTGGGCCCCACGTCCCCGCCCAGGTGCACCGGGGAGCCAAAGTGGCAGGAGAAGCAGTTGGCCTTCTGCAGGTTGTTGAAGATGGCCCCACCTTTCTTCCAGTCCCCCATGAGCTTGCCGCTTTGCGGGTACTTGATGAGGGCCCGCTGCTCCTCGAGGAACTTGGGGAGAAGATCACCGGGCAGGCGGTTGCGGTGGATGGAGCAAAGGGCCTGGTCCGGACGCTGGTTGAGGAAGACATCTGCGTAGGTCTTGCCACCCGTCTTGATGGCCTCCAGCTCGGAAGGGCCAAAGTACGACTGGGCCAAGGCCACCACCAGGGGCGCGGCCAAAAGGATGGGGATAAGCTTCTTCGCCTTCATCGCCACCTCCTCACCGCACGAAAGCCGGCCACTCCTCCACGACAGCCCCGTTGTTGTTGTAGGCCATGAAGAGCTCCAGGGCCAGGATGGGTAGGGAGTAAAGGGCGGGCTGGGGATGGCCGATATTGCCGTAGCAGGCCCGGATGCGGTCCTGCATGGTCCAGATCTGGTCGTTGGAGTAACGGTAGGCAGGCCAGTGGGTCCAGGACTTATCCTTGCCCAAGACATCCGCGTAGGGCAGGACCCCCGCCCGCCGGCCCACGTAGGTCACGTGGCAGGTGGCGCACCCTATATCCCGGGCCCCACTCCGGGCGTAAAAGAGCTTCTCGCCAAGAGCATAAAGCTCCCTTTCCTGAGGAAAGAGGAGGCGCACCTGGATGGGCTTGCCCGTGGAGAAGCTGGCGATATAGAAGGCGATGGCCACCACCTCTTGCCGCTTGACCTGGTCGGGCCGGTAGCCCTGAACCCGGGTCATGCAGGTGACGATGCGGCTATCCAGGTCCTCCACCTTGTTAGTGTCCAGGAAGTAACGGGGTAACCTGGCCGCCGCCCCTTCCAAGACTCCCTTCCCCAGGCCGAAATCGCACTCGGCCATGGTCTTGCCGCTTGGCCCCTTGCGGTTGAAAAGTTCCTTGCCCTGCTCCACGATGAGTTCCGTGGGCAGGATCCCCGCGGTTTGCAAAAGGAGTTGCTTTTGCCGCTTGGCCTCCTCCCGCGGGTCCACCTCCCCCTGGGCCAAGGCCAGGCCCAGCAGGAAAACCACGCTCACCATCCACCAGGACCGTAGAAGCATACCCTTACCTCCACGCCATGCCCGGCGCCCGGGGTTACCCCCCGGGCGCCACCCTTAGGCCAGCTCCAGCTTTACCGTACCCTCGCCGGTATCCCCGTCGGTGTCCTTAAGCTTGACGGTAAAGGTCCCTGCCTTTTCCGCCTTGAACATGAAGCCGTAAAGGGGGTTGGCGCTGGTGGAGGGACCGGGCTTAGCCTCGGCCACCTTCTCCCCCTCGAAGTAGACCTCCACCTGGTTGATGTACTTGGCGGGGATGATCTTGCCCTCGGCATCCCGGCGGGTGCCGGGTTCGTTGGGATGCTGGGCAACTACCTGGAGCTTGAAGTTCTCGCCCGCCTTAGGCTTGGCCGGGGTCAAACGAACAATAGTACGAATGGCCATCTTCTACCTCCTTAACCGCAGCCGCCCACAGTCACGCGGGTGCTGGCCGAAGCCAAAAGGAACTTGCCGTCCACCGTTTCCACCACCGCCCGGATGGCGGTGGTCTCCGCCAAGCGCACCCGGGTGGCGTAGTAGGGCAGGGCCTTCATGGGCATAAAGGCCACCAGGTGCGGGGTAGGGTTCTTGTCAGCGAAGAGGTGGATGGCCTTCACCTGGCTCGAGGGCAGGTTCACCTCCACCTCGGCGGGAACATTGGCCCCGCTTTCGGCAATGGCCGGCATGGTGAGCTTGACGAGGTTAGAGGGGGTAAGGTCCTTAAACCCCCTGCCCAACACCGCCTGCAGGGCCTTCTCCAGGTTGGCCAGGTCCTCACCCTCTAAACCCTGCGCCCTTACGGGAAGCCCCGCCAAGGCAACGGCCCCGAGGGCTACGCCAGTGGTCCTTAGAAACGCTCGCCTATTCACACACACCTCCCTTGGCACAAATCTGGCGCAGCTCCGAAAGGAACTGCGCCCGGGGCCGGCTGCCAAAAAACCGGCCCACCTCTTCCCACGCCCCCTTGCGGAAGACGAGGAAGACAAAGGTTGGGGTACCCGGCACCCGATACCGCCGGGAAAGCTCCTGACC
>Ga0209276_102002_pt1 | contig 10615 bp, 8 predicted proteins | sample DewCreD2012metaG_3_FD_185473 | JGI IMG/M metagenome (GOLD analysis project Ga0209276, IMG submission 185473) | Hot spring sediment bacterial and archeal communities from British Columbia, Canada, to study Microbial Dark Matter (Phase II) - Dewar... ...
TGCTCAGCGGCGTGGGATTTTCCAGCGGGTGGGCGGAGTTGGCGTTGAAAAAACCTCCGCCGTTTGTGCCCAAATGCTTGATGGCGACTTGCGAGGCAGCCGGACCGACGGCGATGACCTGTCGCTTTGGCTGACCAGAAGGAGCGCCAGCACTAAGGACAAAGGCAAGAGCACATAGACCGTTGCCCGCACCAAGTCCACCCAAAAATTGCCGATGGTAGGGCTTTCTCGTCGGACAAACCCTCGCGCCAGCGCCGCCATCGCCGCAAGCCCAGCGGCTGCCGAGACGAAGTTCTGCACTGTCAAGCCCAGCATTTGCGTGAGGTAACTCAGCGTTCGTTCACCCGCATAGGCTTGCCAGTCGGTGTTCGTCACGAAGGAGACAGCGGTGTTGAGGGCGATGTCCCAGCGGACAGGTCCGAACCCTTGCGGGTTGAGCGGGAGCCATTGCTGCACTTCCTGCAGCAGCATCAATGCCGCAATTCCGACGAGGTGGAACGCCACAAAGGCGAGGATGTAGGCTTTGCCCTCCATCTCCGCTGCAGGGTCAATGCCGCCGAGGCGGTAGAGGAAATGTTCCAACCGACCGAGCAGCCGAGCCCACGAAGGCGGCTCCCCGTCAGCCACTTGGGCAAGGTATTCGCCGAGCGGTTTGGCAAGGACGAAAGTGACCGTCAGCAATGCCGCCAATTCCAGCCAACTCATGGCAATTCACTCACATCGGTTGGACATCAAGGGGCGGAGTAGGTTGCTCCATCGGCTCGCCCAAGTAGGCGGCGATAACTTTCGGGTCGGTGCGGATTTGTTCGGGAGAGCCTTCGGCGATGATTTCCCCAAAGTCCATGACGACAACTCGTCGGCAAATCCCCATGACGACCTTCATGTCGTGCTCAATAAGCAAAATCGTTAAGCCCCACTCGTCGTTGAGGCGTTTGATGAGGTGCATGACGGCTTGCGTCTCGGCAGGGTTCATCCCTGCCGTCGGTTCGTCCAAAAGCAACACTTTGGGCGCCAACGCCAATGCCCGCACGATTTCCAACCGCCGTTGGTCGCCGTAGGGCAAGTTCTTCGCCTTTTCATGGCGTCGTTCGTGCAAGCCGAAAAGTTTCAGCAAGGCAAGGCACTTTCGCTCAATCTCCCGCTCTCGCTTTTGCTGGTGGGGCAATGCCAAGACGGCTGCCCAGAAGGGGTAACCTGCCTGATGGACGAAGGCTGCCCGCACATTGTCCAGCACGCTCAACTCTTTGAAGAGGCGGATGTTTTGGAAGGTGCGGGCGACCCCCCATCGGGCAATCAAGTGGGGCGGTTGACCATCTAAGCGACGGCTGTCCAAAAGGATTTCGCCCGCCGTCGGGGTGTAGATGCCCGTGATGAGATTGAAGACCGTCGTCTTGCCCGCCCCGTTGGGACCGATCAACCCGACCAATTCTCCCTCCCGCAATGCCAACCGAAAGTCCCGCACCGCCACCAACCCGCCAAACTGCATCGTGCAATCGCGCAAGCACAGCAGCGTTTCACCCGTCGGGCGGTGAGGTTGCAAAGGTTGCTCAAGGTCGTCGGGCGAGATTTCTTCACGGCGCCGCCAACTCAGTTCCCAACCGCCCAAAAGCCCCGCAGGGCGCGTCAGCATCAAAACGATGAGCAAGAGGGCGTAAAGCACCATGCGATATTCGCCGATAGACCGCAAAGTTTCGGGCAACGCGGTCAGCACACTCGCCGCCATCACCGAACCCGTCAAACTGCCTAATCCACCGACAATGACCATGACGACGGCTTCAATGGACTTCATGAACTTGAAAGTGTCGGGGTTGATGTAGCGTTGGTCGGGGTCGTGGGCGAAGAGGGCGCCCGCTACACCCGCAAAAAACGCCCCCAAGACGAAGGCTAAAACTTTGTAGTAGGTCGTGTTGATGCCAACGCACTCAGCCGCCAATTCGTCTTCTCGGACGGCTTGGAAGGCGATCCCGCGAGTGCAACGGACGATGCGATAGACGACCCAAAGGGTGATGGCAGCCCACAAAGCGACCCACCAAAAATGGCTGGTGACGGGCGTGACGCCCAACGGCGGAATGTCCGTCAACCCCCGCGCCCCGCCGACGACTTCCAGATTGACGAAGGTGACGCGGATGATTTCGCCGAAACCCAAAGTGGCGATAGCGAGGTAATCGCCCCGCAACCGCAAAGTCGGCAAGCCGACGATCAACCCTGCCAACGCCGCCGCCAATCCGCCTAAAACTGTCACGCCCAAAAAGACGAGGGATTGCAAAACGGGAGAATTCGCTAAGGCGGGTGAATGGGCGACCAGCCATTGGCTCGTCGCCGCGGCGGCGTATGCTCCGACCGCCATGAAGCCCGCATGCCCCAAGGAAAATTGCCCCGTAAAACCCATGATGAGGTTGAGGCTGACCGCCAAAATCAGGTTGATGCCGATCAGGCGCAGCAAGTAAAAGGCGTAAGGGTCTAACCGAGCCGCAAAGGCGCGGTCTAAAAGCCAAAGGAGGGCAAAAACGGCAGCGAGGAGCGAGTAGCGAAGGGCGAGGAGAAGGACTGTCGCAAAAGCCGACCTGACTGTCGTCACACCTTCTCCACCATCCCTTTGCCCAGCAAGCCCGTCGGCTTGAGAAGCAGGATGAGGATGAGGACAGTGAAAGCGACGGCATCGCGCAAACCCGAAGCGAAATAGCCGACAAAAGTTTCCGCCAAGCCCAAAACGAACCCGCCCAAAACTGCCCCCGGCAAATCGCCAATGCCCCCCAACACCGCCGCCACGAACGCCTTGACCCCAGGCATCAAACCCATCAACGGGTCAATCTTGGGGTAACTCATCGCCAGCATCACCCCCGATGCCGCCGCTAAGGACGAGCCGAGGGCGAAGGTGAGGGCGATGACGCGGTTGACATTGATGCCGACAAGGTAAGCAGCGGTCATGTCCTGGGCGATCGCCCGCATCGCTTTGCCAAAGAGGGTGTTTAAGACGAGGAAGCGCATCAGCGCCAGTAAAGTGAAAGTGCCGCCCAAAACGAGCAAATGTTTGTCGGTGATTTGCACGGTAAAAAGCCGCATCAGCGGGTTTTGCTCTGTCAGCCACAAAGGCAAGTCTTGCCGAGGCGTGGCGCCGAAAACTATCTGACCGCCGTATTCCAGAAAGAGGGAGACGCCGATGGCAGTAATCAGCACCGTCAAACGAGGCTGCTGACGGAGAGGACGATAAGCGCACCGCTCTATCAGCACGCCCAACACCGCACACCCCAACATGGCGCTGGCGAACACCAACCCAAACCGCATCGGCAACGGCAACCCCTCCACCATCGGCGACTTGGCGACGAAGTAACCGAGGAACGCCCCGACCATGATCAAGTCGCCGTGGGCAAAGTTGATGAGCCTTAGGACGCCGTAGACCATAGAGTAACCCAGTGCGATCAGGGCGTAGATGCCGCCCAACGCGATGCCCAACACCAACAGTTGCAACCCTTGCGTGACATCCATGTCGCCATCACCGTAACGGGCTTGTTCCCCTGAACGAGGCAGGTTGCGTCGTTTCCATCGGTGGGATGGTGGCGACGACTTTTGTCTTGCCGTCCTTGATTTGCAAGACCAGCAAAGGTTTGCGGGCGTTGTGGTTCTTGTCAATGGTGATGCGCCCCGTCACGCCGGGAAAATCTTTCGTCTGCTCAATGGCATCGCGGATTTTGGCGAGTTCGGTGCTGCCAGCCCGTTTGATGGCATCGGCAAGGATTCTTGCCGCATCGTAACCCAGCGCCGCCATCGCATCGGGCAACTCGCCGTAGCGCTCCTTGAACTTCTTGACGAACTCCTGAACTTCGGGTCGCTTTTCATAAGGCGAGAAGTGGTTGCCGAAATAGACGCCCTTCCCCTCCAAGTCGCCCCGAATTTCTTGAATGAGGCTGGCGGAGTCCCAACCGTCGCCGCCGGCGATGGGCAAATTCATCCCCAAGTCTCGCCGAGCCTGCTTCAAAATCAACCCGCATTCGGTGTAGTAGCCGGGCACGAAGAGCACATCGGGATTGGCAGCCTTGATCTTCGCCAGTTGAGGCTTGAAGTCCACATCCCCCTCTTGATAGTTTTCGTGGGCGACAATTTGCCCGCCCAGTTGCTCAAAAGTCTTGGCGAAGAATTCTGCCAACCCGACGCTGTATTCGTTTTTGCGGTCTTTCAGGATGGCAGCCCTTTTTGCTTTCAAGTTCTCGTAGCAAAAGCGCGCCATCGCCAGACCTTGAAAGTCGTCGGTGAAGCAGATGCGGAAGACCCACTTTTTCCCTCGCGTCACCTTCGGGTTGGTGGAGGCGGGGCTGATCATTGGGATGCCTCGCGCCTCGCAGATGTTGCCCCCGACAATGCTGCGGGAACTGGCGACTTCGCCCAAGATGGCGACGACGCGGTCTCTGGTGATGAGTTTCTGGACGGCAGCGGCGGCTTCTTCCGTCTTGCCCGCATCGTCTTCGGTGATGACGACAATCTTTTTGCCCAACACGCCACCTTGACGGTTGATTTCGTCCATCGCCAACCTGATGCCTTTGTCGGTGGATTGACCGAAAGTGGCTGTCGGTCCCGTCATGGACGCAAAGTGCCCGATTTTGATGACATCGGCTTCTGGCTTCCGACATCCCGTCAGTGTCACCAAGAGCGCCGTCAAAAGGTAGGCAAACGATCGCATCGTGCACCACCTCGTCGTGGGAAAGGGTCGTTTGCCGATGCGCCCTCAAGTTTAGCATGCCCCTTGACGAGTTGGGGAAAAGGGTGCAAAGCGTCAACTTGCGCCAAAATCAAGGCGTCCCTAAAGGCGAGAACGAGGGACACGAGACAGGGAAAACGGGACATGAGAGGACAGGGTAGAGGCTCGCCCTCCCGTCGTGGCTGCCGACCTGCTCATCTCCTGATTGCCGATCATTTCGGCTCGGCGGAAGCCTCGCCCTCCCTGCTTCTGTTTGTCTCGCTGCTGAAAAAGGAGGGTTGATCGTTGGGCGAATGGTGGCGTTGGCTGACGGATGTAGAGGCGCTTCTTCGCTTTGCTGGGCTAACGGGAGTCGTCGTCATTGTCTTTGTGGAGACAGGTTTGTTCATCGGCTTCTTTTTGCCTGGCGACTCCCTTTTGGTGACGGCGGGAATCATGGCAGCCGCCGGTTATCTGGACTTGTCTTGGCTCATCCCGCTGACCATCCTTGCCGCCATCGTCGGCGACCAAGTGAACTACGCCATCGGCTATCAGGCGGGCAAGGCGCTGATGAGCCGTTACGAGCGCTTCCGCCCCCACCTTGAGCGCGCCCACGCCTTCTACGAAAAACACGGCGCAAAGACCATCGTCTTGGCACGCTTCGTGCCTATCGTCCGCACTTTTGCGCCAGCGGTCGCAGGTGCCGCCCGCATGAACTATCGCACTTTCGTCACCTACAACATCGTCGGCGGCGTCGTTTGGGTGTTAAGCACGACCTTGACAGGCTACTTTCTGGGGCGCGCCATCCCCCACATTGACCGCTATTTGCATCTCATCATCGCCATCGTCGTCTTCCTCTCCATCTTGCCCATCTTGCGCGAATGGCGAAGGGAGCGACGCAAAGCAAGGGTGGGATGAGCATGCGGTGGATGATGGTGGCTTTGGGTTTGTTTTGTCAAGTCGCCTTCGGGCAGGGCTTGATTTCCGTCCCGACGGGTGATGTCCTTGAGCAGGGCACTTTGAGCGTGGACGCCGAGTTGGACACGGGCAATCGGTGGCGTTCGCCAGAAAACTTGGTGCTAACGACTTGGCGCTATGGGATGACGAAATGGCTGACCATTGGTGCGGATGTTCGGCTGACACGCAAGGTCACCGCCATGCCGAACTTTAGCGTTCGGCTTCTTCGCTCGTCCCATTGGGCAATGGCTTACGGCGTGGAAAATGTCGGCGTTAGAAGTTTCGGCGAGCAACCCTACCTAACGCTCAGTTACGCCTCTGGGCGGGGGCGATGGCACCTTGGATGGACAAACGACGAACGAGATGAAGGAATGACAGGAATGGAGTGGCGGTTAAGCCGCCGCCTTACCCTCCAAAGCGATTTCATCACAGGCACGGGCAACTTCTTCGCCCTCGGCTTTCAATACTCCCTCTCCGAAAGCGCCTCCCTTTCCATCGCTTACCTGCGCCCTAATGACCGTCGCAACGAACGAGGCATCTTCGTGGACTTCAACTTTTCGCTGGCTGTCATCCGACATTGATTGCCTGTCTTGCTGTCTCTCCTTTTCCTGCTGACTTGCCGATTTTGAGATGGAACACTCGTTCACCGGCGAACCCTTGGCGCTCCTTTTGCGCTTTGGGAGAGGGAGAGAAGGGCAAGATGCGAAAGGAGGGGAAAAGTGATGGATGAAGTGCTGGACGAGTTGCAAGAAAAGGTGAGCGAACCGCCTCGTGATTGGCTCAACCGAGCCATCGCCATCACCTTGGCGATTTTTGCGGCGATCATGACGCTGGCGAAAATCGTGGACGACAACATCGTCCAAGAAATCATCGCCGACAACCAACAGTGGGTGGATGCATGGCTTTGGTATCAAGCCAGCAGCATCAAGGAGCACCTCTTTGAGTTGCAATCCGACCAAGTGCGCCTTCTTTCAGGGCACAACGGAGCAAGTTGGCAATGGCGCTTGAAGGACTACGCCCGCCAACGAGCAAAGTATCGCCAGCGAAAACAGCAAACCCAACGGTGGGCGCAACAATGGCGGAAGCGGCTTAAAGTCCTCAACACCAAAGACGATTGGTTTGACCGAGGCGATGCGCTCTTTGGGATGAGTTTCTCCTTCCTCGCCATCAGCGCCCTCACCCGTCGCAAATGGCTTTACGGCGTGGCGGTCGTCTTAGGGCTGATAGCGACGGCGATGGCGGCGTGGGGATGGTGGCTGCCCGTCCCACCAGAACCGCCGATGGGCTAAAGCATGGCGCAAAATTTTTGACGAAACCAATCTTTGCGGGCGAAAGGAGTTTTTTACGTGGCAGAAAGAGTGCGGATATTATTCGTCGGCGATGTCGTCGGGCGGACGGGACGACGAGCCATCAAAGAGTGGCTTCCCGTTTTGCGCAAGGAACTGGCGCTGGACTTCATCATCGCCAACGGGGAGAACGCTGCTGGCGGGATGGGCATCACCGAAGCGACGGCGAAGGAATTGTTTGAGGCGGGCGTTGATTGCCTCACGACGGGCAACCATGTCTGGCAGCAAAAGGAAGCCCTGCAATTGCTGACCCGCGAAAACCGCATCCTGCGTCCCGCCAATTTCCCGCCCGAAGCGCCCGGCTGTGGCTGGTTCGTCGCCCCGCTGAAAGGCGGGAAAGGGCACATCGCCGTCATCAACCTGATGGGGCAAGTCTTCATGAAGCCGATTTTAGATTGCCCCTTCCGCACCTTAGATGCCGTGTTGGAGCAGTTGCACCCCAAAACGCCGCTGGTCATCGTGGACTTCCACGCCGAAGCGACCAGCGAAAAACAAGCCTTCGCTTTCTACGCCGACGGGCGGGTGACCGCCGTCATCGGAACCCACACCCATGTCCAAACCGCCGACGAACGCCTCTTGCCAAGCGGCACCGCCTTCATCACCGATGTCGGGATGACGGGCGCTATTCATAGCGTCATCGGGATGCGGGTCAACGAAGTGCTGTATCACTTCACGACGAAACTGCCGTCCCGTTTTGAAGTGGCGTCGGGGCGGGCGTGGCTTTGCGCTGTGCTTATTGAAGCCGATGCGGAAACGGGCAAAGCCCTTTCCATCCAGCGCCTCATCAAAGAGAGCGATGGCGGGAAGGAGTGACGGCGATGGCGTTTCTTGAGATGCGCCAAGTCACCAAGCGCTTTCCCGGCGTCTTGGCGCTGGACAGAGTAGATTTCAGCGCCGAGCGGGGCGAAGTGCACGCCATCGTCGGTCAAAACGGGGCTGGCAAGTCCACGCTGATGAAAATCCTCGGCGGCGCCTACAGCGACTACGAAGGCGAAATTTTGCTGGACGGCAAACCTGTCTCCATCCGCTCGCCCAAAGAGGCGTTGAAAGCGGGCATCGCCGTCATCTATCAGGAACTTGCCCTCGTCCCTGACATGACCGTCGCCGAAAACATCTTTTTGGGGCGCGAGCCGACCAAGTGGGGCTTGGTAGATTTTCGGCGGATGTGCGAGGAAGCGGCGAAAGTGCTGGCGGCGTTAGACAAAACCATTGACCCTGAGGCAAAAGTGCGGGAGTTGCCCGTCGGCAAGCAGCAACTGGTGGAAATCGCCAAAGCCCTCTCCCAAAACGCCCGCATCCTCATCATGGACGAACCGACCTCCGCCTTGACGGAAGCGGAGACGCAGAAACTTTACGACATCATCCGCCGCCTCAAAGAAGGCGGGACGACGGTGTTGTATGTGTCGCATCGGCTGCGGGAAGTGTTCGCCATTTGCGACCGCATCACCGTCCTGCGAGACGGGCGGAAAGTCGGGACGGTGCGCGTCGCCGAGACCGACCCGAAAACCGTCGTGGCGATGATGGTGGGGCGGGAGATGGAAGAAGAAGTTGCCGAACAAGTCAGCGTCTCCGCCGCACCTGTTGTCTTGGAAGTGCGAAACTTGACTTTGGTGGACGCTGCCAACCCGCAAAAACGGTTGCTAAATGGCGTGACGCTGACAGTGCGTCGGGGCGAAATCGTCGGCATCTTCGGGTTGCTGGGAGCAGGACGCTCGGAACTTTTGCTGACCCTTTTCGGAGCGCCGCCGGGCATCGTCGTCAGCGGAGAAGTGCGGTTAGATGGTCAACCCATCCGCTTTCGTTCACCGATGGACGCCATCAAAGCCGGCGTCGGCTTGGTCACCGAAGACCGAAAGACAACGGGGCTGATTTTGACGATGACGGCAGGGCATAACATCTCCCTCGCTGCCCTGCCGCTGTTTTCTCCCTTCCAATGGGTGCAACGGCGGCAAGAAGAGCAAGCCATCTTCAGCGCTTACGAGCGGTTGAACATTCAACCGCCGATGCCTTCTATGCCCGTCGTCAACTTGTCGGGAGGCAACCAGCAAAAGGTGCTGTTGAGCCGATGGCTGTTGGTTAAGCCGAAGGTGTTGCTCTTGGACGAACCGACACGGGGCGTGGATGTCGGGGCACGGGCGGAGTTGTATCGCTTCATCCGTCGCCTCGCCCACGAAGAAGGAGTCAGCGTCCTTTTTGCCTCATCAGAGTCGCCCGAAGTGTTGGCGCTCGCCGACCGTATCCTCGTCATGCACCAAGGGCATATCGTCGCCGAGTTCCCTCCCACCGCCCCCGAAGAGCACATCCTCCTTTACGCCACCGGCGGTCACTTAGCCTCTGCCTCTTGACCTCCCTTGCTTCGCTTCACCGCCATGATGGCAGCGAGCGCTAGAAGGCGTGCAGTAGGGTCATCAATTGTTTCCGCCACTTCAACGGCAAGGTCAAATTGCCCCGCTTTCGCCATCGCTTCGGCGATGTCCCTGAGCGCCTCAGAACGAACCCTTGCGCCTTCAATCTTTTGGGCAACTTGGAGGGCAAGGTCAAATTGACCCGCTTTCGCCATCGCATAGGCGATGCCACTGAGCGCCTCAGAACGAACCCTTGCGACTTCAATCTTTTGGGCGACTTGGAGGGCACGGTCAAATTGCCCCGCTTCCGCCATCGCATAGGCGATGAACCTGAGCGCCCAAGAACGAACCCATTCGTCTTCAATCTTTTGGGCAACTTGGAGGGCACGGTCAAATTGCCCCGCTTCCGCCATCGCATAGGCGATGTCCCTGAGCGCCTTAGAACGAACCCATTCGCCTTCAATCTTCTGGGCAACTTGGAAGGCACGGTCAAATTGACCCGCTTTCGCCATCGCATAGGCGATGTCCCTGAGCGCCTCAGAACGAACCCTTGCGACTTCAATCTTTTGGGCGACTTGGAGGGCACGGTCAAATTGACCCGCTTTCACCATCGCTTCGGCGATGAACCTGAGCGCCAAAGAACGCTCCCCTGCGACTTCAATCTTCTGGGCAACTTGGAGGGCACGGTCAAATTGCCCCGCTTTCGCCATCGCATAGGCGATGTCCCTGAGCGCCTCAGAACGCTCCCTTGCGTCTTCAATCTTCTGGGCGACTTGGAGGGCGAGTTGAAAGGTTTCGTTAGCCCGTTCCGTTTGCCCTGCTTTCACCATCGCTTCGGCGATGTCCCTGAGCGCCTCAGAACGAACCCATGCGCCTTCAATCTTCTGGGCGGCTTGGAAGGCAAGGTCAAATTGCCCCGCTTTCACCATCGCTTCGGCGATGTCCCTGAGCGCCTCAGAACGAACCCATGCGCCTTCAATCTTCTGGGCGGCTTGGAAGGCAAGGTCAAATTGCCCCGCTTTCACCACCGCTTCGGCGATGAACCTGAGCGCCAAAGAACGCTCCCCTGCGACTTCAATCTTCTGGGCAACTTGGAGGGCAAGGTCAAATTGCCCCGCTTTCGCCATCGCATAGGCGATGAACCTGAGCGCCAAAGAACGCTCCCCTGCGACTTCAATCTTCTGGGCAACTTGGAGGGCACGGTCAAATTGCCCCGCTTCCGCCATCGCTTCGGCGATGAACCTGAACGCCTCAGAACGAACCCATGCGACTTTAATCTTCTGGGCGGCTTGGAA
>Ga0209276_102004_pt1 | contig 10613 bp, 15 predicted proteins | sample DewCreD2012metaG_3_FD_185473 | JGI IMG/M metagenome (GOLD analysis project Ga0209276, IMG submission 185473) | Hot spring sediment bacterial and archeal communities from British Columbia, Canada, to study Microbial Dark Matter (Phase II) - Dewar... ...
CGAGCTCCATCTTTTTGTCTGCCCTGGGCTTAAGGCCCCCAGGGCGGCTTTTGCGTGCAAGAAAGAAGGAGGAACCATGGCCAAGGGCGAGTTTATCCGTACGAAGCCTCACGTTAATGTGGGGACGATTGGGCACGTGGACCACGGGAAGACGACGCTGACGGCGGCTTTGACGTTTGTGGCGGCGGCGGAGAACCCGAACGTGGAGGTGAAGGACTACGGGGAGATTGACAAGGCGCCGGAGGAGCGTGCGCGGGGGATTACCATCAACACGGCGCATGTGGAATACGAGACGGCGAAGCGGCACTATTCGCACGTGGACTGCCCCGGGCACGCGGACTACATCAAGAACATGATCACGGGTGCGGCACAGATGGACGGGGCGATTCTGGTGGTGTCGGCGGCGGACGGACCGATGCCGCAGACGCGGGAGCACATTTTGCTGGCTCGCCAGGTGGGTGTGCCGTACATCGTGGTGTTCATGAACAAGGTGGACATGGTGGACGACCCGGAACTTCTGGACCTGGTGGAGATGGAGGTGCGGGACCTCCTGAACCAGTACGAATTTCCTGGGGACGAGGTTCCGGTGATTCGCGGGAGCGCGCTTTTGGCGCTTGAGCAGATGCACAAGAATCCCCAGACGAAGCGTGGGGAGAACGAGTGGGTGGATAAGATTTGGGAGTTGTTGGACGCGATTGACGAGTACATTCCCACGCCGGTGCGGGACGTGGACAAGCCGTTCTTGATGCCGGTGGAGGACGTGTTTACGATCACGGGTCGTGGGACGGTGGCCACGGGTCGTATTGAGCGTGGGAAGGTGAAGGTTGGGGACGAGGTGGAGATTGTGGGTTTGGCTCCTGAGACGCGGAAGACGGTGGTGACGGGTGTGGAGATGCACCGTAAGACGCTTTCGGAGGGGATTGCTGGGGACAACGTAGGTTTGTTGCTCCGGGGTGTAAGCCGGGAGGAAGTGGAGCGGGGCCAGGTGCTGGCGAAGCCCGGGAGCATTACGCCGCACACGAAGTTTGAGGCCTCGGTGTACATCTTGAAGAAGGAGGAGGGGGGCCGGCACACGGGGTTTTTTACTGGGTACCGTCCGCAGTTTTACTTTCGGACGACGGATGTGACGGGGGTGGTGGAGTTGCCCTCTGGGGTGGAGATGGTGATGCCGGGGGACAACGTGACGTTTACGGTGGAGCTGATCAAGCCGGTGGCGCTGGAGGAGGGATTGCGGTTTGCCATTCGTGAGGGTGGGCGGACCGTGGGCGCCGGCGTGGTCACCAAGATCCTGGAGTAAGCTTGGGGGCGGCTAGCCGCCCCTCGAGGAAAGGAGGTGAACCATGGCCAGCGAAGTCCGCATCAAAATCCTCCTGGAGTGCACCGAGTGTAAGCGCCGCAACTACGCCACCGAGAAGAACAAGCGCAACACCACCACCAAGCTGGAGCTGAAGAAGTACTGCCCCTGGTGCGATAAGCACACGGTGCACAAGGAAGTGAAGGTCTGATGTTTACCCGGATTGTTCGCTACTTCCAGGAAGCCCGGGCCGAGCTCGCCCGGGTTACCTGGCCCACGCGGGAGCAGATCGTGGAGGGTACCCAGGCTATTCTGGTCTTCACCGTGGTGGCCATGGTGATCTTGGGATTCTACGATCTCGTCTTCCGGTTCCTGATAGGGCTTGTGCGATGAGCATTGAATGGTACGCGGTCCACACCTACGTGGGGCAGGAGGAGAAGGCCAAGGCCAACCTGGAGAAGCGGGTCAAGGCCTTCGGCATGGAGGACAAGATCTTCCAGGTGCTCATCCCCACGGAGGAGGTGGTGGAACTCCGCGAGGGGGGCAAGAAGGAGGTCGTCAAGAAGAAGCTCTTCCCCGGATACCTTTTCGTGCAGATGGACCTGGGGGACGAGGAGGAGCCCAACGAGGCCTGGGAGGTGGTGCGGGGCACCCCGGGCATCACCGGCTTCGTGGGGGCAGGGCATAAGCCGGTGCCCCTTTCCCCGGACGAGGTGCGGCACATCCTGGAGGTGTCGGGGCTTCTGGGCAAGAAGGAGGCTCCCAAGGCCCAGGTGGCCTTCCGGGAGGGGGATCAGGTCCGGGTGGTTTCCGGCCCCTTCGCCGACTTTACCGGCACCGTGACCGAGATCAACCCGGAAAAGGGCAAGGTCAAGGTCATGGTCACCATCTTCGGGCGCGAGACCCCGGTGGAGCTGGACTTCTCCCAGGTGGTCAAGGCTTAGGAGGCGTTTGCACCCCCAACTTGGGGGGAGCCTAGGAGGGAAAAATGAAGAAAATCGTTGCTGTGGTGAAGCTTCAGTTGCCGGCTGGCAAGGCCACGCCGGCACCCCCGGTGGGCCCGGCCTTGGGCCAGCACGGGGCCAACATCATGGAGTTCGTCAAGGCCTTCAATGCGGCCACCGCCAACATGGGGGACGCCATCGTCCCCGTGGAGATCACCATCTACGCCGACCGCTCCTTCACCTTCATCACCAAGACCCCGCCCGCCAGCTACCTGATCCGCAAGGCGGCGGGGCTGGAGAAGGGGGCTCATAAGCCCGGCCGGGAGAAGGTGGGCCGCATCACCTGGCAGCAGGTTCTGGAGATTGCCAAGCAGAAGATGCCCGACATGAACACCACCGACCTCGAGGCCGCCGCCCGCATGATCGCAGGGTCGGCCCGCTCCATGGGGGTGGAGGTGGTGGGCGCCCCGGAGGTGAAGGATGCCTAAGCACGGCAAGCGCTACCGGGCCCTGTTGGAAAAGGTGGACCCCACCCGGATCTACACCATCGACGAGGCCGCCCGGCTGGTGAAGGAGCTGGCCACGGCCAAGTTTGACGAGACCGTGGAGGTCCACGCCAAGCTGGGCATCGATCCCCGCAAGTCCGACCAGAACGTGCGCGGTACGGTTTCCCTCCCCCACGGCCTGGGCAAGCAGGTGCGGGTTCTGGCCATCGCCAAGGGAGAGAAGATCAAGGAGGCCGAGGAGGCCGGGGCCGACTACGTGGGCGGGGAGGAGATCATCCAGAAGATCCTGGATGGCTGGATGGACTTCGATGCGGTGGTGGCCACCCCCGACGTGATGGGGGCCGTGGGTTCCAAGCTGGGCCGGATTCTGGGCCCGAGGGGGCTTCTGCCCAACCCCAAGGCGGGCACCGTGGGCTTCAACATCGGGGAGATCATCAAGGAGATCAAGGCGGGCCGCATCGAGTTCCGGAACGACAAGACCGGGGCCATCCACGCCCCCGTGGGCAAGGTGAGCTTCCCCCCGGAGAAGATTGCCGACAACATCCGGGCCTTCATCCGGGCCCTCGAGGCCAGCAAGCCCGAGGCGGCCAAGGGAACCTTCCTGCGCTCGGTCTACGTGACCAGCACCATGGGGCCCAGCATCCGCATCAACCCGCATTCCTGAGAGCAGCCTTCTTAGGGCCTGGCTTGACGCCAGGCCCCCTGCCTTTTAAACTCCTCTATGGCACCCCGGGCGCTACGGCGCCCAGGCCAAAGACAGCGGGGGGCTTCAGGCCTTAAACATCCCGCCGAGGCGCTTGCAGGGGGAGCGTTTCGCAGAAATCCCGAAAAGTCGGCTGGGGTTCCCCTGCCCCAAAGGGAGGAAGGCGTGCCCAATAAGCGTAACGTTGAGCTTCTTGCCGCCCTCAAGGAGAACCTTGAGCGGGCCCATGGCTCCTTCTTCCTGGTGAACTACCAGGGGCTTTCCGCCAAGGAAACCCATGCCCTGCGTCAGGCCCTGAAGGAGAAGGGGGCCAGGCTCTTCGTGGCCAAGAACACCCTGATCCGCATCGCCCTTAAAGAGCTGGGCCTGCCCGAGCTGGATGGCCTTCAGGGGCCCAGCGCCGTGGTCTTTTACCAGGACCCGGTGGCGGCGGCCAAGGCCCTTTCGGAGTTCGCCAAGAAGAACCCCAAGGGCATCCCTGAGGCCAAGGGCGGGCTTTTGCAGGGCCAGGTGCTTTCGGCAAAGGACGTGGTGGCCCTGGCGGAGCTTCCCACCATGGACGAACTCAGGGCAGAGCTTTTGGGCGTCTTGCAGGCGCCCATGGCGGAGCTGGTGGGGGTCCTGGGCGGCGTGGCCCGCGAGCTGGTAGGCATCCTGGAGGCGTACGCGGAGAAGAAGGCGGCATAGGAGGTGGAAGATGGCTTTGGACATCGAACGCATTAAGGAAGAGCTTTCTCAGGCTACGGTTTTGGAACTCAAGCAGCTCATCGACGTGCTCAAGGAGACCTGGGGCGTGACGGCGGCGGCCCCGGTGGCGGTGGCGGCGGCTCCTGCTGCGGCCCAGGCCGCGGCTCCCGTGGAGGAGAAGACGGAGTTTGACGTGATCCTCAAGGACGCCGGGGCCAAGAAGCTGGAGGTCATCAAGGAGCTTCGCGCCATCACCGGCCTGGGCCTCAAGGAGGCCAAGGACCTGGCCGAGAAGGGGGGCCCCATCAAGGAGGGCATCCCCAAGGCCGAGGCCGAGGAGATCAAGAAGAAGCTCGAGGCCGTGGGCGCGGTGGTGGAGCTCAAGTAACCCTCCGCTTCCACGGGGTGCCCCCCAGGCCCAAAGGGCCTGGGGTTTTTGCATGGGAAACCACGGGAAGCCTTCGGAATAGGGGATAGCATGGAAGCCATGGCGGAACTTCCCCGGGTGGTGGTGGGCTTGACGGGGGCGAGCGGCATGCCCTACGCCCTGGACCTTTTGGAAAGCCTGCAGGGCCTTGCCGAGGTGCACCTGGTCTTAAGCCAGGGGGCCAAGCGGGTCTTGTGGGAGGAGATGGGCCTGAGCCCGAAGGACCTCTACCCCTTGGCCAGCCGGGTGTACAAGGACGGCGACCTCGGTGCCCCCATCGCCTCGGGTTCCTTCCGTACCCAGGGCATGGTGGTGGTGCCCTGTTCCGCCACCACCCTTAGCAAGATCGCCCTGGGCCTGGCGGATACCCTCCTCACCCGGGCGGCCTACGTGCACCTGAAGGAACGGCGCCCCCTGATCCTGGTGCCCCGGGAGGCTCCCCTGCCCCTCCCCACCCTTAGGGCCATGGTGCAGGCGACGGAGGCCGGAGCCTTGATCCTCCCGGCGAGCCCTGGCTTCTACCACCGGCCCAAGGAGATCCGGGACCTTTTGGGCTTCATCACCCAGCGCATCCTGGACCACCTGGGCTTGAGCGCCGAGCGGGCTCCCCGCTGGGGTGAGCCCCCCTCCTGACAGTCGAAAAGGGCTTTGCGCCTGGGTGAGGGGTGATGGCCCATCCTTGCCCGCCCATAGCCTCCCACATACATGACGTTTTTTTGCCCAAGTGCGGTGATACGATATCCCTGATGACCCTCACTTCCGAGCAAAAACTGGTGCTGGACACGGTACGGCAGGTGGCCAAGGAGGTTCTTTACCCCCTGGCCCCGGAGTACGACCGCACGGGGGAATACCCCTGGCCCCAGCTGAAGGCTTTGGCGGAGCTGGGCTTTTTGGGCATGACCACCCCGGAGGAATGGGGAGGAGTGGGCCTGGATTCCGTGACCTGGGCCCTGGCCCTCGAGGAGATCGCCGCCGCCGATCCCAGCGTGGCCGTGGTCCTTTCGGTGACCAGCGGCCTTCCCCAGTACATGCTGCTTCGCTTCGGCACCGAGGCGCAAAAAAGAAAGTACCTGGTGCCCCTGGCCCGGGGGGAGTGGATCGGGGCCTTCTGCCTCACCGAGCCCCAGGCGGGTTCCGATGCCGCCAGCATCCGCACGGAGGCCAGAAGGGTGCCCGGGGGTTTCGTGCTGAACGGCCTGAAAAGCTGGATCACCTCCGCAGGCCAGGCCCACCTCTACGTGGTCATGGCCAGGGGTGAGAAGGGCATCAGCGCCTTCCTGGTGGAGAAGGATACCCCTGGCCTTTCCTTTGGCCCCCCGGAGGCGAAGATGGGCCTCCACGCCGCCCACACCGCCGAGGTTCGCCTCGAGGGGGTCTTCGTGCCCGAGGAAAACCTTCTGGGCGAGGAGGGAAGGGGCTTGGCCTACGCCCTGGCGGGCCTGGATTCGGGAAGGGTCGGGGTGGCGGCCCAGGCGGTGGGCATCGCCCGGGGGGCCTTTGAGATCGCCAAGGCCTATGCCGATGAGAGGGAGCAGTTCGGCAGAAAACTCCGGGAGCACCAGGCCATCGCCTTCAAGATCGCTGACATGCACGTGAAAATCGCCGCCGCCCGGGCCTTGGTGCTGGAGGCCGCCAGGAAAAAGGATTCCGGGGAGCGGTTCACCCTCGAGGCCAGCACCGCCAAGCTCTTCGCCAGCAGCGTGGCGGTGGAGGTGACCCGGGAGGCGGTGCAGGTCCTGGGGGGCTACGGCTACCACCGGGACTACCGGGTGGAGCGCTACTACCGGGACGCCAAGGTGACGGAGATCTACGAGGGCACCTCGGAGATCCAGCGCCACATCATCGCCCGGGAGCTTTACCGGTAGTTGGCCTAGGGCCTTCCCTTTCTCATCCTCCCGCCTTAGGGTGGAAAGGGTATGGTCCGCCGCCTCCTTTCCCTCACCCGGCCCCTCTACTGGCTTTACGAAAAGCGCCTCCTTAAGGAGGTGAAAGGAGGCCCGGTTCCCAAGCACCTGGGCCTCATTCTGGATGGGAACCGCCGTTACGCCAGGGCCTTGGGGTTATCCCCCGTGAAGGGGCACGAGTTCGGGGTCCAGAAGGCCTACGAGGTCCTGGAATGGTGCCTGGAGATGGGCATAAAAACCGTGACGGTCTGGGTCTTCTCCACGGACAACTTCAAGCGCCCCCCCGAGGAGGTGGAGGAGCTCATGCGCCTTTTCGTGCGGGAGGCGGAAAGGATGGCGGAGGACCACCGCATCCTGGAGCACCAGGTGAGGGTGCGCTTCATCGGGCGGCGGGAGGGATTCTCCGAGGAGGTGCTGAGGGCGCTGGAGCGCCTCGAGGCCAAGACCCAGCACCACCAGGGCATGGTGCTGAACATCGCCTTGGGCTACGGGGGGCGGGAGGAGATCGTGGACGCAGTGAAAAGGCTTCTTCTGGAAGCTTGGGAAAGGGGCCTTTCCCCCAAGGAGGTTGCGGAGGGGCTTACCCCTGAGGACATCGCCCGCCACCTCTACACCGCAGGCCTTCCCGACCCCGACTTCATCATCCGCACCTCGGGGGAGATCCGGCTTTCCGGCTTCCTCCTTTGGCAGTCGGCTTACTCCGAGTTCTACTTCGCCGACGTGCTCTGGCCGGAGTTCCGGAAGATCGACTTCTTGAGGGCTCTGAGGAGCTACCAGGCCCGCGAAAGGCGGTTTGGGCGTTGACAAAAAGGAGGGTTTCGTATACCCTTACAGGCAAGATGCTGGCCCTTGAGAAAAAACTCGGCCGCCGGGGGGTAGGGTAGCCCCAGAGGGTTCCTTATCCCCCGGCCCGAGTTCGGGCCGGTTTTCTTTTTGGGGAGGAGCGCATGCGGGAATGGAAGATTATCGATTCCACCTTAAGGGAAGGGGAGCAGTTTGAAAGGGCCAACTTTTCCACCCAGGACAAGATCGAGATCGCCAAGGCCCTGGACGAGTTCGGCGTGGAGTACATCGAGGTCACTACCCCCATGGCCTCCCCCCAGTCCCGCAAGGATGCGGAGGTCCTGGCTTCCTTGGGCCTGAGGGCTAAGGTGGTGACCCACATCCAGACCCGGCTGGATGCGGCCAAGGTGGCGGTGGAAACCGGGGTGCAGGGCATAGACCTCCTTTTCGGTACCAGCAAGTACCTCAGGGCCGCCCACGGGCGGGATATCCCCCGGATCATCGAGGAGGCTAAGGAGGTCATTGGCTACATCCGCGAGAAGGCCCCCCACGTGGAGGTGCGCTTCTCCGCCGAGGACACTTTCCGCTCCGATGAGCACGACCTTTTGGAGATCTACCAGGCCATCGCCCCCTATGTGGACCGGGTGGGTCTGGCGGATACCGTGGGCATCGCCACCCCCAGGCAGGTCTTCGCCCTGGTGCGGGAGGTCAGGCGGGTGGTGGGCCCCCACGTGGACATAGAGTTCCATGGGCACAACGACACGGGCTGCGCCATCGCCAATGCCTTCGAGGCCATAGAGGCGGGGGCCACCCATGTGGACACCACCATCCTGGGCATCGGGGAGCGGAACGGGATCACCCCTTTAGGGGGTTTTCTGGCCCGCATGTACACCCTGCAACCCGAATACGTGCGCAGGAAGTACAAGCTGGAGATGCTTCCCGAGCTGGACCGCATGGTGGCCCGGATGGTGGGGATAGAGATTCCCTTCAACAACTACATCACCGGGGAAACCGCCTTCAGCCACAAGGCGGGGATGCACCTCAAGGCCATCTACATCAACCCCGAGTCCTACGAGCCCTATCCGCCGGAGGTCTTTGGGGTGAAGCGCAAGCTCATCATCGCCTCCAAGCTCACGGGCCGGCATGCCATCAAGGCGCGGGCGGAGGAGCTTGGCCTTCATTACGGAGAGGAGGAGCTGGCCCGCATCACCCAGCACATCAAGGCCCTGGCGGATAAGGGTCAGCTGACCCTCGAGGAGCTGGACCGCATCCTGAGGGAGTGGATCACGGCATGAGGCTAAAGGTAAAGGTTTTGGAACTCCTCCTCGGTGAGGCCTACGTCCTTAAGGATGCCCAGGAAGGTGCCCCTTTTCAGTTCCTTGCGGTGAAAGGGGACTACCGTGCGCCGGCCGTCGGGGTGGATAAGGACCCTGTGACTTCCTTTGCCACCCACCTCCTCGAAGCCCAGGCGCTTCAACTTGCGCAGGACCTCCTCGGGTCTAGGCGGCATCCACTTGCACCTCTACCCATTCCTCCTCGGCCTCGGGGATGGGAAGGCCTTTGGCCTTCAAGGCTTCCAGCATGGCCTCGAGGGCTTCTTGCACGTTGCGGATGGCTTCTTCACGGCTATCCCCGTCTGAGCGCACCCCGTATACCGCGGGGACCTCGGCTAGCCAGACCCCAGGTTCTTCGGGGTCGGGATAGACCCGGATCCAGTAGCGCTTCATATCCTCAGTATAGGAGGCGGGCATGGGCATGACCTTGGCGGAAAAGATACTTTCCAGGAAGGCGGGAAGAGAGGTGCGGGCCGGGGAGCTGGTGGTGGTGGAGGTGGACCAGGTGATGGTGGTGGACTCCATCGCCGGGAGCTTCTTCAAGCGCCTGGCCCACCTGGAGGCCACCCCCCGGTACCCGGAAAGGGTTTCCATCGTCATCGACCACGTGGCCCCGGCGGCCAACCTCGAGGTGGCCAAGGCCCAGAAGGAGATCCGGGAATGGGGAAGGAAGCACGGCATCCGGGTCTTTGACGTGGGAAGGGGCGTGTGCCACCAGGTGCTCATCGAGGAGGGCCTGGCCCAGCCGGGCTGGATCGTGGTGGGGTCGGATTCCCACTCCACCACCTACGGGGCAGTGGGGGCCTTCGGTACGGGCATGGGGGCCACGGATATCGCCCTGGCCGCCGCCAGCGGCCGCACCTGGTTCAGGGTTCCGGAAAGCGTCAAGGTGACCTTCCGAGGGAGGCTTCCCAAGGGGGTTACCGCCAAGGACGCGGCCCTCGAGATGGTGCGCCTCCTCACCGCCGAGGGCGCCACCTATATGGCGGTGGAGATCCACCTCCTGGACGGGGCGGAGTCCTTGAGCCGAGGCGAGCGCATGACCTTGGCCAACCTCACCGTGGAGGCCGGGGCCAAGGCGGGGCTGGTGGTGCCCTCGGGGGAGATCCTGGACCTCTACCGGGTGCCCGACTGGCTCTACCCCGACCCCGACGCCCGGTATGCCCGGGAGGTGGAGATCGACCTTTCCACCCTCTCTCCCAGGGTTTCCGTACCCTTCTACGTGGACAACGTGCAGGAGGTAGCCGCCGTCCGGGGCAAGCGGGTGGACCAGGTCTTCATCGGCACCTGCACCAATGGGCGCCTCGAGGACCTGAGGGCCGCCGCCGAGGTGTTAAAGGGGAAGAGGGTGGCCCCCGGGGTGCGCCTTTTGGTGATTCCCGCAAGCTCCCAGGTTTTGGAGGAGGCCACCCGGGATGGCACCCTGCTCACCCTGCTGGAGGCCGGGGCCACCATCGGCACCCCTGGGTGCGGTCCTTGCATGGGGCGGCACATGGGGGTTTTGGCCCCGGGGGAGGTGTGCGTGTCCACCAGCAACCGCAACTTCCGGGGGCGGATGGGGGCTCCCGACGCCGAGATCTACCTGGCAAGCCCCCGCGTGGCGGCGGCCAGCGCCGTGGCCGGGTATATCGCCACCCCCGAGGACCTAGCCTCTTTGCCTCAGGAGGAAGCCCATGCCTAGGGTTTGGAAGTTTGGCGACCACATCAACACGGACGACATCCTTCCCGGCAAGTACGCTCCTTTCATGGTGGGGGAGGACCGGTTCCACACCTTCGCCTTCGCCCACCTGCGGCCCGAGTTCGCCAAGGAGGTGAAACCCGGGGACATCCTGGTTTTCGGAAGGAATGCCGGGCTTGGCAGTAGCCGGGAGTACGCCCCGGAGGCCCTGCGCAAGCTGGGCATCCAGGTGGTCATCGCCAAGAGCTACGCCCGCATCTTCTTCCGCAACCTGGTGAACCTGGGGATCATTCCCTTCGAATCGGAGGAGGTGGTGGATGCGCTAGAGGACGGGGATACGGTGGACCTGGATC
>Ga0209276_102008_pt1 | contig 10593 bp, 9 predicted proteins | sample DewCreD2012metaG_3_FD_185473 | JGI IMG/M metagenome (GOLD analysis project Ga0209276, IMG submission 185473) | Hot spring sediment bacterial and archeal communities from British Columbia, Canada, to study Microbial Dark Matter (Phase II) - Dewar... ...
TGGCCCAGCCGCCCCAAAGAGGGCAACCCGAACCGCATGCTGCTGATGTGCTACCCGCGCCCGAACTTCTGCGAGGAGTGGGATTGATGACCGACCCGCGTCCAGCCGTCCCAAGCGGAACGGTCGGCGCGGCGTTGGTGAGGTTCCTGCTCCCGATGTCCCCCTCGTCCACGCGCGGGCGAGGGGGATGTTGGCTTTGTGGAGTGCGGAAGCGAAGCTTCCGCCCTGCTGAAGCTAACGCTTCAGCACTCCAAAGCGCGGCTCCCCTCTCCCGCTGCGCAGGAGAGGGGCTGCGGATGAGGGCAACAAAACGCCCGTGCCCCCTGCCGACAACAACCCCAACAATGTCCCCTCATTCACCCACCCCACCGCCAAATGAGGAGCGCACAGCAATTGGGGTCGGGTATAATCTCTCTCGTAATCGTCGTTATAGGAGGCGGTAATGAGCGAGATAGCCATCAAAACGGTCAACTTGACCAAGCGCTATTCGGGACTGTGGAGCAAACAGCCAGTGGACGCCGTGAAGAACCTCAACTTGGAGGTGCATCGCGGCGAGATTTTCGGCTTTTTGGGTCCCAACGGCGCAGGGAAGACCACCACGATCAAGGTGTTGCTGGGGATTATCTACCCAACCGAGGGCGAAGCGTATGTGCTGGGGCAGCCTGCGGGCGACCCCAAAAACCACTACAAAATCAGCTACCTGCCCGAAAACCCCTACTTTTATGACTACATGACCGGGCGCGAAATCCTCACCTTCTACGCCAAGCTGTTCGGGATCGCGGAGCCAGAGCGCAGCAAGCGCGTGAACGAGTTGCTCGATCGCGTCGGGCTGTCCCGCGCGGCAGACCAGCCCCTGCGCACCTACTCGAAAGGGATGCAGCAGCGCATCGGACTGGCGCAGTGCCTCATCAACGACCCGCAACTGCTGATTCTGGACGAGCCAACCGCGGGGTTAGACCCCATCGCGCACATCGATATCCGCGATATGATTTTAGAGCTGCGCAATCAAGGCAAGACGCTGTTTATCAGCTCGCACCAGCTTTCGGATGTCGAGCGCGTGTGCGACCGCGTGGCGATTCTCAATCGCGGCGTGATGGTGCAGCTGGGACGCATCGAGGAGCTGCTGGCAGGCGGGCATGTGGAGGTCATCGCCGACAAGGTGCCCGACAACGCCGTGGAGCCGATTCGTCAGCTGGGCGGCAAGGTCAGCCTGCACGACGGCAGGCTGATTGTCGAGCAGCCCGACAACGGCACCGTGGATCGCGTCATCGACATCGTGCGTGCGGCAGGCGGGCATATCATCAGCGTCAAGCCCTACCGACGCACCCTCGAAGACCTGTTCGTGGAGACCATTCAAGGAGGCAAAAACGCATGAACGCGACCTTCGCAATTGCTGGAGCGACCTTCGGCGAGGCGGTGCGCAAGCGCATTCTCATGGTGATCCTGCTGGTTGCGCTGCTGATTATTTTGATTAGCCCTGCGTTCGAGCCGTTCGCAGCGGAGCGCGGCGCACGCACGCTAATCATCAGCTTCGGCTTCGGCGTGATTCAACTCGCGGGCACTTTCATCGCCATCATCATGTGTACGAGCATGATTCCCACCGAGATCGAGCGGCGCACCATCTACACGATACTGTCCAAGCCCGTGCAGCGCTACCAGTTCGTGCTGGGCAAGTTTTTCGGCGCGGTGGGCACGCTTGGTTTTATGTACCTGATGATGGGCATCGTGTTCCTAATCGCCTCGCGGATGGCGCTGGGCGATTTCGACCCGAAAATCATTCGCGGGCTGATAATGTTCTTTTTCCAGAGTTCGCTGCTGGCGGCGGTCGTGCTGTTTTTCTCCACTTTCGTCTCGCCGCTGGTGAACTACTTCCTGTCGGGCGGCGTGTTCCTAATGGGCAACCTACTCAGCAGCTTTTTGGAGACCATCCAGCGCAACCCCGAAGTCACGCCGCTCACCCGCGTCCCCGTGCAGCTGCTTACGGTCATCTTGCCCAACTTCGCCAACTTTAATGTGCAGAACCCGATTATCAACCCTGAGCAGATGCTGACCGACGAGACGGCGTATCTGGTGCAGACAATTGGGTACGCGATTGTCTACATCGCGTTGCTGCTGGTCGCCAGCATGCTGATTTTCAACCAGCGGGAGATGTGAGACGCGATGGCGAAGACGGCAACTGCGCCCAAGCGCAAGGCGAAGTCCCCACAGCGCGCCGATGCCGAACGCGTCGAAGCCGAACGCCAACGCGCCGAGCGCGCCGAGGCGCGCCTGCAACGGCTACTCGCTCGCCTTGCGGAACGCGGCATCGAAATCGACGAGATAGGAGGCAACGACGATGAAGCGCAATTATAGCAAGTTATGGATTGCGATTGTGGTGTTGTTGTTGATTCAGGCGGGGTTGCAGATGCGCATCTTCCCGCTGTGGGTGCGCAACTACGCGCCCAAGCAAGCGACGCCCGTCGGCTTGGCGCCCGAACAGCTGCTGGTGGCGGTCGCGGGGTTCCGCGAGTTCATGGCGGCGATCCTGTGGGTGCGCGCCGACGGGTTCTTCGACTCTGGCAACTACGACGCCGTGCTGCCGATGCTGCGCCTGGTGACCTGGCTGGATCCGCACAACCTCGATGTCTACTCCACAGGCGCGTGGCACATGGGCTACAACTTCACCGACGAGTCGCAACGCTCCGACCGACGCTACATCCCAATGGCGCTCAAGTTCCTCGAAGAGGGCATCCAGAACAACCCCACTGTGTGGGATCTCTACTTCGAGATGGGCTGGATGTATTACCACAAGATTCAAGACCCTGTGAACGCCGCGCCGTGGATGCAAATCGCGAACGAGTACCCCGACATGATTCCCGCCCGACGCCACATGCTGGCGCACTCGTTTTTCAAGGCGGGACGCTTCGACGACGCTGTGGATCACTGGGCGAAGCTGTTTTTGGACGCCGAGAAAGATCGGGGCAAGGACTGGGAGGCGAACCACACCTACGATGTGCGCCAGAACAACCTGGAAGACACGATTTTAGACCTGCTGCGCCGCTACGGACCGAACCCAGAGACGCAGCCCCCGATTGACTTGGGCTTCGATGCGACGGTGAAGGTGGTGCGCCCGCGCGTGCTGCTGGTGGAGGGCAAACTCGGCATCCCGACGATTGGCGCGCGCGTGACGGTCATCCTGCGCGACAAGGGCAGAACCCTGCAATACAGTCCCAGCGCGCTGAAGACCTTCACCTTCGAGGTGGACTCGAAGCTGACCTATATGCAGGACTCGCTGGCAGTGCGCGAGCAGAAGTTCCGCCGCGAAATCGACATGAGCAAAGACCCGAAGATGTACCCGTTCAAGGCGGAGGAGTACGAGGTGGAGTTCATCTTCGAGCCGCGCTATGCCTCGCCGAACATTCAGGCGCGTATCGGCTCGGACGGGGTCGGGATGTACGACGCCCGCTACCTGGAGCTGGCGCGCGAGAAGCCCTCGCCGATTAGCGTGCCCGAATACGCGAAGGTCTCCGACGCGCTTCGACGCGAGCTGGCGAACCCGACGCGCGAGACGACCTACTATCGCGTGCGCAAGGTGATTACGCTCACCCGCGCGGACATCCTGATGCTGGGGCAACGCGGCGAATGAACTTCCCCCTGCACGGCGCGGAGCGGTTGACCGACCCTGGCGCGCGATTGCGGTTGCTCTGGGAGCAACGCAACATCGTGGCGATGCCAGGCGTGTTCAACGCTGCGCTCGCGCGGCTGGCGCAGTTTCACGGCTACGAGGCGCTCTACATCTCAGGCGCGGGGGTGACCAACAGCCTGCTGGGGTTGCCCGACCATGCGTTCATCAGCCTGCCCGAAATGGCGCAGGTGTGTACCTACATCACGGCGGCGGTGAGCATCCCCGCGATTGCCGACGCCGACACAGGCTACGGCAGCGCGCTGCAGACTGCCCGCGCCGTGCAGATGCTCGAACGCGCAGGGCTGGCAGGCATCCACCTTGAAGACCAAGTCAGCCCCAAACGCTGCGGGCACTTGGAAGGCAAGGAGGTCATCCCCACCCACGAGATGGTCGCCAAACTCAAGGCGGCGGTCGGCGCACGCAGCAACCCGAACTTCGTGATTATTGCCCGCACGGACGCTCGCGCGATCGAGGGGCTGGACGGGGCGATCGAACGCGCCAAACGCTACCTGCAAGCGGGCGCGGACGCGATTTTCCCCGAAGCGCTGCAGTCGCCCGACGAGTTCGAGCAGTTCGCCCGTGCTGTGCCCGCCCCCCTACTGGCAAACATGACCGAGTTTGGCAAGACGCCGTACCTGACCGTCAGCGAGTTCGCCCAACTGGGCTACAAGATGGTTATCTTCCCGATGAGTTGCTTCCGCGCGATGATGAAGGCGGCGGAGCAGACGCTGCTGTGCCTCAAGCAGCACGGCACGCAGACGCCGATGCTCGACGCGATGCAGACCCGCGCGGAGCTGTACGAACTGCTGGAGTACGACCGCTACCTGCAGTACGACCAGCACTTAGCGCAGGAATGAGCGAGAAACTGTTCGTGGCGGACAAGTTGCAGCGCGTGCTGCCCGCCTACCCCGACGACAGCCTGCTGCGCGCGGCGGAGCTGATGGCGCAGGGCGGCGCGGGCGTGCTGCCGATTATCGAGTACGGCGCGCCCGTCGGCGTGCTGACCGAGTCGCGCCTGCGCGAGGCGATTCAGCGGGGCACGGACTGGCTGGAGCCTGTCGCCCCGTGGATGGACGAGAACTTCTTGCGCCTGCCGATTGACACGCCGCTGGAGGAGGCGTTCGAGACGCTCGCTTACGCCGAGCAGCCCGCGCTGGGCGTGGATCCGTGGGGACGGTATGTGGGCGTGGTCACGCTGGCAGGGCTGGCAGCGCGCCCAATCAGCCTGCCCCAAATCGGCATGATTGGCGGCATGGCGACCCCGCTGGGCGTGTACCTGACCAACGGCGTGGCGAGCGCGGGCGCAGGCGGGCTGGGACTGGCGCTTACAGGCGCGCTGCTGTTTACGCTGTTTCTGCTGGCGAACTGGCTGGTGATTGGCGGCATGTGGTGGGCGCAGGAGCGGTTTGGCGTGCCGCTCTACAGCTACTACAACTCGCCGTTTGCGGGGCAGTGGTTCCTGTTCTCGGATGTGATGGGGCTGGTGTTGCGCAGCTCTATCTTCGTCGTGTTCCTGCTGCTGATGCGCCTGCTGCCGATTGCGGGCACGCACGCCGCCGAGCATATGGTGGTGCATGCGATCGAGCGGGGCGAGCCGCTCACGCTGGAGGTGGTGCGTCGCATGCCGCGCGTGCATCCGCGCTGTGGCACGAATTTGGTGGCGGGCATCGCGCTGTTTCTGGGGCTGTCCAAAGCGTTCCAGTTCGGCGCGCCCGACGGGGACGCCCGCGACTTCGCGCTGCTGATGGCGCTGCTGTTCACGCTGCTGTTCTGGCGCAGTTTCGGCGCGCTGTTGCAGTGGGTCGCTACCACCAAGCCGCCGACCGACCGCCAGCTACTGCAGGCGATTCGCGTCGGGGAGGAGCTGCTGCGCAAGGCGCGCCCCATGGGTGGCGCAACGCCCCCGTTCGGATTGCGCCTCTTGCACAGCGGGCTGCTGCAGATTTTGCTGGGCGCGTGGGGGCTGATGGCGATTCTGTACCTACTGGAAAGCCTGCTGGGGATTACGCTGATTGTGCAGTAATCTCATAGCTCGCTGCCGATTGCGCCGACGGGCTGCCCAAACTGCCCGAACCCGAAGCGCGAGAAGCTCGGCAACGCCTTCAAGCGCAAAAACACCTGCAGTCCCGTGTCGCGGCGGAAGCCGAACGGGTTGTCGATGTAGCGCACCTCCAGCTCGGCGCAGTGCAGGTCGTACACCCACAACGCCTGCCGCGACTCGAAGCGGTTTAGGTAGCCGTTGTATTGCGTCAGCACGGAGATGCGCGACCGACCCCACTTGAGGGCGTCCACGCGCAGGAAGACGCTGCCCCAACGGGCGCGTTCGGGGTCGTAGCGCGCTGCCAGCGCCAGCCGCGAGTCGCCGAAGCGCCACTGCAGGTCGGTCTGCACGCTGCGCCAGCGGGCGCGGTTCGGGTCGTAGCTTAGTTGCGTGCGCCACCGCAGCCACTCGGCAGGCAGGTACTCCAAGTTCAGGTTCAGCAGGCTCCACGGGTCGCGCCCCTTGTCCGACGCCAGCAGGTCGTAGCTGCTCTGTGCGCCGAGTTGCCAGTCGCCGACGCTCAAGCGCAGTTCCGCGCTCAGCAGGTTGTAGACGCCCGTGCGATCGAGCCCCAGCGGGCTGTAGCCGTAGGGGCGCAGGTAGTTCCAGCGCAGGCTGAAGTTGGAACGCGCGCCCAGCGGCACTCGCCCCTCCAGCGCGGACTGCAGCAGATACTGCGCGGTGTCATCGCTATAGAAGGTCTGGCGGAAGCGGGCATTCCACAGCAGCGCGGGGCGCGCATCGGTCTCGCGCGTTGGGCGTGCGCCTGTGCGCCCCTGCCATTCGAAGGCGTACCGCTCGCGCGTGATGCGGGTCTGGAAGCCCTCGGCGAATCGCCCGACGCTCAGGCGCAGTTGCGATTCGGGCAGCCCAATCGCCTGCCCCGACGCCGACAGGCTCAGCTCAGGCAGCCGTTCCAGTCCGCCGAACGCGCCCCCCTCGCCGACGGGTAGGAACCGCTCGAAGTCCAGCTGCAGGCTGGCGTCGCGCTGCAGTCCGTAGCGCAGGTTCGCCCGCAGGTTCCACTGGCGGTTGCCCGTGCGGTTGCCGCTGAACTGGTTCTCGAACTCGGCGTACTCGCCCGACAGGTTGCTCTGCAGGCGTCCGAGTCGGCGCGTGTCTTGCAGGCTCAGCGTGCGGGTGATGTTTTCGAACGCGCCTGTGCGGTTGCGGTTCTCGGCGAGGTTCAGCGCGGTCTGTCCCGTCGGGCTGGGCAGCGTCCAGTCTGTGCGCAGGCTCCACGCGGTGTTGTCGCCGAACAGCAGGTAGCTGTTGCGTCGGTACTCGACGTTCCAGCGGGTCTGCAGCGCGCCGAAGGTCTGCCCGTGCTGCCAGCGTCCCGTGAGTGAGTCGGCGCGTTGGCGCAGGTCGCGCAGCAGGTACAGGTTGATGTCGCCTCGCGCGTAGTTCTGCTGCAGGTTGACGCCCAGCCCGCGCTTTTGCATCAGGTCGAACCGCGCGCTGCCCAGTGCGCCCTGCGCCAGCAGGTATGCCAGCGCGTAGCGCAGGTAGAAGCCCTCCTCTTCGGTGTAGCCCGCGTCAGGCAGTTGGGACACCTCGCCCTCGCGCAGGGGCACGACCAGATACGGCACGCGCAGCACCGTGCGCCCCAGAATCGTGAGGCGCACATCGCGCAGGACGGCGCGCTCGCCTGGCGTGGCGTCTACCGTGCGTGCGCTCCAGTGGAAGTGGGGATACTCCAGCCCGCAGGTGGTGGCGGTGCAGAGTTCGGCGTGGACGCGCGTTTCGTCGCCCTCGATGCGCGCCCCTTGCAGGTGCAGGCTCTCCAGCAGGCGGTTCTCGGTGAAGGCAGGGGTGAGTTCAGCGCGCCCGTTGAGGAGCGTCCAGCGTCGCGTGCGCGTGTTCAGCAGCAGTTCCGCGCCCTGCGCCTGTAGGGTCTCGCTGCGCAGGCGCACGCCCTCAAAAAAGCGGTACTCGGAGCGGCGGGTGAAGCCCTCGAACCGCGCGCTTTCCAAGAGGTACTCGCGCCAGCGCGCCGTGATCGATTCGCCCTGCGCCGTGTCCGACGCACTGTCGTAGCGGAACGCCTGCCCCGTCTCGAACTCGACGGGTTCGCCCTGCGGCTGGGCAGGCGAAAGGGAGAGGGTGAACAGCGAGATGATGACAGTTAATAACCCCCTCCTTAAGGTTCCCCCTGCTTGCAGGGGGAACCGAACGGACGCGCGGCTCGGTTCCCCTCGCGAAACGGCGACGAAGCTGCCCCCACGCGGTTCCCCTCGCGTAGCGGGGGGAACCTGAAGGAGGGGGGCAAATACGCACCCTTGACGCGCAGTTGGCACTATACCGATCGCGCAGCCATAGTTCGCAAAAACAAGTGAGAGTGAAGACCCACTCCTTAAGGTTCCCCCTGCTCGCAGGGGGAACCGAACCCGTGCGCGGTTCCCCTCGCGTAGCGGGGGGAACCTGAAGGAGGGGGGCAAATAGTGAACCTCGGACGCGCAGTTGGTATTATTGCCCTCACCCCCTGTGTCCCCCTCTCCCGATGACGGGCGAGGGGAATTGTGGAGTGCAGAAGCGATAGCTTCCGCCTTAGCTGAAGCTGACGCTTCAGCACTCCAAAATAGGCGAAGCAAGCTCCCCTCTCCCATACTGTGGGAGAGGGGCTGGGGGTGAGGGCAGAACAGGCGGGCGCACTGCCGTGCGCCCCTACACACCCCGCGCTCACAACCGATTCGCCGACGAACCCGCCTCAATCAGGTACCAGCGCCCGTCCACCTGCTCGAAGGTGTACTGGATGTAGACGAGTCGGCGCACGCCCGTCGCGTCGTCGATATATTGATGCTCGCCGCGCACGACCACCTGCGTCTCGCCGCGCTTCGTGATGCGGTAGAAGCGAATCTGCTCGGTGCGCACGGCGCGGATGGCGTCGCGCGTCATGTCGATGTAGTCTTGCGCGGGCAGCGAGTAGGCATACTGCCCGTCCAGATAAATCGCGATGTAGCTTTCGGGGCGAATGTAGCGCGTAATGTAGCTGGGGTCGCGCAGGAGCCATGCCGCGCGCAGGTCGCTCAGCAGCTGCTGCTGGCTATCGGGCGGGCGACGCTCCAAGTAGTAGGGCGTCTCCACATACAGCGGCACTTCCACCAGTATAGTGTGCGGGCGCGGCGGCAAATAAACCACGCGGTACACCACCACGAACGGCGGGCACGGGTCATAGTACCAGTAGGGCGCGTACACCACGCGGTACGGGTCGGGATAGATATAGTAATACTCGTAGCCGAAGCGCAGGTTGCCGAACCGATAGCTGACATAGAACCCGCTGTAGCTGTAGCCGCGGTCAATCGGCGCGATGACATAGCGGTCGCGCCAGCGGGCGGGGTTCAGCCCTTCGGTGCGGCGCACCAGCGCGGGCAGGCTCGCGCCCTCCAGCGGCACGGGGCGGTTCTCGATTCGGTCGGGCGCGCTGGGCGGGGTCAGCACGGGACGCGACTCGAACGGCACGGGGCGCGCCTCCAGCGGTACGCGCTGCCCCTCCAACGGCACGCGCCCAGAGTTGTCCTGCTGCGGCTGCGGCGCGTTGCCGGAACCGCTGCGCGGCTTCTTGCGGAACGGGTCGTTGTCCTGCGCGCCGCCCTGACCACCCTGCGGCGCGTTGTTCTCGCTCGGACGCGGCTTGTTGCCTTTATCGTTGCTGCTGCGCGACGGGCTGGGGGTGTTGTCCGATTCGCGGGACGGCGCGGGCTTGTTGCCGCCCTTTTTGCCTTCGGTTTTGCGCACCAAATCCCCCAGACCGTCGTCAGCGAAGCTCAAGCTAAACACGAGTGCCCCAATCAGCCAGAAGTATCGCATGGGTTGCCTCCTCACTCACGATTATACCACCTGAAGGTTAGACGCGCGAGGCGACAGGCGCATTACACCGCTCCAGCTGCGCCGCCAGCCACTCCAGCGAATCGGCGAGGCGCGGACCGGGACGGCTGAAGTAGGCGTTGCCGTCCGTGACGAACACCGCGCCGCGCTGCACGGCGGGCAGGTCGTTCCAGCCAGGCATCCGCTCCAGCGCGGGCAGGTCTTGCAGGGTGCGCTCTACGGTGAAGCCGCAGCAGGCGATTACAATCGCCTCGGGCTGCCACTCCAGCACCTCTTGCCAATCCAGTCGGCGCGAGGGCTGTCCCGCGCGTCCGTGCCCATCGATGCCGCCTGCCAGTTGCACCAGTTCGGGCGTCCAGTGCCCGCAGGCGAAGGGTGGATCCAGCCACTCCAGGAAGGTGACGCGCACGGGCGGGCGATTCTGCGTGCGTTGGCGCACGCGCTCGACACGCTCGCGGAACTGGGCGATGAGGGCGCGCCCGCGTTCGGGCACGCCTGCGGCGTCGGCGACCTGCTGAAAGGTGTCCAGCACGCCCTGCAGCGTTGTCGGCTCTAAGTTCAGCACGCGCGTGCGCGGGCTAAGCTGCGCGACCGCCTCCTGCACCGAGTTGAACGACACCGCACACACATCACATAGCGCCTGCGTAATCAGCAGGTCTGGGTCCAGTTGCTGCAGCAGCGCCACATCCAGCCCGTACAGCGTGGCGTGCGTCATCAGCGTTTCGGAGACCATGCGGTCAATCTCATCGCTGGGCAGGTCGGGCGGGATGAGGCTGTAGGTGATCACGGGGCGGTCTTGGATTTCGGGCGGGTAGTCGCATTCGTGGCTGCGGGCGACCAGGCACTCACCCAGCCCCAACGCGCACACGATTTCCGTCGCGCTCGGCAACAGCGACACGATGCGCATAGCAGGAGTATACCCCTCCCCGCCAGCGCTTAAAGGGGTAGGTTTTTTTCGGGGGCATCCGCCCCCACACAAAAAAGAAAAAGAGCCATCGCCCGATGGGATATAATCCACACCATGAACACACAAGCGATGGCTCTACCCAAACCACTGCGG
>Ga0209276_102012_pt1 | contig 10574 bp, 6 predicted proteins | sample DewCreD2012metaG_3_FD_185473 | JGI IMG/M metagenome (GOLD analysis project Ga0209276, IMG submission 185473) | Hot spring sediment bacterial and archeal communities from British Columbia, Canada, to study Microbial Dark Matter (Phase II) - Dewar... ...
ACAATGGGATGTGCGATTATCTGGTGTTATCCAACGCAAACGGTTCAATAGAAATCCGGATGCATACTTAAATGATTTGGAACAAAAGTGGGAACTAATGATATGCTAGTTAATCTTGCTGTCGTAGTTTTTTTTCATTCGAATTTCAAGAATTCCATCCTTGTATGAGGAGCGGATTCCGACTCTATTCACTTCACAAGGCAATTGCACCTTCTTCTCAGCTGGATTTGAAAGGCCCTCTACTCTAGCGGATGTAGGACCCACATATACTCTCAAAAATTCAGGATTAACGGATTGGGGAAGCTGGATGCGAACGATGACGGACCTGTGTGTTTCGAATATGTTGTGCGAATACAGCTCCTTGCTCTGGGAAGGCGTAGGGTTAGATTGTGTGAATGTTTCCTGCGCCATGCGCTCTAGCCATTCAGAATTCTTCATTAAATCTGTTGGAATGGGGGAGCCAGAGAATGGGAAAGCCCCGTTAAAAAACCGATTCATCGATGCCCAAGGATCTGAGCTGTTTGATTCCTTTTTGGACTTCATAACATACCTCCGTCATTCGGATTACTCCTATATATATGTAGAACTCCAAAAGTTCGTTTACGATTTTAGAGCAGATCATGATATAATTTGTTACTGATCATAGGTGTTATAAGGGGCAGTGCTTGTGGACTCGAAAATATCTAATAGGGAACCGATCTATATTACGAGAAGTGGAAGCCATGTGGAGCGATTCAAATTTCGTGGACAAAGTTACATATATAAACCTTGCTTAGCGGCATCTGTTATTAGGGAACGATGGGTGCAACAGTACCTGATGCCCTCAATTGCTGGGTTAAGAGCTCCACGCCTATTGGCGAGTGGAGGTACGGATGAACCTAAGTTAGGATGGATTGTTTACGAGGATCTAGGGACCCTTGTACACTGTAATAAGTCAAGCGATATCATAAGAGCTGCGGGACTAATTCATACGTGGCATCGAATACCAGTGAATAAAGTGCCTGGAGAACTAAAGGGACATAGTCCGGATTATTCCCAGGTGCTTAAGATTACTATGCAGCAAAAATCCGTCGTGAATGAAGTGTTAGCAACAAGTGGGGTATCGCTGGTACATATATCAAACTGGTGGGCCCAATTACCTTACTGGGAACAGCTAGGTCACAGTTATCAAGTCATATCACATGGTGACTATTATCCACTCAATATTGCCTTTCAGGATGCGGAATCCATCGTGCTCGATTGGGAGTATATGCATGTGAATAGTGTATATTGGGATCTTTATTCATTGATGGATATAACAAGCCACAGATATTCACGCATCCCCATAAGTCAATCAGAACGAATAGCCGCACTTCATCAGTATTGGATGAGCATGGAAGGCTTTATCTCTATGACTAATATTGACGTTTTCATTCGAGGATATTATGTATTCGCTTCTATATATTCTGCATGGATTCTAACATTAATAGAAGCCGATCTTCATCAATCCATGGTGGCCGAGGGCGCATTAAGAAGGCAACAGCAAGAAACCGTTCTGGTGTTCAAGCAGATCTTGTATGACCTAAACGTTCAGGAGGAGTAGTATATGGAGCAGCCATTAATCTCAATAATTATTCCTACCTATCATAGATTGGGAGCCCTAGCTGAGCTGTTAGAGGCGCTATATAGGCAGACCTTTAAGAATTTTCAAGTTATCGTCTTGAATGATGGAGGCCCTTCAGTTGCTCCAGTTGTAGCACTGTACCCTGAGCTGCAATGTACTTATATAGATTTGCCCGATAATAAGATGCATGTGCATGCCAGGAATAAGGGGCTAGAGCTAGCGACAGGGGAATTGATTATGTTATGTGACGATGATGATCTTATTGTACCTGATCATATTGAGCGGATGTTACTAGAGCTAGCGGATAACGACTTGGTTTATGCTGATGTGGAAATTGTACAATATACAACAAACTTACAGGGCTCATCACGCAAGCCTATATCTCGTCAATTGTTTGCTTATGATGATAATCCAGAGGGTATGCGCAAGTTTTCTACCTTTATGTCATCAGGGTGTTTATACCGCCGTTCTATTCATGATGTGATAGGATCCTTCGACGAAACTATTCACCATTATTGGGATTGGGATTTCTACTTGCGGGTTGTGGAGTATTTTCGTGTTAGAAGAGTGCCTGTAGCAAGTGTATTATATGCATTTTCACCTGTAGGGGGTAACATGTCTAACGATCTAGAGGATATGCGTCCATATCTAGACAAGCTTTCTATCAAACATGGATTGGGCTGGTTACCGACGAAGAACTTCTTTCTGCTCTTAGAGGAGCCAGATGTGAAGAATAGAGAGGCTGATAGTGAGATTGTATGGGATGGGTTGGGCATTGTTTCACGGTACAGCGGGAATGATAAAGAAATTTGTAATATTCAAAATAATACTACTTCGTTATAATGGGAGCCAGAGGGGGAATGTGATTTATGGATTTTATTTTATTCTCTATTTTCTCATCGTTTGAGATTATAGCATTATTTGCGCTCACGTTCGCTTTATTTAGGTTCGAATATAAGTTTTACCATGTAAACGTTATATTTATTTCCATTATGTTATCCTTTGTATCCTTCTCACTGCGATATGGATTTGATATGGATAATTACGCTGCATTAATTCAATTTCTACTCGCCATTGTATTATTTACTTTAATGTATCGTCAGCATATTTTTTATGCGGCGATTGCGATGACTCTTTCATATATCATGTATGGATTAATTCAGGTTGGCTTAATTTTGAGTTTGGATTTTTTCGGAATTATTGCTATTTCGGATGTCCAGAGGGAATTTTCAGTGGCAGGCAAGCAAATTCAACTCATAAGTGTGATTGCTGCCATGGTAATCGTCTATTTAGTTAAGCGTTACAATAAAGGATTTTCATTCCTTCCTCATACGAATCGGGTAACCCTTAAATGGACTCTAGTAAATGCAAGTATTCTGTTCTTAATTATAATCTCAACGGGCTTAATTGGTTTTGCGACTTATTATTTCAATATAAGCAATCACAGTGGTAATTATTTCATTATTTTCTTAACTGTTATTTCCCTTATCTATTTATTGTACCTCTATAGGAAAAAAGATAAAGCATTGTAAGTAGGTTAATTTAACCATCTGTAAGTTTTTACTCTTGGAGCTTGTTCAAGATGAACTGTACCTTCTTGAACAAGCTATTATGTATATTCTGTGGATGATTATGAAATTTAATCAGGAAGATAAAAAATAATAAATTGCTATACAAATAACGTGGTGTTAAAATAATTGAATATGTCATCTCTAGTATACCTCTAGCATACGAACGTATAATTATACGTTTTCATGCAAGTTTCTACGTTCGAATAAGACTTCATTACATCTTTGTGATATAATGACGTCTTCACAATGAGTTCTCACCGCAACAAGCGGAAAACAAGTATAGAAAGGTTGCACATCATGAAACAACAATTAGGAATTCCACCCAAGCAAGGTCTGTACGATCCGCGATTTGAACGTGATGCTTGCGGGATCGGTTTTGTAGCTAATATTAAGGGGAAGAAATCTAACGAGATTGTTCGTCAGGCCTTAACGATTTTGACGAATCTTGATCATCGTGGTGGTCAAGGTAGCGAAACGAATACAGGTGACGGGGCCGGAATTCTCATTCAGCTTCCACACAAGTTTTTTGTGAAGGAGTGCCAGAAGAAGAATATGCAGCTGCCAAAGCCTGGTTTCTATGGTGTGGGCATGATTTTCTTTACTCCAGACCCGGTTGTTCGCAAAAAGCACGAAGCTATTATAGAATCCATTATTAAGGAAGAAGGCCAATCTCTAATTGGCTGGAGAACAGCACCTACAGATAATACATTACTTGGTGAAAGTGCTAAGTCCGTAGAGCCATTCATACGACAAGTATTTATTGAGCGTAATAGTAGCCTCAAGGACGAGCTTGCCTTTGAACGTGTACTTTTCATTATACGCAAACGTGCGGAACAAGCGATTCGTTATACAGAAGACATGGAAGGTGGAGAGTATTTCTACTTCACTAGCATGTCTGCTCGGACGATCGTATATAAAGGTATGTTAACTACGGATCAGATGGATACCTTCTACCTAGACCTTCGCGATCCTGCAATGGAATCCGCATTGGCTATGGTTCATTCACGGTTTAGTACGAATACCTTCCCAAGCTGGGAACGTGCTCACCCTAATCGTTATCTTATCCATAATGGTGAAATTAATACCTTGCGTGGTAATGAGAACTGGATGCATGCGCGACAGTCGGTTGTTGCAACGGATTCTTTTGGCCCAGATATTAATAAAGTATTGCCTGTTATCGATCCAGATGGTAGTGATTCATCCAAATTCGATAATGTACTAGAGTTCCTTATTCTCTCTGGTCGTTCGTTGCCTCATGTTGCGATGATGATGATTCCTGAGCCTTGGGCGAATCATGAGTCAATGGATCCGGTCAAGAAAGCCTTCTATGAATATCATAGCTGTATTATGGAGCCGTGGGATGGACCCGCAGCGATGGCTTTCTCGGATGGATTCCGTATTGCCGCTGTACTTGACCGTAATGGTCTGCGTCCTGCTCGATATTATGTGACGAAGAATGATCTAATTGTTATGGCGTCTGAAGTGGGCGTATTAGATATTCCACCTGAAGACATTATTCTGAAGGATCGCTTACGTCCAGGTCGTATTCTATTAGTTGATACTGAGCAAGGTCGTATTATATCCGACGAAGAAGTGAAGATGGATATTGCATCGGAGCAACCATATGGTGAATGGATTGACAAGAATCTGGTAAGCTTGGAGGATCTTGAGGATGCACCTCAGGTACCCGCTGTGAACTTGGATACGATCCTACCACGTCAACGTGCCTTTGGTTATACATTTGAGGACAAGGTTAAAGTGTTGACGCCAATGGCGGGTGCAGGAGTTGAAGCGATTGGTTCCATGGGAATCGATACGCCGCTAGCTATTCTGTCAGATAAACCACAAATTTTATATAATTATTTCAAGCAGCTATTCGCACAGGTAACTAATCCACCGATTGATGCCCTGCGTGAAGAGATCATTACGGCAACTGGAACAACGATTGGTGCGGAAGGCAATTTGTTAAACCCAACACCAGAAAGCTGTAACATGATCCGTTTGAAATCACCAATATTAACAACAGCGGAGCTAGCCAAGCTACGTCACACAAAGCGTGAAGGCTTCAAGTCCGCAGATCTACCTATTGTGTATCCCGTTGCCAAAGGCGGGAAGGGCTTAGAAAAAGCGATTGAAGAATTGTTCAAGGCTGCAGATCAAGCGATTAAAGCGGGTTCTGTTCTACTTGTACTGACTGATCGTAATATGAATGAGAAGGAAGCAGCTATTCCAGCATTACTTGCAGTAGCAGCGCTTCATCATCACCTGATTCGCCAGGGTACTCGCACGAAGGTTAGCCTTCTACTTGAGTCTGGTGAGCCGCGTGAGGTGCATCATTTTGCCTTGTTGATTGGTTATGGTGTTAGTGCTATTAATCCATATCTTGCGTTCGAGACAATCGAAGAGATGATTCAAGAGAATCTACTGCTGGATATTACTATAGATAAAGCGATATATAACTATGTTAAAGCTGCTACTAAAGGTGTGCTAAAGGTATTATCCAAGATGGGTATATCGACGATTCAGAGCTACCGTGGTGCGCAAATTTTCGAAGCTGTCGGCTTGAACAAGGATTTCATCGATCGTTACTTCACATGGACACCTTCGCAGGTTAATGGAATGGGTATAGATGGTGTTGCTAACGAAACAGCAGCAAGACATATAGCTGGTTTCTCTCTACAAGAAGGTAAGGACTCTAGTCTTGCTGCAGGTGGAGAGTATAACTGGCGTAAGGATGGAGAGTATCATCTCTACAATCCACAAACGATTCATTCGCTTCAACAGGCTTGTCGTACAGCGGATTATAATTTATTCAAAACCTTTAGTCGTCTTATTAATGAGCAGGATAAGCAACACAAAACACTACGTGGTTTGCTAGAATTCAAGGGTGGACGAGAAGCGATACCTATTGAAGAGGTTGAATCCGTTGAGGCTATCACTCGTCGATTCAAGACAGGTGCTATGTCCTATGGTTCCATCAGTAAAGAAGCACACGAGAGTGTAGCGATTGCGATGAACCGCGTTGGTGGTAAGAGTAATACAGGTGAGGGTGGAGAGGATCCAGACCGATTTACACCTGATGAGAACGGTGATCTTCGTAGAAGTGCGATTAAACAGGTTGCTTCTGGTCGATTTGGTGTAACGAGCCATTATCTTGTGAATGCTGACGAAATTCAGATTAAGATGGCACAGGGTGCTAAGCCAGGTGAAGGAGGACAGCTCCCAGGTCTTAAAGTATATCCATGGATTGCCGAAGTACGTGGGTCCACACCAGGAGTTGGATTGATTTCTCCTCCGCCGCATCACGATATTTATTCGATTGAGGATTTAGCTGAGCTTATTCATGATTTGAAGAATGCCAATCCTCGCGCACGAATTAATGTGAAGCTCGTATCAGAGGTTGGAGTAGGTACAATTGCTGCAGGTGTTGCTAAGGGTCGCGCCGATGTTGTTCTCATTAGTGGTTATGATGGTGGAACAGGTGCTTCTCCTCGTACGAGTATCAAGCATGCAGGTATGCCATGGGAGTTAGGACTAGCTGAAACTCACCAGACATTACTGCTTAACAATCTTCGTGATCGAATTGTAGTAGAAACCGATGGTAAGCTTATGACAGGTCGAGATGTAGTCATCGCTACGTTACTCGGTGCAGAGGAATATGGCTTTGCTACAGCACCTCTTGTTGTTCTTGGTTGTGTCATGATGCGTGTTTGTCATCTAGACACCTGCCCTGTAGGTGTGGCCACTCAGAATCCGGAGCTTCGCAAGAAATTCGGTGGTGACCCAGCACATGTTGTTAACTTTATGCAGTTCATTGCTCAAGAAATACGTGAGGTAATGGCAGAACTGGGCTTTAGAACAATCAACGAGATGGTAGGACGTACAGATATATTAGAAGCTAGACAAGCGGTTGCGCATTGGAAAGCGGAGGGCATCGATATTACGCCTCTATTGTATCAGCCTGACGTACCTAAGCATGTTGGTCGTTACTGTGACAAAACGCAGGATCATGGCTTGAGTCGTTCTTTAGACCAACAGGAATTGTTACAGATTTGCGAGCCTGCCTTAGAGCGTAAAGAAGCCGTACATGCGGTTTTACCGATTCGTAACATCAACCGTGTTGTTGGTACGATTCTAGGTAGTGAAATTACACGTCGACATGGCGCTGCTGGGTTGCCGGATGGTACAATTCGCTTGCACTTCCGCGGATCAGCTGGTCAAAGCTTTGGTGCATTCGTACCAAAGGGTGTCACGTTATCTCTTGAAGGTGATGCGAATGACTACTTCGGTAAGGGACTTTCCGGTGGACGTATTGTCGTGTATCCGAATGAGAAGGCAACCTTCGTTCCAGAAGACAACGTAATTATCGGCAACGTAGCCTTCTATGGTGCAACCTCCGGTGAAGCATATATCCGTGGTGTTGCCGGCGAGCGATTCTGTGTTCGTAATAGTGGAGTTCGCACGGTTGTCGAGGGTGTAGGCGATCATGGCTGTGAGTATATGACAGGCGGACGTGTTGTCATTCTAGGTCCTATCGGTCGTAACTTCGCTGCTGGTATGTCCGGTGGTGTAGCTTACCTACTCGTACCAGATGAAGAGTGGTTCAACAAAGAAGTGAACAAAGAGATGGTACACATTGAGCGTCTAGATAATGAAGCGGAAATCGAAGAAGTTAAGGGAATGGTTCGACGCCATGTTAAATATACGAGCAGTGAACATGCTCAGCGCATCCTGAACAACTGGGATGACAATGTTGAGAAATTCATCAAGGTTATTCCGAAGGATTACAAACGTATGCTAGAGCAGATTGAAATAGCTAAGTCGTCTGGATTAGTTGGCGATGCAGCATTGCTCGAAGCTTTCCAAGCGAATATGCGCGATGTATCTCGGGTCAGTGGTAACTAGGGAACAATCGAATAACTGTTCTAGATCATAGGAACAGGTGAATAAATATTCGCTTGTCCCATAATAAAAGGAGGGGCTCACTATGGGAAAATCAACTGGCTTTATGGAATATACACGTGAGCTTCCCGGTGACCGCGATCCGCTTACGCGCATCAAAGACTGGGAAGAGTTTCACTTTCATCTAAAGGAAGAAGAACTACGTACACAAGGCGCTCGTTGTATGGATTGTGGTATTCCTTATTGCCACACAGGTCTTATTATCAATGGTATGGCAGCAGGCTGCCCGGTTAACAATCTTATTCCGGAGTGGAATGACTTGGTTTACCGTGGACTGTGGAGAGAAGCATTGGACCGACTTCACAAAACGAATAACTTCCCTGAATTTACAGGTAGAGTTTGCCCAGCGCCATGTGAGGGCTCATGTACAGTAGGTCTCAATGGAGATCCTGTTACCATTAAGGGGATTGAGCAACAAATTATTGATAAAGGCTTTAGTGAGGGCTGGGTATTACCTGAACCGCCACTAACTCGTACGGGTAAACGTGTTGCTGTTGTTGGTTCAGGACCTGCAGGCTTAGCAGCTGCAGCTCAACTGAATAAAGCTGGACACGATGTGACAGTCTATGAACGAGCAGATCGTGTTGGTGGATTACTGATGTATGGTATCCCGAACATGAAGCTAGATAAGCAGAAGGTCGTACAACGTCGTGTTGATATACTGACTGCGGAAGGTGTTAAGTTTGTAACCAATACCGAGATTGGTAAGGATGTACCCGCTAATAAGCTAGTAACTGAGAATGATGCAGTTGTTCTAGCTGGTGGAGCTACCAAACCTCGTGATCTTCCTATCGAAGGTCGTGAGCTCAAGGGTGTTCACTTCGCTATGGAATTCTTGAAAGCTAACACGAAGAGCTTGCTTGATTCGAACCATGCCGATGGCGAGTATATTAACGCTGAAGGTAAGGATGTTATCGTAATCGGCGGTGGAGACACAGGTACCGACTGTGTGGGGACATCACTTCGTCATAAATGTAAGAGTGTTACTCAGTTCGAAATCATGGCTCAGCCTTCCATTGGTCGTGCTGCGAACAATCCTTGGCCACAATTCCCTCGGGTATATAAGCTCGATTATGGTCAAGAAGAAGCAAAAGCTATGTACGGAAGCGATCCGCGTGTGTACACCATTGTAACGAAGAAATTCGTAGGCGATGAGAATGGACATATCAAGGAATTGCATACCGTCGAAGTTGAGTGGAAGAAGGATGACAATGGTCGTTTTGGTCCAGTAGAAATCGCTGGTACGGAGAAGGTATGGCCTGCACAGCTAGTTCTTCTAGCGATGGGTTTCCTTGGACCAGAAGAAACTGTGTTGGCAGACCTGAATGTAGAACGTGACGAGCGTTCGAATGCTAAGGCAGTCGAGGGAGAGTACACAACAAGCATCAAGGGTGTATTCGCAGCTGGTGACATGCGTCGGGGCCAGAGCCTTGTCGTTTGGGCCATCAATGAAGGCCGTGGTGCGGCTCGTGAAGTCGATCGATATCTTATGGGGCATACGAATTTACCTTAAAGTTTTCTCAACTTGTTGGTAAAACTACTTCGGAAGCATTAGCTCAGTTTTACCAGCTTGTCCGCGAAACAGAATTAGACAATCAGAGACCACTTCCTAATTTGGGAGTGGTCTTTGTTCAAATATAAGAATTTACAAGTTTAGAATAAGATTTACGCAGTAGTTGGCGCTGTAGTGTTTCATTTGAAAGTACCAAATTGGAGATATAGCAAATTTTAGAGCTATATTGCTTGCTGTAAAGCGGAATATCCGCCTCAGAGAGAAGCTTTGGTGCGGTTTGCTTGCTGTAAAGCGGAATTTTGAGACTGTCGATTAATTATAAAATAAGCATATTCATGCAGTCTTATGTATACACACAGCACTTTATCTATCCTTATAATTTCCTTTTGATCTTCATCCCGTTGCCTCAGATCAAATCTACTATTTGCTAGTTTCAGATTGCGCTATAGATCGGTCTTTTTTTTTTGTTTTTTCTAATTTTTTTCTAATTTTTTCTAATTTTGATCTTGAAATCGGAATGAATTACTGTTAAAATATAGGAACAAACGTTCTTAAAGTATCGTTCCAAAAGTATCGTTCCAAAAGTATCGTTCTATAAGTATAGTTCTATAAGTATCGTTCCAAAAGTATCGTTCTATAAGTATAGTTATATAAGTATCGTTCCAAAAGTATCGTTCCAAAAGTATCGTTCTGAAAGTATACTCTACGTTTGATCAAGGGGTGGTGGGGTTACGGATGGTAGAAAGTATATTAGAACGGTTACCCAATCTTATGCGTGTGCATTCACCGAAGGACACCGCCAACGATACCGTTGCACTGGCAGCGTTTCAAGCTCGGTTTCACTCTGAGGAAGCCTGTGCGGATTATCTGATTGCCCAGAAGTGGCCCAATGGGTTTATTTGCTCCCGTTGCTCGCATACCACAG
>Ga0209276_102019_pt1 | contig 10540 bp, 9 predicted proteins | sample DewCreD2012metaG_3_FD_185473 | JGI IMG/M metagenome (GOLD analysis project Ga0209276, IMG submission 185473) | Hot spring sediment bacterial and archeal communities from British Columbia, Canada, to study Microbial Dark Matter (Phase II) - Dewar... ...
TGGCGAAGGCAGTGATGAGGTCGCGCAGGTCGTCGAACCACTCCAGCGCGACGGCGAAGCCGCCCGCCGCTTCGTGCCCGCCGCACTTGAGACATAAAGGCTTCATCTGCGCCAGCAGCTCGGTCAGGCTGAACTCAGGGATACTGCGCATTGAGCCGCGCGCGACGCCTTCTTCGATGGTCACTGCCGCGACGGGGCGGTAGTAGCGGTTCATCAGCTTGCCTGCCACCAGCCCGACGATGCCGTGTCGCCAGTTTGGGGAATGCACCACCAGCGCGCGATGGCGCGTGAGATTGTCCTGCTCGATCTGCTCAATCGCCTCTTGCACCGCCGCTTCTTGCAGTTGCTGCCGATCGCGGTTGTGCTTGTCCAGCGTCTGGGCGATCTCTTGCGCGGCGTCTGGGTCTTCTGTCAGCAGGAGTTGCAGCGCGAGGCGTGCGTCTTCCAGTCGCCCCGCGGCGTTCATGCGGGGTGCAAGCCCGAAGCCGATGTCGCGCGCGGTCGGTTTGCCCTTGACGCCCGCGACCTGCTTCAACGCCTGCAGTCCGACGCGCTTGGTCTGGTGCAGCTGCTCCAGCCCCAGCTTGACCAAGATGCGGTTCTCGCCGACCAGCGGCGCCACATCGGCGACCGTGCCCAGCGCGACGAGGTCGAGCATTGTGTTGTAGAAGCCGTTCCGCGCGAGTTTGCGTTCCTTCAGCAGCGCTTCGGCGACGCGGAACGAGACGCCCACCCCGCTCAGCTCATGGAAGGGATAGTGCGAATCGATGCGTTTGGGGTTCACCACTGCCAGCGCATTAGGCAAGCGGTCGCTGGGCTCGTGGTGGTCGGTGATGACGACTTCCAGCCCTGCGGCGTTGAGCGCGTCGACGGCGTGGTGCGCGCGTGTGCCGCAATCGCAAGTCAGCACCAACCGCGCGCCGATGCGCTGCGCCGCCTCGATTGCGTTCGGGTGCAGGTCGTAGCCCTCCCGCTCGCGGTGCGGGATATACGGCTCAGCGGGGACGCCCAACTTGCGCAGCGTCGTCAGCCACAGCGCGGTCGCGGTCACCCCGTCCACATCGTAGTCGCCGTACACCAGCACAGGCTCTTGGCGTTCGACTGCCCGCGCGAGTCGGCGCACGGCAGGCTCGATGTCGGGCAGCCGCTTCGGGTCGCTGAGGTCGTGCAGCACGGGGTTGAGGAACCGATAGGCGGCTTCGGGGTCGGTGTAGCCCCGCGCGACCAGCACCCGCGCCAGCACGGAACTAATGTTCAGCTCGCTCGCCAGCAGCGTCGCTTTCGCCTCATCCGTTGCACGCACGCGCCATCGGTACCGCGCCATAGGATGGCGTATTGTACCCAACGCCCAACAGGTACAATCTACCCACTATGGGACACCTACTATTGGTTGGCGCAGACAGCACTATCGGTCAGTCCGTTGCGAAGGCGTTTATGGAAGACGAATGGGAAGTGTGGGCGGTTGGACGCCATGCGGAGCGGTTCGCGCAGGGCGTTCAGTGGGCGCACACGGTAAGCAATGTCGCCGACGAGTCGGCTATGCAGGCGGCGGCGCAGGCACTGCAAGCGCACTTGCAGACACAGGGCGACCGCCAAGTGGACGCGCTGGTGTACGCCGTCGGCGACATCACGGCGCAGAAGGTCGCCGAGATGCCGCTGGAGGCGTGGCGGCGCATTCTGGATGCGAACCTCACGGGCGCGTATGTCGCAACCCGCGCCTTCAGCCCGCTGTTCAGTCCCGAACCGCACCTGTTCTACATCGGCGCGATTAGCGAGAAACTGGCGCTGCCTGGCTTGAGCGCGTATGCGACGGCGAAGGCGGGGCTGGAGACCTTCGCGCAAGTGCTTGCCAAAGAGCAGCCGCGCTGGAAAATCACCGTCGTGCGCCCTGGCGCGGTCAACACCCGCTTCTGGGAGCGCGTGCCGTTCCGCATGCCGCCCAAAGCCCTCCAGCCCGAAGATGTCGCCCTGCGCATTCTGGAGGCGTACTACAACGAGCAGAAGGGCACACTGGACATCCTCCCCGAATGAGAGCGATTGAGCCAATCCCCGACGTGATGCAGGCGGTGGTGCTGCACGCCTACGACGGCGCGCCCGACTCGCTGCGCGTCGAGACGCGCCCCGTGCCGCGTCCGCAGCGCGGGCAAGTGCTGGTCAAGATGACCGCCGCGCCGATTAACCCCTCCGACCTAATGTTCCTGAAGGGGCTGTACGGCGTGCGCAAGCCGCTGCCTGTTGTGCCAGGCTGGGAGGGCGCAGGGCGCGTCGTGGCGACGGGCGACGACTGGCTCAGCCGCCTGCTGCTGGGCAAGCGCGTGGCGTGCGCCGCGCCGAACCAGCATGACGGCACTTGGGCAGAGTATATGCTCACCGCCAGCGCGCGCTGTGTGCCCCTGATAGACTCCATCGACGACGAGGCGGGCGCGATGCTCATCGTGAACCCGCTGACAGCGTGGGCGCTGATGGACACCGCGCGCAAGGGCGGGCATCGCGCCTTCGTGCAAACCGCCGCCGCCAGCGCGCTGGGACGGATGCTCCTGCGCCTGAGCCAGCACTTTGGCGTCGCGGGCGTCCACATCGTGCGCCGCGCGGAACAGGCGGAACTGCTGCGCTCCATGGGCGCACGCTATGTGCTGAACAGCGAGGCGGCGGGCTTCGACGAGCAGCTGCGCGAAACCTGCCGCCAGTTGAACGCGACGATTGCCTTCGAAGCCGTGTCGGGGATGACCGCCGCGCGGGTGCTGCGCGCGCTGCCCGACGGGGGTCGGCTCGTGCTGTACGGCGCGCTCTCCGAATCGCCGCTGATGGCAGACCCGCGCGATTTGATTTTCCAGCGCAAGCGCGTTGAGGGCTTCTGGCTCGCCGACTGGCTCGCGGGGCGCAGTCTCTGGGGGCAGTTGCGCCTCGCGCGGCAGGTGCAACACGCGCTGGGCGACCTGCTGCGCAGCGAGGTCGCAGGGCGATACCCCTTGCAGGAGGTGCATCGCGCCCTGCAGGACTACCAAGCCTCGATGACGGCGGGCAAGCGGCTGCTGGTGATGCACGAAAAATAACGCGCCCCCGGCAGGAATCGAACCTGCGCACCAGGCTCCGGAGGCCTGCGCTCTATCCACTGAGCTACGGGGGCGTGTGAGAACCCAATTATACCCGAACCCGAAACGCCATCCCCCACGCGCCGTTCCAGTCGTAGGTCGGACGCGCGCCTGCTATCGTGTCGCCAAACGCATCGGTAATCGGCGCAGGCGAATACGCACCCGTCGGGCTGCTCGTCGCTACCAAGTCGCCCCGCAGGTTCCAGTGCTTGTACTCAGTGCCCGCGTTGCTCACCTGCTGGTACATCGCACTGCCAACTCGTAATGTACCCCCGCTCCTAATCATTCGCCCTATCCACTAGCGGAGTAGCGTGCGCACCGCTACCAAGGCGCCGAAATTATTTGCAAACCCTCTACCCGCTCAAAATGGCGTGGATTGGTCGTGAGCAAAATCAACTCGTGAGCCAGGCAAGTCGCTGCAATCAACAAATCTATATCGCCAATCAGCTGGTTCTGCTGACGCAATCGCGCACGCTCCTGACCAAAAAGGCGTGTGATTGGCTCCGTGATTGGCAAAATGGTCTTATCCGATACAAAGGTCATCACAGCACGCTCCGCTGCAGCGGGATCACGGGCACGATAGACACCCTCGTAAAGCTCGGCTAACGAGAGGATGCTCAACGCTAACTGGGGCGCGCCAATCTTCAACAGGGTCTCAGTGTACGCCTGCACCCCACGCAGATGGCGTACAATCCAGCCCGTGTCCAACAGATAGAGTGGCTTCACAGCTCCACTTTCGCGCGTGTTTGCAGCAGGCGGTTGGTGTAAAGCTCCTGTTCGAAAACCTCGCAGTCCAGTAGCGACGCCCATGCACCCGCAGTTGCTGCCGTGGGATTAGCGGCTGTCAGGGTGGCTTCCGAAGTGGAAAGCGTCACCGTCAGCTCGGTACCTTCCTCTATATCCAGCGGTTCTAACAGCTCTAACACCCCACGACGATACCGTACCTTCACCTGTTTGACCATAGTGTCCTGACCTCCGCTGCGACCTGTGTTTTGCTCGGTTCTGCCGTCAATGCCTCTTTGATGGGGTATTGCCCATCGGAGGCGAGTATACCCACTGCAGCGGGTCGCTGCTGCGCTGCCGACTGCCCTCCGCTACCAGCGTGTCGCCCGAATACAGGTACACCACCTCCAAAGTGCTGCGCACATGCGACCTGTGCTTATGCGTAGTGTACTACTTATACCAATCGCCGAGCCAGAGTTCACAAATTCCTGCGCGTGCAGAATCCCCCCACTCCCTGCCCTCTTCCTGATAAGGGTACATCGGTCAGGTACAAAAAAAGTGCCGCTTGGGGTAAATTTCATCCACTATGATAACACCCAAACGGCACAACACGGCAGAAGAATACCCGATCGCAACACTGCTCCAACACCTCCAACACGCCCTCACACCGACGCAACTCGACCGACTCCACTGGCTCCTGTTCGCCCTCATCGCGCTCGGCACACTCGCCCAAACCCGCGTCTGCCTCTACCTCGCGCAACTCACCCCCATCGCCCCCAACACTTGGCGACAACGCCTCAAACGCTTCCGACAACAGCCCTTCCCTGAACAGACCCTGTTCCCAACCTTGCTGCGCCTTGTCGTGGAATGGTTGCGTCTGCCCGAAGTGTTCCTCGCCTTAGACGCCACCACGCTGGGCAACCGCTGGACAGTGCTGGCACTGGGCGTGGTGGTTCACCAACACACCATCCCCATCGCGTGGAAGGTCGTGCGGGGCAACACCAAAGGCGCGTGGCTGCCGTTGTGCGAAGCGATGCTTGCCCTGTTGCGTGGCGCGTTGCCGAAGGCGATGCCTGTGTATGTGCTGACCGATCGGGGCTTGTGGTCGCCTGAGTTGTTTGGGGCAATCCAGCGCAACCGTTGGCATCCGCTGATGCGCATCAACGCGCAGGGGTATTTTCGTCCGTTGTGGGGGCGTCGGGCGCGTGCGTTAGCGTCGTTGTGTCCTGCGCGGGCGGGTCAGCAGGTGGTGATTGCTGGGGAGGCGTTTCGGTATCGGTTGCGGTGTAGTTTAGTGGTGTTTTGGGGCGCAGGGGCGCAGGAGCCGTGGTATTTGTTGACGGACTTGCCTGCGCGTGCGGTGTGTGGGTCGTGGTATGGGTATCGGATGTGGATGGAGCAGGGGTTTCGTTGGCAAGGGGCGTGGGTGTTTTGGGTGGCATCGGTGTCGTGTGGGTTCGGAGGTGGGTATGGATTGGGTGTGGTTGGTGTATGCGTTGGGGTGTTTGTTGGCGGCGCGTGAGGGTCAGTTGGTGGGGAGCGAGGCTGGTTTATGGGACAGGCGTCGTCGGAGTGCGAGTGTGTTGTTGTTAGGGCTGATGTCGTTGGTGGTGAAGTGCTGGAGAGCTGTGCTGGGTGTAGATAGTGAAATTCTGAGTTTTTCTTCGGGAGGTGAACCTGAGTGATGTACCCTTATCAGCCAGCCCTACCCGCGCCCGTTCCACCGCCTCGCGCGTGAGCGATTCGATGTGCGTCGGTGCGTCCCAGACGGCTCCGTAGCCCAGCCCGCTGAGTTCCGCCCATGCGAGCGCGGCGGTCAGTGCGGGCAGGTTCAGCCGCAGTCGTTCCCACTCGCCGCGCAGCAGGGCGCGGGCGCGCTGGAACTCGGCGTCGGTGAGCGGGGCAGCGAGCGCGTCGCGCAGGAGCGTCTCGTCGGCGGGAGCCTTGCCCGTCTGCAGCCAGCCGACTCCGACGCACGCGCCGCGTTGCAGCCAAGTCTCCGCGCGCAGGTCGTAGCCGACACCGCGCGTCTCGCGGGTCGCCACGAACAGCCGCGCCCGCTTGCCCTCGCCAAGCGCGAACTGCCACGCGAGCAGGGCGTAGTAATCTTCGGCGCGGGCAATCGGAACCGCCCAGCCGTAGCCTGTGTAGTGCAGCCCGCGCGGGTCTGCAACCGTCGCGAAACGCAGCCGCTGCTCGGCGGGTGAGGGTAGGGCAGCGCGCCCCACGCCGTCCCACTCGCCGCCGAACATCAGGCGCACGAACTCCGTCAGCCGCTCCGCAGGCATATCGCCCGCAATCGCAATCACAGCGTTTTGTGGGCGGTAGTGGGCGCGGTAGTAGGCGCGGATGTCGTCAAGGCGCACGCGCGCTAAGGCGTCCTCGTCGGCGTACCCACCCAGCAGCCGCGCGGTCAGTCGCCAAGCGTGCGCCCCTTCCTGATAGCGACGGTCGTACAGCGCGTGCTGGCGGGCGCGTTGGAGCGCAGCCTCGTCGAACTCCGCGCGGAAGAGCGCCTCCTTCAGCAGCGACAGCACATTCACCACCGAGTCGGGGCGTGCGTAGGCGGTGATGAGCGCGCCTGCGGGCGTCCACTCGATGCGCAGGCTGCCCCCCGAACGCGCGAGACGCACGGCAAGCGTGCGCTCCGTCTCGTTCTGCGTCGCGCCAAAGAGCATGCGCATCGTCAGCTCGCCTGCAGCGGCGGATTCGCCAAGCGCGTGCCCGACGGCGACCTGCACAATCACGCTCTCAGCGTCTGGGGCAGTGAGGGCGACAACTCGCAAGCCGTTCGCGAGCCGCTGGCGGGCGACGGCGCGCTTGGCGAGGTCGGGCAGGGCAGGGGAGGGTAGGGGAGTTTGCGCAGGAGCGGCGGGCGGGGGCGTCGCCGACTCGCCGTGCAGGCGCGCGGTGAACGCCTCGACGGTCTCAAGGGACAGGGCGTGGAGGCGTTCGGCGAACGCTTCGGGCGTCAGCGGCAGGTTCAACGCAGCGCACAGCCCGTGCCAGCGGGCGCGCTCTAAAGGGTTGCGCATCGCAGCGATGTGGCGCGCCAGCACCGTCGCACGCGCCCCCTCCAGCGCGGCGCGATGCTTGCCTGTGGCAATCCCCTGCAGGGCGCGCTCCAGACGCTGGCGCGTCTGCGCCTGCCAATCTTCGGTCGGTTGCACGGGGGACAGGGCATACAGCGCCAGCAAGCTCCCCTGCAAGCGCGGCAGGTACTCGCTGACGAGGCGTCCGAAGGGCGGCTCGCCCTCGTAAAGCAGACCGCGATGGGGTTCCGCCAACGCCACGCGCAGCACCTCCGCGCAGAGCCAGCCGTCGATATCCTGCGCGGGTGGGGTGGGGAGACTCATAGCAACTATGGAGTGCGGAAGCGTAGCTTCCGCTTGCTGAAGCCGCTTGGAGTGGGGAAGCGCAGTTTCCGCCTGCTGAATCTGCTTAGAGTGGGGAAGCGCAGTTTCCGCCTGCTGAAGCCTCGCTTCAGCACTCCAAAGCGCGTGTTCCACCACTTGACGCACCGCATCTGTCTCCACCGCGCCGACGATCACCACGACCACACGGTCAGGGCGATAGTGCGCGCCGTGGAATCGGCGAACCGACTCGATGTCAAGGCGGGCGAGCGTGTCAGGATTACCCAGCAGCGGCAGTCCGTAGGGGTGCTGCGGAAACTTCTCGGCGAACAGCGCGTAGCGGGCGGGGCGGATGGGGTCGGCGTGGTGCAGGGCATACTCGTCGCGCAGGATGATCTGTCGCTCCCGTTCCAGTGCGTCGGGGAGCAGGGCAGGGGCGAGCAGGCTGCGCAGCAGGGTCTGCAGCGGCTCGCGCCAGCGGTCGGGCAGCACGCTGGCGCGGAGGCGCGTCCAGTCGCGCTCGGTGAAGGCATCCAAGACACCGCCCGCGTTCTCGAACGCGCTGTCCAAGGCGTCAGGCGGCAAGCCCACCGCGCCGCGAAAGAGCAGATGCTCCAGCAGGTGCGCCACGCCCGAAGTCTCGGCGGTCTCCTGCGCGACGCCAACGCGCACCCAGATCTCGATGGCGGTCAGCGGCGCGCTTGGCGCGCGCTCCACGATGACCTGCAGCCCATTCGCCAGTTGGAAGCGACTCACGCTCGGCGTCCCCCACGCCGCTGCCATCAGCAACAGGAGCAATGCGCCGAGCGCGAGGCGACTCACGGCTTATTCCACTGTTGGCTTTTTTCGCGCGCCTCTTCCCACGCTTGGCGGTAGAGCCGTTCGCGCTCCGCTTGGCTGGGCGATTTACCCGTAGCGTAGAACCATGCGGCGGCGCGCCCGACGGTCAGCGTGCCCGCGTAGGCGACCATGCCTTTGACGACCATGCCCACCCCACCAGGCACAAGACCCACCAGCTGCCGTGCGACGGCGCGCCAGCCGAACGCCGCGCCCAGCACGCTCGCCAGCTCAGGCAGCCGTTGCTTCCAATCGGGCGCCTTGCCGAACGCCGCCGCGACGCGCAGCACCATCAGCAGCTGGTTCTTGGTCAGCAGCACCATATCGGCGACGGCGGCAGGCGGCGCGAGCAGCCCCAACAGCGGGAACACCGACGGCAGCGCGGAGACCATCGCCAAGCCCGCGTTCAGCGACGCCACATCCTCAATCATGCGGTTCACGACCAACTCGCGCGTACCTGGCAATACCCGCGCCAGCGCAATCAGCGGGAACTCGTGCTTCTGGAAGTGGTCCACAATCGCCTCGATCGCGTCTTGGGGCACCTCCAGCGCGTCGCAGCCCAAAACGAGGTCGAACTCCTCGTTCACCGGCGCGTTGTAGCGCTTGACATACTCGGCGGCGGTCTGGAGCTGGGTAGGGCTTGCGCCTGCGGTCAGCACGCGCCAAACAGCTTCCACGCGGTCAGGCTGTCCGACCAGCGCAATCCGAAACGGCGTCAGCAGCTCGCGCTCCACCTGCTTCGGCGAAAGCTCCTTCGCAATGTTCCACCAGTGTGTCAACTGGTTCAGTCTCTGTCGTATCATACAGTCCCCCAGTATAGGCAAATGATACCCGATAGGCGTCGGGTATCATATACGGGGGTTGCGATGGCGTTCACTGTTGAAGACTTTGAAGACATGCTGCGCATTCTGGAGCGCAATCCAGAATGGCAGGAGCGGATGCGTCGGGCGATTCTAAGCCGCGAGCTGCTGGAGTTGCCTGAACGCCTGCTGGCGCTGGTGCAGCAGCTTATTGAGTCGGATGCCCGCAACAGCGAGCAGATCGCGGAGTTGACGCGCACTGTGCAGCGGCACGATGCGTTGATTGCCGAGCTTATCCAGACGGTGCAGCGGCACGATGCGTTGATTGCCGAGCTTATCCAGACGGTGCAGCGGCACGATGCGTTGATTGCGGAGTTGATTCAGACGGTACAGCGCCACGACGAGCAGATTGCGGAGCTGGTGCAGGTGGTGCGCGAGCTGGCGGAGGCGCAGCGTCGGACGGAAGCGCGGCTGGAACGGCTCGAAAACAGACTGGAGGGCGAAATCGGCAGACAAAGCGGCGAGCGCTACGAACGCGAGGTAGTCGCTTCGGCGCCTGTGTTTTTCTACGGCGGACAAGGAGGCGGCTTGGGCAACCTGATGGTACAAGACCAACTGCGGCAGTGGCTCCAGCCGCTCTTCGAGCAGGGCGTCGAGATTTCCAATTTGGCGAACCCGTTTCGAGCGGACATCATCTGGTGGAAAGGCGACCGCGTGATGGTGGTGGAGGTCGGCATCAAGGTCAGCAGGGACAATGTGAAACGCGCGGCGGCGCGGGCAGAGCTGCTGCGCCGCGCGGGAGTCAATGCGACGCCCGCTGTGATTGGGGAAGAGTGGGCTTGCCCGATGTGCAGGCGCTCGCCCAGCAAAGAGGGTGTAGAATGGTTCGTCGGCGACGGGCTGTCGCAGGGGTTCTTGGAGTTCCGCAAGCTGCCCGACGGTCTCCCCCGTCGGTAGGCAACTACAGCGCGACGGCGTGCAACTCGGTGTAGACCGAGCCGTCGGGGGTGAGCGTGCTTTGCATCAGGCTAATCGTGCGCAGCTCATACCGCCCGAAGTCGGCGGGCGTAATCCGTTGCACAGCGTCGTGGAGCCGCTTTTTCAGCCCGTCGGCGTCGCGGCAGGGCGTCTTGAGACGCGCCAGCGTGATGTGCGGGTGGAACGGCTTGCCCGACGGGGCGGGGAGCAGGACGCGCTCCAAAGCAGTCGCCATCTGCCCCAGCAATTGCCCTCCCTCCGAGACGCCCGCCCACAGCACATTCGGGCGGTTCCAGTTCGGGAACACGCCCAGCCCCTGCACGGCGACTGTGAACGGCGGGACGGCTGCACGCGCGGCTTCCATCGCCCGCACGATGGCGGGAACGCGCGCCGCGTCCTGCTCGCCGAGAAACAGCAGCGTGATGTGGTAGTTTTCGGGGGCGACCCAGCGCAGGGCGCGGTCAGGCGCGGCGCGTCGGAGCTGCTCGCGCGCCTTATGGAGCGCGTCGCGCACCGCGTCGGGAATCAAAGCTGCGATAAAGAGCCGCATCCGCCCGCTTGCACCCCCTTGTAGAGTAGCCACAGCGCGTACTGCGTGGCGCGGTACTTGATGGTCGCACGGTCGCCTGCGAACAGCTGCCGCTTGACGATTGTTGTGTCGGGGTCGCTGACGCCGAAGTAGACCAGCCCAACAGGCTTTTCGGGGCTGCCGCCGCCTGGTCCCGCGATGCCCGTGATGCCGACGCCCCACCAGCCG
>Ga0209276_102030_pt1 | contig 10487 bp, 10 predicted proteins | sample DewCreD2012metaG_3_FD_185473 | JGI IMG/M metagenome (GOLD analysis project Ga0209276, IMG submission 185473) | Hot spring sediment bacterial and archeal communities from British Columbia, Canada, to study Microbial Dark Matter (Phase II) - Dewar... ...
CAACCCTATCGAGATTGCGGCGGTGGTGGTATGGCGCGTGGTGGATTCGGCAAAAGCACTGCTGGACGTGGAGAACTATCAGGAGTTCGTTGCCACCCAGAGCGAAACCGCCATTCGTGCGCTGGCGACTCGCTACCCTTACGACTCACACAAGGAGGGTGAGGAGTCGCTACGGGGCAACCCCGAGGAGATAGCGCAGGAGCTGAAGCGCGAGGTGCAGGCAAGGTTAGAGGTTGCCGGTGTGGAGGTGAACGAGGCGCGTATCAGCCATCTGGCGTATGCCCCCGAGATCGCGCAAGCGATGTTGCGACGCCAGCAAGCGGAGGCGATTATCGCTGCTCGCCAGCGCATCGTGGAAGGTGCAGTAGGTATGGTGGAGATGGCGCTCCAGCAGCTGAGCGAGCACAACGTGGTAGATCTGGACGAGGAGCGTAAGGCGGCGATGGTAAACAACCTGTTGGTCGCGCTGGTCTCGGAACACGAAGCGACTCCTGTCATTAACACGGGGACGCTATATGCCTGAGAAGAAGCGGTTCTTACTGCGCCTCGACGAAGAGCTCTACGAAGTGCTGGAGAAGTGGGCAGCAGATGAGTTGCGCAGCGTCAACGCGCAGATCGAATACCTGCTGAAGGAGGCAGCGCGTCGTGCCGGACGGTGGAAGGGAAGTGGTCGTCACCAGCCGGCAAGAGAGAAGAGCCGGGACGAATAGCCTATGCTTTCGGATGGCAAGGCTCTGCCCGATCCGAGGACGGTTGTTGGGTCACAACGAGGGTACCCCCTAATCAAGGCGAACGGCACGAGAGTTTTCTCTCGTGCCGTTGGAGTGAGGGAGACAGGCGGTTAAAAAGTTAACCGCTATTGCAGAAGGTACTCGCGTAAACCCCTGCGCTTGGCGGCGTCCTTGAGTTTACGCATCGCTTGCGCCTCAATCTGGCGCACACGCTCGCGCGAGATTTTGAGCGCTTCTCCTATCTCCTGTAAGACCTGCTCCTCCTGATCGCCGTACCCCAGTCTGCGGATGATAACCTGTCGTTCGCGGTCGGTCAGCTCGGTTTCCAGGAGCTCATCCAGCACCTTGCGTCGCTCCATTTCCAGCATGACCTCTTCTGGGTCGCGCACGTTCTGGTCATGAATGAGCGAACCCAGCGAAGTGTCCTCTTCCTCACCGACCAGCATGTCCAACGACAAAGGTTCCTGTGCCGCCTGCTGGAGTTGCAATATCTTCTTGGGCGATACGCCCATTGCTTTCGCCAGTTGTTCGACGCTTGGCTCGTCACCGGTTTCGCGGCGCAATCGTTCGCGTTCGCGTTCCATGCGGCGCAATTGCTCGGCGACATGTGCAGGGATGCGCACCGTCTTCGCTTTGTTGTCTATCGCCCGCCCGATAGCCTGCCGGATCCAGTGTGTGGCGTACGTGCTAAAGCGATAGCCTTTGGAAGGGTCGTATCGCTCCACCGCGTTCATCAGTCCGATGGCGCCCTCCTGCACCAGGTCCTCAAAAGGCACCAGCGCGTTTCGGTAGTGCTTGGCGATGTTCATCACCAGGCGCATGTTCGCCTCGACCAGCTTCTGCTTTGCCTCCTCGTCACCTTTGCGAGCGCGTTCCGCCAGTTCCAGCTCTTCCTCTGGCGTGAGCAACGCCACCCGCGTCAGCCGGTTGAGCAAAGACGGTACCTCTGATGGCGCCGCCTTTCGGTTTGGCGTCAGGGTAGGGCTGCCTTGCGAGCTTCCTCTTCGGTTGGCTGGATTGTTGCTGCTCATTTTGTTCCTCAAAAGTCGGTCACGCCAGCAGGTTACTGCTATCGTCTCCTGTTAGTTCGACACGCCGAAGGCGGATTCGGTTTCACGCCGTTCTTGAGATTTTACCCAATGGGAATTACGCTTTGCAACTCACAAAATGTTGCCGTGCAAAAAGGAATACGCCAACCGCTAATGACATTCCTTCGTGCAGATATAGCGGTAGCGATCTCCCTCTTCAGATACCTCGATATTTGCCGGCGCACCGCAGCGGGGGCAGGTCAGTTCGTCCAACATCAGCAGAATGTACACGCTGCGATACTCGTTCGAGATGTAAATGTCGTGCAGTATCCAGCCCTGGTCCAGCAGTTCGTTCACGATGTTGGCACGAACCTCTACTACCTTGCGCACGCGGTGCAGATCAAACTCTTGTCCGACCTCGTGCTGCTCCATCTGTCACTCTTAAGAGGCGGAAGTGCCAACCTCTTTATTATAGAATATTCCGCCTGACTCCTGCTTGTGCCGGATGCCTTCCTGCAAAAATGTTGCTAAACTATTTGGTTAGCCGACGCGCGCCAACGTATCGCTGGCGATAGTAACCGTCGTTCAGGCTGTCTACACGCACGCGCCCCCCCGCGCTGGATGCATGGATAAATTTGCCGTTGCCGATGTAGATGCCTACATGTGAAGCGCCGCGTCGATATGTCTGAAAAAAGACCAGGTCGCCCGGCTTCAGGTGGTTGCGCGATACCGGCGCACCCCTGCGAAACTGTGCGCTGGCTGAGTGCGGTAGTTCAACGCCCGCTCTCTGCCGAAAAACGTAACGTGTGAAGCCGGAGCAGTCGAAACCGCTGCGCGAGGAGCCTCCCCATCGGTAACGTACGCCCCTGAACCGTGACGCCACGCGCACAATAGACTCTCCGGCAGAACCACTTGATAACGTCCTGCGGTTCGCACTGCGTGGCGAGGTGCTTCTGCGCGCGCTTGCCATCCTGGCGTTCTTGCTGTTGCGTCTGGACTGGGCTACCGGGCGTTGAGCAACCTTTCGTGGCGCGGCAGCTGATGGTTTCATCGCCAGTGTGCCCGTTACCTTCACCAGGTCGCCTCGCACCCAGCCCATTTGACCTGTTGGGAGCTTGACCTGCAGCCAGCTGCCCCTGCGTGCCGTCACCAGCACGGGATGACCTTTATCCAGCAAGGTCACGAACCGGTCGGTGCGGTTAGGAGCGTAGCGAACGCATACCCTGTCCCCGTTGATAACGGCGGTCTTCCGCATAGTTACGGGGGCGATTGCTGGCTTTATAGCAGAAGGAATGCGCAAGCGAGTGCCCGGCTTCAAGGAGTCCGGATTCTTCAACCCGTTTGCTTTTACAATGTCCTGAGGCAGCACATGGTATCGCTTTGCCAAGGACCACACCGTATCGTTCTCTTTCACCACAACCACACGTTGCGCCATCGCGCCTGTTGCCCACAACAAGCCGTATGCCATTATCAAGCTGCAGAGTGTGAGCCTCCGTTGCATCGGTTCACCTCCTCCAGTGTGTTAGTGGCTTACGGACAGCCACGGCGTTGTCCCGGCAGCACAACGCCTCGTGACTATACCCATTCGACAGGGGATTTGTCAAGTCCTGCACCTTCCCACAATTTTTTCAGGTAAGGTTGACCACCTCCCCAAAAGGTTGTCATAATATTATCGGAGGTGATGTGAAAGATGCCTACATACGGCTACAGATGTGATAGTTGTGGGGTGGAGTTCGAGCAGTTCCAGCGTATTACCGAACCGCCTTTGACGGAGTGTCCGCATTGTGGTGGTACAGTGCGGCGATTGCTGTACCCTGTTGGTATCCTGTTCAAGGGGCCGGGATTTCATATCACTGACTATCGAAAATCCGACAAGTCGTCATCGGAGAGCAAATCGGAAAGCGATTCGGGCAAGAAAGAGGAGAAAATCGCAGGGATTGTTTAGCAAGGCAGGTTCGGTTGGTGAAGAAAAACGCCGGAGAGGGAACCCTCTCCGGCGATGCTTTAGTTGGCTGCGTTACCTCTCGCTCTCGATAAGCAGGTTGCCCGTTTTCGGGTCGTAGTGGATTTTGACATCCAGAGCATCACGTACGAACGACAGAGGCACGATGGTGCGTCCCCGGTCGATAAAAGGTGCGATTTCCATCGGCAATGCCTGGTTGTTGACCTGGGCAGTAGGCTGCCCGATTTTGAGCTCGATCTCGCGTTCGGCATTGACCGCTCGCACCGTTCGGGACTGGGGATACCAGTAGAGCCATCCGCCGGTATGCTCGAATATCTGACGGAAGGGCGCCAACGGCACACCATCCTGCACGCGCGGCGGAACGTCAAAGGCGATGCGCGTGTTGTCAAACACCACTTGGAATGTGGAACCGGGGATAATCAGCTTATCCCCTGCGCGCACACGATTCGGGTTGGTGATGCCGTTGACAGTTGCTACCGCCTCTGGCGAAACGCCGTGTCGCTTTGCGATGCCGATGAGGGTGTCGCCCCGGCGCACTTCATACACCGTCTGCGGAGCAGCCGGCGCCGTCGTCGCTATCATCTGCGGGACCACCAGCTTCTGCCCTGCCGGTGCGGTAGAGGGCAACAGCACCTCGGGTTGACGTGTGCCCTCGACCACTACAGCGGGCGACTGCACGGAGACACGCGGTTCAGGTACCGGCACCGCGTTGCGCTGTTCGCCCAGCAGAGAGGGTGGTGCGACCGCACGCGCTATCTTCTGCGGGGTTGCAGCCGTGGGCGCTTCAGCATCGTTGACGGTGCGTTTCGCCCCGATGCCGGTAACTGGCGACGGTGCTGTATCGCGCATGGTAGAGGTGGGCATTGCCTCGACAGGTTGCAGAGAGAGCGTGCTACCCAGCGGAGAGAGCAAGATGTCAGGTGAGCTGGGTACGGCATCAGGCAGGCGCGTCTCGCGAACCGTTTGACCGCCCGGATTGTTGACCAGCACGCGCACAGGTGCTGCTTTGTGCGTATTTCGCGCTTCATCCACACCCAGTGCCTCGATGAGATGCCACCCGTTTTCTACTGTGGTGGTATCCCATGTATAAGTATAGGGCGGGAAGTTACGCAGTGTCTTGAACTGGCGGTCAATGAACAGGCTGATGTACGCCCTGCCCAGCTGCTCGCTCACCCGAAGCCCAATCTCCACCTTGCCCGACACAGCGGTGCCGTTTGCCGGGGACACGATGGCGAGAGGCAGGTTGGTTAGTGTGGGCGCGTCCACTGTTACGCCGGTGCGTGTGGTGCCTACCGTGCCATCCGCTTCAATTGCTTTCAAGGTAATCGTGTGTTTGCCCGCGCTGAGATAGGCGGGGTCCAGTATAAACGAGGCGACGCCTCGTTCAAGGGGGGTGTCCAGAGACTTTTCGGCGAAGGGCACATTATCTACCCATAGCTCCAGCTTCACGATCGCCTTGCCCTGGTACCGCACCGACAGCTCCGTGCTCACCTGCAGCGGCTGCGCGAAATCGCGTGCGTTAATAATCTGCAGGCGGGGTGCGTTGTCGGGAATCGCTTGCACGTTTGCGGGCAGCCATACTGTGGATGTTAGCAATGCTGCTGCCACAGCAAGAACGTACACAGTTTTTCTCATGCACCTGCCTCCTTTTTCTCACTCAGGGATTACGGTCGGCGCCACACTTTAGCGTAACAGGCACTCTACGCTACCATAACTTCGCACCTGTGTCAAGAGTTTCCTGCATCCTTCGGGGGAGTTTGGATAATTTTAACCCGGGCAGAAGTCGTACATTCGCGTGTCCAGTATCACGCTCATCGCGCTCCAGAACGCCCCCACGCAGTACTCGCCGAGAATCACGCCGAACATGAAGGGCATCATCTGGCGGTTCAGTTTATAGCCTCCGTAGCGCAGCACCAGCCATTTGATGACGCTGGCAATGAGCAGGCACGACCAGAAGTACTCTACGCCGAAGTTTAGCGACAGCGCGTATCCGGCCGGATGGAAGGGCCACCACAGGAAGCGGAGCCTTGCCAGATGCATCAGCGAGGCGGCGGCAAAGCCGAACACTACTGCCAGCATCGCGGTGATGCTCGGCTCTCGCGGCGAGCGCAAGACGCTCTCCAGCCAGTAGTAGTTGCCCCAGTTGTGCATGTCCATATAGTCGACGCCGGTTGTGTTTGCGTATTTCAGGTGTAGAGCTGCCCAGTAAGAAGCCAGCCCGCCGAAGAACATCGCAAACATCATCACCCAGCCCATACCTTTCATGTTAATACCACCCTGCTGTGCCATTTTCATCGCCTCCAGCTGGCATGGCATGGGATGCGTGCGGTAGCCGCGGCCGCTGAACCACCAGAACATGGTCATCATCGTCAGGCTGGGCGCACCGATGGCGGTGGAACCGAACATCATGATGAGGAAGGTTTGGGAGTTCATTCCCACCACTTCATGCGCCGGGGGACCCAGCTCGGCTCGCACGCGGGTGATGCCGACAGATATGATAAAGAAGATGAGGAAAAACAGCACCACTACCCACAGTTTCATACCTGCAGCCACGCAGAAAGCGACGAGAAAAATCATGCCAAGCAGTAGCCCCGCAACCGCTCCGCGATAGCTCAGTGCCTCACGTGCGTCGTCAATACCGGCATAAAGCGGGTTGATGGCTTTCCGCCAGACCTCGCGCAGGTGGTGTCGCGCGCCCCATATCGCGAACGCAAAGATGGCGAACCACGCGCCGTAGGACTGTTCGTTAAAGAAGGGGAAGGTGTAAGGGCGTCCCTGTTCCACACCTGCAGCGGTCGCTACCACGCGCAGAGCCATTTTTAACAGGAAGAAAAACCATATCGAAAATGAGAGGTCTACGGGCAGGAAGTAGCCCAGCGCGATGATGAAGGGATACAACGGAAGAGGGAACCATCCTACCCCGTTCCATGGTGGCGAAGTAAAGTACTGTTGCAAGTTGCGTGAGGGGTCGTCGTGGCGCACTATGATTTGCGGAATGGCTGGAAAGAGTACGTGCAGTCCGTTCAGTACATCCAGTCCTCCGCCCAGCAGAGCGCCGATAATGAGCGGTTTCTGCAGGAAGAAAGTGGTGTTGCCTCCGTTCGCTACCATCGCCATCGGCAACTGCACGATGGGGTAGGTCAGCTTCTCGTTTTCCATCCACTGCTTGCGCAGGATGACGTTCAGACAGACCATTACCAGCCCCATGACGCCGATGAACAGGCTCCATATCAGCACAGGCTTGAGCCATACCAGAATACGCCCCTGAATGTATAGCGAACTGTGTCCCTCGTAGTAGGGGCGCAAAAACTCTTTATCCTGCACGGTAAGCCACTTGGGGAAGTAGTGGTTGAACAGCTGGTTCCACCCGTTGGTGTCGTTTGCTCCCCAGAAAGGCATGGATAGTGCAGGGATGCCCAGCTGAAGGGTGTCGTGCCCTGCCAGTGCAGAGGCGATGGTAATCATCACGTAAATGACAATCAGCTCGCCCTGAGTAAAGGCGTAGCGTGGAAGAAATCGCTTCAGGAAGAGAACATTGATGAGGATAAGTATCATCAGGCAGAAAACGGTGTTCCAGAACAGCGACATCGCGGTGGCGTGATTACGGTGCCAGATGCCTTCCACCTGAATAATCCAGTAGGTGTTGACGGGGATGAGCACTGTGCCGATAAGCACCGAGCGCGGGGTCACTCCTCGCTCGCGGGCTGCCTCTTCAACCGCTTCTCGCTCCCCGACTTGAACCGCTGGCACGGAGGGAGCCTGAGCAACAAACCGAATTTTCCCCAAGCCAAGCATGCGAGGTGCTCCTTGTGGTATGATGAGACTGCGCCTCTATTTTAGGGCATTTGCCTGGTGGTTGCAAGGGCTAGATGATGAGGTGGCTGGAGGCATCATCTAGAGGACAATGTGCCTTCAGGCAAGAATCAAAATAAGCACAAAGGTGATTTTAGTAACGGAGGAAACCTCTGCAAATGGTGGTAGACGCGCCTCGAGGCATTACAGAAGCCAGAGTAACAAACATTGTGCGGATGGTCGTGATATGGATAGTGTCGCTGGCTGTCGTAGCGGCGGTTCTTGGACTGTTCTACCGCGCCTACTTTACAGGTCCGACAGACGAGGCAATGGACTATGGGCAGATAGCCTACAATCTGTCTAAGGGACGTGGTTTTGTTACCAGCAACATCGTGCCCCTGGGGCTGTATTTCTGGAAGGACGTGCGCGAGGCGTACGACCTCGAACACGGGCCCGCCTATCCGATGTATCTGGCTCTTCTTTTGTACAGGGGCACGCAGGACAGCACCCTCGCGCTGGGTTCGATGATATGGTTCGTGCTCAGTCTGATACTGGTCTATTTCGTGGGTAGTCGCCTGTTCAGCCGACGTGTAGGTTACTGGGCGGCGGCATTGCTGCTTTTTGCGGAGGGCGCGCTGGCATGGATTGCCATTTCAGGAATGCCCGCAGCGATGGCAGGTTTCTTGCTGTTATCCGCTTGTTATTTGCTGTATCGCCCCAGCCGTGAAGAGCTGGACCCCCAGTCGGGGCAGGTTGTCGAGGTCTGGGATCAGCGAACCCCGAGGCGTAGTTTCTGGGCAGGTGTGCTGGCAGGTGCGAGCTATCTTACGCAGCTATCCCTGTGGCTTCTGCTGATTCCCGCTACCATTTACCTGATGATTACCAACCCGGATCGTCGTAGAAAGCATGTGATGTTGTTTCTACTGGGTTTTGTGCTTATCAGCCTGCCATACTGGATACGTAACGCGCGTCTGTTTGGGAATCCGTTTTTCAATCTGCGCGTGTATGAGGTGGCCATGGCGACGCGACCGTACCCCGGCTATTCATTGTACCGTCGCTATGAGGAAGGCAAACGTCCTCCCGGCGTCATCACGCTTTTCATGGAAAACACTCAGCAGGTGCTGGGCAAATGGTCGCGCAATCTGCGTAACGGTATCGGCGCGCTGTTGACGTTTCCTCACCCGGTCATCCCCGCTCTGGCGTTCGCAGGGCTGTTTATTCCCATGCGCCGACGTGCTCTGGCGTTGTGGCGCAACATGATGTGGTGGACGGCGATACTGGTGCTTGTGGGATGTTCGTTCGGGGTGCCCGGTGCGAACGCGCTTGCGTTGTACTGTTTCGCGATACCCTTCAGTGTGCTGGCGGTGGGCACGCTGGAAGATCTGGTGCAGGCTCTATTTGAAGATGCCCAGCGCGTGTGGCGGTGGGGGATAACGGGTGTCCTGTTGATAGTGTTTGCGCCGCTGGCGTTGACGCTTGTCTTCCGGGAGGCGAAAGAGACGCGCGAGGAGTTGATGGCGTTCAACGTGATTTCTCAGCGCCTGGAGCGGGTGCTTGTCGAATTCAAACAGCGCAATCCCGGTGGTAATCTGCCGACACCTGTTGTAGGCATCAGCGACGTACCCTGGCGAGCAGCGTGGTATACACACCATGTGTGGGTGTGGTTACCAGAAACGCCGATGGTACAGGTACCCATGGAGATAGGGGAAGGGCAAAACAAGTTCACGGTGAACCAGCCCTTACCCAACATGGCTGCGGTAAAGGACCTGATACAGAGAGTACAGCCTCTGTTCGCAATCATTACGCCTGCGGTAGGTGGAGCTCCCGATGGAGAGCGGTTGCAAGGGTGGGCTAGCCACTACAACCAGGCGTCGCAGTTTATCTTCCAGTCGTATTTCATACGTGACCAGAAACAGGCGCAGCAGCTGGCACAGGCATGGAAGTCGCGAAGGCGTGCGCCCTACGACCCGGTGGCGGGCGGGGTCTATCCGACGCCTCAGGCAACAGCAGGGCGAGTTGTGCAGAATCTTGAACCGCCACGCTGGATTCTGTTTATCCTTGCGCCTTAGAGCCTATCCGAAAAGTCCGGCAGCCCGGAAGCTAATCCAAGCGCAAGCAAAATGAAGCATCGCCACATAATTCTCAACTTCCTTCTCCCAGCGAACCAGCAATCGCCGAAACCGGTTGAGCCAGGAGTGAGTGCGCTCAACCACCCAACGCCGCGCCCGGTAACCGGGTATCTCCCGCCTCTCCTTGACCTCTTCGCCACGCGCCCGGATGTGCGCGGTATAGCCCCACGCCTCCACCAACTCCCGAACCTGAGGGTAGTCATAGCCCTTATCCAGACACAAGTGCTGAGGATGCTCCTTCGTTGGCTCGGGGCGTCCAACAACTATTGATCCCAGCGTCGGCTCCGTCAACTTCATGTCGTGCCGGTTAGCCCCTTCTACTACCAAACCGATGGGAATACCATGCCCCTCTGTCAGCAGGCTGCGCTTGGTCCCCAACTTGCCCCGGTCTGTCGGATTGGAACCGGTCCCTTTTTCCCCCCAGCGGAGCCTTGCTTATCGCCCCGTCCATAGACTGCCATTCCCAATCTAAACCGACCTTCTCATCGTATTCCAGCACCCCGGCTCGCCACAACCGCTCAAACACACCTGCCTCCCGCCATTCCTGAAACCGATCATGCACCGTGCTTGGTGCTCCTAAACTACGGGGCAGAGCCTTCCACTGGCAGCCGGTCCGCAGCACGTAGAAAATGGCGGTCATCGCTTGCCTGTCATCCATGCGAGGACGTCCCGGCTTCTTCTTCGCTTTGGGCTGTGGGAGTAAAGTCTCTATCCGCTTCCACAGCTCATCGGGAATCTGGAACTGGGGGTTCACTCCTGGCGTTTCATCGGTCATCTTGCCTTCTCCCTGATTGTATGATGTGGTCCCAAGTATACCCTATTTCCTATTTTTCGGATAGGCTCT
>Ga0209276_102047_pt1 | contig 10385 bp, 7 predicted proteins | sample DewCreD2012metaG_3_FD_185473 | JGI IMG/M metagenome (GOLD analysis project Ga0209276, IMG submission 185473) | Hot spring sediment bacterial and archeal communities from British Columbia, Canada, to study Microbial Dark Matter (Phase II) - Dewar... ...
GAAGGTGATCGCCCCAATCAACCAAGGTTTCAAAGGGAGCGTTGGTTTTTCATCCTGACTTTCTCCATCTCCTTTGCTTGAGGTCACGAAAGCCCATGATTTGCTGGAGGTCAATAGGCTCAGAGGTATGTTTGGAAAATCACGCCGTGAATAACTGCCGTTCGCTGTAGCGGACATTGCCATTGTCATTTTTGCGGCTAATAGCCGCTCCAACAGAAGGTAGAGTGTCTTTTCAGCGAAGGGAGCGTCGGGTTGCTCCTCCTTGTTGGAGTGGCTATCAGCCACGATGCAAAACTGATCCCATGACTTTCCGAGCACCCTCATAGGCTCAAAGGGTGTTGGGAAGTTTTGAGCTGTAGCGTCAGTGCCCCAACCAACGCTTCCTGCCTTATAATCCGATTTGCGTCTACTTTGCGTTTCCCCTTCGTCTACTTGTCGTCAACCCAACTTTTCTTGCGACCTTCATAGCGCTGGTGCAGGGAATGTGCGGCTGAATTTTGTGCCTTTGTCGGATTCTTCGTCGTGTCAGGGCGGATAGCCGCTCCAGGGAAGGGAGCACCAGAAAAAGCCAAAACAAAACGAGCCCCCCTATCGGAGCGATTGCCAGCCTCGTGGCGAACAGTCACAGCAACTCTTTCGTTACACTAAAGACCCCAATTTCTCCCGCAGGTGGCGCAGGACGGCTTCCTTGGGGTTCATCCGCTTTCGTTCGCCGCCGTCGCCTTGCCCGACTTCTTCCGCCAGCGCCTTCAGGGTTTTGCGCTCGGTGTTCATGGAACTGACATAGGCACAGAAGTCGCCGCACATCGTGCAGACACCTTTCTCGTAATCCTCGCTGTTGAGCCGATACTCACGAGCCTTGTCGGGGTCAAGGGCGAGGGCGAACATTGTCTCCCAGTCCAACCGATAGCGGGCTTTGGACATCTCCAAGTTGCGCTCCCATGCTCCCTTCACGCCCTTTGCGATGTCGCCTGAGTGGGCAGCGATGCGGGTGGCGATGATGCCCAACCGAACATCTTCAGGGTCGGGCAACCGCAAATGTTCGGCAGGGGTGATGTAGCAGAGGAAGTCAGCGCCTGCCGCCGCTGCGATGGCACCGCCGATGGCACCCGTGATGTGGTCGTAGCCAGCACCGATGTCGCAGGTGAGCGGACCCAGCACATAAATCGGTGCGCCATAGCAAAGCCGCTTCATCATCTTGATGTGAGCCTCAATGTGGTGAATGGGCACATGCCCAGGTCCTTCAATCATCACTTGCACGCCCGCTTCCCATGCCCGCAAAGTCAGTTCGCCCAAGACCGCCGTCTCAAACCACTGGGCGGCATCGCCCGCATCGGCGATGGCGCCAGGGCGCAATCCGTCGCCGAGACTGATGGTCACATCGTATTTGGCACAAATTTCCAGCAAGCGGTCAAATTGCTCATAGAGGGGATTTTCGGCTCGGTGGTGCGCCATCCAGTGCGCCAACAACGAACCCCCCCGCGACACCATCCCACAGGCACGGCTTTGCCCGACGAAAATGCGGACGGCTTCTTTGGTGACGCCGCAATGCAAGGTCATGAAATCCACGCCTTGTTGCGCCTGCCGTTCAATGACCTCAAAGAGGTGCTCTTTGTCCATGTCGGTGATGGATTTGCCCTCCCGCAGCAACTCCCATGCCACTTGGTAAATGGGCACAGTGCCCAAGGGTTTGCGCCATCGGTTCAAAATCGTCACGCGGATGAAGTCCAAATCGCCACCGGTGCTCAAGTCCATGATGGTGTCAGCGCCGTAACGCTCGCAGATCTCCACCTTCAGCAACTCTTCGTCCAAGTCCACATGGTCAGGTGAAGTGCCGATGTTGGCGTTGACCTTCGTCCGCAAGCCTTCGCCGATGCCGATGGGGTAGTAGTTTGGATGGTTGATGTTGCGCGGGATAACGACCCGCCCTTTAGCGATTTGCTCCCGCAGCCATTCCACATCAACGCCTTCGTCTTGGGCGACGATGCGCATCTCCTCGGTGATGATTCCTTGCCTTGCCGCTTGCATCTGCGTCATGACAGTTCGCCTCCTTTGCTGTCTTCGTTGCCTAACCTGTCCTTGCACTGCGGCAGCCATGTTGGTTAGCCCCTTTGAATTGTGTGACAAGCCAGCGATTGTTGCGGCTAATAGCCGTTCCGACGAGGCGCCGCTCATCCTTCCGTCGGTCTGCCCAACTTTGCCCGCTCTTCTTCGGCGATTTTTTCCTCCAGTTTAGCGAACAAGGGGGCGATATCGCGCAAGGGTTGTCCGGCGGGCAATTGGCTGGGCTGCCAGCGCAAAGGAACGCTTTCGGGTTTGTAAAGCAGCGCCAAGTGCGTCCGCTCTGTCTCCCGAATTTCCCGCACCTCAAATTCGCCGACCAATTGTCCGTCATAGCCGAGCATGTGATGCAACCGTTCGCAAGTGGAGGGCATAAAGGGCGCAAGGGCTACCTTTAGGGTGTCAATGGCGCGCAACGCCCCATAGCAAACCGTCCCAGTTCTCTCCCGATCGCTTTTGATTGTCTGCCAAGGTTGCTGTTCGTCCCAGTAGCGGTTGAGTGTCCGCGCAAACTCCATCGCTTCCGCTAACGCCCGCCGAAAGCGACAAGTGCTTAGCAAACCGTCAACCGTTGCCAACATCTCTTCTGCCTTTTGCAGCACTTCCCGATCGCGTGCTGTCAATGTTGAAGGTTGCGGGACTTTCCCGTCAAAGTGGCGGGCGGTGAAGGTGAGGACGCGATGGACTAAATTGCCCCACCAACCGACCAGTTCATCGTTGTTTCGCCGGACGAAATCCGCCCAAGTGAATTCGGTGTCAGCGGTCTCAGGGGCGATAGCGGTCAGGTAGTAGCGGAAGGTGTCGGGATTGTAGCGGGTGACGACATCGTGCGCCCAAACCGCCCAATTGCGGGAAGTGGAGAACTTGTCGCCTTCCAAGTTCAAAAACTCGTTGGCAGGCACATCGTAAGGCAAGACGAAAGTCACCGACCCGTCCGCATCGTCCAATCGTTCGGCGCCCATCAACTCGGCAGGCCAGATGAGGGTGTGGAAGGGGATGTTGTCCTTGCCGATGAAATAGTAACTCTTCGTCGCCTCGTCATACCAAAATGCCTTCCACTCGTCTCCCGTCCCTCGTCCCTCCTCTCGTCTTATTTGCGCCCACTCAACGGTCGCCGAAAGGTAGCCGATGACGGCTTCAAACCAGACATAAAGGACTTTGCCCTCAAAGCCTTCCACAGGGACGGGGATGCCCCAGTCTAAGTCGCGGGTGATGGGGCGGGGTTGCAAGCCTTGCTCCAAGTAGTTGCGGGTGAAGCGATAGACATTGGGACGCCAGATGCTTTCGTGGGCGGCGACATATTGGCGCAACCGCTCCTCAAAGGCAGGCAAGTTCAAAAAGAAGTGCTCCGTTTCCCGAAGGACGGGAGTCGTGCCGTCCAGCAAACTTTTGGGGTTCAGCAACTGGGTCGGCTCTAAGAGTGCTCCGCACTTTTCGCATTGGTCGCCCCGCGCCCGTTCGTAGCCGCAATGGGGGCAAGTGCCGATGACATAGCGGTCGGGCAGGAAGCGCTGCGATGCTTCCGAATACATCTGCAGTTGCTTTTGCACCAGCAAGTAGCCCTTTTCCTTCAGCCGCAAAAACATCCGTTGGGAGAGGCGGTGATGGTTTTCGGTGTCGGTGTGGGTGTAAAGGTCAAAGGAGATGGCGAATTGCTGCCAGACTTGCAAAAAAAGTCGGTGATAGCGCTCAAAGAGTTGGCGGGGAGAGACGCCCTCCTTATCAGCCTGCAAAGTGATGGGTGCGCCATGCGTGTCCGAGCCTGAGACGATAAGGACTTCGTTGCCCTTCATCCGATGGTAGCGGGCAAAGATGTCGGCGGGCAGGTAAGCGCCGGCGATGTGTCCCAAATGGAGCGGACCGTTGGCATAAGGCCAAGCCACGCCGATAAAGATGCGGTCAGCCATCCGATGAACCTCCTTCAACCATTCAGTGCCAACGCTTGTCTTTTGGCGCTGTAAGTTTTGCATCGGAGACGGTAGACAGGCTACAGCGTGGCAAAATTTTGGGCGAGCAAGTCAAAAAGGCATTCATCGCTTGGCAACACTTCGGACGATGCGGCGCTCAAGGAGGCGTCCCGCGTTGGAACGCGGCAACCGAGCATTGCTATGGCTCATCGTCGGCACCATCGCCTTTTTTCTCCTGCTCAAACTGTTGAGCCTTTGGGCGGAAGGGTTGTGGTTCGCTTCCGAGGGCTACGGGCAAGTCTTTGTCCGCCTCCTTTGGTGGCGGGGGCTGTTGTTCGTCCTTTGTGGGGTTTGGTTTTTTGCCCTCCTTTATGTGCCTTACCGCTTGGCACAGAAAGCGGCGGCGAAAGTGCCCATGCCCTTGCGGGCGAAACTGTTTGACGACATGGACAAGGCGTTGGTGGATGCTACCATTGACCGATGGGCTCTTTGGCTCAGCCTTCTTTTCGCCACCATCGCCGGGCTGATTGCCAGCGGGCGATGGAATTACCTCGTCCTTTTCCTCTACGGTGAACCCTTCGGTGTTACCGACCCAGTTTTCGGCAAGGATGTGGGCTTTTATATCTTCCGCCTTCCCTTGCTGAAGTTTTTGGCTTCCTTGAGTGCTCTGGGGCTTTTTCTCGGACTAAGTGGCTTGGTTTTGCGGCTGCGTTATGAAGAATTGTTGCGGTTTGAGGAAAACGGGGTGGAAGCGCCACCCTTCGCTGCCCGCCCTTTGTTGGGCGTTTTGGCAGCCTTCCTTTTGACGCTGGCAATCGGTCAGTTTCTGGGGCGCTACGGGGTTTTGCTGTCCAAACGGGGTGTCGTTTTTGGGGCAGGCTTCAGCGATGTCTATGGCACGCTCCCTGGTTATTGGCTGCTCATCTCGGTGACGGTGGCAAGCGCCCTTGCATGCCTGATAGCGATGCGAGGGGGCGATTTGCGTCCCGTTCGGTGGGGCATCGTGGCGATTTTAGGGGCATGGGTGGGAGGGCGATGGTTGTTGCCGACGGCGTTGCAATCGTTCCTTGTCGTCCCTAACGAGCGGGTGGTGGAGCGCCCTTATTTGCGCTACAACATCCAGATGACGCGGTTCGCCTATCGTTTGGACGAGGTGCGGGAGCAATCTCACCCTGGCAATCCCATCCCAACGCCTGAAGAGTTGCAAGCCAGTTGGAGCGTTTTGGAGAATGTTCGCCTTTGGGACATTGAGCCGTTGCTGGACTACCTCAACCAAACCCAAGCCCTTCGCGGTTACTATGGCTTTTCCAGCGTGGATTACGACCGCTATCTTGTCAATGGTCGGTTGCGACAGGTCGCCATCGGCACGCGGGAACTTTTCCTGCCGCCGCCTTTACGCCGCTGGGTCAATGAGCGGCTGCGTTACACGCACGGCTACGGCGTCGTCGTCTTGCCCGTCAATGAGTTCACAGGCGAAGGAGCGCCCCGCTATTTCATCAAAGACATCCCGCCAGAAATTGCCCCGTCCTTCCCATTTAAGTTGCGTCGCCCGCAGATTTACTTTGGCGAGTTCGTTTTTCCTGAGGAGCGGTTACAACGGCAACCTTTTGCCCGTCGCTTGCCTCCTCAGCGGGCGATGGCGCCTTCTAATCCGACGACGGTGCCAGCAGGTCAACCCCCTTCCGCACCTTCCCTTGCTCCGATGCCCCCAGAAGGGACACCGCCGACGGAAAACACTGCCCCTCCTGAAAGCGCCCCGACGCGTTTTGTCCCTGTCGCCGACTATGTGCTCGTTCGCACTTCCGAGCCCGAATTTGACTACCCGTTGGAAGGTGCCCGACGCTGGAAGACGACGACTTATGAGGCGGATGCGGGTGTTCCCATCGGTTCTTGGTGGCGGCGCGTCCTTTTTGCTGCCCGCTTCATGGACTTGAACTTGTTGCTGACGAACGCCATCCGACCCGAAACGCGCCTTTTGATGTATCGGCAAGTCCTTGAGCGCGTCCAAGCCGTCGCTCCCTTCCTCCTCATTGACCCCGACCCTTATCCTGTCATCACGCCTGAAGGCAACATCCTTTGGCTTGTGGACGCTTACACAGCGACGAGCCAGTTCCCTTACTCCGAACCCCTTTCACCTTTCCTGCCCCTCAACTACCTGCGCAACGCCGTGAAAGTGACGGTGGATGCTTACACGGGTCGGATGACCTTCTATGCCTTTGACGAGCGCGACCCTCTCCTGAGAGCCTATCAACGGGCGTTTCCGACCCTTTTTCAACCCCGAAAAGCGATGCCGGATGTCCTGAAAGCCCACATCCGCTATCCCCGTTTGCTTTTCACCATCCAAGCCCAACTCCTCTGCCGCTACCACATGACCGACCCCGACCAGTTTTACCAGAACGAAGACCGATGGGACATCGCCCGAGAGGAACGGGTAACGATGGCAGGGACGGAGCAAACCCTTCCCATGCGTCCTTACTACATCGTCTTGCGCTCACCAGACGACGGCAAAGACCGTTTCCTGTTGCTTTTGCCCTTCACTCCCTTCGGTTTGGAGCGACGCAACATGATTGCGTTGATGGTCGCCCATTGCGACGCCGACAGATACGGCGAACTGCTCGTTTATCGCTTCCCCAGCGGTCAATTCGTGGAAGGACCGCAATTGGTGGACGCCCGCATTAATGCCCATCCCGTCATTTCCCAACAACTGAGCCTTTGGAACCAAGCGGGTTCGCGTGTCCTTTGGGGAAGCATGTTCGTCGCCCCTGTCGGTAGTTCCCTCCTTTTTGTCAAGCCCCTTTATTTGCAAGCGGAGCAAACACGCCTGCCCGAACTGAAGCGGGTTGTCGTGGCGACAGGGAAGGGCGTTGCCATCGGGACAGATTTGTGGGATGCCCTCCGCCAACTCTTCCCAACACCCTTCAGCGACCACACCCGAAAGGTGGCTTCGCCCGCCTCTGCCCCTTCGCCCACGACGGACAACGAAATCGTAAAAGCCCTGTTGCGTGCCGAGGAAGCCCGCCGAAAAGGCGACTGGGCAGGTTACGAGAAGTTTTATCGGCAAGCGTTGGAACTCGCCCGCAAAAAATCGGCAAGGTGATGGCGATGCTGGATTTGCGCTTTATCCGAGAAAACCCAACCTTTGTCAAGGAGCGCTTGCGAACGCGTGGCGACGAGTATGACCCTTTGATTGACCGCATCGTCGCTTTGGACGAGCGGCGCCGACAAATCATCGCCGAAGTGGAAACCCTCAAGCATCGGCGCAATGTCGTCTCCAAAGAAATCGGCATGCTGCTGAAAGAGGGCAAGGACGCAACAGCCCTTCGGGAAGAAATGCGCCAAGTCGGCGACCGCATCAATCAACTGGACGGCGAGTTGCGGGAAGTGGAAAGGGAGTTGGAACAAACGCTCCTTCTCGTCCCCAATTTGCCCCACGAAAGCGTCCCCGTCGGCAGCGACGAGACGGGCAATGTCGTCGTCCGAACTTTCAGCGAACCGAGGTCTTTTGACTTTGAACCCATGCCTCACTGGGAAATCGGCGAGCGGTTGGGACTTTTTGACTTTGCGCGGGGCGTGAAACTTTCGGGGTCGCGCTTTTACGGTTTGAAGGGATGGGGGGCGATGTTGGAACGCGCCCTCATCAACTTCATGCTGGACTTGCACACCCGCCAGCACGGCTACACCGAAGTCTTCTTGCCCTTCCTTGTCAAGCCCTACTGCATGGAAGGGACAGGGCAGTTGCCCAAGTTCGCCGACGAGATGTATCAGTGCGAGCGGGACAACCTCTGGCTCATCCCGACGGCAGAAGTTTCGGTAACGAACCTACACCGTGAAGAAATTTTGGACGCTGACGAATTGCCCCTCAAGTATGTCAGTTACTCCGCCTGCTTTCGGCGGGAAGCAGGGGCAGCAGGCAAGGACATCAAAGGCGTCGTCCGCGTCCACCAGTTCAATAAGGTGGAGTTGGTCAAGATCACGACGGCAGAGCAAAGTTACGAGGAATTGGAGGGCATGGTGCAAGATGCTTGCCATGTCTTGGAATTGCTGGGTTTGCCCCATCGGGTCGTCCTGCTTTGCACGGGCGATATGGGTTTTTCGGCGGCGAAGACTTACGACTTGGAAGTTTGGATGCCCGGCATGAACCGCTGGCTGGAAGTGTCGTCGTGCAGCAACTGCGAAGACTTTCAGGCACGGCGGATGAATTTGCGTTACCGCCCTCATCGGGGCGCTAAGCCCCGCTTCGCCCACACCCTCAACGGTTCGGGCGTCGCCGTCGGACGGACTTTAGCGGCGTTGCTGGAAAACTATCAGCAACGGGACGGCAGCATCCTTATCCCTGAACCCCTGCGCCCCTACTTGGGCGGCGTGGAAAAAATTCCGCCTCACTAAGTCCGTTGAACGGCTATTAGCCGCAACGGGCTATCAGACTCAAAGCGCCGTGACGGTTTCAGACTCTGAAGCACCTTAACGCTGCTCTTTCTGCGGTGCTGCTTTTGGGGCGGTCTTCAAGGCTTCCTCCCGCTCCGCTCCCAAATAGCCCAAGTTTCCGACGGCTTGACCTTGAGGGCGTAGGGAGCGCCAAGCCGAAAAAACTGCCAAAGCGATGACAACTGCCGCCAAAAGGACGGCACCGATGAGTTTCAGCGTGGAGCGGTCCATCGTGCCCACCTCACTTGTAAGACGGAGCGTAGTTGCCGCTGACTTTCCAGTGCAGCAAATTGCGGTTAGATTGCCCAGCGGCAGCCCGTGCCTGAATGGCTTGAGGTGTCCACGGCCAAGGCATCGTCTGGCGACGGGGCATGGCTTTGGCATGACCATCCACGAAAGTGAAGTTCGTTTGCAAAGCATGAGCGCCGATAGTCATCTGGGCTGGCTTGTTGGGGCACCAAGTGAAGGTAAAGTAGTTGGGAGCGTCAGGCCAGTTAGGGTTGGCGATGTCGCGGACATCCCAGCGCCAGTAGGCATAACCCTCGCTGTAACTGGCGGTCGTCCAAAGTTCAAAGACAGCGATAGTGTCGCCGGGCGCTCCAAGTTCAGCAAGCCCTTTAGACCGCGCTTCCCAATCAACCGTGTTGGTGGAATAAGCGTGAAGCCCGAAAGTTGCCGTGCTTTGAGGACCATCGTCCCAACCATTGCTTTGGAAGTTGGTGAAGGAGTAACTGATGGGGAAGCCGAAGGAAGCGTCGCAGTCATCACGGGGAATGGAGTCGCTGGGGCATTTCCAGATAGCATCGTTGCGAAGTTAGGGAGCGAGCATGTCTTGAGCGCCAAACGCCCATTTGACGCCCTGCGGCACCCACCGACCTCGGATACGGTTGAGGAGTTCATCGTAGTCTTGAGCATATTGGGCTTGAGCTATCGCCACATTGCGTAAGTTGCTGAGACAAGTCGCTTGCCGCGCCTTCTCCCGCGCTTGAGCAAAGACGGGAAACAGGATCGCCGCCAAGATGGCGATGATGGCGATCACGACGAGCAATTCAATGAGGGTGAAACCCGCACAGGCACCGAAGCGCCAACACCGACAAAGTTGCTTTTGAGACCGACGCATGGCACGACACCTCCCGATTTGATTTTTGTGTCTGGCGGAAAGGATAGCACCTCACCGCCACATTTGCCACAGTTCGGGATACTGTGCTGGATCGAGGCTGAGGGTGTTGCAAGCGGGCGTCGTCACGCGTGGGTCAGCGGGAGTGCAACGAACGCCGTAAACCTTCTCCATCGGCAGCGCCTTCACATGCCCGTCGCAAAAGGTCGTGTTGACCATCTCTACATGGCGCGGTTCGGGGGCGGAGTGGAAGGCGGCGATGTTCCCGCTCACTTGATTGTTACCGAACGGCGTCGTCACATGGTTGACATAAATGCCGAATTGGTCATAGAGGGGTCGGGAGGAAGTTCCCGTCGGCACGCAGTCCATAAAAGCGACATGGTTGGCAGGCTCTTGAATGGTCGCTAAGTTAGAGCCGATGCCGGGGACAGGATACGCCATCCCGTAGCCGATGCGCCCTTCAATCTCCAGAAAGCGCTTGATATGGCACGGATTGGTAGAAGTCAGTTTTTTGGCGTCAGGGCATTGGCTGTATTGGGTGTTGCGGGAGTAAGGTTGGAGCAAGCCTAAAAAGCCCATGGAAACGAAGACGGTGCCGCCGCACTCAGGAATGTTCACCCAAACATTTTGTTGGTAAGGTGGGAAGTTTTCGTCGTAGTCTTGCACATACTGCATCGCCGCTAAGCCAATCTGACGCAGGTTGGACAAGCACATCGTTTGGCGGGCTTTGGCTCGGGCGCGACTGAACACGGGAAACAGGATCGCCGCCAAGATGGCGATGATGGCGATCACGACGAGCAATTCAATCAGCGTAAACGCCCTAACTTTGCTGAGACAACGCATAGCGAACACCTCCATCGGAAGTTTCAGGCGAG
>Ga0209276_102051_pt1 | contig 10356 bp, 7 predicted proteins | sample DewCreD2012metaG_3_FD_185473 | JGI IMG/M metagenome (GOLD analysis project Ga0209276, IMG submission 185473) | Hot spring sediment bacterial and archeal communities from British Columbia, Canada, to study Microbial Dark Matter (Phase II) - Dewar... ...
GCGGCGGGTGGCCGACGCCCAAGGTGGGGGGCAGGGCGGCCGGGGGCTGGACATCGCCCTGGACCTGCCCGCCGACCTGCCGTCCGTCGCCGCGCCCGAGGCGACGATCGAGGCGGTCCTGACCGCCCTGGCCGAGAACAGCCGCCAGGCCGGGGCCACGCGGCTGCGGATCAGCGGCGCGGTCGTCGGCGACGAGGTGGTGCTGCGGATCAGCGACAACGGCCCCGGCGTCCCGCCCGCCGACCGCGAGCGCCTGTTCGAACCGTTCTTCACCAGCCGCCGGGAGACGGGCGGGACGGGCCTGGGGCTGTCGATCGCGCGGTCGCTTTTGGCGGCGAGTTCTGGGCGGATCGGGTTGGTCGAGGGCGAGGCGGGTGCGGTGTTTGAGGTGGGGTTGGTGCGGGGGTGAGGGTGGCAAACCAAGAATGACTTGCTCTTCCTCAATTGTTGTAGGTTACGAAAACATCAAGAAACGCGCTTAGCGCGGTCGTTGACCTTTGTACCTGGCAAGCCAGGATCTGTGCCCATGAGTTTAATCCCAGAAAAAGGACTATTCGCAGCCGCAAACGTCTTACTGGGATCGCGATCGCTACCAGCTACGCTATGAGCTTCGGCGATTTGGTGGATCCATACTCGACCTTTGACGAGCTCCAAATTTCCCAAGCTGTTTCCGGTTATTGGATCAGTAATCTCGGGGCCAACTTCATATATTATATATGAGCTACCAAGCTCCACGCCATCGGTAGCCCCGGCGTTGAGGACGATTTGATAGTTATTTAGCACCATAGCCACTCGAAGGTCGTTGGTGTCTTTGATCATTAAATAGACCCTCTGATAATGATGCCTGGTCGCAGGAAGACGCGTCCGCGAACACCGTCGTTATTTTCTGAGAGTTTCAGAGCAATTTCGCTGTTTACGCCGGGGTCGTAGGATATGGACAGCAAGGATCGCTTGTCAGCCTGAACGTTTGTGACAGTACCCGTTCCCAGAAGTAGTTCGTGATTGCCATCTTTGTAGTATGCTCGTGCAGCCATATCGAAGCCAAAATGCTCGTTCGGCTCAGTTAAAAACGACGAGCCAGAATCAAGAACTTGATCGATTTTAATCGCGACGAGAGGGCGTGTGTCTCGCTGCGAGAGATGCCACAACAGCGAAATAATGAGCGACATCAACACAGCGGCGATGGCACCGGTTACCCAAATACTGACCTGCCATTCAGGAGGAACGAAGCGGGTCGCATACCCGTACACCCCTCCGATCAGGCCAAAGGGCCACGCGAATTCTTTCAGTACTGCAACCGATTTTTTCAGCACTTAGCGCCCCTAGGTTGCGTAGGGCTAGCGCATTCAGCTTCTATGGTAAATCCAGAACTTAGATGTCCAGGAAAAGCCTGCGCGCTCGGTAAGCTTGGCGGCCTCGCCGCTGCGGACGGTCTTTCAACATCCCCCACGTCCGTCACCCTCGGGCTTGTTCCGAGGACCCCTGTTTCAACCGCGGCCGCTCGGTAAGCTTGGCGGCCTCGCCGCTGCGGGCGGTCTTTCAACGTCCCTCACGACCGTCATCCTCGGACTTGTTCCGAGGACCCCTGTTTCAACCGCGAAGAACGGCGATCCCTGGGGCCGTGAGGTCGCGGCCTTCCTCGATCGACAGCGCGGCGGCGCGAGGGGTCCTCGGAACAAGTCCGAGGATGACGGGGAGGGGGTGGGCGTTTCTTCTCCTCCCCCGTGCAACGGGGGAGGTGGCGCGTCGCTAGCAGCGACGTGACGGAGGGGGCGTTCCGGGGGGCGGCCGACGCCCCCTCCGTCACGATGCGTATTCGCATCGCGCCACCTCCCCCGCGTTGCGGGTGAGGAGGAGAGGACGCCTACCGCCGCCGCATCCCCCTTACCGCCCGCCGGGCCATGATCACGCCGAGCGTGGCGATCACCGCGCCGCCCAGGCGCCAGGTGTCGCCCTCTTGCGTGAAGGCGGCGGCGACGCCGGCGGCCAGGAGGGCGGCGCCGAGCAGGATCTGGAGCAGGACGGGTCGGGTCATGCGGCTCAGGTAGGGGGCTGGACGCGGTTGCGTAACCCCCTGGCGGCTCACAACCGTCCGCGTCGTCCGCCCTTGAGCTTGTCCAGCGCGCGGCGGCTGTGCTCGGCCTGGGCGGCGACGGGAGCGTCCCCCGGAGCGGCCCCCGGAGCGGCCACGGGGGCCTCCGGCGGACAGGCCGCCGCCTGCGAGGCCATCAGCATGGCCCGCACGTCCGCCACGCCCTGGGCGGCGTGCAGGCCGGCGGCGGTCGTTTCGGCCAGTTTCGGCTTGCCGCGCGGCGTCGGGTTGATCAGCACCACCTTGCGGGCCATGGCGGCCAGGTCGCCGATGGCCTTGGCCTTGTCGCGGGCCTGGCGGATGACGGCGGGATCGGTGGCGGCCTCGATGGCCTTCCAGGCAGCGTCGAGGGCGGCCATCAGCTTGAGCTGGAAGGTCAGGCCCCAGGTGGGGATGTCGGTGGCTTGGGTCATGCCGCTAGTGTGCGGCCGTTTCGGAGGGTGAGGATAAGAAACGTGCGTTTTTGTGTAGGGCTTTGATTGGGTTGGGGTTTGTTTCGGCGGGAGCGGGGATAGAGCGCGGGGACACGCCCTCGCGGCGTGTCCCCAACCGCACCTGCTGAGGACTCGTCCTGGCGTGTCCGGGATGAGGTTGGGGACACGCCGCAAGGGCGTGTCCCCGCTCAAGGCCTGTGGATAACTTCTACGAACTCCACCCGCCGCCCAGCGCCTTGTAGATCGCCACGACGTTGGTGTTCACGCCGGTCTCGGCGACCGTCATCGAGTCCTCGGCGGCGAGCAGCGTGCGTTCGGCGTCCAGCAGCACCAGGAAGTCGATGCCGCCTTCCTTGTACTGGATCCGCGCCAGTTCGGCGGCGCGGCGCGAGGCGGCGGCCTGGTTGGTCAGGCTGACCAGCTGGGCCTGTTGCTGGCGATAGCCGACCAGGGCGTTTTCCAGGTCTTCCAACGCCGCCAGCACGGTCTGGTCGTAGGCGGCCAGGCTGGCGTCGTTGCGGGCTTCGGCGGCCTTCAGCCGCTGGTGGGCGCCGCCCAGGTCCAGGGCCGGCCAGGAGACCGAGGGGGCCACCGACCAGGCCTGGCTGGCGGCGTTGCCGAAGCCCGAGCTGGTCCCGGACAGGAAGCCGATGAAACCGGTCACCCGGACGCGCGGGAACAGGTCGGCCGTGGCCACCCCCACCTTGGCGGTCTGGGCGGCCAGGCGACGCTCGGCGGCCTGGACGTCGGGACGGCGGCGCAGCAGGTCGGACGCGTCGCCGATCGGCAGGGCGGCGATCAGCGGCGTGACCTCGGCCGTCGGGGTGGCGACCAGCGTCGCGTCCAGCTCGCCCGGCCGCTTGCCGACCAGCACGCACAGCCGGTAGTTGGCCCGCTTTTCCGCCGTGATCAGGGCGGGGATCACCGCCTCTGTGGCGTTGAGGCGGGCCTGGGCGCTGGCGACGTCGATCGGATTGCCGGCCCCGGCGTCGTAGCGAACCTTGGTGAGGCGCACCGTCTCGCGTTGGGTCTCGAGATTGCGGTTGGCCACGGCCAGGCGGGCCTGGGCGCCGCGCAGCTCCAGATAGTTGCGGGCCACCTCGGCGGCGATCGTCACCTGGGCGTCGCGCAGGTCGGCTTGCGCCGCGCCCGCTTCGGCCCGGGCCGATTCCACGCCCCGGCGGACGCGGCCGAACAGGTCGATCTCCCAGCCAGCGTCGAAGCCGCCCTGGTAGGTCTCGCTCTCGACGCGCTGGCCGTTCGAACCCGGCTGTTGCTTGTCGCTCTTGACGTAGGCCCCGCTGGCGGTGACCCGCGGGATCTGGTCCAGGCGCGCGTCCTTGAACAGGGCCCGGGCCTCGTCCACCCGGGCCACCGCGATGCGGATGTCCAGGTTGCCCGACAGGCCCTGGGCGATCAGGCCGTCCAGCACCGGGTCGTTGAACGCCGTCCACCACTGGGCTTCGGGGTTGGCGGTCGAGAAGGCGCCGGCCGGGGCGTTCTGCAGGACCACCGGCGCGGCGACCGGGGTCTTGTAGTCCGGCCCCACGGCGCAGGCGGCGAGGAGGAGCGCAGAGGCGCCGGCGATAAAGCTGAGTTTCAAAGTCGTCATCGGTGACCTCTGAGGTCTCCCTTCCCCCTCGATGGGGGAAGGGTCGGGGATGGGGGTGAAAGCGGTTCCGGATAGGGCTCGGTCGGGGTGTTGTTCGCCGCCGTGGTCACCCCCACCCCCGGCCCCTCCCCCATCGAGGGGGAGGGGGGAAGTTTGACGGCTCATCAGTGGGCCTCCACCGGGGTGGCACGGCTCGCCTTCAGCGCCGCCTTGCGGGCGGTGTTGCGGCGGATCACGAAGTAGAAGATCGGGGTCAGGATCAGGCCGAAGACCGTCACCCCCAGCATCCCCGAGAACACCGCCACGCCCATGGCGCGGCGCATCTCGGCGCCGGCCCCGTGGCTGACCACCAGAGGGGCCACGCCCATGATGAAGGCGATCGAGGTCATCAGGATCGGCCGCAGGCGCAGGCGACAGGCCTCCAGCACCGCCTGCATCGGCGTGTCGCCATGCTCCTCCCGCTCCTTGGCGAACTCGACGATCAGGATGGCGTTCTTGCACGCCAGCCCCACCAGCACGATCAGCCCGATCTGGGTGAAGATGTTGTTGTCGCCCTTGGTCAGCAGCACGCCGGCCAAGGCGGACAGCAGGGTCATCGGCACGATCAGGATCACGACCAGCGGCAGGCTCCAGCTTTCGTACTGGGCGACCAGCACCAGGAAGGCCAGCAGCACGCAGAGCGGGAAGATGTAGATCGCCGAGTTGCCCGCCAGGATCTGCTGGTAGGTCAGCTCGGTCCACTCGTAGCCCATGCCGTTGGGCAGCTCCTTCTTGGCCAGGTCTTCCAGCGCCTTTTGGGCCTGGCCGCTCGAATAGCCGGGGGCCGGGCCGCCGTTGATCTCGGCCGTGAGCACGCCGTTATAGTGGCTCTCGCGGTCGGGGCCGGTGGCCTCCTTGAAGCTGACGAAGGCGCCCAGCGGGATCATCTGGCCGTCGGCGTTCCGCGTCTGCAGCCGCAGCATCTGCTCGGGCTGCATGCGGAATTTCTGGTCGGCCTGGACGTTGACCTCGTAGGTGCGGCCAAAGCGGTTGAAGTCGTTGACGTACAGCGAGCCCAGATAGACCTGCATGGTCTCGAACAGGTCGGTCAGGGACACGCCCGAGGCCCGGGCCTTTTCGCGATCGATATTGGCCTCGATCTTCGGAACGCTGACCTGGTAGGTCGAGAATACGCCGACCAGGGCGGGGTCCTTGCGGGCCTTGTCGATCAGGTTCTGGGTCTGCTTGTTGAGTTCATCGGGACCCAGGCCGGCGCGGTCGACGATCTGCATGCGGAAGCCGCCGATCGTGCCCAGCCCCTGCACCGAAGGCGGCGGGAAGACCGCGATCTGGGCGTCGGGGATGGCGCCGAACTTGGCGTTCAGCTGGCCGACGATGGCGTTGGCCGACAGGTCATGGCCGGAGCGGTTCTTGAAGTCGTCCAGCGGGAAGAACACCGCGCCGGAGTTGGGGCTGTTGATGAAGCCGTTGGCCGACAGGCCGGGGAAGGCGACCGAGTGCTTGATGCCCGGCACCTTCAGGGCGATGTCGCCCATCTGGCGGATGACGGCCTCGGTGCGGTCCAGCGAGGCCGCGTCGGGCAGTTGCACGACGGCGACCACATAGGCCTTGTCCTGTTGCGGCACGAAGCCGCCCGGGGTCTTGGCGAAGGCGAAGATCGTCAGCAGCAGCAGCAGGCCGTAGATGACCAGGCCCGCCGTGGTCTTGCCCAGGCTCTTGGCCACGCCCTTGACGTAACCGTTCGAGGCCTTGGCGAACAGGCGGTTGAACGGGTTGAACAGCCAGCCCAGGGCCTTGTCGATCACCTTCTGGAAGCGGTCCTTGGGCGCGTCGTGGCTCTTGAGGAGCACGGCGGCCAGGGCCGGCGACAGGGTCAGCGAGTTGAAGGCCGAGATCACCGTCGAAATGGCGATGGTCAGGGCGAACTGGCGGTAGAACTGGCCCGAAAGGCCGGTGATGAAGGCGGTCGGGATGAACACCGCGCACAGCACCAGGGCCGTGGAGATGATCGGTCCGGTGACCTCGGCCATGGCCTTGCGCGTGGCCGCCGCGGGTTCAAGCCCATCGGCGATGTTGCGCTCGACGTTCTCGACCACGACGATGGCGTCATCGACGACGATGCCGATGGCCAGCACCAGGCCGAACAGGGTCAGGGCGTTGAGGCCGAAGCCCAGCATCAGCAGCACCGCGAAGGTGCCGATCAGCGAGACGGGCACGGCGATCAGCGGAATGATCGAGGCGCGCCAGCCCTGCAGGAAGATCACCACCACGATGACCACCAGGATGATGGCCTCGATCAGGGTGTGGATCACCGAATTGATGGATTCCTGAACGAAGGCGGTGGTGTCGTAGATGATCTCGTAGTCGACGCCTTCCGGGAATTCCTTCTTCAGCTCCTTCATCGTCTCCTTGATGTCGGCGGCCATGGCCAGGGCGTTGGAGCCCGGGCGCTGGAAGATCGGCATCGCGACGGCGGACTTGTTGTCGAGCAAGCTGCGCAGGGCGTAGTTGTTGGCGCCCATCTCCACGCGGGCCACGTCGCCCAGGTGGGTGATCTCGCCGTTGTCGCCCGAGCGGATGATGACCTCGCGGAACTGCTCCTCGTCGGTCAGGCGACCGGGGGCGTTGACCGACAGTTGGAACTCGGCGCCCACGTTGCTGGGAGGCGCGCCCAGCTGGCCGGCGGCGACCTGGACGTTCTGCTCGCGCAGCGACCGGACCACGTCGCCGGCCGTCATGTTCAGCGAGGCCAGCTTTTCAGGGTCCAGCCAGATCCGCATGGAATAGGCGCCGGCCCCGAAGATCTGCACGTCGCCCACGCCGTCGACGCGCTTGAGGCGGTCGCGGACGTTCAACTGCGCGTAGTTGCTGAGGTACAGCATGTCGTAGCGGTTGTTGGGCGAGATCATGTGCACGACCAGGGTCAGGTCGGGCGAGGCCTTGTCGGTGGTCACGCCGATGCGCTGCACCTCCTGGGGCAGTTTCGGCAGGGCCTGGGCGACGCGGTTCTGGACCTGCACCTGGGCCTTGTCGAGATCGGTCCCCAGCGCGAAGGTGACGGTCAGGATCATCGCCCCGTCGGAGGCCGACTGCGACGACTGATAGATCATGCCCTCGACGCCGTTGATCGCCTGCTCCAGCGGAGCGGCGACGGTCTGGCCGATGACGGCGGGGTTGGCGCCCGGATAGGCGGCGCGCACGACCACGGTCGGCGGCACCACCTCGGGATATTCCGAGATCGGCAGGCGCGGCAGAGCCACCAACCCGGCGATGAAGATGACGATCGAGAGCACGGCGGCGAAGCGCGGTCTGCTCACGAAAAACTTTGAGAAATTCATGGTTGGCGTCCGGGGAGGAGGCAAGAAGGGGGCGTAGGGAGCTTGCGGGGCTCCCCAATTCCGTCTCCTCGGCGAAGGCCGGGACCCAAATTCATCCTGAGCCTTGGCAGGGTTTCATCTGGGCCCCGGCCTTCGCCGGGAGATGGGTTTGAAGGCTAGTTCTGCGAAGCCGAGTTGATCATCGCGACCCGCTGGGGACCGGTCTCGAACTGCGAGAGGTCGGTCGACAGGTCGGTCTTGACCACCACCGGATTGACGGTGTCGCCCGGCTTGACCTTCTGCAGGCCGCCGACGATCACCCGGTCGCCGGGCTTCAGGCCCGAGCGGATGATGCGCAGGTTGCCGGCCAGCGGACCGATCTCGACCGGGCGGTACTCGGCCTTGTTGTTGGCCCCCACCACCACGACGAAGCGCTTGCCCAGGTCCGTGGCGATCGCGCGGTCGGGTGCAAGAGCCACCGTCGCGGCGGTGTCGCTGACCATGCGGATGCGGGCGAACAGGCCGGGGGTGAACCGGCCGTCGGCGTTGGCGAAGATCGCCCGACCGCTAATCGTGCCGCTGCGGGCGTCCAGGGCGTTGTCGATGAACTTCAGCTGGCCCTGGTGCGGATAACCGTCCTCGGTCATCAGGCCCATATAGACCGGGCTGGCCTTGCCGCGTTCGGCCGAGGCGTACTTCAGGAAGGTCTGCTCGTCGGCGTTGAAGGCGGCGTAGATCGGGGTGTCGGACACCACCGTGGTCAGCAGGTTCGACGGGGTGACCAGGTTGCCGCGGGTGATCGCCGCCTTGGAAACCCGGCCGTCGATCGGTGAGACCACGCGGGTCCATTCCAGGTTCAGCTTGGCGGTCTGGTAGGCGGCGGTGGCCGCGCCGAGATTGGCCTGGGCCGCCTTTTCCTCGGCCGAGAGGCGGTCGAACTCGCTCTGGGCCAGGGCGTTCTGCTCGATCAGCCGGCGACCGCGCTCGCGGTTGACGCTGGCCAGGTTCAACTGGGCCTTGGCGCGATCGACCTCGGCCGACGCGCGGTTGGCTTCGGCCTGGTAGGGGCGGGGGTCGATCTGGAACAGCACCTGGCCCTTGCGGACCCGGGCGCCTTCCTCGAACCGGGCGCCGTCGATGAAGCCGCTGACCCGCGGGCGGATGTCGACGGTGTCGATGGCCTCGAGGCGGCCGGTGAAGTCATCCCACTGGCGCAGTTCCTTGAAGGCCACGGCGGTGATGGTGACCTGGGCGGGCGGCGGGGCGGCTTCCTGCTTGGCCTGGGCGCTGCAGGCGGCCAGCACGGCCGTGGCGGCGAGGCCGGCGAAAGACATGAAAACGGGGCGGAGGGACATTGGAGAACCTGTCGGACAAATGAGGCGGGGAGGAGAGATCGAGTTTTTCATTCCCAGACGGGACGCCGGGATTTGGAACGGGCCTTTGGCGACGTGGTCCGATCCTGACCGGACGGACCGTCGACGCCTTGGCCGATCAGCTTGCGCAGGGAACGGACGGGGCCGGCCAGCCATTGGGCTCGGGCGGGCGGGGCGATGTCTTGGCTTGCGCTGGGGGGCATGGCTTACGCTCCGTTCCGGGACTAAAAGTTCGAATGTCGCAGTTGCTGTTGCTTGACGTGACGTCCATCTGTGACGATGTAGGCGATGTGACGATACCGTTCGGTATCATCACGCGGTGAGAGATACTGACCGGTAACTCTCACGTCAAGGTGAGGTGCTGTGAAAATGGCTGAGAGAAATTCTGGCGGGGGCAAGATGGACGAGCTGGAGGCGCCCGCTTGCGCTCCGTTGTCCAAACGACCGGCCCGTGACCGGATCTTCGAAACGGCCCGCGAGCTGTTCTATCAGCACGGCATCCGCGCGGTGGGGGTGGAGGCGATCGCCGCCGAGGCCGACGCCACCAAGATGACGCTGTATCGCAACTTCCCGTCCAAGGACGAGCTGGTCGCCGAGGTGCTGCGCGAGCAGGAGCGCGACTACTGGGTCTGGTGGGACGAGGTCGTGGGCTGCACCTGCGGCGACCCGCGCGTGCAGCTGGAAGCGATCTTCGACGCCTTCGAGACCAAGGCCTGCAACGCCGATGTCCACGGCTGCCCGCTGTCCAACGCCGCAATCGAACTGCACGAGGCCGACCATCCGGCCCAGAAGGTGTCGGTGGCCTACAAGCAGCAGCTGCACGCGCGGCTGGTCGAGCTGTGCCGCAAGGCGGGCGCGCCGGATGACGACCTGGCCGACGGCCTGATGCTGCTGATGGAAGGGTCCTACACGGCCCGGGTCACCCTGGGCCCCAGCGGCCCGGTGCGCGTCGTGGCGCGCGCGGGCCGGGCGCTGATCAAGGCGCACCTGGACAAGTAGGGACTGCCGAAGACGCCCACAGGGCGCTAGACGCGCCGCGCGAACACCCATCCCCCGATGGGTCCGCGCGGCGCGCGCCGGCGACGCCCAAGGGGAGGGAAAAGACGTCGCTCCTAAAATCCTATAAGTTTTATAGGAATTAAGTCGCGGCAGATTTTCTGGCCCTGACGACAGATCATCCAACGGCCCGAGAAACTAAAAACGGGGTCAGGAGTTCTGGCTCGCGTCAGTGGCGGTCGGGTCATACCCATGTCGTCAAGTTGTGAGATTGCGAGCCTATAAGATGTGTCGATGTCATCCCCTCGTAGGGCGAATGCCGGTCTGACCTCGATGTTTCGGGGGCTGGACTAGCGCCCGAACAGCCCGCTCGTTCGCGCCCCCCAAGGTTTTTTGGGCATTGGCGCAATCCCAAGTCTGCTTTGCGTAAGGAGCTCGTCATGGCTCTGTTGATTTCCGTCGCCCCGGCCGAACAAGGCTGGTCCGTGCGCTCCGAGGCCCTCGAGGCCGAACTCACCTTCGAACGCGGCGG